>ENA-OWPA01000198-OWPA01000198.1-bioreactor-metagenome-genome-assembly--contig:-NODE-198-length-108349-cov-5.640803_pt1 | contig 108349 bp, 79 predicted proteins | sample MGYA00238139_ERZ651803 | MGnify/ENA primary metagenome ERZ651803 (study PRJEB26909, sample SAMN07631231) | bioreactor metagenome | isolation source: Switchgrass digestor | place: USA: Dartmouth... | reverse complement strand
AAAGTGGATTCCGATACCCTGACGCTCTACGGGATCACCGGCTCCGAAGTTTCGGCACCGGAGAAGAGTTACACAGGCTTTGTGGAAAACCTCGGTCATAAAGACAGCCTGATAAGCGGAGAAATAAAGGCCGACGGCTCCCTCGTACTTAAGCGCTACTATGACCGCAGGATTTTCACGTTGACCTTTATCCTCAACGACATAGATGCAGTTCTGGAAGAAGGCGAAGATTTCCTGGAACTGAGATACGGGCATGACATTGTCTACCCCACGGTAAGCAGCGCTGACAAAAACCATATGGGTTGGTTCGAAAACCCGGAAGGCACCGGTCAGCAGTTCCTTGAAACGACAATGCCGCTGAGGAACGTAACGCTCTATGCCAAGTGGGCTTTGGACGAGGTATCATACACCGTATACCACTTTGTCATGGGAACAAACGGCGAATACCCAGACACCCCCTCAAAGGAAGAGAGGAAAGATGGTACTGTTACCACGCAGGTAACTCTTGCGGGTTTGAAAGACAACAGCCTGCTTGTAAGCAACGGTATAGTTTATGCCAATGCGAAAGTCGGCGGAGAATTGAAAACGACTGCAGAGCTCCGTCACGGCCTGGTGATCTATCATCGCAAGTCATATACAGCGACATTCAGTTCAGGTGCCGGCGAGTTCAGGGAAACCGGGCTCAATGGAGCGGAATATACGTCTGAGGGCGATTTGAAGTCGGTATGGAAGGTCATTCCTGCCGAAGCGGATCTGTCTGAGTTTGCCCCCACACCGACACGTTTCGGATATGATTTCGTGAAGTGGACGGTCGATGGCAGGGAGACTGATGAAGCTCTTGACAGGGATGCGACAAATGTTGCCCAATGGGAGCCTGTCAGGTACACGGTGTACTTTGACGGAAACGGCCAGACCGAAGGCATCATGGAGCCCATGATATGCTCATTCGGCGCTGAAGGCCTGAAGCTGCCCGCCAACGTGTTCAAACGCACCGGATATGATTTTGCCGGATGGAAAAACGGTTCCGGAGTTTCCTACAGCGACGAGGCTGTATTGAGCGCGGATCGCATGACGGACCTGACTCTCATAGCCCAATGGCAGGTCAAGACCCGCAAAGTCGTGTTCAACGCCAACGGAGGCACCGGCAGCATGGGGGATCTGCAGATCACTTATTTTGAAGCCTCCAAGCAGCTTTCACTCAATGCCTTCACCAGGGCAGGATACACCTTTGCCGGTTGGAACACCCGGGCTGACGGATCGGGCAAGGCTTACGCCGACGGCGAGTTCGTCAGGGACCTGGAAGAAGACCTCACGCTTTATGCGCAGTGGGGGCTCACAGCGTATAGGATAGAATTCGTAACAGGCGGCGGAACGAACATTGCTCCGATGATCCTTCACTATGGAGACACTGTCGTCAGACCTGCTGACCCGACCCGCGACGGATACGTCTTTAAGAGATGGGATATGGAGATCCCCGAAACGATGCCGCCTTACAATTTGACGATCACTGCGATCTGGGCTCCGGTCTTCGTGCTTGACCTGGACGGCGGAACTCCGCAGTCAGGGTATCCCACCGAATACGATCCTGAGATGACTGCCGGTGACGGAATAGTTTATGAACTGGCAGTACCGACCCATCCGAACGGGATCACTTTCAAAAGATGGGTATGGACCGGCGAAGGTACGCAGCCGTCAGGCGTGACCATTGACGGGACGACAATAACACTGTCCCGGGGAATCGACGTACCGCTCCGCTTTAAGGCTCAATGGGAGGCGGAGATTACCCTGAACTTCGATGTGGGCACAATAGAAGGGTTGACAAGCGGGCAGAAAGTAAATCTTATAGCCGGAGCAACTCTCCCGGAGCCCCTGAAAGAATATTGGAGCTATGAGGGTTGGACGGACAGTTCAGGGAAAACGATAATAAAGGTTCCGTACAAGAACGATACTTTGACGGTGAAATGGTCCGGATGTGAAATATGGCAGGCAAACGTCGGCGACTTCAAAGCGGCTGTCCAGGAAATGATCGACATAGTGCTGATGGAGGACGTCATCCTGGAAGACGGTCTTGGGAACGGCACCGGTATCGGTACCGGTGCGGCAAACCTGTATAGCAATTTTAACGGAAACGGGCATACCATCTATCTGGGTACTGAAGCTCAAAACGCCACTAAACCGCTATTTGACAATATCGGCAGCAGAGGTACCCCGATCGCGACCGGAGAAGTAAAGGATCTTAACGTTGTCGCGTACATTTCCGGCTCAAGAGCGACCGGAATAATCGCCTCTGTTCTGGTGGACGGAGCGATACAGAAATGCAAAGTATTTGGTTCCGTAACAAATACGAGCACGTCCAACGCATGGGAATATGGTGCGGGAGGAATCGTACTGAAGAACCATGGCACTATAGAAGACTGTGAGAACCATGCAAATGTCAGTTCCAACAACAGGGCAGGCGGTATCGCGGCAATAAACGGAACGTCGGATATCATTTACTTTATTGGCGAAATCATAAACTGCAGAAACTATGGCACGATCATGGGATACAATACAGTCGGAGGTATAGCCGGACTTAATGAAGCAGGCTGGATCTCTTCTTCGGACAAGCAATACGCGCCGTCAGTTACCAGTTGCATAAACTATGGAACAGTGACATACAACAGCGCGCTCTCCGGAAATGAACTTGGGTTCTATATCGGGGGAATCGTCGGATATGCCGAAGCTTATTCAAAGATAACTCAATGCAAAGTTGAAGAGAACTCAGACGGCAGCAACCCGACAGTGACCGGAAGAAAATATGTCGGAGGCATCGTGGGATTTGCCGATGCAACTGAAATAATCGGTACCGAAGGAACCGGAACTACTATCACAGTAACAGTAAACGGAGTCTGCGCTGTCGGAGCTGTTGCCGGGTATGTCAAGACAGGTGTAGTCAAATGGTATAATACCGGCAATGACACGACAGTGACGGAAACCGACAGGAACGGATTGTCCGATGCAGGAAAAATCGGCGGGATAGTGGGAGTGTCAGATCAGAATTCATTGTTCGAAAACTGCCACGTCGGAGGGACCACAAAGGTTACCGGTATTAGCGATAATGTCGGTGGGATTGCAGGAAGCATTGCTATAGGAACAAGAATCGCAAATTGCAGTACCGGCAGCATGGTTGAGATCAGTGGGGGCAGGAACACCGGAGGTATTGTCGGATATTGCTCACTAAGTTACTACTATGAATCTGTGACAGTTGAAAATTGCAGAGTGATAGGCACTTCGGTGAGCGGAACGGACTATGTCGGAGGTATCGCAGGCTATTTGCTCGGATATACGGGCATATCAAACTGTGAAGTCGGTGACGGCACGACAATGAACGAAACCCGGGTGACCGGAAACAGATACGTCGGAGGCATAGCGGGCTACATGAAAGAAAATTACTCCAGCGTTAAAAACTGCAATGTCGTTGGTGACACAGTAGTGAGCGGGAACAACAATACCGGAGGTATCGCAGGATACCTGGAGAAGGCTGCCTACGTCAGAGACTGTGAAGTCAGCGGAACAGTAAATGTGACCGGTACCGTAAACGTTGGAGGCATCGCGGGATATCTGACAATAAATGCAAAGGTCGAAGGAAGCAGCATCCTTGACAACACGGCGGTGACAGGAACACAATACGTCGGAGGCATAGCAGGGATGACCGAATCTTATACCTACGTCACTTCGTGCAGCACCGGCAGTTCGACAAAGGTAACAGGGGAAAACTACATAGGAGGCATTGTTGGCTACTCATATGCGCAAATCAAGAGCTGTATAAACGGCAGCACTATCGTTAAGCTAATGGAAGACAGTATCTGTGGATCTATAGCCGGGTATGTTTATAGCACAAGTTATATAGTTGATTGCACCGGTGCGGATCCACAATGGGGAGCTGCCGGCAACTAAGGCAACCGGGATCGGTCAGAATATTTCAGGCAGATCAGTGATGATCGAAAAAAACAGATCTGACTGATCTGTCTGCCCGGATACGACAGAGCTGATGTAAGAAAAAGGCTGCAGCAAAAACAGGTTTTAGCTGCAGCCTTCCCCTTCGTTGACTATGTCAGCCTTAGGCTTTATCAGCACACGGTCGGGCACGATTTTTTCATATTATCGTACGATGACCCTGTTAAATGCCATGAAAAGTTTTCTTTTGCAAAAACTTATGGCGACATATTTTGCCGCAAATAAAAGTGTTGACACGAAAAAAAGGATATGGTATTATGATTAGGCCGTCTACGGATTGAACACGAAAAGTGCTGGTGTAGCTCAACAGGCAGAGCAGCTGATTTGTAATCAGCAGGTTGATGGTTCGATTCCGTTCACCAGCTCCATAATACGGAGGAGTACCCAAGCGGCCAAAGGGGGCAGACTGTAAATCTGTTGTCAGTGACTTCGGTGGTTCGAATCCACCCTCCTCCACCACAATTTGTCCAAAAAGTCCTCATTTCGAGGACTTTTTGGCGTATAAAGGCATAATTTTTATTGGATTCGTTTTCAAAAATAAAGAAAATCAAACTCCTGGAAGCTGCATTTTTTTACGTACGGCATGGGCGCAATCGATGTATTGCTCAACTGTTTCAAGATCAACGGAATTAAGTGCATGCTGCAAGACCGGTATGGAAGGCTGTCTCGATGTTTAAGTATATACGTGGATAATTGCATAAGCACAAGACGAGAGTGACCGACCTATAAAACCGGCATGACTGAATGACGCAAAAGACTGAAAAGCATAGTCAAAAGGACATTGTTTGGTTCCTTTTGCACTTGTCAAAAGGGAGCATATCGATTAAAATTGAGTAGAACGATTAGAAATCCATCCATGGTGGGGAGAGTGAGATTTCGTGGACCCATACAGTCGAGGTAGCCACTTACAAATTAATGACCAGAGCCGCATAGGGAGACGAACCGGGTAGGAAGCAGACTTTTCCTGTTTAGGATATCGCTCCTTTTCTGCGGCATGGTCCCTATTTGCTAAAGCCGCGGAAAAGGAGGAACAAAGTCATGCTTTCTGTTTTTAAATCCATAGACAGGCGCCTGGTCGAGATGAATGAGATCGAGCCGGGCTGCTGGGTAAAACTGACGTCACCTACAGACGAGGAAATCGAGCGTGTCTGCAACGCCCTTGATGTGGATCCCGCCCTGATGCGGGCCGCCCTGGACGAGGAAGAGACATCCCACATAGACTTTGCGGAAGGACAAACCCTGATCGTTATCGACGTTCCGATCGTCGAAGACGGCGATGATAACACCCTGGTTTTTTCAACACTGCCTATCGGCATCATTGTGACAGGCAGCAACGTCATCACGGTGTCCCTTAAAGAAAACACAACGCTGCAGGACATAAGCGGGAATGTGGTAAAAAACATCTCGCCTGCGCTGAAGACCCAGTTTGTACTGCACATATTGCTGCGTGCCGCCAAACGCTATTTGTACTACCTGCGTCAGATCGATAAGATCTCGGTATTCGTGGAAAAGCAACTGCACAAGTCCATGAAAAACAAGGAGCTGTTCCAGCTTCTCGAACTGGAAAAATCCCTTGTATACCTTTCCACGTCACTCCGTTCAAACGACATCACCATGAAGAAGATAGCAACGGGCAAGATCGTAAAACTGTATGAGGAAGATCAGGATCTCATGGACGATGTCATGATCGAGATCAACCAGGCGATCGAAATGGCAAGCATATATTCCGGGATCCTCTCGGGAACGATGGATGCCTTCGCGTCGGTGATATCGAACAATCTCAACATCGTTATGAAAAAGCTTACCTCGGTTACAATACTGCTCACGATCCCCAACATCGTGTTTGGTTTCTATGGTATGAACGTCGAGCACCTGCCGCTTCCGGTCGCATGGTTCCCATTTGTCATCACGCTGGTATTTATAGCTATCTCGGCAATGGTGCTCAAGAAGAGAGATTTGTTCTGACGGTGACACAAGCGTAATATCGGGAACAGGGAAACCGGGCGAAGGCGTGTGTATACTGGAATATACCCCCGATGCAGGAAAAGGTAACTGCATCGGGGGTAATTATATTTCGTTTTGAGGCAAAGGGAATCCAGCTTGCGACGGCGAGCGGCATGGAATCACAATTCGTCTATTTTAACCACGAAGTAAGCCTTGCCGTCTCTGATCGCTATTCTGAAGGATGCAGCCTCTTTTTCCTTGCTGTTTACAAAGATCGACGCTGCATCGTCTTTGGAAGTTACGTTTTCGTATCCGAAGCCCGACAAGTATTCCATATAGCAGCCAGTGATGCAGTCATACATTGTTGAATCAATGATATACCCTTCTGAATTTACCGCTTTGCTTATATCGTAAGCATATATCTTGTTTGCCGGATCGGAAATTACGGATGAGAGAGGCAAACCCATGAAGTCGCCGAAGTCCACTACTGAAGTACCCGGATAGAAAGCAAATTTCCTTACGTTTATAGGTGCTGAGACCTGTGAAAGCATTTTCTGTGTCTCGGTGTTACTAATCTCGATATTATAGCTCGTTGACCCGAGCGAAGCGGCTCTGAAAAAGTATGTATCAAACTCGGGATAAATATTTGCGGTAAGTAGTTTGAATACCGGAGAGTTATGAGGATACTGCGCTATTTGGTAACGTATTTCCCGCAACTTGCTGTCGTTGATTATTACCCGGAAAACGTTAGACAGCCCGGGGTATAAGTCGTGTACGTGGCTGAAATACTCGGCAACCATATACTCGTCGGCCCTGAGCGTATTATTCCCCGGCGAAACGATGACATACAACGGCTCTGAATAAAGCACCGTTCCGTCCAAAGTCTGGAACTTCACATAGATCGATGTTATTCCGGGCATTTTGCCCCTTATTGTGAGATATGCTTTATCCAAGAAGTTTCTTTCAACAATTCTTGCGGTATTGTAATCTCCATCTTCGAATTCGATCCTGAAATCAGGATAGCCGGATCCGGTTATTTTGATGTCCAGGGAGACGATGAAATCGCTTCCGGGCGCCAGGTGAATGGGATTTGTGTCGAATATGATGTCAAAATCGCTGTTGCCCGGAGTTAACGAAAACACCTTTCTCAGGGACGGGTCAACCATCCTGGTCACGATCGCTGCGGCTTCCTTGCGAAGGATCAGGCTGTCAGGGTAAAAAGTCCCGAAGGAGTCGTTTCCGGTCAGTATTCCGGCCCGATAGAGCTTATAGACCGCCGGCCCATATTTGTCGCTTATCTTCACGTCGGGAAGCCTGTTGTCCCCTATCCGGTTGATTTCAGGGAGTCCTTCGTCGGGCAGGGCATTTGCAAAAATTACTGCAAACTCGGATCGGGTTATGTATTCGTCATAGTCGGGGTAATATGACGATATTATCCCGTTTTCCATCGCATAGTCCACATATACCTGGTACCACGGAGTCCCCGGGGAGAAATCCGCCCATCCGTTGTGATAGATACTGTGTATACAGGCTGCAAGCTTGATCGCTTCGGAGATTTTAAGGTTGGTATCGGGGCTGAAAGCATTTTGTGAAACCCCGTTGATCAGACCGTACATATAGGCCAATATTACATTTTCCTCATACCAGGAACCGGGTTCGACATCGGGAAAAAGACCCTGATCGTAATTATTGACAACAGTAAAATTCCAAAGCGTGGGGTAGGCATATGCTTCGATCTTTAAGGCGGCAAATAGAATTACGAGTTTTACTTCTGCTTACATGAACGTCGAACATCTGCAGGTTCAAGTCGCATGGTTGATGTTCGTCGTCACGCTGGTACTTATGGCTGTCACGTTTTATACTTATAAGGACCAAACTGTTATTTCCCAAACGGATTTTCCCAGGCCGGAATAAAAGTTATATACTGCTATGACGGTTTGTCAAATATTGACTAAATATATCGAACCGGGTATAATTTCAGGCATGTATCCTTTAAGGCCGGAGTGATTTTATGGGTTAATAAAAATAACAATTGAGTGTACAAAAGGATAGCAAAAAAACAAAACAAAATTGAGAGAAGAGATATTGGGAGATAATATGGGTATTTTGAAAGGTATACTAAAGTTTTTTGATAATATTACATGGTATTTGACGTATCATACGGAAATAGTGTTTGCTGTTGTCGTTATTGCAGGACTTTTTGTTTTGATAAATGTGGTCCGGTTGAACATTCTGAACAATGCTGTCAGGAACAACCCCACCAACGAGAATGTCAAGGCATACATATCATTTCTGAAAAGGGCAATCATAATCAATCGTCCTAATGTATGGGCAAAACTGAGAAATACATATTATTTCGTCAGGGACATGGAAAACGTGGACTACGCATTGAGGCTCAAGTTGTGTGACGTCCTGCAGAGAAAGGGAGTAAACGGGATTGTACCCCCAAAGCAGAATCCCGGCCAGCAGGGCCATCAACTTAGTGAAGAGAAGGCAAGGCAGGCAGGCCTTGATGGAGAAAAACAGGCAGCATACGCCCTGAAATGGCTAGATGAAAACAGGTTCAAGGTGTTCGGCAGCACCAGGCTCTCCGACGGCGGCGAGCCCCAGGAGTTTGACAGTATTGTTATCGGGGACAGGGCGATATTCAACATAGAAGTGAAAAATTACGTCGGCGACTTGATCATTGATGAAAACGGCAACTGGTACAGGGTTGTGAACGGAAGCAAGACCGGAATGGAGAACCCTGTTTTCCAAGTCACAAGACATAATAAAGTGTTGAACCGGATCCTTGGGGGGAAGCTCCCCATAGTTGATATGATAGTTTGGGCAAACGTGGAAAGCGTCATCGAGGGAGCACAGTATTCGCACGTACAAGTCGTCAAAGTCGACCAGCTCACGTATTTCATAGAGAATTTTGACGGCGGCCGCCCCCTTTCAAGGGAAGAGAGGGACTTCGCCGCGAACAGGATACGGGAGTGCACGCAGGGTTGAAAAAACGGTAAAACGCGGGATCCAGGATATTAAGATCAAAATGATTTCTGCAGGATACAGGAAGGCCAGGAACGGATCAATATAATGCCGCTCCGGGCCATTCGTATGTTTGTGAGTTTCAGTAGGAACAAGAGAAACTTGTTCTTGCCACCCGTGAAGGGGGACAAGGGACCTGCCCCCGTGACCCGCCCGTGTCCCGGTGCCACTAGGAATCGAGCTGTGCGTTTACAAGCTCGGTATACAAGCCGTTTCTTGCGTATAGTTCGTCATGTGTGCCCTGCTCGGCGACTTTTCCGTCGTACAGGACGAATATTATGTCGCAGTCCCGAATGGTCGAAAGGCGATGAGCGATGAATACCGATGTCCTCCCCCGCGAGATGCTGTCAAGAGATTTGGATATGAGTGCCTCTGTCTGGGTATCTATGTGTGCCGTGGCTTCGTCCAATACGAGTATAGAGGGGTCGTGGGCGATGGCACGTGCAAAGGAGATCAGCTGGCGCTGTCCGGTTGAGAAATTCAGTCCCTGTTCGGTCACAGGTGCGGATATTCCTCCCATTTCTGCGATAAACTCGCTTGCGCATGCCTTCTCCAGAGCCTCTTCTATTTCGTCCTGCGTAAGCCCCGCGGACATATCTATATTGTCTGCCACGGTTCCGGTAAACAGAAATACGTCCTGAAGGACTGTGCAAACACCTCGGCGAAGGTCTCTGAGGTTCCACTCCTCAACAGGAACGCCGTCGACGAGGATCTGTCCCTTCTGGACCTTGTAGTATCTGCTGACCAGGCTTATGATAGTCGACTTTCCTACCCCGGTCGCGCCGACAAATGCGGCTTTCTTCCCTGCCGGCACATGGAAGCTGATGCCCTTGAGCACCCAGTCCTCCCCTTCATACGCAAACCAGACGTCCCTGAACTCCAGGTCCCCGACGACCTCTCCCCTTTTGGACCCGCCGTGGGGATCCTCAGAATCGGCTTCATCAAGTATCTCGTATATCCGGTCCGTCGAGACGAGCGCGGATTGGACCGTCGTATATTTTTCGGCAAGGTCGTTGATCGGGTCAAAAAACTTCTTTATATAGTCGGTAAAAGCGTACAGCACGCCTATTTCAAGCACTCCTCCCCTTATCCTGTTGTACCCGTAAGCGATAAGGAGCGCTATGACCGCGCTGTTTATGACTTCCATCATTGGCCGCAGGAACGAGTTGAAAAACACCTGGAGCTTGGTCGTCCGGAAATATGCGCTGTTCAGATCCCGGAACTCCCTGAGTTTGTTGAGCTGCCGGTTGAAAGCCTGAACGATCCGCATCCCGGAAATGTTTTCGGCGAAGAACCCGTTTATCCGGCCGATTATTGTCTTCATTTCCCTGAAGTTGCGCTTGATGACGCGCTTGAGGGAAAAAGTAATGGCTGCTATCAGAGGAACACCCGTAAATGCGACTAGAGCAAGGGAAACGTCCATCAGCAGCATGGCGGCCACTATCCCTATGAGCATAAAGACATCCCTGAAAAGATTCAGGAACACGTCCGAATAGAATTCGTTTACCGTTTCAACGTCATTTGTCGCCCGCGTGATCAGGCGGCCGGTCCCGTACTTGTCGAGCACCTTCATCGGCATGAACAGGATCTTGCTGAAAGTTTCCATGCGCAGCCTGTTGAGGATGCTCTGCGACATATACGATATAAGCCTTATTTGGGTCATAGACAATAGCGAACCGACTGCCGCCACTATGAAGTATATTATACCGAGGCCAAGGATGGAGTAGATTCCCTGCTGCTGTTTCCTGCCCACAAGGAAATCGTCGATGGCGATCTTGTAGATATATGGCTTGATCAGGTCGGCCGAGTTTACGATAATGACGCACAGCAGCGCAAGGAGCAGCTTGCCCAGGTGCGGTCGCATCAGGACCGCAAGGCGTATCAGGCTGGAACGCGTTTTGGGACCTTTCTGCCCGCTCTCTCCGGCTCCCGCATGGTCGTTGCTGCGTATGGTCTTTTTATTGCTGTCCATGCTGCTGCGCCTCCTTCATCTGCTTTGTGTAGGTTGCGTAATACTCGCCGCGGAGGGCCATGAGTTCTTCGTGCGTGCCGCTTTCGGTGATCTCGCCGTCACGGAGCCAGATGATTTTTGAGGCGCTTCGCAGTGCGGAGAGCCTGTGGCTGATGATGACAGATGTTTTCTCCGAGAGTATCCCGTTGATGTGGGAGACGATCGCCTGCTCCGTTATGTTGTCGACTGCCGAGAGCGTATCGTCCAGTATCAGGATCCTGGGATCCCGGATAAGGGCTCTTGCCAGCGCGATGCGCTGCTTCTGTCCTCCCGACAGGTGGGTCCCCCGTTCCCCGACCAGGGTGTCGTATTTGTTGGGGAACGACTCGATTTCATCCGCGATGCCGGCGAGCTCCGCGGCTTGCCTTATTTTCTCCTCATCGATCCCGGGCTGGTAGAATGAAATATTGTCCGCGATCCCGGTCGAAAACAGGAAGCCGTCCTGCGGAACGTAACCTGTATTCTCCCTGATCGACAGGGCGGGGATATCGTTGATGTCTACACCGTCGATAAAAAGGGTCCCTTCGGGAGGATCGTAGAATTTGAGTATGAGGCTGACAAGGGTCGTCTTGCCGCTTCCCGTCGGCCCCGCGATCCCGAGCGTTTCACCTGCCTTGAGGTCGAAGCTGATATTTCTGAGCGCCGGAGTCGACATTCCCGGATATGTAAAGGTCAGGTTCCTTGCGGATATGGCCCCGCGTATTTCCCCGGGATAGGGGAGCATTTCCTTTTCGGGTATTTCCGGCTCATTGTAGATCCCGCTAAGCCGTTTGTATGATGCGAGACCGCGCTGCATCATGTTGACGATCCTGCCCAGCTGGATCACGGGCCTCTCCAGGAGGATAAGATACCCCTGGAACGCAACAAGGCTGCCGAGCGGAAGCAGGCCCTGTGAAACAAGGGTGCCTCCGTATATCAGGCTTATGGCAAAGCTCAGTCCAAAGGTGATCGCAGTGATGGGGTCGAGCTTTGAGCTTGTGCTTGTGAGCCTGATATTCGCGTCCCGCATGTCCGCCGATATCCTGGTAAAATCCTCGAGCCACTCGTCTTCCCTTGCGAAAGTCTTTATGACCCTGATTCCCATGATCGACTCGTTTACGAATCCGGACAGCTTTGCGAACAGGGCCTGTACTTTGCGAAACCGCACGCGCACCAGGTTCCCTATGATTATAATACCTGCTGCGGCTATGGGGATCGGGAGCAGCGCAAAACCGGTAAGCCTTCTGTCGACTTCACTGACCATTGAGAATATCGCAAGTGCGCCTGTAATTATTCCGTTTATGCTCATCGCCAGGACAGGTCCGAAGGTCATCCTTACCGCACCGACGTCATTTGTGGCATATGCCATCAGGTCGCCCGACCGCTGCTTTGCAAAAAAGGATATCGGCAGGCGCTGAAGCTTCCTGAAAAGTTCTTCCCTTAAAAAGACTTCCATCGTGCGGGCATTCATCACGATGAACATGCGCCATATGAACCGTGTAACGAAAACGCCGACGGCGATCAGAAAAATGACGCCGGCCTGGCGGAAGACCAAAGCTTTATCGGCGACTTCGCTTTCCAACATATCGATGGCTTTACCCAGGGCTGCCGGAGCCAGTGTCTGTATCCTGGAGTTCAGTGCCAGAAACAGTATACCGGGGATGTACTTCCAGCCGTGCTTCTTCATGAATTTAGAGATCAAGTCATAACCTCCCGTAAGTTCGCGCGGAAAAACAACCGGCCGCAGAATAGTTGATTTGACAACTATTATACGACCGGTCGTCTGAAATGTCAAAGGAATGTTGCCCGAAATATCATGGATATAATGCGGAGGTTTTGGTGATCAAATATACATATCAGGCAGGAACGTCGCTTCGACAGACCCGTGAAGTTAATTCCCGATCAGGCCATGACGTCCTTCTCGAAAATCGCGTTGGGATGGTAGCAGATATGGGCGCACTTATAGTTGAGGCGCAGGGCGCCTTCCGGCCTCTTGAACGGGAGCGTCGGTGACGAGATGTCCTCCCTGCCGGGAACTCCGTCCATGATCATCTGGTCAAGGATAATGAAGTCGTTGACATAGGACTTGTCGATCGGTGAACCGTTGTGGGCGGGACAGATGATATCATATTCATCATACCGTGCCTTCAGCTTTCTCATATTGCGCTGATGGTTTTCGATCGTCTGGCCGGGAGACTTAATGCCGTTCATATTGCAGAGGACCTGTCCCGGATCGAGTTCGTCGCCCGTAAAGAGAATGCGGTATGTGCGGTCCAGGATAGCTATGCTGCCCAGGCTGTGAGCGCCGATATAGATTATTTCAAGCTCACGGTTGCCAAGGTTGAAGACCCTGCCCTCTTCTACGGTTTCGATCTCGTAGTCGGTAGGATAGCCGGTCAGGTCACCGAAGCCTCTTCTGGCGTCCTCTACAGCCAGCGGGTGCATATATGCCTTCTTGAACCAGCCGTTCCCGAGGGTGTGGTCGCCGTGGCCGTGGGTGTTTATGACCCCGGCAATCGGAAGATCGGTCAGAGTCTCGCAGAACTCCTTAAGGTTTCTCTTTGACATTCCCGAGTCAATGAGCATTGCGCATTCGTCGCCTTCAAGGAGGTAGCTTTCGCATCCTATCCCTGTTATCACATAAGTGTTTGGCGTGATTTTGCGCGCCGTAAAGATCCTGTCTTGGAGCATGTCCATTATTTCATCCCCTTTATGTTTTTTGATATATTACCACTAAGATATTACCACTAAATGCTTGCGAAAACAACCATAATTGTTGTTCATATGATTTTGCGATCCGTGGCGCGGCTCCAGGGGCCGGGTTTTTACAAATTGCTCATTGTTTTTTGATTTCAATGTCATTATAATAAAGAGAGCGGACTGACTAAAAAAGCGAAACGGAGTGACGATCATGTCAAGAAAGATGCTTATTGTCGAGGACGATGACAATATTTCCGAACTTTTCAGCCTATATATGGAGCGCGAAGGGTTCAGGACCGAGATCGCACGGGACGGCGAAGAGGCCCTTCAGCTTTTCAAGGAGTTCTCGCCCGACATAATACTGCTTGACGTCATGATCCCCAAACTGGACGGTTGGGGCGTACTCCGGGAGATCCGCTCAGAGTCCAAGGTCCCGATCATTATGATAACCGCTAAGGGCGAGACCACGGACAAGGTGTCCGGGCTGCAGATGGGCGCGGACGATTATATCGTAAAGCCCTTCGAGATGAAAGAGGTCATAGCGCGTGTCCACGCTGTCATGCGCAGGGTCGGCGGCGAAAAGGACAAGGCAAAACGGCTGACCTTTGAAAACCTTGAGATCAACATGGAGTCATTCGAACTGATCGTATGCGGAAAAAGGATAGACACACCCCCGAAGGAACTTGAACTGCTGTTTTTCCTGGCGTCTTCCCCCAACAGGGTATATACCAGGGACCAGCTATTGGACGAAGTCTGGGGGTTTGATTACTTTGGGGACAGCCGTACGGTCGACGTGCACATAAAACGGCTCAGAGAAAAGCTGGAAGGCGCAAGCGACAAGTGGAGACTGAAGACCGTCTGGGGAGTAGGATACAAATTCGAGCTTACCAAACCGCAGGATGCGTCTGCCGATCACAAATGACCCCCTGCTTTTCTGCTTTCTTGTTGAGGTGTTATGAAAAGTACTTTTTACAAGACATTTATAGTTACGTCGCTTCTGCTGCTGTTCAGCTTCGTCATCCTTGGCTCGTCCATAGCAGTATTCTCATACCGCTTTTTCATAAGGGAGCGCCAGGGCTCCCTGCTGGACACCGCCATTGAAATAGGCAACATAGCGGGACAGAACGTATACAGCGGAAACATATATATCAGCAGGAACTTCGAGGAAGTCGTCAGGAACTATGCCAGGCTTTCCGACACCTATATAATAATCACCAACAATCTGGGTGAAGTCATCGTGACATCCGACGACATCAGCATAAGGAGCCTCTCCACAAGGCTGTATGTCGGGGAGGAAGTCATGCGTCAAACCATCCTCAACGGAGGCTACAACGGCTTTGGCACACTGGGCGGGCTGCTCGTCAGTGAGTATTACAGCGTCGGAGTGCCCGTCGTTTCCTGGAGCGGCAATATAGTCGGGACTGTGTTCGTGTCCACGACGGGGGCTCATCTCCGGGAGATGATATTTGATTTTATAAGGCTGTTCGTATCCACTGCCGCTGCCGTCCTGCTGCTCTCTCTTGCATGGACTTTCATCGCCGCCCAACGCATGACAAGGCCACTGATACTGATGTCCTCCGCGGCAAGAGAGTTTGCGCGGGGCAACTTTTCGGTAAGGGTGCCGGAGACCGACAGGAAGGACGAGATAGGCAAGCTTGCGTCTTCTTTCAACAATATGGCAAACGAGCTGCAGCGGATCGAGGAACGCAGGCGCGAATTTATCGCCAACATCTCGCACGAACTCAAAACACCCATGACGACGATCGGCGGTTATGTGGACGGGATACTTGACGGTGTCATATCTCCGGAGAAGCAGGAGTCCTATTTGAGGGTCGTGTCTTCCGAAGTCAAAAGGCTGAACAGGCTTGTCTCCGAAATGCTGGAGCTGAGCCGCCTGGAGTCGGAGGAGTTCAGCCTGAACCTGGAGACGTTCGACATCTGCGAAGTTACGAGGATCGTGATACTGGGACTTGAGAAGAAGATTACTGACCGCAATCTTGAAGTTGAGGTCAATTTTGACGATGCGATGGAAGTGGTTGCCGAAAAGGACAGTATCACAAGGGTGATTTATAATTTGGTCGACAATGCCGTTAAGTATGCAAATGAGGGTACGACCATAAACATATCGATCCTGCGCAAGGACAAAAAGATACACTTCTCCGTGACCGATATCGGCAAACCCATACCCCCCGAAGAAAAGGAAAGGATATTCGAACGCTTCCACAAGTCGGACAGATCTCGGAAATCCGAAGGTCTGGGCCTGGGACTGTACCTGGCAAAGAATATTTTGCGGCAGCATGGAGAGGATATCATTTGCGAGTGTGAGGGCAGCAGGACTACGATGCGCTTCACACTCCCGGCGGCAGGCAATTGAGCCTGATAACTTGATCAAATACGATTCGTTGCGGTCCGCCAAAGTGAAGATCCTATGTGCATATCATCCGGCGGACATAAAGGTGGACTTATATGGAAAAAAGGAGATTATTACGCCGCACTGGTATTGCGGCTTGTATATTGTTGGCGGTAATAGCGCTTTCTTTTGCAGTAACCGCTCTGTATATCCGCGCACCGAAGATCGATGACGGGAATCAGGCAGGTAACCGGACCGAAACCCCTCAACCTGAGGAAAGGCTCGGGAAAGCACCTGCGGGATACCTCAAACGCTTCAACGTTGAGAGCGGGAGTGGATCTCCCGTACCGGAAGGAGAAGAGCCCGAGACCATATCCGGAAACAGGCGCAAAGGGACATACACGATATTACTTATCGGCACTAGCGACAACTATACTTCCGACACGCTCATGGTCGGTACCATTGACACTGTCAAAAAGACGATCCATGTAATGAGCATCCCGAGGGACACCAAGGTGGATGCCCGGCGTTCGGTCAAAAAAATCAACGGTGCCCTTGGAGCCGGGGGCATTCCCCTCGTCATAAAGGAAGTTTCCCAGGTGATCGGCTTTGAGCCCGACTTCTATGTCAAGGTGGGGCTGGAAGGTCTTATAAAGCTCGTGGATGCCGTCGGCGGTGTCGATTTTGACATCCCGTACAAGATGAATTATGATGATCCGACGCAGGATCTGCACATACACTTTGAACCGGGCTCCACTCACCTCAACGGGCAGAAGGCGATGGAGCTTGTCAGGTACAGGGGTCATATCGGATCGGATTTCAGCAGGATGGAGCTCCAGCAGCAGTTCCTGCTGGCCGTTGCGAAGAAGATGCTGACGCCAAAAAACATCGCAAAGATAGACACCTTTGCAAGGATATATTCCGAAAATGTGGAGACCGACCTTTCGGTCGGGAACCTGATATGGCTTGGTATGAAGTTATACGAAATCGGGACGGACAACATCCATATGCATACTCTCCCGACCTATACCAAGGACAGGGACGTAAACCCGTATTACTATCAGTTCGTCAGCAGCGCTGACGCCATCGAGCTTATCAACGAAACGATAAACCCGTATGAAACCGATATAACAAGAAAAAATGTAAAGCATGTTCAGTTCGAGCAGCAGGCAAAACCTGCGACAGGCACGAGTCCCAGCCCCAGGCCCGGCCAGGCGCCTTCCGGGGAACGGGAAGATCCCGCGGCTGAGCCGACACAGGTGCCGGAACCTTCGCCGGGAAATGACGGCATGTCCTCCCCTGCCCCCGAAACTCCCGGCCCCGGGCTCGACGCGGACGGAACGGGAGTCGAATCGCAGCCGTCGCCCTCATCCGGGCCGCAGGAAGGTGAGGATGAAAACGGACAGGACAGCGAATTGGCTGGCGGGCAGATAGATGAGTAGAATGACCAGCAGGATTTGTGAAATAAGCAGGCTGTTTGATTTTCCATTATGCCTCGTCGGCTAAAGAACCGTAAACATAGATCATTTGGTATATATGATCCGTTCTTATAGCAAAGCAGATGAGCTGAACGAGACACTTAATCCAGAAGCATTTGGATCTTGTTGTATGTATTCCAGCCGACGATTCCGTCGACCTTGAGTTTGTGGTCTTTTTGGAACTTTTTTACCGCCAGCATCGTTCCGTCGCCAAACCTCCCGTCGGGAGTCCCTTTATAATAGCCAAGCTGGAGCAGGTTTTCCTGCAATTCCAGCACATCGCTGCCGATGTCACCGTGTTCCATTTTCCTGAACGGGATGTTGTCATATTTGATATAAACGGGAGTCCCCCATTTGACATACTTTTTCAGTTCGCGCACATCTTCGTTGCGCATGCGGATGCAGCCATGGGATACGTTCATCCGTCCTATGGTCCAGGGCTCATATGTGCCGTGTATCCCATACTTCCCCCAGGGGACGTTGATCGAGATCCAGCTCCCTCCGAAGCCCTCTCCCCAGTTCCCTATCCCGTTGACCTTGAATAACCCGAGGGGAGAGGGTGTATTTTTTGCACCTCCCGAACACGGCCATTTCCTGAAGACCTCGCCGTCCTTATAAAGTGTGAGCTGCATTATGTCGAGGTCCACGAATATGGCGTAACCTTCATTCGGAACGGAGAAAGAAGGATATATGCGCTGCCAGGGAAAGTTTTGCGGATCGGGGAAATAGCGATCGACAAGCCAGGCCTCAAGCAACCCCAGCCCGACACTTACAAGCGACAATATTATGACCATAATGATTATGAACAGCAGTTGCTTTAAACGGGCTTTTTTCAATATTATCATGGCGACCTCCGACTGATCCGATATCGCTGTTTTTCTTTACATAGTTCATGTATAAATATATGTATGTTTGTCGTATGGTTAGCACTTGATATAAATCGCGAGTCTATAGTATAATTTCTTCGGGAAAATATTCTCAGCTATGAAGACCCGCCAATCGAAAGCACCAAAAGAAATGCTTTACACGTAATGAGAGCAGGAGTTCGGCATGCCGGCAACCACTTTTGATGCTGCAAAGGAGTGAAAGGGATGGATACCACTGTTCGGACGGCAGCGATATTGAAGGTCTGCGAGGAAACGAGGCCCCTGTTTGAGGAGGAACTGCTGTTCAAGAAACTGTATCATTGGATAGCAGAAGAATTGAGCGAGAGCGGCATAGGAGAACTGCTTCTTGTCGTAAACGGGACCTTTGAACACGACAGCAGGATCGAAGATCTCTTTTCCGCCTTTACCAGATGTGAAGTTGGACACGTCCGCGAAGCCATAAGAGGGCTTGGCGAGAACGTGAACGAACGTGTCATTGTAATAAGCGACGCAGTGTTTTTTGACCGGGATGCCATTGAGGAACTGCTTGACACGCTTCACTCGAGGGAAAAGGTCGTGCTGACATCGGGGGGCATGCCCATCGGCGTATGCGGATTTTCCGGCGGTGACGACTTTGACCCGCTGCTGCTCATAAGCGCGCTGGAGGGTCAGGACAGCTTTGACGATTTCTATGAAATCGACTGCATAGATACGGGGACGATGGGCCTTGTGATACGCAATCTCGAGGATGTCTGCCGTGCGGAGGACCTGCTCCGCGACGCTGTCAACCGCAGGCTCATGGCAAACGGGGTCCGCTTTGTCGGAGCAGATACATGTTATATATCCCCCGATGCAACGATCGGCCCGGGCAGCATCATCTATCCCAATACCATCATCAAGGGCATGACTGTCATCGGTCAGAGGTGCAAGATAGGACCGAACACGGTATTGGACGGCTGCAGTGTAGGAGACGGAACGGAGATCAATGCCTCCCAGGTTATGGACAGCACTATCGGAAAGAAGGTCAAGGTCGGTCCGTTCGCATATATCCGTCCCGGCTGCAGTATCGGGGACAATATCAGGATCGGCGACTTTGTTGAGCTTAAGAAGGCTGTGATCGGCGACGGCACGAAAGTATCCCACCTGACATATATTGGTGACGCGGAGGTCGGCAGGAACGTAAACTTCGGATGCGGTACGGTCACGGCCAATTATGACGGGGTGGCAAAGCATCTCACCGTGATAGAGGACGGGGCGTTTATCGGGTGCAATACCAACCTGATCGCACCTGTACGGGTAGGGAAAAACGCCACTACCGCTGCCGGGACCACGGTGACGCAGGACGTGCCGGAGGGCAACCTTGCCATCGGACGTGTAAGGCAAACCAATAAGCCGGATTGGTATAATAAAAAAAGGAAGGAACTCAATAAGTAAAGAATAAATACCGGAAAAGGTATTTATACAGCTGAGCAATATTCAGAAGCTCAGTTATGTAAACAACTGAACGATATGCGGCAATTCAGTTTGGGTTTCGTTCTTGTCTGAAAAATGCCGGTAATTCGTATGTATGAAATGAGCATAAAAACGTTCTTAAATAGATAACATTATTCTTAGCATTGCCGGATATGATAATATGACCGGAATGCCGAAACGGAGACAGGAAATGTTGTTCTGGAAGAAGCCGGGACCTGTGGACTTTATAGTTGCGGGATTGGGCAATCCCGGATTGAGATACAGCGGGACCCGGCATAATATAGGATTCAGAGTGATCGACGAGCTTTCACGGCGTCACGGGATCCCGGTCGACAGGAACAGGTTCCAGGCACTTGCCGGAACAGGGGTCATCGGGACCGGTCCCGGAGAGCGGGGAGTAAACGTACTGCTGCTCAAGCCGCAGACCTATATGAATTTGAGCGGCAGGTCGATCCAGGCCGCCGCTTCATTTTACAAGATCCCGATCGGGCGGATCATCGTCGTTTTTGACGACGTCTGTCTGCCGGTCGGGAAACTGCGCGTGCGCAAGAAGGGCAGCGACGGCGGACATAACGGCATAAAGTCCGTCATAGAGATGTGCGGCTCCGAGGATTTTCCCAGGCTGAAGGTTGGAGTGGGAAGCCCCGGCGAAGGCCGCGACCTTGTCGATTGGGTGACCTCTGTTTTTGAAGGGGCGGACCGCGAGCGCATAGAACGCGTGATCCCCGTTGCCGCGGATGCGGTGGAGCATATGCTTACCGGCGATTTTGACGGTGCCGCCGGCAAATTCAACGGACGATTTGTGGAGTAATTGGCCGATGAATATATGGAGCGAAGCCCTGAGGGGCTTGAAAGAATTCGAAGATCTGGTCGAAGCGGTGGAACTGGGCAGGTGCCCGGCCGCCGCGGGAGGTCTGAACCCGGTCCATAAAGCACATATAGCGGCTGCGTTATCCGAAAGGACAGGCAGACCGCTCTTTGTTCTATGCCCGGACGATTTGGAAGCAAGGCGTATGGCCGCAGACTTGTCAGCGTTCATGGGAGAGGAAGTCCCGGTACTTCCCTACCGTGAATTTGTTTTTCATACGACCGATGTCGCTTCAAGGGAATGGGAACATGCAAGGATCTCAATTTTGAGCAGGATGGACCGGCTTCGTGCAGTGGTAGCTTCATACGACGCCGTGATGATAAGGACCATCCCGCCCAAAATCATGGGACGCGTTGCTGCGAGGATAAGGCCGGGCGACGAGACGGGGATCGACTCCCTTGTCGACGCGTTGATAATGGCCGGATACAAACGGTCCGCAAAGGTCGAGGGAGAGGGGCAGGTTTCCGTCAGGGGCGGGATCGTCGACTTTTATTCTCCCGGAGCCGAGGGGCCTTACAGGATCGAATTCTTCGGAGACGAAATAGACACGATCTATTTGTTCGACCCTATATCGCAGCGCAGGACGACGCAGCTGGAGTCGGCCGGGATACTGCCCGCATCCGAGACCCTGCCCGCCCATGCGCCGGGCGGGATAGCGGGTTTGATCAGGTCGATGGAGGAGCTGATCTCAAAGACAAAGGGAAGCTCAGACCTGAACAGGACGATCGCGGCAGACATTGAAAGACTGGAAAACGAGATAATCTTCCCTGCCGCCGACCGCTATCTCGATCTGATATATCCGGATTTCGCCACGGCAATAGACTATATTCCTGAGCATGCGATCGTGGCAGTGATGGACCACGGAAGGATCGCCGAGCGCGCCAGGAGTTTTCTGTGGCAGCAAAACGAGGACATGAAGTCGCTTATAGAGTCGGGCAAAATACATCCGAAGCATGCCCGGTTCACAACGGACTATGATGCCCTGAACGCCAATCTTTCGCTTTATCCGGTGATCTACCTCGACACCTTTATCGGGGCCAGGTATCCTCTCTCACCGCTGATCATTACAGGCTTCAGCGTAAAGCAGCTGCCTTCCTACGGGGGAAGCATCGATACCGCCCTTTCCGATATACGGCACTACATTGGAAGGTCATTTTCCCTAACCGTATTATGCAAGAACGAGACCAGTGCAAGGAACCTCTCCGAAATACTGCACAATAACGGTATTTCCGCGACATTGGACCTTGGGCTGAGAAAACTGCCGGAGAAAGGTCATTGTACCGTTGCCCTGGGCTCGGTGTCCGCAGGTTTTGAGTACCCTGCGATACGCTTTGCGGTGATAACGGAGGGGCAGATCGCGGCCGAGAGATTCAAGTCCCGCAAGGTGCGGAAAAAGTCATCCAGGGAACGGGTCCGGTCCTACGAAGACCTCACGCCGGGCGATTATGTCGTCCATGAGCACCATGGGATTGCCAGGTTCATGGGAATCGTGACCATGGAGGTCGACGACGTCAAACGCGACTATATAAAGCTGGCTTTCGCGGGAACCGATGTGCTGTATGTTCCCGCCACTCAGCTTGACCTGGTCTCCAAATATATCGGAGCCGGCGAAGACGTCAAGGTCAAGCTCAACAAGCTCGGCGGTACGGAGTGGCAGCGTTCCAAGTCGAGAGCCAAGTCGGCTGCAAGGGAACTTGCAAGGGAGCTGATAGAGCTGTATGCCGAGCGCCTGCGCAGGCCGGGATTTGCGTTTCCTCCCGACAACGAGTGGCAGAAGGAGTTTGAACTGGGATTCGAATATGATGAGACCGACGACCAGATCCAGTCTGTAAAAGAGATCAAGGCGGACATGGAGTCCAGCCATCCGATGGACAGGTTGCTTTGCGGCGATGTCGGGTTCGGAAAAACGGAGGTCGCACTGCGGGCGGCAATGAAATGTATACTCGCCGGAAAACAGGTGGCATTTCTGGCCCCGACGACCGTACTCGTGCAGCAGCATTACACTACAGCCACACGCCGTTTTTCGGGATTTCCCATCAAGATAGACATACTGAGCAGGTTCAGGACGCCCAAGCAGCAGAAGGAAACCATACAGGGCATCAAAAACGGCTCCATCGATATGATAATCGGAACCCACCGCCTGCTGCAGAAGGATGTCAGCTTCAGGGACCTTGGGCTCCTTATCGTGGACGAGGAGCAGAGGTTCGGAGTGACGCACAAGGAGAGGCTGAAAGAGATTAGCCGGACGGTCGACGTGCTGACCCTTTCCGCGACGCCTATTCCCCGAACGCTTCACATGGCGCTGTCCGGAATAAAGGACATGTCCACGCTTGAAGAGGCGCCGAAGGACAGGCACCCCGTCCAGACATACGTTTTGGAGCATGACTGGAACGTGATCCTTGACGCCATCCGCAGGGAGATCGGACGCGGCGGACAGGTGTATTACCTCCACAACCGGATAGAGTCGATCGAACAGACCGCATCCCGCCTTTCGAAGGACCTTGAAGGCGTGGCGATAGCCGTTGCCCACGGCCGCATGGGTGAGCGGGAACTGAGCGACGTTATGCAGCGGATGGCACAGGGCGAAATACAGGTGCTTGTCTGCACGACCATTATAGAAACGGGAATCGATATTCCGAACGTAAACACACTGATAGTCGAGGACGCCGACCGCATGGGCCTTTCCCAGCTCCATCAAATAAGGGGACGAGTCGGACGCTCGCAGCGCCACGCATATGCTTATCTGACTTTCCGCCGCGGAAAGGTGCTTTCCGAAATCGCCGAGAAGAGGCTCAACGCCATCAGGGAGTTTGCCGAGTTCGGCGCGGGATTCAAGATAGCCATGAGGGACCTTGAGATCCGCGGCGCAGGCAACATACTCGGCCACGCCCAGTCCGGGCATATGATAAATGTAGGATATGACATGTATATAAAACTGCTTGAGGAGGCAGTGCTGGAGGAACGGGGCGAAAAAAGGACGCCCGCGGTCGAGTGCACCGCGGACCTCCTGGTGGACGCGGGGATCCCTTCCTCCTATATACCCGATTCCGGACAGCGGATGGACCTTTACAGGAGGATCGCGCTCGTCAGGACCGACGACGACGCGTCGGACCTCATAGACGAGCTTGCCGACCGTTACGGAGACATACCGAAAAGCGTTCACGCTCTCATCAGGATCGCCATACTTCGCGCAGACGCAGGCCAGCTCGGCATTACGGAAATAAACCAGCGGAACGGGCATCTGAACTTTGTCACAAGCATGCCTGACATAAAGGTGATAAGCCTGTTGTGCAGTGACAGGAGGTATAAAGGAAGACTGTTTTTCAGCGCAGGTGAAAAGCCGTATCTTTCCATGCGGATCTCCAGGGGTGAGGACGTGCTGCGCGAAGCCGAGCTGCTTGTCAAGGCGCTGGGTGAATACTCGGAGGAGCACCGCCAAAACGACAAGTAAAACTTTATATAAGTCATATATTCGTTCCGTATAGACATGTAATGCTGAATTTCGATATACAATGGGTATACAATTACACAATTATTGCTATGTGTATATAAAAATGTCGATGCGGACGCTCGTTCTACAGAAACCAGGGAAAAGGGACGGGCCGCCCGGCACCAACTTTTATCGTTGACAAAAATAAATGCGATGTGGTATCCTTGTTATTGTCAATTCAGCGCCGGAGTGGCGGAACAGGTAGACGCCCGGGACTTAAAATCCCGTGGGAGTTTCTCCCGTACCGGTTCGAGCCCGGTCTCCGGCACCAGCTATATTTTGATCCGTTTCATCGGGACGACAAAAAAGACGCTTTGCTACTGATGAACTGCACCCTGTCTTTCCGGCAAGGTGCAGTTCATGATCTGGCAGAGCGTTTTGCTGTTCATATGCGCTGTTTACCCTATTGCGCGATGCGCTCATTATATAAAGATCTTACATCTATTTTGGAATAAAGAGTTGTGCGCCTGACCGAAAGTTCCGATTTCCAATCCTCCAGCAGCCTGTTGAAAGAGTTTGTCGCGCACTCTTCCCTGATGGAATCATAGTTCTCTTCGAGGAACGTCTCGTCCAGGGGCAACCGGTTGATTATGCAAAGCGAATCGCTCAGTATGAGGATCTCGCTGAACTCTCCCGGTGAGAGAGATACAGCGGCCTGGTAATAATCTTCCGGCACATTGCCGTATGAAAAGCAGACCGAGGTCCCGTTTATGGCAGTGTCCTCGTTGTAACGTTCCATAAGTTCGCCGAAGTCCTCGCCTTCCCTGAGGCGCCGGTAGATGTCCTCCATCAGCTTCCGGCGGTTTTCTTTTTGGGCGGAGCTAAGGGGATCCCCTTCGTCGTCGATCATGGACAGAAGTATATGGCGCGTATTCAAGTATGACCGTAAGTAGTAATTGCGGACGTCTTCACCGTCCGGACGCATCGGGCCGTCTTCTCCGTAGAGGTGCTGGTAGATCTTATAGTAAAGCTCGGGGCCCTGAAGTATATATGTATACAGTTCCCGGTCGATGCCGTTCGCTTTCAGCTGCTTTTCGAATTTTCCCCTGCCGCCGGCAAGCTCGATCTGCTCCTCGACGGTCTTCTCCAGCTGCTCGATCTCTTCGTCAGTCAGGGAAAGGCCTAGCCTGTCCGCGTTGAACTCTACGGCACGGTATAAAATCACGCTGTCGGCAGCCTGTTCACGAAAGAACTCTTCGGCGGGCATGCCTTCTATCGGCTTGTTCCAGTCAATAGGCTCCCCGCTATAATATTCATAAGCCCTCATCAATGACACGAGCTGGTATTCATACTCCTGCCTGCTGACCGCTTCATCCCCGACGAAGAGGACAGCTTCAGAACTGTCGTTTTGCCCACAACCGCTGAACATAACGATAGCCAGTAGAGCAAAAACAGATGCGACCGCCAGGACAAACCGCCGTTTCAACCGATAACCCCCTACTGATTCAATAGAGAAATATTGCCCACAATTAAAGTATATCATTGTTGGCAGGGTCCGTACAGGGCAATTTCGCCAAAAATAAACACCCTCCCGGGATATAAAATGGGAGGGTTTTATATTGCATCCTGTAAGTCAAAGGAAGTGTCAAAGGACGTAATTTACATTGTCCGTTTTCTTCTCCCTCGGCTGCGGCCACTCACCCGCCGGGTAACCGAAGCAGTCTCCTGCCACCACTTTGTAGTTTTCCGGTACACCGATCTTCGAATAGACCGCTTTCGCTTCCGGAGAATCGGCAAGCCTGCCGAAAAGGAACAGCCAGCAGGAGCCTATACCGATGGACCTTGCGGCGTTGAACATGTTTGCCATTACGAGAGTGGCATCGAACACTGCAAGTTCATTGTCCCTTTCCGCGGAAACAAAGATCATTGCGGGTGCCCCGTAAATGGGACTGAAGGACGGGTCCTTCGCCCTCTCGGCCATCGGGCCGTTCAGCATCGCGTTTCTTGCAAGGTCACAGATCTCATTCAGGGCATCAGGATCCTGGACGACCGTGATATGGATACGGCTGGCGGTTCATGCCTGACGGTGCCGCTTTTCCGGCGGCTACGATCGTCTCAAAGTCTTCCCTTGAGATCGGGTCGGGCTTGTAACTGCGGACCGAACGGCGGGCGTGCAGGGTCTTCAAAGTTTCGTTCATTTTTCCACCTTCCTCTTTCTCAAATATCTTAAATATCTGACAAGAATATCATTCAAGCTCCCGGGTCAACATCATTCAAACTCACGGTTTTAATAAGATACTTTGAGTGCCAGTTTCCGGATCGATGCTTAAGCAATGGAGTTTATGATGCCCCTGACGATCAGAGTGAGGACATAGAGCACCGGTTGATGGACGATGTAAATGATCATGGTGTTCCTGCCGATCGCGGCAAGGAACGGGACTTTCCGGGTGTAGAACCATTCTGGCAAACGCCTTTCCACGATATAGGCGCCGGCAAGTGTGCCCGCCATGTAAACGAAGAACCATGGCAGCAGCGGGAAATAATCTGCTGACGCCCATTCCGCCGGCCTGAAACCCAGCCACCAAAGCCAGGAGATTTCATACCTCCTTGCGACAAACGGCAGTGAGCAAAGGTGCAAAACTATGTATATCAGGAGCTGCACCGGCCTTGATATTTTGTCGACCACCGGGCGTATCAGGCTGAACAGTATTGCGGCCGTCCCCAGGAAGTGGATGATACCGAACCAAACGGGCATCCCGAAACCCCATGTGACCAGTGTGATGACTGCGGCCACACCAAGCATCTGAAGTCCCCGGATAAGGTTGTTCCTTGAAAATCGGCAGCTTATTCCCGACAGGAAGATGAAGACTCCGGCAAAGAACTGCTGGAGCACATCCAGGACCGGGTTGTCGATCAGCTGCGGGGGGGCTCCCGCAAAGAGGATGAGGTCATACCCGAAATGGTATGCGACCATCAGCAGGATGGATAGACCGCGCAAACCGTCGATGATCTGGATCCTGCCGGGCGAATCCTTTACAAACAGGCTTTTCATACGTTGAACCTGAACAGGACCACGTCGCCGTCCTGCATTACGTAGTCCTTACCCTCCAGCCGATAGAGACCTTTCTCCCTGGCATGGGATACCGAACCGGCGGCGTAGAGATCGTCGAAAGCAACTATTTCGGCGCGTATAAAGCCGCGTTCGAAATCGGAATGTATCTTCCCCGCTGCCTGGGGAGCCTTGGTCCCCTTTTTGATCGTCCAGGCGCGGACCTCCTGCTCTCCTGCCGTAAGGAACGATATCAGCCCAAGCAGTTCATAGCTCTTCCTTATCAATCGGTTCAATCCGGGCTCGGTCAGCCCGAGGTCCTGAAGAAACATCTCCCTGTCCTCGCTTTCAAGGGACATTATCTCTTCCTCAAGTTTGGCACAGACCGGCAGCGCCTCGGCGCCCTCCTCCTCGGCGTGCTCCAGTACCGATCGATAGTGGACGTTTTCGGTATAGTTCCGGAAGCCTTCCTCGTCGAGGTTTGCGGCATAAAGTACGGGTTTGGCTGACAATAGCTGAAGGGTCTCGAAAAACTCCTGTTCCCGGCTGTCCTGCGGAACGAAAGCCCTTGCGTTTTTGCCCGCGTCAAGGTGGGCCTGGAGCCTTTCCAGCATATCCACCTGGTATTGAACGGATTTGTCGCCCTTCAACGCCTTTTTCAGCTTTTCGGTCTGACGTCCGAGATACTCGATATCCGAAAGGATGAGTTCGGTGTCGATGATCTCGATGTCGCGCAGAGGGTCAGTCCTGCCCTCAACATGTGTGATGTTGCCGTTTTCAAAGCACCTGACGACATGTACTATCGCATCGACCGAACGTATATGGCTGAGGAACTTGTTTCCCAGCCCCTCGCCGCGGGATGCGCCTCTGACAAGCCCTGCGATGTCAACAAATTCGACGATCGCGGGTGTCACTTTCTTAGGATCGTAGAGCCTGGCCAAAAAGTCAAGCCTCTCGTCCGGAACCGCTACGACTCCGACGTTGGGATCGATCGTGCAGAAGGGATAGTTAGCCGATTCCGCACCTGCGTTGGTAAGCGCATTGAAAAGCGTGGATTTTCCCACGTTCGGCAGTCCCACTATACCCATTTTCATTTTTATCTGTCCTCTCTTTGCCTATATCTCCATTACGACAGGAAGTATCATCGGCTTGCGCCTTGATTTCTTGTATATTACGTCTCCGAGCCTGTTCTTCACGGCGGTCTTGATCGCGGTGACGTCGATCCCGCCCGAGGTCGCGGACTCAAAGGCTTCCTTTGCATGTGCGGTGAGCTCGGAGATGATCTCGTCCTGTTCGCGTGAATAAACAAAACCGCGCGTGATGATGTTTGGACCGGCTGCGAGCTGTCCGGTTTCGGTGTCCAGCGTCATTACTGCGAGGACTATCCCGTCCTCAGCGAGCAGGCGCCTGTCGCGCAATACCACGGCCCCGACGTCGCTGCCGAGGTTGCCGTCTATCAGGACGTGGCCGGAGGTCACGCGGGCACCGAATTTTGCGGTGTTGCTGGTAAACTCGATCGTCCTTCCGTTTTCGCCCATCAGGATGTTCTTGGCCGGTATCCCCACGCTAAGGGCGAGCTTGGCATGCGCGCGCATGTGCTTTATTTCGCCGTGGATGGGCACGAAATACTTCGGCTTCGTAAGGGCCAGCATGATCTTGAGCTCTTCCTGGCAGGCGTGGCCCGAGACATGCAGCGCATGCAGGCGTTCATAAACGACGTCGGCACCCTTGTGCATAAGCTCGTTTATCACTTTTGAGATCAGTTTTTCGTTGCCCGGTATCGGGGATGCGGATATGATTATCTTGTCACCCGTACCGATTTCCACCTGCCTGTGCGTCCCGAATGCCATCCGGTACAGGGCCGAAAGAGTCTCCCCCTGGCTGCCGGTCGTTATTATTACGAGCTTGTTTTTGGAAATGCTGTTGATACGGGTTATGTCGATAAGCGTTCCGTCGGGTATGCTCACATAGCCGAGCCGTACGGCGAGATTCAGGATGTTCTCCATCGAGCGGCCCGATATCGCGACCTTCCTGCCAAACTTGACTGCGGACTCGATTATCTGCTGTATACGGTGAACGTTAGAAGCGAAAGTGGTGACGATGATCCGCTGCTTGGAGTCCTTGAACAGGAAATCGAAGGTCTCTCCGACCGTGCGCTCGGACATGGTGTAACCCGGACGCTCGGCATTAGTCGAATCGGAAAGGAGTGCGAGGACTCCTTTCTTTCCGTATTCACCGAACCTGGAAAGGTCTATCATTTCACCCTGTACGGGTGTGGGGTCGATCTTGAAATCGCCCGTGTGGATGACCGTACCAACGGGAGTATTTATCGCAAAGGCACAGGTGTCGGGAGTCGAGTGGTTTACGTTTATAGCCTCTATCGTAAATGGACCGAGGTTAAATATGCTTCCTGCCTGAATGGTGTTGAGCTTCACCTTTTTGACGATCCCCGCTTCTTCGAGCTTGCTCCGTATCAGCCCGATAGTAAGAGGTGTTGAATATACGGGTGCGTCCAATTCCTTCAAAACATACGGCAAAGACCCGATGTGGTCCTCATGCCCGTGTGTGATCAGGATCCCCTTTATGTGCTTGTGGTGCTTTTTCAGGTAAGTTATGTCCGGCAGGACAAGGTCGATACCAAGCATGTCTCCGTCGGGAAAGGCCATGCCGCAGTCCACAACGATTATTTCGCCTCCGAACTCGTATACATAGAGGTTCTTGCCGATTTCGTGCAGGCCTCCCAGAGGGATGATTTTCAGTTTTTCAGTCATATATATGTGATTCTCCTTATAATTAGGTCGTTATTGATATGTGTTTTATGTAGGGGTGCGGTCCGGTTTTGAAACGCAAAAAAACCATGGCAGCAAGATATAACTTCTTCCTCTGCCGGTTATTATTGACACCCCTAATGCTTTTTATAAATTTGGGTGTGAAATAACGGTGTCGATAGCAAGTAAACGTATATAAACACACAGCCGCAGCCGTGTTTAATCCTTAAATCAGCGTCGCGAAAATGGGACAAAGTTTGTTGCCGTATAAAGAAATACAGCTGTCGATTTATTATATCACCCAAAAGGGAAAATGTATACATTTAATTTACCTTATTTTGTGCAAAACAGACCGGCCCGGTCTGACAGACATGATATTATGGAGCAGGGCTCTGCAGTGAAATTGTCGTTTATCATGCTGAGGATCGAAAACGCGAAGAGGCTTATCGAAGCGGGTGAACAAACAATGCCGGGATCGCCGAGGCATGCGGATATTATGACAGCCATTCCCTGAATGTGGCATTCGAAAAGTATGAAGGCCTGGCACCGTCGAAGTACCGGGCAGTCCTTGAAATATCGGGTTGCAGGGCGGCTATCGGTACATAGCCGAAAACAGCATAAAACAGAGGACCCGTTATGACGAAAAAGAGCCGCTTATCTGCAGCAATACTGCAGATAAGCGACTTTGCTTATTCGAATCAATATGTATGCCTATACTGCCCTACCTGGTATTGTCAACGAATGTAAGGTGGTTGTCCTTGGCGAACTTCTCAAGCTGTTTTTTGTAGTCATCGAAATATTTTTTCTCTTTTTGCTTGAAGATCACGATAGGAGCCGGCGAGGGCGAATATTCTATGGAAATCTTCTCCGAATCGACGGTCTTGAAAAGAAAAGCCCTCTCCTTGCACCTGTCGAACTGGATGCGCCTGATCTTGTCGGCGGTAATGCTGACGTTTCTCCACTGATTGCCCATCAGGACGGTGACGATTATTTCTGTCTTGTCACAAACCAGATGATTTTTTGCCATATCTGCACTCCCCATTGTAGCCGGTGACGGTATGTACTAAACAGGCCGACCGGTTTTATAATAATCAATTATACAAAACAAATTTGACATAATCAATAAGCATTTGCGTTGTTTTTAACCCAAAAGTCTGTTATAATAGCCGCATAGCTGACCCGTATAAAGGAGGAGGGAACTTGAAGAACAAGAGGATAACGAGGCTTCTTGAACCGGGGATGAGGGCCTACTTCATAGTATCCATGATATTCTTCATAGTCGTACTGAAAATAAACTTCTATGTCGGTACGGCGGGGCTCCTCCTTCTGGCCGCCCAGTATCTCATTTACCGCAATGCCGCCGCAAAGCGCAGAAAGGAAATACTCGCGCTTATAGACAGCGTCGCGTCAAGCATAGGCGAGGCAACCACGAATTCGGTCAGTATGTCGCCCTTCCCTACCGTGATAATACGGGTGGAGACGGGCGAAGTCATCTGGTGCAACGACCTTTTCCACACCATTACCGGTGAGAGGCGTCACACATTTGAAATAAAGCTGTCTGACATAATCCACGACATAGACATCCGCTGGCTGATGGAAGGCCGCAGCTTTTCACATAACGACCTTACTATCGGCGACAGGATATACTCGCTGTACGGGAACACTGCAACTGTCGAGGGCAGGTCAGGCGTTTTCGGTACGATCTACTTTATCGACGTGACAGAGCAGAGGCAGCTGAAAACACGCTACGAAGAGTCGCGCCCGGTAGTGGTGGTCGTGCTGATAGACAATTACGAGGAACTTTCTAAAACATCGAGCTCGAACGACACGTCAAAGCTTCTGATAGACCTCGATGACGCCATTAGCAAGTGGGCGGCGGAATCGGGTTACCTGTTGAGGAAATATGACAGGGACAGGTACCTGCTCCTGATGGAGAAAAAGGACCTCAAAAAACTTATCAAAGACCAGTTTTCGATCCTTGAGCAGACGAAGTCGATGTTTGAAGGCCCCATACCGCTTACGCTCAGCATAGGCATAGGGGTGGACGGCGAGAATTTCGCGGAGAACTTCAGATATGCCCAGCTGGCCATCGATATGGCTTTGAGCCGGGGCGGCGATCAGGCGGTCATAAAGAACAGGCTCAACTTCGAATTTTACGGGGGTCAGACACAGGAGATCCAGAAGCGCACCAAGGTCAAGAGCAGGGTCATGGCCAATGCCCTTTCTCAGCTGATCAAGGACTCGGGCGACGTGATGGTTATGAGCCACAAGATGTCGGACCTGGACAGCATCGGCTCGGCGGCCGGGATCGTTTGCGCCGCAAGGAAACTGGGTAAAAAAGCATATATAGTCGTGGACCGTGCGAGCACGGCAGCCGGCCAGCTTTTGAAGAGGCTCGGAGAACTGCCCGAATATCAGGGCGTGATCATATCCCCTACCGATGCGATCCTCATGGCCGACAGCCGGACGCTCCTTGTCGTCACCGACGTTAACAGGCCGGACATGGTGGAGTCCGAAGAGCTCCTGCTGTCATGCAACCGGGTCGCTGTAGTCGATCATCACAGGAGGTCCGCAAGCTATATCGACAATGCCGCTTTGAATTTCCATGAGCCATACGCTTCGTCGGCATCTGAGCTGGTCAGCGAGCTTTTGAGCTACATGGGGGACCAGTCACCGATCCTGAAAGTCGAAGCCGAAGCGATGCTGGCGGGCATTGTGCTCGACACAAAGAACTTCACGATGCGTACAGGCGTGCGGACGTTTGAAGCCGCCGCTCGTTTGCGGAGCGCGGGAGCCGACACCGTGGAGATAAAGCGCCTGTTCCAGACAGACTTTGAAAGCTGCGTCGACAGGTACGATATCGTTCGCCGCGCACACATGCATCGCGGCGGCATAGCGATATCGATGTCTGAGAAAACCGTGGACAGGACGATCGCGGCGCAGGCTGCGGACGAACTGCTCAATGTGCTTAATGTCCAGGCGTCATTCGTACTTTTTCCCGAAGGCGATGAAATAGTGATCTCCGCCAGGTCGCTGGGAAATATAAACGTCCAGGTGATACTTGAGAAAATGGGCGGAGGCGGGCATCTCAACATGGCGGGCGCCCAGATCAGGGGTCAAAGCGCAGAAGTCGTGCTGAGCCGCCTGTACGAGGTCATAGACGAATACCTCGACAAATAAGCTGGAAATCAAGGCTCAATAACACACCGGAGAAAAGAGGATCGTTATGAAGGTAATTTTGCTTCAGGACGTAAAAGGTCAGGGTAAGAAGGGGGACATCGTCGATGTCTCCGACGGATATGCGCGCAACTTCCTCATCCCGAGGAAACTTGCCACGGAGGCGACTTCCGAGGCGCTGAATGCTGCCAGGCAGCGCAAGAAAGCGGAAGCCCTTGCGGAGCAGCGCGAAAGGGAAAGGCTCGCGGAGATCGCCGAGAGCCTGAAGTCCAAGGTCATCAGGGTCAAGGCAAAGGCCGGAGCCAACGGCAAGCTTTTCGGCTCCGTGACATCAAAGGAGATCTCGGAGGAACTTAAGAATCAGCACGGCATCGATATAGATAAGCGCAAGATCGTGCTGGAAGAACCGATAAAGCAGTACGGGAGCTATCAGCTTACGGCGAAACTTGGATATGATATAAATGCCATACTTATGGTGTTGGTAACCGAAGAATGATTTTGGATATATAAAACCGGTGGGGGATGTAAGTATGGATGAGCTTTTGGGTAAACGTGTGCCTTACAGCATGGAGGCAGAACAGTCGGTGATCGGGTCCATGATCATCGACTCCCGATGCGTGCCCGATGTCATCGAGATCCTCAAGCCCGAGGACTTCTATATCCAGCAGAACCGGGAGATATTCGAGACGATCCACTCAATGTTCAGCTTCTCGCAGCCGATCGACCCGGTGACGGTCCTCGACAGGATGAAGATCCGGGGGGTATATGACGAACAGGTAAGCCGCAACTATGTAATGCAGCTTATGGAGATCACTCCCACGGCGGCAAATGTGCGTCATTACGCGAAGATCGTCCGCGACAAATCCCTTCTGAGGCAGGTAGCGCAGGTAGCCGGAGAAGTTTCCGACATGGTATACAACGAGGAGGGCGAGGCAGCCGACATCCTCGACGCCGCGGAACAGAAGATATATGCGATCCGGCAGGGACGTTCCGACCAGGGGTTCAGCCATATATCTTCAGTCCTGATAGACGTCTACGAAAACCTCAACGAGCTTGCCAAGAACAAGGGGAAACTTCCCGGCCTGACGACCGGGTTTTCCGAGCTCGACAACATGATATCCGGGCTGAACAAGACCGACCTTATATTGGTCGCGTCGCGTCCCGGTATGGGAAAGACTTCGATAGCCCTGAATATGGCTTTGGCGGCGGCCAAGAAGGAAAAGAAGACGGTAGTGATCTTTTCGCTGGAGATGTCGAAGGAACAGCTTGCCAGCCGCCTGCTGGCCGCGGAGGCATTCGTCGACTCGAAAAAACTGCTCACGGGCGACCTCAGCGAAAACGACTGGGCAAAGATCGCAGTCGCTTCCGAAAGCCTCAGCCGCTGTGACATCCGCATAGACGACAACCCCACCATAACTCCTACGGAGATGAAGGCGAAATGCCGCAGGGTCGAAAACCTGGGGCTCGTCATCATAGACTACCTGCAGCTTATGCAGCTGGGCGGAAGGAAGAACGAAAACCGCGTACAGGAAGTGTCCGAGATTTCAAGGTCCCTCAAGATCATGGCCAAGGAGCTTTCGGTACCGGTACTTTGCCTCAGCCAGCTTTCCCGCGCAAACGAAAAGCGTACAGATAAAAGGCCCATGCTTTCGGACCTGCGCGAATCGGGCGCGATCGAACAGGACGCTGACATCATCATCTTCCTTTACAGGGAGGATTATTATAACGAAGACACCAGCAAGAGAAACCTGGCGGAGTGCATAGTTGCCAAGAACAGGCACGGCAGCACAGGCACGATAGAACTGCAATGGGTGCCGCAATATACACTGTTTGCATCGAGGGAACGCATACATACCGATGAATAAGGCTAAGCTCAAATGCGGAGGTACTTGATATGGGGAGCGCCGACGGACTGACGTCTAAATTTCTTTCTGCATCAGCCGACTACCGGATGCTGCAAAAGGGCGACAAAGTGCTCGCGGCACTTTCGGGAGGAGCCGATTCCACGGCACTGGCCGTGCTGCTGAAGGAGCATTCGGAAGAACTGGGGATATCGGTCTGTGCAGCCCACCTGAACCACTGCCTGCGCGGGGAAGAATCGGACAGGGATGAGGAACATGTCCGCGATTTCTGCGAAAATTTCGGGATCCCGCTTGTCGCTGAAAAGATAGATGTTGCCAAGACGGCGGCGGAATGCGGCTGCGGCATCGAGGATGCCGCGAGACGGATCAGATATGGATTCCTTGAGCGGACCGCTGACAGTTTGGGATGTACGAAGATCGCAACTGCCCACAACCTCAATGACAACGCGGAAACCGTAATAATGAACCTGATACGCGGAACGGGTTTGCGCGGTCTGGCGGGGATACCGCCGGTTCGGGGCAGGATCGTTCGGCCGCTTCTTTTTTGTACGAGGGAGGACATAGAAGGATTCCTGAGGGAGCGGAATATTGATTTTGTTACCGACCGCACGAATCTGGATACGACATATACGAGGAACAAGATCAGGCATCGTATCATTCCCATGCTTTGTGAAATCAACCCTTTGTTTGTTGAAAATATGGCCGAGTTCACGAAGCTGCTGAGGAGCGATGCGGACTACCTTGACAGTGCCGTTGATTCGGTACATGTCGGTGTATCCGACGAGGTCTGTATTTCACGCGAGCTGCTCGCGGGTTTGCCGGTCGGAATTGCAGGCCGGACAGTAAAGCGCATGTATGAGACTGCCTATAGAAAGCTCCACGGAACGGATGCCGAAGGTATTGCAGGTTCATCGCCCGATTTGTCATTGAAACATACCATGGCCGTTATCAGACTGGCCGCGGGAAGATCCGCCTCCGGAGAGGTGCATCTCCCGGGAGGTGTGACAGCACGGTGCAGATATGGGCAGCTGTTGTTGACGGGTGATAATGAAAACCGTGGCAAGGGGCGAGCATATGTCGCTGACAATAAGCCTGGGGTCGAAGGGGAAAAGCCGCTGAAGCTCGGACAAAACAGGTTCGGATCCTGGGTCATAACGGCAGAGATTTCCGATACCGCAGATCACAAATCGGGCTATATTAAAAGCCAAACCAGAAAAAGAGTGACCGCGTCAGATATAAAAGGCGCGGGCACGAATATTGATTTTGGCGGACCTTATACGCTCGACATATATAACGGGCAGATGAGTAATATAGTTAATACAGTGTTTTTGGATCCGCGGCTTATCGATTCGGGACTGATCATTCGCGGGTACAAAACCGGGGACAGCATATCCCCTGTCGGACGCGACTGGACCAAGACGTTGAAAAAGCTGTATATTGAGATGAAGATCCCGAAGCAGGACCGCGCCCTCAGGCCCGTCATCGCTACGGGAACCGGTGTCTGCGCGATCCCCGGTTATATGGCGGACAAAAAATTCGCCACAGGCTCGCCCCCCGCATTGAAGCTGACATTCCGGCTCGAAAAGGGATATGATGCGGCGAATGAGTGATCATCTACCCTGTCTAAAATTGTCGAAGTTTGATATATATATTAAATATATTAATGTTTATAATGAAAATAACGGATATAACGGATATAACGTAAACTAAACTCTAATAACTGTAATAACTGAAATAGCTGGAATTACCGGAATTTATGAAGCAACTGAAATAAAGAAGATAAAGGGAATTGGAATTAAGAAAAAAACAGATCACAGTAATGACAGTAATAACAAGAATAACAAGAATAACAAGAATAACAAGAATAACAAGAATAACAAGAATAACAAGAATAACAAGAATAACAAGAATATCAGGAATATCAGATATATCATAAAAGCCTGGTTATCTCCGGAAATTAATTTGCCATAACCCTTGTTTACCTTCTGCGCTGCCTGTATAATGAGGATAAATAGCAGAAAATAAAATAAACGGAAACTGAAATTGGAGAGGATATTAGTATGCCGAAAAGCACAAATTCTAATGGTGAGGCACGCAAAAACCTCATGAACGATCTGACAGAAATACTCTTTACTGAACAGCAGTTGAAACAGAGGATCGGAGAGCTCGCAGTTCAGCTTAGAGAAGAATACCACGACAAACGCCCGCTGCTCATAAGCATATTGAAGGGCTCGTTCGTGTTCCTGGCAGACCTTGTCCGCGAACTGGACTTCGACTGTACGATCGATTTTATGATCGTCTCCTCTTACGGAAGCAAATCAAAGTCCACCGGAGCGGTTAAAATAATTAAAGACCTGGATATCGACATAGAGAACAGGCATATCCTGATAGTGGAGGATATTCTTGACAGTGGTCTGACTCTAAGTTATATTAAGAGAATATTGGAAGCAAAGAAGCCGGCTTCGGTGCGCATCTGCACGCTGCTTGACAAACCCGCAAGGCGCACCGCCCAAATCACCGCGGATTATGTCGGCTTTACCATACCTGATAAATTCATAGTGGGATACGGACTTGACTATGCTGAGAGATACCGCAACCTACCGGTGATAGGGGTGTTGGATCCGTCTATATACAGCGACGAGTGATGAAGGAAGTGAACGTTATTGAAAAAGCTTAATTTGAAGGATATCGGTTTTTACATCCTCGTTATCGGCATCCTTCTTGCTACGATCTACATGCTGTACCAGTCGGCAAAGCCGGTGGAACCTCCGTATTCGGATGTATACCGTTTTTTTAAGGAAGGCAGGGTAATCGAGTATACCATAGAGGGCAATGTGCTTACTGCCCGGCTCGATGATGATACCGTTATCCAATATACTATCCCTTATATGTCCATCTTTATTGAGGACCTGGGGGAGACCATACGCAACCAGCTGGATGCCGGCAAAATCAGATATGCCAATTACATCGAAGGCTTTGAGACACCGTGGTGGATGATGTTTGTCCCCTACCTGGTCGTTATCGTCATATTCGTCCTTCTGTGGTATTTTCTGTTCAACCGCAGCGGGGTCGGCGGTGGCAGTGGGGCGAACACGGCCATGAAGTTCGGCCGCGCGCGGACCAGGCTGGGCACCGACGAGAAGAAGAAAGTGACCTTTGCCGACGTCGCGGGCGCGGAAGAGGAAAAATACGAACTCCAGGAGATCGTGGATTTTCTGAAGAACCCGAAGCGCTTCATAGAAATAGGAGCGCGCATACCCAAGGGTGTTCTGCTCGTAGGGCCTCCGGGAACCGGCAAGACCTACCTTGCGAAAGCCGTTGCCGGAGAAGCGGGTGTTCAGTTCCTCTCGATATCGGGCTCGGACTTTGTTGAGCTGTACGTCGGTGTCGGTGCTTCGAGAGTCAGGGACCTGTTTGAACAGGCCAAGAAGGTCGCGCCGTCGATAGTGTTCATAGACGAAATAGACGCGGTCGGACGTCAGCGCGGAGCCGGCATGGGTGGCGGACACGACGAGCGCGAGCAGACGCTGAACCAGCTGCTGGTGGAAATGGACGGCTTCGGCAGCAACGAGGGCGTCATCATCATGGCGGCAACCAACCGCCCGGATATCCTCGACCCGGCTTTGCTGCGTCCGGGACGCTTTGACCGTCAGATCTATGTGGGGCTGCCGGACGTGCGCGGGCGCGAAGCGGTCCTGAAGATACATGCGCGGGGAAAGCCCCTTGATGCGGGCGTGAACCTCGCAACCGTCGCCAAGGCGACCGGAGGATTCTCCCCGGCCGACCTGGAGAACCTCCTCAATGAGGCCGCGCTGCTCGCCGTAAGGCAGGGCCGGAAAGTCATCAGGATGGAAGACATCGAGGAAGCGATGATAAAGGTCATCGCGGGACCTGCGAAGAAGAGCCGCGTCATATCCGACAAAGAGCGGAAGCTCACCGCATACCATGAAAGCGGTCATGCGATCGTCATGAAAAACCTTGAGCACCACGATCCGGTGCATCAGATTTCGATCATTCCGCGCGGTGCCGCGGGCGGCATGACGATATCGCTGCCGAATGAGGATAAGTTCTTTGTTTCAAAGAGCGAAATGTTCGAACGTATAGTGAGCCTCCTTGGCGGCAGGGTCGCCGAGAAACTGGTTATGGACGATATTTCGAGCGGCGCCTCCAATGACATACAGCGGGCAACGGAGATAGCCCGCAAGATGGTAACGCGCTACGGAATGAGCGACGAGCTCGGACCGATAGCTTTCGGTTCCGAACACGACGAAATATTCCTGGGCAGGGACTTCGCCTCTACCAGGAACTACTCTGAGAGCGTTGCCTCCAAGATAGACAGCGAGATAAAGCGCATCATCGACAGCGCTTACGAACGCTGCAAGGAGATCCTGACCCGAGAGATCGACAAACTCCATGCGGTCGCGGAGTACCTTCTTGAGCATGAGACAATGGATTCGGAGACATTCGAAAGGTTTTTTGAAACGGGAACCTTTTCCGAGTATGACGACTACGAGGAATATACGCTGCCCAACTTCTGATGAAGGTCTTGGAGCTGCAAATCCGTCCGTTTATGAATGTTGAGGAAAGCAAAACGACAGCAGAAGTTTGTCCATAATTATGAAATATCATAAAAGAGGGGCTGCATTGATATGCCGGCCCCTTTAGTTATTTCCAAATATCAATCATATCGTTCATTACGGCTGCTGTAAGAATTCACTCCTATCACCGGATATATTAAAACTCTACACCTAAACAATCTGTAATAGATATAAAACTATATACTCTACGTTAAACACGGATATGCTTATTTGTTGCAGACGGAAGAGAAGCGGTATCCTTTCTGACTAAAATGTCCGCTTCCTGTTAACACTGGATTTTTGAGTCGAACGAGGAATATATGGTTTAAAATCAAAATAATTGTGCAATTAGCTGGAATTGCTTTTATTCGATCGGTAAATTTGTGATATCATCTAATGCACACCGGATTTTTCAAATCGGTGTTCTGTCATTTAGACAATCTCCTGTAAACTTCTAAAACGAAATTTATTACTTTTGTGCTTTAATTAGGTAATTTATTAGTTAATTTCCGCTAAACACAGGGAAAAAATTAAAGAAAGAAATTGAATTGCAAGTCTTGCTAAAGTAAAATGCATGTGTTATAATACAAAAAATTCGTTTTCAAGGCGATATCCGGCAAGAGCTATAGTCGACTCGCATTGAATCCAATACCGGCGAAAAGAGCCGGACAACGAATGATTTTATGTTATGTTAGGAGGTATTTCGTAAATGAAGAGATTGTTGTCTCTCCTGCTTGCAGCGATGATGATCCTTGCATTGGCATCCTGCAGCAACGGCGGCGTATCTCAAGGTGACGTAGATACTAAATCGCCGACACCTGCTACCACTACCCCCGGGACTCAGGAAACCCCCGGTCAGAGCGAAGAGCCTGCGGGACCCGTATACGATCTGTCCCACCTCGGAGCTGAAGTTCTCCAGAATATGACCCAGGAGGAGATCCTGTCACAGATCACTCCTTACGAACCCAAAGGACAGATCATCCAAGGTTCAACGACCCAGCTTAACGGCGACTTCGTAAGCGGTTGGACCAACAGCGCGACCAACGCTGAAATCAAGGAATTGATCAACGGCTATAGCACTCTTGCATTTACAAAGGAAGGTATGTACATTTTCGATCCCATCGTAGTCAAAGAGTGGGAAGGAATCGAAAATCCTGACGGAAGCAAGACCTATCGCTTTGTAATTTATGACAACCTTACTTACAATGACGGAACAAAGATCACCGCGAAGGACTATGTCGGATCGGTTCTGATCTATGCATCCGATGAGTTCAAGCAGGTTGACAATGCTCAGTCTGCAGCCGGTACTGACTTTGTCGGATATAAGGCTTACAACAGCGGCGAGAGCGATGTATTTGCCGGAGTAAGGCTCCTTGGCGAATATGAATTCTCAGTAACCATCGATCCTGAAAACCTGCCATACTTCCATGATATCGTCATGGCAGCAGTAAGCCCGATCCCGCTGCATGTACTGCTTCCGGGCGTTGAGGTAAAGGACGACGGTAACGGCGCATACTTCGGCGAAGGCTTCACAGTTGAAGCTCTCCAGAAAGCTTTCCTCGGTACGAACTCTGACGGATATCGCTTCAACCCGAAGGTAACATGCGGACCTTACAAATTCGTTTCCTATGATCCGGAGAGCAGCCAGGCTGTTATCGAAGCCAACCCGCTCTACCTGGGTGCATATGACGGCGCAAAGGCCAAGATAAAGACCCTTGTTTACAAGCTTACATCCAAGTCAACAGAGTTTGACGAACTTGCGACCGGCAAGATCGACATCGGCGGAGAGCAATCCGGCGGCGAATCCATCAACACCGGCCTCGACCTCGTCGAGAAGGGCGGATTCAGCTATGCTCACTATCCGCGTCACGGCTACGGCAAGATCGCGTTTGCCTGCAACATCGGCCCGACACAGTTTGTTGAAGTACGCCAGGCCATTGCTTGGATGCTCGACCGCGACGAGTTTGCACGTCAGTACTCACAGGGCTATGCTATAGTCGTCCACGGTTACTATGGCCAGGCTCAGTGGGAGTACGCAGCAAACAAGGATGCTCTTGAAACTGAACTCGTACACTACACATACAACAAGGATAAGGCTATCGAAGTCCTTGAAAAAGGCGGATGGACACTTGACGCTAACGGCAATCCGTACTCCGGTACAGGACTGCGCCACAAGAGACTTGACGACGGCACACTGATGCCTCTCGAGATCCAGTGGATGAACACACCTGACAACCCGGTATCCGACCTGCTCAACGCAATGCTGGTACCCGCCGTTGAGGAAATCGGTATGAAGATCGTCGGCACCACCGTCCAGTTTGCTGAGCTGCTCGACAACTACTACCAGGATGTCGAAGAGCCATACGTGAACATGTTCAACCTCGGAACAGGCTTCAACCCGATCCAGTATCCTGAATACTACTACAACAAGGATCTGGCCACCTACGGTGGAAGCTACAACACCAACTTTATCGCCGATGATGAGCTCGACAGGCTTGCACACGAGATGGCAAGGACCGAGCCCGGCGACAGAGAGACCTTCTCGAAGAAGTGGCTCGAGTTCCAGAAGCGCTGGAACTACCTGCTGCCCGACATTCCGCTGTACTCCGACGACTACCACGTATTCTTCAGTGACAGACTCCAGAACTACACTCCGTCTTCACTGTGGGGCTTCGAGTACGCGATTCTGAGAGCCTGGGTCAACGAATAATAGTACTCCTTATGGAGTGGCTATAGAGCTTATTAAGTAGCCAATGAAGAGATGATGAGGATAAGGGTGTACAACGCAAGAAAGAAGCTTGTATACCCTTTTTCCTCGTTAGATTCTGTTAACATTTTACCAATTTGGGAACATAAGACTTTTTTTCGTAAAGTTTCGCATAATTTGTGAGCCCCGCTACATGGACAAGGGGATGAGCAAAAATAAACTTGACCCGATGGAGTCTGGAGTATCTCTGCTTCCATACTCTGCAAAACACTAAGGGGTGAGTCAGCGTTGATAAGATATATACTTCGACGATTGCTTTATATTGTTTTTGTATTTTTTATTCTCTCTATTTTGATGTTTGTTATTTATAAAAGCCTGCCTGGAGACCCCGCTCGCATGATGCTCGAGGGGAGCAGAGAGACGATGGATCCGGAGTTATACGACCGGATGTACCAGGACATGCGGGAACAGCTGGGGCTGGACAAGCCCATATATGTCCAGTACTTCTCCTGGATGAGCAATCTGCTCCGCGGAGAGTTCGGGTTTTCCAGCGTTTATAAGCAGAAAGTAATCAATGTAATCAAAACTCCGATGATGAGTACGATTCGTTTAAATATAGTTTCATTGGTTATCGTGTTTTTGATTACGATCCCCCTCGGTATCGCTACGGCCGTACGTAAGGGATCAGTGTTCGACAACGTCGTTCAGGTCCTTACGATAATCGGCTATAGCCTGCCTGGATTTATCATAGCGATATTGTTCATATTCGTTTTCGCGGTCAAGTTGAGGCTTTTCCCGATAAGCGGTGTCAGCACCCCCGGTGTTGAACTTACGGGATGGGCTTATCATCTTGACAGGGCTTACTACATGGTCCTTCCCATAACAGTCATGGTTTTCAGCAGCCTGGCAGGTATCGTACGCTATGTACGTGCGACCATGATAGACACACTGACGATGGACTATATACGCACCGCCCGCGCCAAAGGACTTCGCGAGAAGGTCGTCATCTACTCGCACGCCTTCAGGAACGCCATGATCCCGTTCATGACCATCCTTATAAGCTGGTTCGTAAGCATATTCAGCGGCTCGGTCGTTATAGAGAACATCTTCCTCTACAACGGAATGGGAAGAATCATGTTCCAGTCGCTTATGCAGCAGGACTTCATGGTGGTCCTTGCGATGCAGATGTTTTACGTAATACTTTCGCTTACCGGTTACCTGATCATGGACCTTGCGTATGTTCTGGTTGACCCGCGCGTCAAACTGTCGTAGGAGGTACCGATATGTCTTCAAAAGAGAACAGAAAAAAGAATAATAACGGCTCCTCCTTTAAGGAAATGCTCCGAAGGATGTTCGGACTTGGGCCGAAGCACGAGCTCTCCATCCTCGAAGAGGAACAGATGCAGAGCCCCATGCGCACCGTCCTGAAAAACTTTTTCGCCAAGCGCCTTGCGATCGTGGGCATGGTCGTGTTCGCGATAATATTGATGACCTGCTTTATCGGATCGGCGGTATTCCCGCTGGACAGAAACTATCAGGACGCAACGCAGCAGAATATCAGGCCCGGATTCAACTTCATGAGCGTACCCGGCGCGCTGAAAAACAACGCCAGTCAAATCGACGCCGGATCGACTTTCGGCGCGGGGATAGACAATAACGGGTCCCTGTACCTTTGGGGCACGCTGTCCAACAAGCTGAAGGCGATGCCGAGGGGTATGGGCAAGATCGCCCAGGTTTCATGCGGCCTTGACCACATACTCGTGCTGACAGAAGACAATAAATTGTACACCTGGGGTTATGACCGCCTCAATCTCGACAAGATACCCGAGGAAGCACAGGACGCGGACATAGTCCAGATCGAAGCCGGACATCAGATTTCGGTCGCCCTTGACTCCGAAGGTAGGGTATATATCTGGGGAAACCAGAATATCATAAGCATTTCACCCGGGAAATACCAGGGCACTATCGAGAAAATCACATTGAATACAACGACAGCTCTTGCCGTTACCAGGGACGGGCAAGTGGTCTGTATGACGAATAAAGAGACGCCCTTCAACGCGATACCCGATGAGGTGCAGGGCAAAGCGGTCGACGTGGTTTCGACCGACAAAACTGCAGCCGCCGTTACCGAGGACGGATATATATACCTCTGGGGATCGTTCCCCTACAATGAGGATAAGATCCCGGAAGGCGTGCAGGGCAACGTTAAGCAGCTGGTTGCCGGACGCGGGCACTTTACCGCTCTTCTGAAAGACGGTACGGTCGTGTCATGGGGACAGAACAACCACGGACAGGCTAATGCTCCGGCTCTGAAGAATATTGAAAAAGTATTTACCAACTACTATCAGAACTACGCCGTTGACAGCAACGGTAATGTATATACCTGGGGTCTGAAAGGCTATCTGTTCGGAACAGACCAGTACGGCCGCGATGTATTCCGCCGTCTGCTGACAGGCGGAAGGATCACGCTGACGATCGGTGCCATTTCGGTCATCATTTCGGGGATCCTCGGTATCATCATAGGCGGATTCTCAGGCTACTACGGCGGAAAGGTGGACATGATCCTGATGCGTGCGGCGGAAATCGTCGGCGGTCTGCCATTCCTCCCGCTGGCAATGATATTGTCCTACCTGATAGGAAACAAGATACCTGAGACCGGGCGAATATTTATGATAATGGTGATTCTTGGCGTCCTGAGCTGGCCCGGGATCGCGCGCCTTGTCCGAGCCCAGATGCTGTCCGCGCGCGAGCAGGAGTTCGTTACCGCGGCCAAAGCGCTGGGTATAAAAGAGGTAAAGATCATATTCAGGCACATACTGCCCAACGTCATAACGGTGGCGCTTGTCAACCTTACATTGAGCTTTGCGACGAGCATGCTCACGGAGTCCTCCCTGAGCTTCCTCGGCTTCGGTGTTACGGAGCCCAGCCCGACATGGGGCAACATGCTCACGGCAAGCATCAGCACAACAGTACTTCAGGATTACTGGTGGAGGTGGGTCTTCCCTGCCCTGTTCCTCAGTATAGCTACCATATGTATCAATGTAGTTGGCGACGCACTTAGGGATGCCGTCGATCCAAAAGCCGACGAGAGATAAAGGAGGGATACGAAGTGGCTTTGTTGGAAATCAAAGATCTGCACACATATTTCAAAACGAAACGCGGTACGGTCAAAGCCGTCAATGGCGTATCCTACTCCGTTGAGCCCGGCAGGACCCTTGGCCTCGTCGGCGAGAGCGGATGCGGCAAATCGGTGTCCGCAATGAGCATATTGCGTCTGCTGGACGGAAACGGTTATATCCACAGCGGCGAAATCTGGTTCAACGGGCAGGACCTCACGAAGATTTCTATAAACGATATGTATAAGATCCGCGGAAACGAGATATCGGTCATCTTCCAGGAACCGATGACGAGTCTCAACCCCGTATTTACGATCGAAAAGCAAATATCCGAGTCGTTCATAATCCACCAGAACATGTCAAAAAAGCAGGCTGCGAAGGAAGCCGTCAGGATGCTTGCGGACGTACAGATCCCGAACCCTGAGGACGTCGTAAAGCAGTATCCTCACCAGCTCTCGGGCGGAATGCGTCAGCGCGTGATGATCGCCATGGCGCTCGCCTGCCGGCCGAGCCTTCTGATCGCGGATGAACCTACCACTGCACTTGACGTTACCATCCAGGCCCAGATCCTGAAGCTGATGAACGACCTGAAACGTGAAAAAGGTACATCCATCCTGTTCATTACCCATGACCTTGGCGTTATCAACCAGATGGCGGATGATGTCGCGGTCATGTACAGCGGGCAGATCGTTGAAATGGCGCCTGTCCGTACGATATTCACACCAAGCAAGTACTCACATCCATATACTGAAGGCCTGATGCTGTCCATCCCGCGTCTCGACACAAAGAAGGGCGAGAGGCTGGAGGCTATTCCGGGTCAGGTTCCCCATCCTTTGGACCTTCCGAAGGGATGCAAGTTCGCTCCAAGGTGCAAATACGCCACCGAGCGCTGCAGGAACGAGGAGCCCGAATTGGTCCATGTGACGGAGACCCAGCAGGTCCGCTGTTTCTACCCAGAAAAGGAGGAGCGCCAGCATGGAAGATAAAAAGGTATTGCTCCGGATACGCAATTTGAAACAGTATTTCCCGCTAAAGGGAAACAAGCTGGTCGTCAAGGCAAACGACGACATCACCCTCGACATTTACGAAGGCGAGACATTGGGCCTCGTCGGCGAGAGCGGATGCGGGAAATCCACATTAGGCCGCACCCTGCTGCAGCTTTACAGGCAGACCGACGGAAAGACCATGTACTACGGCAGGTCGATCGACTATATCGCTCCGAAGTACGTGCGCAAGACGTTTGAGAACCTGCCCAGGCTGCACAGGAAGATGAAAGAGCTTTATGAGCTGCAGGAGAAGATAGACAAGGAATACGATGCGCTTCTGGGATGGGACGGAGGTCAAGGCATGGCCAAGGACGAGATCCCGGAGGACCATCCCAATGCAAAGCAGCTTTACGCCAAGCGCAACGAGCTGGACAAGGCGAAGCGCGACGCCCATGAGGCATTCCTGAATATTGCACAGCTGATAGGCGGTTTCATAATAGCAGAGGACAACCTCAACGAGGTATCCAGGGTATTTCTTAAGAAATACGAAGTGATCGAAGAAAAGTGCAGGCTCCAGGAAGACCTGGAGGAAATCGAGCTCGAGCTGAGAGAGCTGAACGGAGATCTGGCGATCTTCAAGAGGGAAGGAAAATCAACTTCCGGACTGGAGAGCAAGATCGCGGACTTCGAGAAGAAAAAGGAAGCAAAGCTTCGCCAGATCGCTCAAAAGGACGAGGAGATAAAACTCAGGGAACAGGACATCGAGCAAATGCGCAAAAAGTATGCCGATAATCCGGAGTTCCAGAAATACGAGGCATACCGTGACGAGGGAATCGACCTTGCCCGCCTGACATATCCCGAAATGAGGAAGCTGAGAAAGGACCTGCAGCTGATATTCCAGGATCCTTACTCCTCCCTCAACCCGAGACTGACTGTAGGTCAGATCATCGGTGAAGGTCTTCTTGCGCACAAGTTCTTCAAGAAAGACAGCGAGAAGATGCAGGACTACATCATGAAAGTCATGGAGGACTGCGGACTGGCATCATATATGATCCACCGTTATCCGCACCAGTTCTCCGGCGGCCAAAGGCAGCGCATAGGTATTGCCCGCTCCCTTGCCCTGGATCCCAAGTTCGTCGTATGCGACGAAGCGGTCTCTGCGCTCGACGTATCGATCCAGTCACAGATCATAAACCTGCTGCAGGACCTCAAGGAGAAGGAAAACCTGACTTATATGTTCATTTCCCACGACTTGTCGGTAGTCAAATATATAAGCACCCGTATCGGAGTCATGTATTTGGGCAATATAGTGGAACTGGCGTCTTCCGACGAAATATTCCGCAATCCCAAGCATCCCTACACGGAAGCGCTTCTGTCGGCGATACCCACGACCGACGTGGACGATAAGCGGGAACCGATCCTGATCGAAGGCGACATTCCAAGCCCGATCAATCCTCCGAAGGGCTGCAAGTTCCATACGCGCTGCCGCTATGCGACCGAGATTTGCAAGCAGGTCGTTCCGGAGTTCATTGAAGTGGAGCCCGATCACTTTGTCGCCTGCCACCACATGCTCGAAAAGAGCCAGGTGTCGTTTGGGGCGTCCGACGAAAAATAACATGTCAGACATGTCAGAAGATTCGTCAGAATAACCTGTCACCTGTCGGGAAGCAACAGGCTGCAGCAAAAGGGATATGAGGTCAGCAAAGGCTGCAAGCGGTTCCCGATGCCGCCTTCAAGAAAGGAGAAGCTGACGGATGTTCAGAAAAAGATCTAAAAACTCCGACGGAGAGAACATGCCTTCAGAGCGCAACGAGGACGCGCCTGAGCTGGAAAAGGGCGATATACCCGCTATGCTGATTGCGGCTTTTACGGTCTTTTTGCCGGTCGCCATCATAGTGACGGGGATCATATTGGGCGTTCTCTGGTTATTCTTTTTCCGTTGATAAACATGGCAGGGGTATACAGTTTTCTGTTATCCCTGCCATTTTTCCTGTCCGGCAGGGGAAATACGGACAAGATGATGGTTCATAAAAGGACAACTATTGACAAATATGGTATAATGATTTTTGCGGTCGTTTACACAGTTTTAACAAACATCCGCTGAATTATGGTATAATTAGCTGAGTTTTGGAGTAACCGAATCCGAGCAATCAAAAATCTGGACTCGCGTCATACGCGTGGAGGGAATGCAATGATTGAAGTAAGCCACCTTACCAAGGTATACGGCGACAAAAGGGGCATAACTGACATCTCCTTTACCATCAACGAGGGGGAAATCGTCGGATTCCTGGGGCCCAACGGAGCCGGCAAGACCACGACCATGAACATCATCACAGGTTACCTGTCGGCAACTTCAGGAACGGCGAAAGTCGGCGGGATCGATGTTCTTGAAGACCCGATCGCCGCGAAGAAGAACATCGGCTATCTTCCCGAACATCCGCCCCTTTACCTGGACATGAAGGTTTCCGAGTACCTGAATTTTGTCTACGAACTCAAGAATGCGGATCTCCCCAGCAGGAAAAATCACATAGCAGAGATTTGTGAACTTGTCGGAATCGAGGAGGTCTACCAGAGGGTCATAAAAAACCTGTCGAAAGGATACAGGCAGCGCGTGGGACTGGCTCAGGCGCTGATCGGCAATCCCACTGTCCTCATACTGGACGAGCCGACCGTGGGACTCGACCCGAGGCAGATCGTTGAGATCCGCAACGTCATCAAGGAGCTGGGCAAACGCCGCACCGTCATACTTTCAACCCATATACTCCCGGAAGTCGAAGCCATATGCGAGAGAGTGCTTGTTATCAACAAGGGTGTCATAATCGCCGACGACGAGCCGCAAAACCTTGCAGGCAAGGTCGCCGGGGAGCATAAGCTGGCTGTGCGCATTGCCGGTCCGAAGAAGAATGTTTCACAGCTGCTGCGCTCTATTGACGGCATCCGCGAAGTGACTCCGCTTGCGGACAGGGAAAAAGGCGCAAGCGACTTCCTTGTTGAATCGCACCCGGCTATAGATGTTCGCAAGCCCATGTTCAACACTCTCGCAAAGGCAGGCTATCCCATCCTGATGATGCGTCCTCACGACATGTCGCTTGAAGACATTTTCATCTCGCTCACCGAGGAAACTGCAGATCCGGATGATTTGAAGGGGGTTCATCAATAATGCTCGCAATATTGAAAAGAGACTTACGTGGCTACTTTACCTCCCCTATCGGGTATGTATTCATAGCTGCATTCCTTGCCGTTTTGAACTCATATTTCTATATCAACAACATCCTTCAGGCCACATCGGATATCGCCAGCCTGTTTGGGTTTATCAGGTTCGTATTGATATTTACCGTACCCATCCTGACGATGAGGCTCTTCAGCGAGGAATATAAGCAGAAGACTGACCAACTGCTGCTGACTTCTCCCAACGGCGTTTTCGGCATCGTGCTGGGAAAATTCCTTGCCGCTCTTGCGATGTTTTCTGTCGTCATACTCTTCTCGCTTCTCTACCTTGTGATAATTGCCGCCTACGGTCAGCCGAATGTCAGGCAGGTCCTTGCAAACTACATCGCGATATACTGTGTCGCTGCGGCATTCATATCGATGGGGCTGCTCCTCTCGTCACTGACGGAAAACCAGCTAATATCGGCTGTTCTTGCCCTTGCCGTTTTCCTCGGCCTTTATCTGCTCGATTACTCAGGCATCGGGCAAAACAACAGGATCATAAACAACTTCTTATACGCCATTTCGATGTTCCGCAGGTATGAGAATATCAGCCGCGGGGTGCTGGCAATCAACGACCTTGTCTATTATATCAGCGTCGCTGCCATCTTCCTGTTCCTCACTACCCGTGTCATCGAAAAGAAACGCTGGAGCTAAGGGGGAGCAACAGATATGAGACGTTTCGGGCTAAGCGGAAAGAAACTCAAATACGGCACTCTTACCGTTATATATACAGCCATATTCATTACTGCCGCTGTTATTTTGAATATTTTCGTATCCTATGCAACTAACAGGTTCGGTTTACGTATAGACCTCACCGACGAGAGGATATATGAGATATCCGATGAGACTAAGCGTTTTCTGCAAAATGACCTGAAAGAGGACATCCAGATCACGGTCCTGAGTTCTGAGAACGTTTACATCGACAACGCATCGTTCTCCCCTATCCGGGAGGTCATCCTCCGCTATATCGCCCTCTCTGACGGAAAAATCAGCGTAAGATATATCGACCCGTATGTGAACCCGGAAATCGTCGATAAGTATAGCGATCAGGGCACACCCAGATATCGTGATATCGTTATCGAAAGCGCAAAGCGATACAAGGTCCTGAATCCTGCCGACCTGTACGCTATCCGTACAAACTACGAGACACAGGAACAGTATATAACCGGACTTCAGGCGGAGCAGAAGCTTTCATCCGCGATCATGTACTGCATAATCGAAGAGCTCCCGCTTGCGCTCCGCGTACAGGGACACAGTGAGGTAAACCTTCCGGAGCTGAACTCACTGCTGATATCGGGCAACTACAAGATCGACACGATCAACCTTTCGCTTGAAGACATTCCCGATGAATGTTCGATGCTGATCATAGCAGCGCCAAGGACCGACTTTACCGCAGAAGAGATCGAGAAATTGGACGCCTACTTTGAGCGGAACGGAAATGCAATAGTGCTCTATGACCTGAATGTTCCCACCCTCCCCGTCTTCGAGCGGTTTATGGCAGACTGGGGCGTAAAATACGAGCAGGTACTTGTAGGTGACGAAAAGCAGTCGATAAGCGTCCCGACTACCCTCGCTCCGTCGATGCTGAGCCACGAAATGACTAAGGATCTCGGAAAGCCGGGCGAATACGTCATTGCTCCAATATCGAGGCAGATCTCAACACTCTATGAAACCCAGGGCTGGCGCACGGTCCATCCGATACTCGTCACGTCCTCCGCGTCTTACGGCAAGCTGTACAGTACCGACAAGACACTGACCAGCACGACCCGTGAAGAGGGCGACCTACCCGGCCCGTTCTACGTATGCGTCCTTACCGAGCAAAACAGGATCGTGAACCTTCAGAACAACTATTCGCGCATCCTCTTCGCCCAGCTCAATATGGCGTCGGACGAGATGCTGAAGGTCGACGCGTTCCTTAACCAGAGGTTCTTCGTTCGGGCGATCAATTATATGAACGAATCCGCGGACTCCATACTTGTCGAACCGAGGTACTACACTTCGGACAGGCTGAATATCCTGGGTGAGCAGGCATCCGTCGTATTTTGGTTCCTTGTTATCATCATCCCGCTCGGCACCCTGACCTGCGGATTCTACATTTGGGCCAGAAGGAGAAACATGTAATGAACAAAAAGGCACTGAGACCAATCATAATAACGGCGATCGTCCTTGTTGTGATAGCAGGGGCTTACGCAGTGCTGCAATTGCTTCCGGAAGCGCCTCCGGAAGAAGCATCTCCGAGCCCGTCGGCGTCAAAAGCGCCGGAGACGATCTATCTGTACAGGGAAGACTATTATGACCTGACTCGGATGGAATTCGATTTTCGTGACGGGCCTGATATCGTGATCAATGTTGACGATTCGGGAGATGCCCGCGCGTTCATCTTTTCTCCCGGCAAGGAAGGCTGGGGCTATAGCCAGGACAAGATGCGCGCGACAGCGTTCAACATCGTTTCGATATCCGCCATCGCCGAGGTCGCACGTGACGTGAGCGATTTCAGTGAATATGAGCTGGACAAACCGCGGCTGGTCGCAAGGTCATATTACGATACCAGGGACGGTGAAGTCGTCCGGGAGATCCATATAGGAAAGATGACCTCCCTTGAGGACTCATACTATGCCCGTGTTAAAGGCGAAAACACCGTCTATGCCGTAAGCAAATATGTGGCTGAAAACCTCATGACCACGGAGCTGCAGTACCGTGAGCTGGACTTCTTCCCGTCCTATCTCAGCGAGGACAAGCTGAAGGTCGAAGCGGACGGTTATATAACCTATATCCGTGTGCAAAATCAGGAGACAGGGTCCGATATCGAAATCAGCATGCGCTCGGACAAAGAGCTTGAGAACAGCCCCCTCGGCACCACAAAGTATTATATGACAAAGCCCGTCAAGTCGGACTGCAACGACACCATAGTCGTGGACAAGCTTATAAATGTCGCGGGCGGAATAACGGTAAGCGCGGTAGTGGAAGACGAGCCTGAGGATCTGAGCAAATACGGACTGGACGATCCGCTCCATATCTGGATGAAAAACACCGACGGCGACGAGGTACACTACATGATAGGCCAATCGAGCGCCACCTCGGCTTATGCAATGGTCGAAGGTGCAAACACGGTCTTGCTGATAGATATGTTCTCACCCAAGCTCCGTGAACTCAATTATGTGGATTTCATGTTCAAGCTGTTCTGGCTGCACAACATCAACGACGTCAAGTCGGTCACGATCGACCTGGAGGGCGAGAAGCATCTGCTTGAGATCAAGGTCATCAAGAAGAACGAAGCAGGTAAGGTCGAAGAGTTCGAGGCGACCCTTGACGGGCGGCCTCTGTCCGAGACCAATACCCGCCGCCTGTATTCCAGGCTCCTCGACATGATGATCGCCGGCGAGATCACCGAACCGTTTGACATCGAGTCGGTACAGCCTGACTATACCTTCACGATAGTTATGAACAACGGAACCAGGGAAGAACTCAGGCTGTTCAGGCTGAACGAGCGCCAGTATGCCGGCAGCGTCAACGGTGAAGAAGCTGCGTTCTATGTAAACGTAGCGAACATCAGAAGGCTCAAGGAAGCATTCGGCTACATCGAGCGTGGCGAAGAAATCCCGCGCTGACGGTTGCATAAATTTTCGAGTTTTGAGTAGAAAGCATATAAGCAAAAAGAGGGAGTTGCAGCTAAAATTGCTGCAACTCCTGTGAATTTTATATGATATATATAACACAAAAATATAATGAAGAATATGGTATAATATTCCATATTATGTTATAATATGATAAATAAAGTTCCTACTCTGTAACACACCACAGAGTAGGAACCCACTCACAATAATACAAACTAAAAACCACGTGAACTGTTGTGATATTATAACACAGTTTATTATATGCGTCAAGACAGGATTTAATTACAGCAATGTTACAGCAATGTTAAACTTGCTAATGAAATAAATATATTTATGTATGAAAGGAATTTAATGGTATGCTTATTGATAGCTATTCAAACATAAGAGATTTTGCCTTTTTGCCGGACAGAGCCCTCGATTCATATCGAGAAATAACAGGGAAAATGCGACTTTATATGAATTAAGACAGATAATTAACAAAGAGTTTATATCAGCAGCTTCAGAAGAGAGCAATTTAAGAGTAATTTACAAATATGGAAACTCTATTGTAAAGGATATATCAGCCGCAGATCATATTTATATTATCACCTAAACGAAGGCAAAAACGGATGGCAGCGCAATAGTCTTGGTGTTTGTAAAAAATCGTAATCCTGATAAGCAACCATGGGAGATGAGCAAAGCTATCACTGAAAATGAGTTCAATAGTGAATCTTATATTGAACTAGGAGATCATCCAAGAGACATGTTGATAAACTACGCATACTGGCCTTCTTTTAATTCAGATCTTAAAATCCTAAAAAATACATTAGCACTTAAAGAAAACTGGTCATACAAAGAAAATCCTAGTGATGATGATTTTCCTATTCTAAAAAATTACATTACGTATACGTTTGCTAAACTATGGAAAGATAAACAAGTGTTTATAAGCGTTGACGGACGCTATTCTGTTTTTAACACAGGACTTGTTAACAGAAATTATCAGTACATATATGTTTTATTTGAGAGAAATATTGGGGAAAAACCTTGGAAGTTTTCAATGTTTTGCATACCGGGAATTCGGCAGGGAGGGAGGATTTTAGCTGAAAATTTTCGAGTACTTCCTAAGCCTGCACATTATTTTAATGATATATCTGATATTAGCTATATAATTTCCAACGATAGAACACCAGATGAGCAATTACCGGATCTACAACCGGATCATTACTTTATTGATCATCCGGAAAGATTGCCGATCCACTTTTTGATTGACGGTTGTAGGAAAAATCAAGATATTATTAATTTGCTCAAAACTGATATCAGCAACTATACTAAAGAGCAAAAAGCTGAACATTGGAAAACTATTGGTGAAGCAATAAGTGCTGATCCAGACGTATATGATGATCTTGAGTCTTCATTTAGAAATGCAGTTAGAAAAGCAGTTATGCGTGTCAGTTGGAATTACAGAACTGCAATACCTGTATACTTTCCTTCATATGATAAAATGTCAATATTACTTCCCTTATCTTTTAGCAGTGATACCAATGCAGAAGTTGCTTTAGTTGTCGAGCGAAATGAGGTATCGCAAAAATATACAGCACCGACAATCTTACCTCTAACAATTGCATATGCAAATGCGCGTTTAGTCTGCAAACCTGAAAGTGATTGGCTGAATCAAAGAGTTTTTGAGCCTTCAACACAGGATACAGAAATAGATACAAACGACATTAATGTATAGAAATATATAAATTATTATTCTCGTGCCAGGGAGCCAAAAGGCCCACTCCTGGCACCTATAATTTATGCACTCGTTATTGGCCTGTGGATATTTCACATGTTCTTCTTCAATAAATATACCCGTTGACAGCCAAATCGTGTTGTGCTAAACTATAGTTCGCGAGCAAAACAGAATATGCGGGTGTAGCTCAATGGCAGAGCACCGGCTTCCCAAGCCGGCTACGTGGGTTCGATTCCCATCACCCGCTCCAAAGGACAGGGCTATTCCGGTGGAAGTGTATTCCGACAGGAATAGCCCGATTTTGCATCTCTTTTAGTACGGTATAAAATCTCTTTTAGCCCGATCCAATATTTCTTATTCCTCTTTTTCAGTACGTGTTATCAAAGTCTGCATAGCCCTAAAGCGGTTTTCTGATGTATAATTTCTTCAGATATATAATATCCCTGAATATTACTCTTTGGGGGGAGGTCCTCTTATGTTGCCAAATGAAGCAGCGGGCAGGCGCAATATAAGTATAGATCTGCATTGCGACACGCTTTTGAGGCTGTACAGATCCGGTGAGAATGCCTCGCTTGATGAGAATGATTTTCATCTGGACCTTGGGAAAATGAAGAGCGGCGGAATAGACACGCAGTTTTTTGCCGTATTCGTCCCGCCGGAGGAAGAAGAGCCGCTGCAAATGTGCCTTGATATGATAGACAGGTTCTATATCGAACTTGAGCGCTTTTCTGACAGGATCGCCTTTGCCGGCTCGGCACGGGATATCATGGCGAACCGTATGGCCGGAAAGAAATCGGCATTCCTTGCGCTGGAGGACAGCGGCACGATAGGATCACGGCTCTCTAATCTCCGCCTGCTATATAAACTGGGGGTCCGCCTTGTCACTTTGACATGGAACGACCGCAATCCCGCCGGATCGCCAAACATGGATCCGGCAACCTCGGCAGAAGGGCTGACGGAGCGCGGTTTCGAATTTGTCCATGAAATGAAGCGCCTGGGCATGATAGTCGACGTGAGCCACTTGTCGGACGCCGGATTCCGGGATGTATCCCGTGTTATCGATATGCCTTTTGTCGCATCCCACTCCAACGCCAGAGCGGTCACATATCACCATAGAAATCTGACAGACGATATGATTCGCAGCATATCGGAGCATGGCGGCGTTGTAGGCATCAATTTCTATACGCCCTTCCTGACTTCCGAACGTGATGCAACCTGGGATCTTTTTTCCGATCCGGTACCCGTTTCCGCTTCGATAGCTGATGTGGTGCGGCACATCGACCACATCGTAAAGGTCGGCGGGATCGATTGCGTTGCGCTGGGTGGCGACTTTGACGGGATGGACTTGCCGGCAAAAGGCCTGGAAAACGCATCTCGCCTTCCCTTGCTCTTTGAGGAGCTGGAGAAGGCGGGTTATTCGGCGGACGATATTGAAAAGATAAGCTATAAAAATGCTTTCCGTGTTATACAGGATGTATGTAAATAGGCAAATATCACGAGCAGTTATCAAGGGCTTCACGAAGTGCATGGGCTATCTGATCGGGACAGGACGTGCTTTTTGAACCGCATGTTATGCCCTCCAGGAGGCTTATCGTCTCTTCGGCATCGCGGCCCTTGAGCAGTGACATTATGCCTTTCAGGTTCCCGTCACATCCTCCTATTATCTCAACGGACACGATCTTCCTGTCTTCAAGTTTGACGTGGATCTCACGTGAACATGTTCCTTTTGTCCTGTAAACGACTGTTTGTGCCATAGACATTACTCCTAACCTAGTTTTTGCTTCCGTTTCCTGCCGAGCGAAGCAGCTTCAGGCGTTCCGCCGGGTCCTCACCCTCGCGGAAAACGGCGGACCCCATAACGATGACGTTTGCCCCGGCCCGTATCGTACTGAGCAGGTTGCGCTCGTCCACTCCCCCGTCGATTTCAAGCTCGCAGGCCGGATTCAGCCCGTCTATCAGTTTCCTTGTCTGAACGATCTTATCCATCGTATACGGGATGAACTCCTGGCCGCCAAAACCCGGCTCCACGGTCATGATAAGGATCAGATCGCAAAGCGGGATCAGGTGCCGGATGTCCTCGACGGGAGTTGCGGGTTTTATCGTAAGGCCGGACTTTACGCCCCTGCTTCGGATATATTTAAGCAGTCCTGCCGGGTCTGCCGCGCCCGGGGCTTCGAGATGGAATGTAAGGATGTTCGCACCGGCGTCGATGAAGGCGTCGGCGTATTTGTCCGGATGGTCGATCATCAGGTGCACGTCAAGGCAAACATCCGGAAATGCCTTCCGTATCGATCTGACTACCGGGACCCCTATGGTAATGTTGGGGACGAAATGCCCGTCCATGACATCGACGTGGATGTAATCCGCGCCGCCTTCTATTGCCCTGGAAATATCCCGATGAAGGCGGGTGAAATCGGCGGACAGTATGGATGGTGAGATTTTGAACACTTTACAGTTTCCTCTCGAATAATATCTTCATCTCATCATAGCACGACAGAGTCTTCAAATCAAGTCATGCGCCCTGATAAGACGACTGTGCGTACTGGGCGGAAAAGATGGCCGGTACTTAGAAAGAGTCTTAATAAAGAAACCGGACAAAGAGACAAGTATATTATCCATGTTGTGTACGGTGCTTATGTGCCCCAAGACTGTTTTTCCATGAATAAATGCAAAAGCAAAAAAGCAAAAAAACAGCCGTACTTTGTAGTACGGCCCAAAACATAGAAAAGGGGAAAAACAAATAGAAACTTGGACAACAAATGAAAAATCATCCGTAAATGTCACTTGTCGGGATATATAATAACAAAATCTTTCGAATCCCGCAATCCGCAAGTTTATCAATCATTCACAAATCGAAAACTCAATTTTTGTGCAACATTTCTATTAATGCCCGAAGTCATGCTCATCATCGTGGTCCAGCTCTTCGATCTTGCCCACTATCGGTTCGGGGTCTATCCCCTGCCGCCTGTAGTAGTCGGCGAGAGCGGCCCTTATGGCCTGTTCGGCAAGGACCGAGCAGTGGACTTTCACCGGCGGCAGCCCGTCAAGTGCTTCCATTACGGCCTTGTTCGTAAGCTCCAGGGCTTCCTTTATCGTTTTGCCCTTTACAAGCTCGGTGGCCATCGAGGATGTGGCTACAGCCGCGCCGCAGCCAAAGGTCTTGAACTTTACGTCGACTATGATGTCGTTTTCGATCCTCATCGACATCTGCATGATGTCGCCGCACTTGGCGTTGCCGACGGTTCCGACGGCATTGGCGTTTTCAACTTCGCCGACATTGCGCGGGTTCTGGAAGTGGTCCAGCACTTTATCTGAATATAGCATTATTTACCTTCTTTCTTGTCAACTTAGCCGTTTATAACCGGCAAGAATGATTCGTACAGGTCAACCTTTCCACAGCGGCGACATGGCGCGCAGCTTCTCTACGACCTCGACGAGTTTTTCCGCGATGAAATCCACGTCCTCTTCGGTGTTGTCGTCGCCGAGGGTTATGCGGAGCGAGCCATGCGCGACTTCGTGGGGCAGTCCGATCGCCAGCAGCACATGCGACGGGTCGAGAGAGCCCGATGTGCAGGCAGAACCGGATGAAGCGCATATTCCATAGCGGTCGAGCAGAAGTATGATCGACTCACCTTCAATGTAGTTTATAACGACAGATACGGTACCCGGCAGCCGCTTTTCGGGGTGGCCCGTAAGCTGTGTATGAGGTATCTGAAGGATTTTTTCTATCAGGCGGTCACGCAGCCTGGCAAGACGGGCCGAAGTCTCAGGCATCGTTTCGATCGCGTGCTTCAGAGCGGCGGCCATGCCGCATACTCCGGCTACGTTCTCGGTGCCCGAGCGGCGGCCGCGCTCATGCCCGCCCCCGTGAAGAAGCGGCGGGATGCGGATGCCCTTGCGTATATACAGGGCTCCGACGCCTTGCGGCCCGTGGAACTTGTGCGCCGACATCGAAAGCATGTCGACTTTCAGCTCTTCCACATTTACGGGGATATGGCCTACTGCCTGGACCGCATCGGTGTGGAAAAGGACTTTGTGTTTGTGGGCTATTTCGGCCAGTTCGGCGATAGGCTGGATCGTACCGATCTCGTTGTTGGCTGTCATTATTGATATAAGTATGGTGTCGGGCCTGATCGCCTTCTCCAGCTCTGCCGGGTCCACCAAACCGTATTTGTCGACCGGAAGGATGGTAACTTCAAAGCCTTCCGACTTCAGCGACTCCATGGATTCCGTAACGGCGTGGTGCTCTATGGCAGAAGTGATCAGGTGCCTGCCCTTGCTGGCAAAGGCCTTTGCCGTGGATTTGATCGCCCAGTTGTCCGACTCGGTGCCGCCCGAGGTGAAATATATCTCATCGGGTTTTGCCCCGATGGCAGCCGCGACGTCTTCCCTCGCCTTTTCTATGGCTCTGCGCGAATCGCGGGCGATGCTGTAAATGCTTGAGGGGTTGCCCCACCTCTCGGTAAGCCACGGCCTCATTGCCTCAAAAGCTTCTTTCGAGAGAGGCGTGGTTGCCGCATTGTCAACATATATGATACGTTTTTGCATCAAGATTCTCCGTTCCTCTGACTTCCTGCAACGCAACCGGGTCCTCCGGCCTGGCGGTCCGGATCCGGACATTGGCCGCAATGAAAGCCCCGATCGCGTCATCCAGATTTATTATAATACCCTGAAATGTTAAAAATCCTGCTCATTTCCGTTATATTAATTATTTAGAGCATCTCTCTATACTATTCCTACTATTACACTATTATAATAATGTTAGCCTGAGGAAACAATAGTCAAAGTATATATTTTTTATTATCATATAAATTGAAATTACATAAAAAAGCGGAACATGATGGCAAGATATTATAGCGATAATTAGAGATAATATATATGAAATCCGCCGTTCGAAATTTCGCGGATCGATGTCTGCACCGAACATTAATGTTTATCCTCACAGTCAAAAAACTACGGATATCCACAAAAACAGTTTACAAAGGTGTTTATTTATGATAAAATACACCATTGCCGGATCCTACGGCAGGGTTCCGGGGTCATAGCCCATTCTGGGGTGTCACCCGCCCGCTACTCCGCCGTACGGACAATACTTTATGAAAGGTGATTCATGATGCTTACAAAAGAGCGCAAGAACGAGATCATCAATGCAAACCGTATCCACGAAACCGATACGGGTTCGCCGGAAGTCCAGATCGCGATCCTGACTGAGAGGATAAACCAGCTCACCGAGCACCTCAAGGTGCATCCGCACGACAATCACTCAAGGCGCGGCTTGTTCAAGATGGTCGGTGCCCGTCGCCGTCTTCTCGACTACCTGGCAAACAAGGACATCGATCGTTATCGCGCAATCATCACAAAACTCGGAATCAGAAAGTAAACGGTATCGGCGGCGGAGGGATATTTATCCCAAAGCTGCCGCTTCCACATGTCCGGAAAAGGCCCTTTTAGCAGTTGAAGATGCTATTGAGACGCGGACTCGATATCGTCTTCAAGTGCTTAAAGGACTTCCCGGACATAGAATAACAAGGGGCTGGGACCCCAAGGAGGAAATTCATGATAATAAAACACAGAACATTCGAAGGTTACAGGGAGTTCAGCACGGAAATCGCAGGAAAGAAGTTCATTTTCGAATACGGGAAAATGGCCGAGCTTGCTAATGCCGCTCTGCTCTGCCGCTGCGGCGAAAGCGCTATCCTGGTCACTGTGACCGCATCTCCCACCGCCCGGGAAGGCATCGATTATTTCCCGCTCTCCCTCGATTTCGAGGAGAAGCTCTACTCGGTAGGAAAGATCCCGGGTTCATTCACCCGCAGGGAAGGCCGGGCAGGCGAAAAGGCAACGCTTGCCGCGCGTCTCATAGACAGGCCCATGCGGCCACTCTTCCCTTCCGATATGCGAAACGACGTGTCGATCATCTGCACGGTCCTGTCATCAGACCCCGACGTACAGCCCGAGATCCTGGCGATGGTCGGAGCATCCGCAGCGACAGCGATTTCGGACGTCCCGTGGAACGGTCCTATCGGAGGCGTCTCCGTAGGTCTCGTCGACGGCAAATTCATCATCAATCCGAACGCAGAAGAGCGTGCGAAATCCTCATTGCATTTGTCGGTTGCCGGTACGGCTGAAAAGATAGTGATGATAGAAGCCGGCGCGGACCAGGTGCCCGAAGACGTGATGTTTGACGCGATCATGTTTGCGCATGAGGAGATCAAGAAGATCGTCGAATTCATAAACGGCATGGTAAAAGAAGTCGGCAAGCCGAAGTTCGAGTATGCCCGTGCGGCATTCGACGAAGAGCTCTACGAAAAGATCAAGGAGTGGGGCCTCGACAAGATCAGGTACGCCCTGGACACCGACGACAAGAACGTACGCGAAGAGCGGCTCAATGTCATCAGGGCGGAGATCCTTGAGACATTCGGCCCTGAAAATCCCAACACCGAGACCATGCTTGAGGACTTCCTCTATAAGCTTCAGAAAATCGTCGTCCGCGAGTGGCTGCTGCAAGGAAAGCGCGTCGACGGGCGTGCTATGGACGAGATACGTCCCCTTTCCGCGGAAGTCGGCCTTCTGCCGAGAGTACACGGCTCCGGCCTGTTTACCAGGGGCCAGACTCAGGTGCTTACCACCGCTACTCTCGGAACCATTTCCGATCAGCAAAAGCTGGACAACATCTACGGCGACGAGTTCAAGCGCTATATGCACCACTACAACTTCCCGCCGTTCTCTACCGGAGAGGCGCGTCCGCTCCGCGGTCCGAGCCGCAGGGAGATCGGGCACGGCGCTTTGGCAGAACGCGCCCTTGAGCCAGTGATACCGGATGAGAGCGAGTTCCCGTACAGCATCCGCCTTGTTTCCGAAGTCCTCTCCTCGAACGGATCGACTTCCCAGGGCGCAATATGCGGCTCCACGCTCGCGCTGATGGACGCCGGCGTTCCGATAAAGGCGCCTGTGGCAGGCATATCCTGCGGACTCATCACGGAAGGCGACAGGTACACCACATTTATCGACATCCAGGGCGTAGAAGACTTCTACGGCGAGATGGACTTCAAGGTCGGCGGCACGAAGAAGGGCATTACGGCCATCCAGATGGACCTCAAGAACGACGGACTTACTCCGGAAATAATCAAGGAAGCACTGGAGCGCTGCCGTGTTGCGAGGATCGCCATTCTGGACGAGGTCATGCTGCCGGTCATATCCGAACCCCGCAAGGAGCTTTCAAAGTATGCTCCAAAGATGCTGCACATGACGATCGATCCCGATAAGATCCGCGAGGTAATAGGGTCCGGCGGAAAGGTCATACAGAAGATCACCGCAGATACCAACACCAAGATCGACATCGAGGACGACGGCCAGATATATATTTCCTCGCAGAATATCGAGGACTGCTACAAGGCCCTGAGGATAATCGAGGCTATAGTCAAAGAGCCGGAAATCGGCGCGCTCTTCTACGGAAAAGTTACCAGGATAATGACATTCGGCGCGTTCGTCGAAATAGCTCCCGGCAAGGAAGGCCTGGTCCACATCTCCAAGCTCGAAGACCATCGCGTGGCAAAGGTCGAAGACGTACTGAAAGTCGGCGACATGACATGGGTAATGGTCACCGAGATCGACGAAAAGGGCCGCATCAACCTCTCCCGCAAGGACGCCCTGAAAGAACTTGCAAAACAGGAACAAAAAAAGTGATCTGCCAGGTGAACGATGCATTATAAAATAACATTGAATAACGGCGTGCGCATCCTGTATGAGCGCGTGGATTCGGTACGCTCGGTGTCCATCGGGATCTGGGTGCTCAACGGTTCGAGAAACGAGCCGAAAAAACTGAACGGGATGTCCCACTTCATAGAGCACATGCTCTTCAAGGGTACTAAAACCCGAACCGCAAGCGATATAGCGGAAATGATGGACTCGATCGGAGGACAGGTCAACGCGTTCACCACCAAGGAATGCACCTGCTTCTACGCCAGGGTGCTTGACAGCCACTTTTCCGTCGCAGTAGACATACTGACGGACATGCTCTTCAACCCGAAGCTTGACGAGTCAGATCTGGATATCGAGCGAGGGGTGATCCTTGAAGAGATCGGTATGTACAATGATTCCCCCGAAGATATGGTCAGCGAGAGGCTGATGTCGGCAGTATATTCCCCCACTCCTCTCGCAAGGCCCATCCTCGGAACACCCGCCACCCTGAAGTCGATAAACTCTGCGGTGATGCGGGAATACATGCAGAAATACTACGTTCCCGAAAACATCGTCGTATCGGTATCGGGCAGCTTCAGCGACGGGGACATCAGGCTCGTCGAAGAGCTGTTTTCCGGCATGAGCGGAGGAAAGCCGATCCCTCCCGAGAAAGGCATCTACACCGCGGCTTCTACCGTAAAGAGGAAGAGCACCGACCAAAACCATATAATATTGGCGTTCGAGGGGCCTCAATACGGTTCCCCTGACAGATATGCGAACGTCATCATGACGAACATACTCGGCGGAGGCATGTCATCACGCCTGTTCAGAAAAGTCCGCGAAGAACGGGGCCTGTGCTATTCCGTTTACAGCTACATCTATTCCCATGTCGATACCGGCCTGTTCGGCATATATACCGCGACCGGAAAAGAGACGGAGAGACAGGCTGTCGAGCTGATCGTCGAAGTCATAACCGATCTGCTTGAAAACGGCATAACGCAGCAGGAACTTGACAGGGCGCGCGAGCAGAGCAAGGCCAATGTCCTGCTTGCGCTCGAGAACACCGTCTCGCGGATGAACAGCCTGGCACGCGGAGAGCTGTTCCTGGGCGAAATACTCCGCCCCGAAGAAATAATCGAGCGGTACGACGCAGTGACGCGGACCGATGTCCTGGAATCCGCCAGAAAGATCATCTGCATGGACAAGCTCTCACTTTCGGCAGTCGGAAAGGTCGAGTCTGCCCAGGCATATATGGATCTGATCCATAACAAGCTGAAGGCCTGAGGATCCGGTTTTAACGGATTGCCGGATATACTACTTAACGATAACTTGCCGATAAGCTAAATACACGAGCTGAATAGACAAGCTAAATATACAGATATAATCCCTTCATTGAGTACAGGCGATTTTTGTACATGATGAAGGGAGTTTTGTCGTTTATGAGTCAAGTCAGTTATGAAATATTGATATAACCGTCGTCTGATAATACTTAATGTGAAATACCGTTTTCATCTTTTTTCATGTTGATTTATTATGAATTGTATATGTGAGGATATCTTTTTTACCTGCGGTCTTTACGATATACTCACAAATATATGCTTAATATACAAAATAGAACATAACATTTTGTATAAATTCCACTTGTTATATTTGTTGTATATTTCAATAAACTATATTATAATTTGTTTTGAATTGGGCTATTATGACACGAAATACGGGAATCGATGGAGGAAGGTCATTATGAAAAAGCTTTTCGCATTTTTACTTGCTTCTTTGCTTCTTCTTGCAGTGTTTGCGGGCTGCTCCGGCGGAAACAAGCCCGAACCTGCCAGTCCGGAAGGGTCTAAAGCCCCGAGCAGCGATGCGACCGAACCGCCGCAGCTCCAGGTTGAAGAAGGCCTTGAGAGGAACGCGGTCAAGCTGCCGCTTACGGACAAACCCGTCACTTTTGTGATGTGGACCCCCAACGGAACGACATTTGAAGGCTTTGCCGACTATGAAGACAACCTGGTGTATCAGGAGATGGAGCGCCGCTCCGGCGTCAACCTCGACTTCATCCACCCGGTAACCGGCAGCGAAAACGAAAACTTCCAGCTCCTGATGGCAGCGGAAACACTTCCCGATTTCATCCACACCATCGCCAACTACTATATCGGCGGTATGGATAAGGCTATCGAAGACGGTGTTGCTCTGCGTCTGAATGAGTATGCTGCGAAGTATATGCCGAACTACATATACTACTGCACGCTCAACGAAGATATCAGGCGCCAGACACTTACCGACAATGGCAACCTCTGGGGTGTGCACCACATAGTCGACCGTCCTCAGGGTGCATGGTACGGTCTTGGCATCCGCAAAGACTGGCTTGACAAAGCCGGACTTGAAAAACCGGTTTACTACTCCGACCTTGAAAACGTACTCACCGTATTCCGCGACAACTTTACCTTGAACGGCAACGGCCCGCTTTATCTGTCATTCAACGGATTGAGCTTCGGCTATTCGCTTATCGGCAGCTTCAACGTAGCCTCGACGCAGTACATCAACGTAGACGGCGAAGTGCGCTACTCACCCCTGGAGCCGGGCTTCAAGGAATACCTGATGAAGATGAACGACTGGTACAACAAGGGCCTGATAGACATTGACTCTGTCACTTCCTACGCGTTCCAGGCTCCCAACGATTACATAGTAAACGGCAAGATCGGTGTTTTCGATCACATCTACACGTTTACCAGCATTTGGAAGCAGGCTGCCGAAGATCCTGACTGGCATGTAGTTGCTTTGACGACGCCGATTCCGGACGGCAAGACCTATGCCGACGTCCACGTACGTCAGAACAACGACTGGGTCCGTACCGGAAACTCGATGGCTATCACCCCGTATTGCAGCGACATTGAGCTTGCCTGCAAGTATTGGGACTACTTCTTCACCGATGACGGAATACTCCTTTCAAACTACGGTGTCGAGGGCGTATCATTCGAGTTTGATGCCGATGGTAATCCGCAGTATAACGAACAAGCCCTTTCATTGAACAACATTTCCTATACCCAGACCAAGTACTGCCTGCACAACCACCCGGTATTCACCATCTGGAGCCGCGAGCTCGCTCCGCTGGATGAGGATCAGAAGCAGGCCGAGGCAATCTGGGGCATGGTCGATGCGGCATATGTAATGCCTCAGGGTGTTACACTTACAGTTGAAGAGGGAGCGGAACACTCCAATCTCAAATCAACGATCGACACATATGTAAACGAGAACTTCACCCTGTTCCTCACCGGACAGAAGTCCTTCGACGAGTGGGATAACTTCATAGCACAGATCAAGTCTATGAATGTTGACAGGATGATCGAGATCCAGCAGACAGCCCTCAACCGCTACTACAACCGCGGGAAAAACTGAAGGTAAGTAATGTAAAAAACGTATTTTGAGGCATTGTACCATAGAAATACGATTTTAACGTGTTATCATAGCCTATGAAACGAGAACAAAGCAGCTCCGGTTTAGCCGGGGCTGCTTTGTTCCTGAACGATGTTTTCAGGCATCCGATTTCCGCAATGAACTCTTGTTCGAAAGCGATTTTATTGCCGGTCGTATTATTCGATCCGACCTATGATATTTCAATTTGCGATAATATAGTCAGTTGATCCAAAATACCGTCACAAATCGCGGTTTTTAAGTGGGTGTATGATAATCGACCCGATAACTCTATAAATCCTATATGAGAGGTGCGTTTACATAATCAGCTGTGGAAAACTCTGTGGATAATGTGCAAAACCCTTTGGATAAGCCCTCTTCTATTTTTCCGCTACCCGGATTTTTATAATAAATACGATATTATGCAAACATGGTTCGAAATATTCGCTTGACAATTTTGGGGTCGGACAAAACCGCCAAATCGGAATATGCAAATTTGAGCAGTTATAACAGTTTTCCGAATTGCGTCGAATTATAGCTCAATAACGAAAAATGTGTCGAAACCTGCAGCGCAAAACCGGCTCTAAACCGGCAGTAAATAAGGCTCAAATTGGCAGTACATAAGGCTTGTATTTGTTACGTCTCTGTTACAGAAACGCCAATTCTATTGACTTATAATGCCGATTGGATTACGATTTAATCACATCATTTTGGATAGAAAGAGAGATCTTTCCTGAGGAGCCGCTTGTGGGAGGTTTGAGTAAAACTATGAAGCGCATTATCGTTTTGCTGCTGGTGTTATGCCTGTGTGCCGGCGTACCATCATCGTACGCCGCGGGAAAAGTTGAAGACCTCGGCACGGCGGAAAAAGAAGCTGTGGAGATCCTCTACAGCCTGAATATCATCGATAATGATTCCGAGACGTTTGACCCTTCAGTCCGGATCACCCGCGCGCAAACTGCCAAGGCTGTATACGTCATACTCAAAGGCGGGCAGGATGACGGCGCCATAAACTTCATGGGGAAGTCGAATACATTTACCGACATTTCCGGCCACTGGGCGGAAGGTTACATAAACTACTCATTTGCCATGGGCTTTATATCCGGATATCCAAACGGCAAATTCATGCCGGACAATACGATCACAGGTTTTGAGTTTTTCAAGATCGCCCTTTCGGTCATTGGATACGACGCAAAGGCAGAGGTATTTGAAGGTCCGAGATGGGACCAGCACGTCGTCGGCAGGGCGATGGAAAGCGGGATCCTGGATGGATATAAAGGCAAGCCAAATGAACCCATTACCGCGCGTGACGCAGCTATAATACTGTACAACACACTCAAGGCGCCCATCGTGCAATATTCATCGTCGGGCGAGACTAAAAAGACGGACAGGACAGTTGGCGAAGAAATTTTCGGATTGAAAACATATCAGGGCATACTTTGGGCCACCGATACAGCAGGCCTTGGAATGCCTCCTCTGGCCAGAGATATTGGCTCCTGGATCGACATTGACGGTGACAAAGAAATAGACGAGCAAAACGAACTGTTCAACACCTCGGCTGACACGGGCCTGCTTGGCTGCCATGTGACGGTAGCCGCACGCGTCAGGGATGGAAAGATCGAAGGGATATACAGGGTTTATCCCACACCCGGTATTACGAACATATTACAGCCTGACAAACTGGACGGAGAGCTCACCGATGATGTGGCATACTTCCATAACTTCGAAGCCGATGCGGATGCTGACGAAGACGGTATAATGGACGGTTATGCCCGGTCGACCAATATCAGATATATCGATAACGACGGCGACGAAAAGTGCGATATCGTGCTTTCATTCACATATAAATACGCAAAGATCTCTTCCGTTGAGTTTGACGAGAAGCGGTTGTTTGTTGAATTCAGTGTATATGGAAGCGATAAAAGGCTGAATATACATGACTTTTCCGGATTGAGCTATGTCAGCAAAGGAGACAGGATAGTCTACCTTGAGGGCAACAGCTCCATGAAGAAGGGCATAGTAAAAAAGATAAACCCGATAAGCGGAAGTATAAACCGGTTCGATTCGGAACGTGTATATTTCAATAATAAGGCATATACATATTCGAAGATAGAAGGATCGTTTGAGACCCGACCAGGGTTTAGCGTAATCGATGCGCACATAGGGAAACCGACACTCTTATACGCCTACAATGAAGAAGTATTGGAGATCGCGCCTGTTATCGAGAAAAATGCTTATGGTGGATATGCTTACGTGTTCCAGATACAACATATCGATACGAAAAACAAGTGGATTGATGGCGAAGTCTACGACAGGTTGTACATAGCGAAAGTAGTTTTTGATAACGGCTTGATGGAAACGTATAGAATACGCGAGGTTGATGGTGTTTTACTGTCTGGAAGTACCGATAAAGACATGACACCGCCGCAAGGACTATACATGTGCAATATAAACTCTTTCGACCAGATGGAACTTACGACCGTGCATCGGACAGCGATGGGACCCAGCAGATGATTCGTAATCATATGATGCGGCGGGCTCCAATATTACAGGATTGTTATAAGATTTCTTGAATATTACAGTTGCGTTACAACGTGCCATAATCCATTGACAGGAACAGCCAAGTTGATTATACTTCGGTGTGAAGGATGCAGGTTCCTTTATTTATCAGGTACTCACGTGGTAGGTCGGCCGAAAGGATATCCGGACCTACAACGAGTACATAAATCAACCGGGATACCCGGAAAACAAAACCTTAATTATCAAAAAGGAGGACATCAAATGAGATCTTTTAAGAAAGTTCTCACATTGGCGCTCGTATTCGCCATGGCTCTCGGCCTTCTGACTGCCGGCGCTCTGAACTTCACAGATGCTGACGACATTCAGTACAAAACAGCCGTAGAAGTCATGACAAACCTCGGCGCTATCAACGGTTATACGGATGGCACATTCAGGCCAGACGGACTTGTAACCCGCGCAGAAGCTGCGAAGTTGGTTACATACGCAATTCTTACTCCGAAAGTGGCAGAGTTCCTGCCGAAGGGAACAACCAGCTTTACCGATGTTCCGGCAACCCATTGGGCTGCTCCGTACATTGAGTATTGCGTAAGCCAGGGCATCATCAACGGAAAAGGTAACGGCAAGTTTGATCCCAACGGCAACGTAACCGCTTACGAACTTGCAAAGATGCTTCTCGTAGCTGCCGGCTATGGCAGGAAGAACGAATACGTTGGAGCTAACTGGTCACTCAACGTTGCTATCGACGCAATTGATAAAGGTATCTTTACAGGCTCGAAGGCAGCAAATTATGGAGCACCTGCAACCCGTGAAGAGGCTGCTCTCTATGCATTCAACGCTCTGACAAAAGTTAACCAGGTAAACTTCAACAAGACCACTGATGATTATGATGAAAAGGAAGTCAACGGTAATCCGATAACCATCGGTGAGCAAAAGTATGGTCTTGCTGTTGATACTGATACTGTAAATGGCATAGATGGCTATGTCTGGGTCGACGGAGACGGAAATGAGCTGTCCAGCTTTATCCCGACTGATAATGTACTTGGAACAAGCTTGTTTGGAGTCAGTGTTGCAACTCTCGCCTATAAATCAACATCAAATCCTGTGTATATAGCTGAGCTTTCGACAACACCTGTTCCTAAATTCTATGTAAACGGAAGCCCAGTTGCTGCTTACAATACCTCTGTAGCTGGTTACGATGTAGGCGAATACTTTGTTGAAGACAATGAAGTCTATGTAGTAGTAGATGCAATTGAACAAGGTGAAACTTTTGCCACAGCCAATGAGCAAGAGAAAGTTCAAAACTTGGCTGCAACAAGAGGTGTTATTGTAAACTTTGTTGACAATGCCCCTGAGAAACGCGATGGCAAAGCTGATAAGATTACAATGATTCATAAGACTGTTACTACTCTTACAGGCAATCCGACAGTCGCAAAAGACGGAAAAGTAACAGTTCCTGGAATTGCAACTAATGTTGCTGCCAATCGTGTTCCTGGGTACGAAGCTCTTGCTAGGAATGACGTAGTGCTTTGGTACCAGGATGCCAATGGTGTATACCATATGGAAAAAGCTACATTCGTAGCCGGCCAGGCAACAGCTAAGAAATCCAACGGGGATCTGGTATTTGAAGGAAAGACCTACAGCATTTCCGGACTCCTGCGTGTTGGTGACGTAGTTTCAGATGTCACCTTCTATGTAGATTCTTATGCATACCTCGATAACGCTGGAAACATTGTTAAGGTAGTTGCTGCAGCAGAAGGACCTGCACCGCAATATGCAATACTCCTTGACAGCATTGAGGTTGGACCATCAGGTTGGAAGAATGACACAACATATTATGAAGCAAAACTTCTGTTCCTTGATGGTTCAACTAAGATCGTAACATGGGCAAATCCGCCGGCAGATGAGGAAGGTTCTGCAGACGGTAACGGCGACGAGCGTGCAGCTCTTGAGAACAAGTTCTTCACTTACACAGTGAATGCTCAAGGTGCATATTCTCTCGAGGAAGTAACTGGTACTGGAATCACCTATGACGACGTTTATGGCTCAATTACCCCGAACAAGGCCGTGTTTGCAACTGGCCATATAGGCAACGCCGGCACCCTCTTCATACTCGAAGGCAGCATTGTTGGCAAACCCAATACCTATGTTGTTTACAAAGGTATTGCTAATGTACCAAAGCTCGATGATACGACTAAGTTTGCAGTACTAAAAGAAGACAACATTGCTACATTTGTATTCGTGTATGCTGGTGCATTGGATGTTGAAACTGTACCTGATACTGCTTACTTCATAAATGACAGAGCGTTTACTTACTATCCTGCAGTTACTGGCGTTAGCCCGGCCTACTACGAGTTCACTGTTATTGCAGATGGCGAGCTGAAGACGATTAAGGTTGCTACTTCTCTCGTAAAAGAAGCAGACCTCGCTAACGATAGTGTTAAAGTTGGACTCTATCAAGTCACTTACACTGGCGATACTATAACCGCGATTGGTTCAGAAGTAACTGCGAACAGCGGAATTGGAACTACAGGTGTTGCTGATGGCGTTCTCCTGTTGGGTGACACTGGCTTCACCTACAATGAAAACACTGTAGTGTTCTTCATCACGGCACAGGGTGTACAGAAGATTTCTGTTGATGACATCGGCTTTGATGAAAACGACGGGTACATCGTAACTCTTGTACCGAATACATCAGACCTCGCAGCTGTAGTAATCATTACACAAAAATAATAGCTGCAAGCAATAAAGAGAAAAGCCCCCAATAAAGGGGGCTTTTCCTTATCTGGTGTGTCGTATGGTGCGCTGTTAAACGGTGAAAAATGAAAACAGGGAGAGCTATTAGCTCTCCCTGTTTTGTTAACTGATATAATATGAACCAGAAATCACAATGAAAATCATTTATATTGGCTCAAAAGCCAGTCCATAATACCAAACTCGTTATTGTAAACGGGAACCCATGAGGCGTGATTTTGGCTAAACAGAACATTATACGGGACGTCGGGATCAGTTGCGATGCCGTACTTTTGAAGGTCTTCGGGTGAGAACAGTGTCAGTCTTGCATGGTTGTTGCCGGCATCTCTAAGTTTCATGATTCCGTCCACTATGTACTTGTGACGATAAATCGTATGATCTACATAAGCAGTGGCGATCCAAATCTTTGTGTTGACCAGGCTGCAGAGGATATCGTAAGTTTCGGGAGTCATCGTAGGACAGATCGGAACTGCGGCGGCAAACAAATCACTTCCTACAGACAATACACGCAGGGTTCCTCCCCCACCCATGGATAGACCTGTGACATATACCCTGTTCGGGTTTACTTTGCCCGCCTTGATCATGTCACGTATGATGTCGCAAATGTTGGCAAGATATTTGCGGTGCCAGCCTGTTTCGCCTTTCATGTTGCTCTCTGCGAAAGTCCTTGGCATCTTGACCTGACCGGTAAGCGGGTTAAGCAGTCCCCTTGGAGCTTGCGGGGCCATTACATATACGTCAGGATAGTCCTCGGCTATGCGTGCGGCTCCAAGTGTGCCGACCATCTGCAGCCAGTTGTCAGTACCGCATTCACCGCCTCCGTGGAGGAAGAGGACGAGCGGGCGGGGACCTGCTGCTTCGGGCGAATACAGGCGATACAGTACGCCGTTTTCATTCCTTGCTTCGAATTTGTCCGCCCATTCGGTCTTTACTTCGGTGACATCCTCATTGGTAAAGTTGATCGCCGCAGCAGTGCCAGTGCCTTTCAGATGGAGGCCGCGGAAGCTGACAGGCTCCGTTTCCAGGCGAACTCCGCCCGGAATATCGACGACATTCAGAACTTTAGCTGCGTTCTCGCGGACCGTGTTCCATACTTTCACGTCAATTGTGAAGTCTGAGGCAGAGATCTTGCTTGCCTGAAGTCCGCTTTCGGGGCTCACGACATCGAATGCGTAAGCGACCCAGCCTTCATTTGCAACCTTTGTGTACGCAACAATGTTCATACTATCACCTTTCTATATAAATAATTTTTATAATTATCTACACCAATAACAGCGCATGAGAAATAGAGTCCTTAGCGCCGAAATAGAACCGGATCAGATCGATGATGCTGTGGAATCGTATTTTATCAGATCTCTACGCTGAAATGATAAAATATCAGCAAACTTATAATCATTATAAATAATTGCCGATAAATATGCAATGAAAATGCTTTTCTTATCTCTAAAATGTAATATAATTAACATATCTACGTACGAAGTGTTATGTCATTATTCGCCTTCGAATTATGATGGACAAGACCTATACATATGTAACCGGAACTATATACAGACTTACATAACGGAGATCATCTCGATCAAGGAGAGTTAACAAATGAATAAAACGAATTTGAGTATTTCCGGGGACAAGTTCCTTATAAACGGGAAACTTGTATACGAAGAGATTGGCGCACCTGAGAACATGCGCGGCTTACTGATGAACGCAAGGTTCATACAGGGAGTATTTGACGATAAAATCGACAGGACGCGCTTCAACAGGTTCGGGCGTGTCTTTGATCCTGAAAAGAACACCGACGACCTTATAGCGGCGCTCCCCGAGTGGTATGCAATGGGGTTGAGAGCATTTACCGTCGGTTTTCAGGGCGGCGGGCCATGCTTTACAATGATGCAGGATGAGATCGACAACAACCCATTTACGGAAGATGGGCTTAGTATAGACCCTAAGTATCTTGCCCGTATGACACGTATCCTTAATGCGGCGGACGAGATAGGAATGGTGGTAATAGTATCACTGTTCTATTGCAGACAGATACACAGATTGAATGGAGCTGTCGCTATTATGAATGCAGTCAGGACCGCATCGAGATTCCTGCGTGAGGGCGGCTGGAAGAATGTGATATTGGAAGTCGCGAATGAATATACCGTAGAGCCTTTTGCCGTAGCGCCTATCGTCAATCAACCTCAAGGCATGGTTGCCCTGATTGATATAGCACGGCGTGAAAGCGGCTTGCCGGTGGGAAGCAGCGCCGGTGGCGGCCTGGTGGATGAAGAGGTCGCGAGAGCCAGCGATGTCGTCCTTATACACGGCAACGGCATGACCCGCCAGCAGATGGTCAACTGCATCAATAAGGCAAGGAGGTTTGCGCCGGGAAAACCCGTCCTCTGCAACGAGGATTCGCAGGCACTTAGCAACATGCAGGCACATATCGATATGGGGGTATCGTGGGGTTATTATAACAACATGACAAAGCAGGAGCCGCCCACCGACTGGAGCATCATAAATGGTGAGGACCGGTTCTTTGCGTGGCGCATGGCACATAGTCTTGGCCTTGATCCGGAGCCGATCCCGGAGGAAGAGCAGATAATGCTTGTAGGACTTGAGAATAATGAAATGACAGACGGTAAGTGCTGGCCTCGGGTGGCTGCCCTTTATCCTGAGAAGATCGACTTCGTTGACTTCTATCGGGATAATGAGCATCTCGGCCGGTGTTATGATGATCCGTTTACGCTCGGATATATTGCGAATTGGCTGCAGGCACCGTGCATGAAAGCTGCAGGTGAATGGGAAGCCGTGATCCATATGAGGGATGGCAGTATCATTAGAAGGACCAAAAGTGTCAGGGATGTCGGTTCGATATAATAATACAGAAACCGGTAAGAAGCTCTTGAAGAAATTGCAATATAAGTTACGGTCATTTGAAAGGTATTGTGGAGTACCGTACATGGTGCAGTATACGGCCATGTAAAACAAGTAATTATTTGGACGTTCTTCGGCTTGACACCGAATCGGCACGATGCTAAAATCGGTAGATAATTACCGCTGCCGTTTCCGACGTACATAATTTACGCACGTGTCTATAGGCACAGGGAGAATTTTTAACAGGGATGGTGCAGGACAAAGATATATAAGGCAAAGGATCTGATCCTTGTCTTATTTTTGTTGAGAAATATGAAGGTCAAAAAAATAGGAAGCATTTTTATACTGGTTATTGCCGCCCTGATCTGGGGCGTTGCTTTTGTAGCCCAAAGTGTCGGATTAGAGTATGTAGGCCCGTTTACCCTAAATGCCACGAGGTTTGCTTTAGGCGGGATCGTACTTATTCCAGTCATATTTGCAATGGACAGGATATCGGGAAAATCGCCTTCCCTCTGGGGATCGGAGGACAGGAATGACCGGCGGACCCTCCTGAAAGGTGGCGTGCTATGCGGGTTGGCACTGTCAATAGCGACCGCGCTGCAGCAGATCGGATTAGGCTATACATCGGTCGGCAAAGCAGGGTTTATCACTGCGTTTTACATAATAGTTGTTCCGCTGCTGGGACTATTGACAGGTAAACGTGTTTCCGTTCTGGTATGGGCAAGTGTCATTATTGCAATGGTCGGAATGTATTTCTTGTGCGTAAATGAGGATTTCACTGTCAACATAGCCGATCTTCTGATATTGCTCTGCGCATTGGTTTTCTCTATACATATACTTATAGTAGATCACTTTGCCCCCAAGGTAGACGGTGTACGGTTGTCATGCATACAGTTTTTTGTATGCGCCGCCGTAAATGCGATACCGATGTTTCTCACCGAGACGCCTGATATAAAGGTTATATTGTCAGCATGGAAACCTATTGCTTATACAGGCGTGTTATCGAGCGGTGTGGCATATACCTTGCAGATAGTGGGGCAAAAGAACACACATCCGGTCGTTGCCTCGCTGATTTTCAGCCTTGAAGCTGTTTTTGCGGCGCTTGCGGGATGGCTGATACTTAGACAGAATCTCTCAGCGCGCGAACTGCTGGGGTCTTTGCTCGTGTTTGCAGCGATCATACTCTCCCAGCTTAAGAAGCCTGAAGGCGGGAAGCAAAGAAAGCAAAGTGAAGCGGAAATTATTCAGGCTAGTACAGAAGATGTTCTGAATAGTTGAAAGAAGCAAACATAAGCTTTATTGTCCTCTCCGAAAGCCCAAGCAAAGACTCTGATTCAGGAAAGGCTTTTGGGGCTAAGCAGACAATTATTATAAGGTCAATTATTATAAGTAATAAGACAGTAAAAAGAGGGTAGTAAGAGATCAACAAACTCTGCCAGTACAATGACACTATTCAATGACAAAATGCTATCCCAAAGGCAAGTAAGCCCAAAGGATAGCATTTTTACATCAGGACGCTGGACAATCTAACCTTAACTTCCAGTATGGAGGAATTCCCGGTAACGTTGTAGGTTCATGTTGTCTGCTTATATTCTTTTGAACACGCAAGATATATAAACGCGTCGTTCGGACTGTCGGACAGGCGGAACTTTATGGTTATCTTGACATCCCGCTGCAGTATCTCCTGGTAATCAGGGCGGTTGAATATCTGAAGCATGACCTTATCAAATGTTTGCCGGTCCGTGAAGTATTCGATATCACCTGCTGCTTCATAAACGGCTCTACCGTTTTTGCTGAGGTTGCTGCTGCCCCTTGGCTCGGACAGGTCTTCTTCCTGCAATGCAAAGCCATCGAACTGAGCAGTAAACACTCCATCGGCATCCCTGGATATGTCAGTCAGCCTGTAATAATACGATCCCAGTAAGTCATACCCTTTTGGTATATAGCCTTCGCCGGTGTAGCTGAACATATCCGTTTCCTGATGAGTATGTTCAAACTCCGGGAAGAAGCGCTGCAGCGTTTTTTCAACTGATTCCTCAGACATGAAGTATTCGCCGTTATCTTTCCTGACAGGGTTTGAAAACTCAAACGCAAATACGAGAAAATCATCCCAATCCGGGGCTTTGCCCTCCTCGAAGGGGGGAAGGAGCCTCAACTCGTTGACATGGTTGTTCTTATCATAGCTTCTGCTGTAGTAATCATAGAACAGCCTGATAAGCTCTTCGTTTACCCTTGGATCATCGGTCGCTGACAGGGCCTCTTTCAGAGCTTTTACGGCACCGATGCCGTCGGCACTATATTCCTCGTCAGTCTGCTGCTGATTGCTTGGCATGGGGCTTTCGGGCGGCGCAGGTGTTTCATCCGGCGGTGCCGATGTTTCGACCGGAGATGCCGAAGGTATTGGCGTAGGTTCGATAGTAACGGAAGGAGCCGGACTTGTCCCGGGAAATTTGTTGCAGCCTGAGACGACCAGCAGCAATACGATGAGCAGCAATATTATCTTATTTCTCATGTTTCCTCCTGATGCTGTGCCGAAATACGTATTTCTTAACACATTTCTTATAACTGCTTCTATTTTGCACAGCGTATAAAGATAATAAACAGCCAGGGCTCAGTTGTGTTAGCTATTAAAAGCACCACCCGTTGAGGGTGGTGTTTGAATGTTCCTTACCATCCTGCGGGCGGGTAGAGACCTGATCGGTCCCGTATTACCCAGCCGTGTCCGCGCCGGACAAAGGTTCCGATGGCTACCTGTATGTTCTCCGATGCGGAAGGGTCGTCGTAACTTCGCGGCGAATCAATGACCGGAACGAACTTCGCAGTGGGTTCTCCCAGGGAAGTCCTTGAAATTGAATATATGGAATCGTAGACGGTCGATGACACCTCGGAGTCGGTTCCGATATCGGTATAGATCCTGTCGGCGATACCGTAGAGCGAAGTCGCGTCATGTCCCAACGCTTCGTCGGTACCCTCAAGGATCGTGCTGGATGACAGGCTGATCGAAAGCAAAACGTTTTTCCCGGCAAGTCTTTGAACCAGGTCCTGGGCGAAGTTACTTATCGTCTCAGTCTTCGAAACCGCTTCATATTCACCGTAAGCTATAAGCTGCGGACGGCCTATCGTCGGGAAACAGCAGTTTTCGAGGAGTATTTCATCAAATCCCATATCCGCAAGCTCGACAGCTATATCGGAGACGTAGTCCTGCGCCTCCTGCAGGTAAGGATTCATCCAGCCGTGGTAATCCCTGTCGAGCCATATAACTCCGCTTTGAACCTTTACTGAAGTGGATTGCACCTTGCGCGGCACAAGATTGTCTTTGAACGCCGAGATCCTTGCAACCAGATACAAACCTGCATCCCTGAACTGCTCAACGATCTCCCTGGCATCATGTTCGGCGACATTTGCGCCAGCCTGTACTGCATATTGATTTGCAGATATATAGCCCAGCGTGCCGTCATCATGCTTCATGTCGATTATGACCGAATTTATCACGCCTTTGTCTGCCAGTTGTATGATCCCGGCTGTCGCAACAGGATCCGAGATGTCAGGCAGATATGCCGCGTTCAGTGAAAAGCTCTGCTTCGGCGTAGGTGTCGGAGACGGTTCGGGTGTCTTTTCGGGAGTAGGTGATTCGATCACCAGGTCTGGTTTTGAAGTCGGTGACGGGCTGGGAGAAGGCTCGGGTTCTTTTTTCGCGAAGGGGTTGTGGATCAGGATGCCTTCGGAAGAAAAAACGATGGCATCATTGAGGCCCAGATATAGCAAGGCTAAAGATAACAGCAGAATAAAGACCGCCATGATCACGGGAAAAGCTTTGCTTTTTCGACGCCTCCCCCTATAGGAGCGATATCCCCTTGCCATTTCCAGACCTCCGTGCCGATATATTTCTCTTTATATATATGTTACCCAAAATTGCAACAATTGCAATAGCATTTGCATTTATTGTGCAATTTTGTCGCTGATTACCGGGGTCCGGTCGAGTTTTGAGTCAACTATCAGCTTGCGCGGGCACTTGATCGCACATTCGCCGCATCCGGTGCACTTGTCATAGTCGATATCCGCAAGGTTGTCTGTGACATGGATGGCGTCATACTGACATGTCTTTTCACAGATCTTGCAGCCTATGCAGCCGATATTGCAGATCTTTCTGAGCGACGCGCCTTTCTCATGGGACGAGCAGGCCACGTTGACATCGGCATAATAAGGTACCGGATGTATGACATGCTTCGGACATGTATCGACGCATTTAAGGCAGCCGGTGCACTTTTCGTGGTCGACGACAGCGACTCCGTTCTCGATGTGTATTGCGTCAAACTGGCATGCCTTTACGCAGCTTCCAAGGCCCAGGCAGCCATACTGGCATACTGTGGGGCCGCCGGCTAACTGCATTGCGGCATGGCAGTCGTTTATGCCTTTATAGCTGTATCTTTTCGCCGCGTTGTTTCCGCCGGAGCATTTTACGAATGCCGCAAGGCGTGTATTCCTGGTAAGCTCTACTCCAAGGATTTCCGCAATTGCGCGCGCGCATTCTTCTCCCCCGACCACACAGCCGTTGGCTGGAGCGGTGCCGTCAATGACCGCCTCGGCAAAGGCCGAGCAGCCGGCATATCCACATCCGCCGCAGTTGGCGCCGGGAAGGACGGCGTTTATAGGTTCCAGCAGAGGGTTTTTCTTGACCTCAAAAACCTTGGAAGCGACAGCAAGCAACAGGCCCAACAATGCTCCCAGAAGGCCGAGAACCAGCACGGCGTATATAATAGCATATAATGTTTCCATATCTATTACTCCAATCTAAAACAGACAAGGGTTGATCGATCAGTCATGGGATGATCAAAATACTTTCAATCCGGAGAAGCCCATGAATGACATGGCCAGAAGGGCAGCCGTTATGAGCGCGATGGGGAAGCCTTCGAATGCTTTGGGTATATCGGAAAACTCAAGCCGCTCGCGGATCGTGGAAAACAGGAGCAGCGCGAGTGAGAAGCCGACAGCCGAAGCAAAACCGTTGACGATCGATTCGATGAATGTGTAACCGGCTTCAACGTTGAGAAGGGCAACGCCCAGGACTGCACAGTTGGTGGTGATGAGCGGGAGATAAATCCCAAGTGCCTGATACAGGGCAGGCACAGCTTTCTGCAGGAACATTTCCACGAATTGGACCAGTGCCGCTATTACCAGTATAAATGCAACGGTCTGCATATATTCCAGTTTAAGCGTGACCAGCAGATACTTGTTGACCAGGTATGTGATAGCGGAAGCTATAGTCATGACAAATATGACAGCCATGCTCATACCAAGGGCCGTGTCCGTTTTCTTTGAGACGCCCAGGAAGGGACAGATCCCCAGGAACTGGACCAGGATGTAGTTTTCGATCAGGATCGCGCTTAGCGCAATTGCAAATAAACTCGTCAGGCTCATGATTTGGATCCCTCGCACTCTTCAGTTTTGGAGTTTTTCCTGTCCCTCAGCATGTTGATCTTCTGCCTTCCGGCCAAAAGGAAGCCGAGCGTCAGAAAACCGCCGACGGGTCTGATCATCAGAGAAGCGGGCTCGATTTTGCCACCGAATGTGAGGTCGAGTTCGAAGGGGGTCCCGCTGAACAGCGTCCCGTTGCCGAGGATCTCACGAATGGTCGACATCATGAGCAGCGCAAATATGAAGCCGAGGCCCATCGTCAGACCGTCGACCGCCGAGCGGAATACTCCGTTCTTTGAAGCAAAAGCCTCGGCGCGCGCAAGGATGATGCAGTTGACGACTATGAGCGGTATGAAGATACCGAGTGCCTCAGAGATATCGGGGAAATAAGCCTGCAGTATCAGATCGACTGCCGTAACAAAGCCGGCGATGATAACGACGTATGATGCGATGCGTATTTGGCTCGGGATCACTTTCCTGAGCAATGATATAACGACATTCGAGCATATCAGGACTATGGTCGTTGAAAGGCCCATACCGACAGCATTTACAACGGAGGTGGTGGTTGCTAGTGTGGCGCACATTCCCAGGACCAGGACCATTATCGGGTTTTGGTCCCAGAGCCCGTCCCTGAACTGTTTCAACGTTTCTTTCATTCGAATGACACCTCCCCGGTGGCGCTTACTTTGATCGAATCAAGGGCAGTCATTACACCTTTGGCTACGGCTCGGGACGTTACGGTGGCTCCCGTGATCGCGTCAATGGAGTTATCGCCGCCGCCGTTGATCTTTATTTGGCTCGGTTCGGTGTTGACCGTTCCGTTCTCATTTACTGCGAGGTGGTAGATCTCTTTGAACTGGGATAAGAAGTTTTCGTTGGTTGCCTTGGAACCCAGTCCGGGAGTCTCGGTGTGACGTGTTATGGCGACTCCCAGTACACGCTTTACGAATTTTCCGTTTTCATCAGCGACTTCCACTCCGACGATCATCTTGATCGGACCGCCATATCCGTCCGGAGCCACTTCAAGGCAGTAAGCGAGCTTTCCGTCAGAGCGCTCGAGCGTATAAGCATTGAACGATTCGGAGGTGTATGTCCTGTCCTCCAAAAGCTTGCCGTCAGGGACAAGCGAATTCAAAGCCTTATTCAACGCCTTCATCTGCTGTCCGGCTATTTCGTTTTTGGTAAGCTCGTATACTCCGCCCAGCATAAGAGCGGTGATTGCCGTGATGATGAACAGAGTGAGACCCAGCTTCGCAATGAAGCTGTTGATTCCTTTTGCAGATTTGGTCATGTCATGCACCTACCTTCTTACCCCTGGAGGAGACGCCGTAGCGGCGCGGACGGAACGCCTTGTCAAGCACCCAGGCACAGGCATTCATTATAAGGATGGAGAATGAAACACCCTCCGGATATGAGCCGAAATACCGGATAAAGACGGTTATCAGGCCGCAGCCGATACCGAACAGAGCTCTGCCGCCCTTTGTGACGGGAGAGGTGACATAGTCGGTCGCCATAAAGACGGCACCGAGTATAAGACCTCCGGACAAAACGTTGTAGAGCATCCATTGCAGATTGTTTACACCGCCGCGCGGGAAAATGAATGTAACGACGGCAACCGTTCCGATATAGAACAGGGGGATCCTGGGGCTGATGACCTTGCGCAGGACGAGATAGACACCGCCGATCAGAAGTACTATGGCGGATGTCTCGCCGAGGGTCCCGCCGTGCTGCCCGAGAAGCAGTTCCATCAGTGTATTGTCGGGAAGAGTACCGGACTTCAATGCGGCAAGCGGTGTAGCGGCAGTTACAACATCTGCAGTCTGGCCGATGAGGGGGACCTTCTCGAACACCTTCGGCCAGGTCGACATTGTGGTCGGCCATGAGAGGAGGAAGGCCCTCGCCGCAAGCGCGGGATTCATGAAGTTCTTGCCAAGCCCGCCGTAAAGCTGCTTGACGATAACGATCGCGAAGAACGCGCCGACAACGACCATCCAGTATGGAGCGGATGCCGGCAGGTTGAATGCGATAAGGATTCCGGTCACTACGGCGGACAGATCGCCGATCGTGGTGTGTTTTTTCATGAGCCTGCGATAGAGGAATTCGAATGCTATGCAGGAAGCCACAGATATCAGGGTCAGGATCAGCGCCCGAAAGCCGAAATAGAATACAGATAGCAGCAATGCAGGTGTAAGAGCGATGATGACGTCCAACATCAGGGACCTTGTGTCCTCCGCTATATCGATATGCGGGGAAGAGGATACTTGGAGCTGCTTGTCCATAGCCATGATCAGTTTGCCTCCTTTTTCGACTCGAGCGCTCTTTTGCGCAGCCTTGCCTTGGCCACACGGAAGGTCTGGGTCAGGAACAGCCTGCCGGGGCATGTGTAGGAACAGCAGCCGCACTCAATGCAGTCGGAAACATTCAGCTTTTCCAACTCGTCGAACATATCTTTCTGATAGTACATATGCATATAAATCGGCAGGAGGTTCATCGGGCACACTTTGACGCACCGACCGCAGCGGATGCAGGTCGGGTGTTCCGAATAAACGTCCTCATACTGTGAAAAGGCCAAAAATGCGTTCGTGTTCTTTATAACGGGGATCTCTACATCGGTAAGAGCTACACCCATCATGGGGCCGCCCATTATCAGCTTGAAAGGCTCTTCCCTGTAACCGCCGGCCGCTGCGGCAAGCTCAGAAAGGGGTGTGCCTATCCGGCAAATGATATTTTTCGGGTTGGCTATCGCCGATCCCGACACCGTTACACCGCGTGTTACAAGCGGCATCCCTGTGGTCACGGCGTTGTGGATCGCCGCGCAGGTGTCCTGGTTGAAGACGGCACAGCCCACCGCCGCGGGCAGCTGTCCCGGCGGCACTTCTCTTCCGGTGACAGTGTATATGAGCTGTTTTTCCGCTCCCTGCGGGTATTTGGTCTTCAGCACCTTGATCTTTATCTGAGAAGACTTTTGCGGCAGAGCCTTTTCCAATACCCGAACAGCATCAAGCTTGTTGGACTCGATTGCTATGATCGCGCTGTCGAGACGGTAGATCTTCATCAGCACGCGGATACCGCCGATTATTTCCTCGGGCCGCTCAAGCATCGTGCGGTGACCGGAGGTTATGTACGGTTCGCATTCCGCACAGTTGATGATAAGTGTGTCGACTTTGCCCAATCCGGACTGGATCTTCGCATGCGTCGGGAATGCGGCGCCGCCGAGGCCGACGATCCCTGCTTCGCGTATGATCCTGATCAGTTCATCGGCAGAGAGCGATTCCACCGAACCGTGCGGTCTGACGGATTCATCCAAAGTGTCATTGAAATCGTTCTCAATGACAACCGACATTACCATATTTCCGTTTGGATGCAGGCGCGGTTCGACTGCGACGACCGTGCCTGATACGGATGAGTGGATGGGTGCCGATATTGGCGCGGTGCTTTCACCTATCTTCTGACCAAGCTTGACTTTGTTCCCCTTTGCGACCAACGGCTGACATGGTTGGCCGATATGCATCAGCATGGGGATAACAACCGTGGCTGGTGCGGGAATGGTTTCGAAAGCTTTCTTTCGCGTCAGTTCCTTCTTGTCATCGGGGTGTACCCCACCACGGAAGGTTAGAGCCATGTAATTCACCTACTGATTATGTATTTGTTTGGCGTTAACCACGTTATCATGTTAACAAACAACTATGTTAGCTAGACATGTCAGTCATGTCGGCATTTTTATGCCAGCCATGCCCCGTTAACCACCAAACTCCATTATACATCAAAAAGCGGTTTTTTGTTAATATATATTTTGGAAAATATAAAAAAATATTGCCTTTTCATCGGAAATTGTTATTTTTATGACAATTTCCGACGCCCTTTATTGATGTCGTTAATAAAGTATATATTCAGATTTTATTCATGTTTGCCCGGAGCTGACATTTTTGCCTGTTTTTGAGTACAAATACTCCGCTTAGTTTATTACTGCCTGTATGTCTGTGTCCTTGCTCACAGGCTCAACCGGGATCATCACAAATGTTCGGAAAATATCAATTGTCAGAACCCGGGTCGAAGTTGCTATCGCAATTGATAACAAAACCAACAAAGAGGATTATTAGAGATCATAATGATGCCGCTCATATACTGTCACATAGATCATAAAGATGCAGCCAGGGCCGCCCATCCTTCCGACGTTCTGATCTCCACGATCTTCAGTCCGCTGTCGGTCAATCCTTTCTCTACTTCATGCAGCCGTGGTTCTATGATGCCCGAAGCTATGAATATACCTCCGTCCCTTTCAAGGGCCGCATGGACGAGCGGCGGCAGCTGAAGGATGACATCGGCGACGATGTTTGCCAGGATAATGCGGTACCTGTCAGAAGTCAGTTTATTGAAAAGGTTGTCATCGGTGAGGATATCGCCCACGTAAGTGTGAAATCTGTCCGGGCTGATATTGTTCCTTGCGGCATTCTCGATAACGACATCGACTGCGTTCGGATCTATATCTACCGCCGCGGCGGAGCTGGCACCCATCAGCATGCCGCAAATGGAAAGGATACCGCTTCCGCATCCCAGGTCCAGCAGCGTGTCACCGTTCCGTATGTGCTTTTCAAGAAGCTCAAGGGCAAGACGGGTCGAGGCGTGTGTGCCTGTTCCGAAGGACATGCCCGGATTGTTGATGAAAACAGCCCGTTCGGTTTCAGGGACGGGTTCCCACTCGGGGACGATCAGCAGCTTGTCGCCGATCGGTGTCGGCTTGTAATACTGCTTCCAGGAGTGTTCCCAATCTCCTTCGTGCACGGTTTTCAGGGATATATCCAGGGTCCCGAAATCGATTTCGGGTATCAGATGAGGCAGATGCGCTATTTCCGCGCGCAATGCGGACAGGGTATCGTGTCCCGAAGGATTGTCTGACAGATAGACCTTGACGGCAGAATTTCCTTTTTTCTGTTCAATGAGAGATTCGTCGACGTAATCCCAGTACTGCGTGTTGTTTTCAAGGAAATCCCGGAAATCGTTCATATCCTCGATCTGCATGCCCTCGATGCCAAGGGCGATTATTATCGCGCAAACGGGGTCTATCCCCTCCGTTGTTGTTTCTATCGTCACTTCGATCCAGTTCATTGAAAGCCTCCTGAATTATATTTGTAAAAATGTGCCAAATTTAATAGGACTATACCGGGATAAAATGGTCAAAATTATTAACTCTTTGACTTTAACATTATATCAAATATGTGTATATTTTACAACATGACAGAGGACGGTCCTTCCATACCGGAGTTTTCTCCAATATGGAAGGATCGTCCCCTGTCATTATATAAAGCTGTTAGGCAAAGGAGGTTTGATTTGATTGGAAAAACGGAGATTCAGCGTTTCTCCATCGGGATGTACGGAGTGGGTGAGGATATTGACCTGTAAGCCGGGCGCATGATCCTGCCGCCGGTCACTATTTCCTCGATCCGATGAGCGCACCAGCCTGCGATACGCGCGATCGCAAAGAGCGGGGTGTAGAGCTCTTCCGGTATACCAAGCATCTTATAGACCAATCCAGAATACATGTCTACGTTTGCGCATATTTTCTTACTGCTCCCTTTGACTTCGGCGAAGATCTCGGGAGTGAGGCGCTCAACGGTATCCATCAGCACAAAATCGTCAAGGTATCCCTTCTTCTCCGCAAGGCTCATGGCATATTTCTTAAGGAGTACCGCGCGCGGATCAGAAATCGTATATACCGCGTGGCCCATGCCGTATACCAGGCCGGTGCGGTCGTTGGCTTCCCTGTTTATGATCTTGCGCAAATAGGCCGCAACCTCTTCCTCGTCCTTCGTGTCGCGGACGTTTCCTTTTATATTATAGAACATCTCCATCACTTTTGCGTTTGCGCCGCCGTGCTTTGGACCCTTCAGGGATCCGATGGCCGCAGATATCGCCGAATATGTATCGGTGCCGGTGGAAGAAAGCACGCGGCATGTAAATGTAGAGTTGTTCCCGCCGCCGTGTTCTGCATGGAGGATCAGCATCAGGTCAAGCAGCAGTGCCTCCTCCGCCGTGAACGAGTTGTCTCTGCGCAGCATGTGCAGAAAGTTTTCCGAGACGGAGAGGTCTTCCTGGGGGATGTGGAGATAGAGCGATTCGCCGTCGAAGAACCTACGCTTGACGGAATATGCGTCGGCGACGATGACCGGCAGCCTGCCTATGAGCTCGATAGACTGCCTCACTACGTTTTCCAGGGATGTATCATCCGGGTTGGGATCATACGAATACAGTGCCAGGACGCTCCTTGCCAGCTTGTTCATGACGTCCTTGCTTGGAGCCTTTATTATCATATCCTCTGTAAATCCCTGCGGAAGGATGCGCGCAGCCGACAGAACGGTGTCAAAGCGGTGGAGCTGCTCCCTTGTGGGGAGCTGACCGAGCAGAAGCAGATACGCGACTTCTTCATAGCCGAAAGTCCCGTTTTGGGCGTGGGCTTCGACGATCTCTTCGACGTCTATCCCCCTGTAGTACAGTTTGCCCGGGATCGGCTGCTGGACACCGTCCACCATGACATATCCCTGGACGCTGCCGATACGCGTGATGCCTGCCAGCACGCCGGAACCGTCGGCGTTTCGCAGCCCGCGCTTAACATTGTGGTTCTCAAAATAATCCGGGGTGATATGGTACTGTTCTGTAAGATGCGAGCATAGACTTTTAACGTAGCCGGACAAGATGCTGTCGTTGCGATGCATTTTATATCACCCGAACTTTCAAAATTGATATGTGTGTTATGCCATATTATCTCTTTAGTCCGTGAAAGTCAAGGCAAAATATATAAAATAAATATTGTCAAATACATGCAAAATATCGTTATAATGCACAACAACGTATTGTTTACGGCATTTTTATCAGTGTTATATCAATATGCCGGAGTTTATTTTCTCAACGGACTGTTTTTATACAACAATATACGAATGAAATATGCGAAATAGAATCTTGCAAAACAAAAATGTAATACAGATACGGTGTCAGTATTGAAGACGGAGGAGCCTATGAAAAGGATCGCATTGATAACGCTCGTGCTGGTTCTTATAATATTTATCCTTCCACTGATGGTCGTCGGCGGAAAGTCTGCCGATATCCAACCGGACGACGGCGAGGTGAAAAGGCCCGACGATGCCATAGAAGCGGCGGGCCCGACGAAGATCGAAGACAAGGAATCGAAAGCACCTTCTGAAGACGGGGGACAGAGCGTGGGGACTGCTCCCTTGTACGATGACGAAGTGATGGTCCGCGTGTCGCATAACGGAAAGATCATGTCCATGTCGCTTAGAAGCTACCTTCTAGGCGTCGTGGCCGCGGAAATGCCTGCCTACTATCCCCTGGAAGCCTTGAAAGCGCAGGCCGTTGCCGCGAGGACATATACATATAGCCGAATGATCGCCGCAAAGGCCGGAAAGCAGGCACACAACGGCGCTGACGTATGTACCGACCCGGCACACTGCAAAGCCTACATTGATTGGGAAGAAAGGCAGGCCGAATGGGAGGATGCCGGAAGGAGCGACTACAGTGAGAAGATAGTCAGTGCGGTCGACAGTACGTCGGGAGAAATCATTATTTATGATGACCAGCCTATAGTCGCCGTGTTTCATGCGGCATCTGCAGAATATACCGAAAACGCCGGGGATGTCTGGGGGACGGACGTTCCGTATCTCCGGAGCGTCAGGAGCCCGGAAGGGGCCGATTACAATAAAAAGATAACATTTACGACGGAGGAGTTTCGCGATCTGCTGGAAGAAACCTATCCTGAAGCGCAGTTGTCCGATGAACCTGAAAACTGGTTTGGGGAGGTCATATATACAGAGGCCGGCGGAGTATCGAGCATAGTTGTAGGCGGAGTAAAGATCAGCGGTAAGGACATGAGGAAGATATTCGGTCTGCCTTCTGCCAATTTTGAGATCGATGTAAGGAAAAACAGGATAACGTTCGACACCAAGGGATATGGACACGGCGTCGGAATGAGCCAATACGGAGCCAGGGCTCTGGCTTTGAAAGGAATGGATCATGAGGACATCCTGTTGTGGTATTATACGGATGTCAGTATCGGCAGGGCGACAAAAAAGCTCATCAGCTGAACGGAGCAGGCAAAACAATCGGAGCAAAAAAATCGGGCAGTTTCGGCACCCGGCCTGAATCTGCCCGTTTTCACTCAAGACTGCAGGGTTTTCCTAACCTGCAAAGCTACCTCGATTTTCAAAGCTGATATAAATCAGCCTGACTGCTAGCGCTTAAGGCAAGAGATCGCAGGGGTCGATCTGCGCCCCGTTCCTGATTACCTCCAGATGCAGGTGCGGTGGGTCAAGGAGCTCATTGTCCGCGGTCTGCCCTACCCCGCCTATCACATCGCCTGCATATACGGTGTCGCCAACTTTTACGACTACGTTATCCATCAAATTGCGATATACGCTCTTGACGCTGTTGCCGTGATCGATAACGACGGTCACACCCATGAGTTCGTCGGTATAAATGTCTTCGACCTTTCCGTCGCCCATGGCGCAAACCTGGGTGCCTAATCCGGCTGCGATATCGATACCGGTGTGGACGCGCCAGTCGCCGAGAGTATCACTGAACACAAGCTCGTCGATGCTGAAGCGCTCGATGATCTCGCCGTTTACAGGCCACACAAAGAAGCTTGCGGTTACCGGTGTCGTATCATAATCGGTGGTGGATATGCTTGAAGTGAGGCCTGCGTCTGAGCCCTTCTCATCCCCTAAATTTCCAACCTCGGCCATGACACTTTCCGGTTTCCCTTCGTCTTCGTCGATAACGTTGACACTATCATCATCGATGATAGGATCCTCGTCATCAGCCATAACAACTTCAGTGTCCCGCACCGCATAATCCGGGATTTCGGTTTGCAGCTCTACCTCATATGGTGTCGGAGCGGGCGAGGAGTCGTTTTTGAGGACGTCACCGAGTTTGTTATCTCCCAAATCAAGGTCATTATCGTTATCATACGGATTGCTGAAGAAAAGCACATAACCCGATATCCCGATTGCCGCTATGCACAGGATAAGGATTATGTAAAATCCTTTCTCTGCAAAAAAGTCGACTATTTTGTTCGGCTTTTTCTTTTTCATTCTTCCACCTCCGCAAGTATTATTGACTGCGGCATGGAAGGATATACATAAAAATGCGAAATTTAACCATTAATCATGTAAAACATAATTTTTTGGCGCATCAAAATTCGCCGGGGGAGCGCTAAAAAGCTGTTTTGAATTGACATGATGTTGTCCAAAGGATATAATTTCTAAGAAGTGCAATGAAAGTAAGAGGAATCAATCTATGACAGAGATTGTTACTGATAAGACGCTTGAAGAATATGAGGCTTTTATCGCCTCCCATCCCAAGGGACATTTCATGCAGAGCTCGCTTTGGGCAAAGCAGAAGCCTGACTGGAACTGGGTCGCCATCGTAAAAAGGGATGGTAGCGGCAAAATCGTCGGGAGCATGGCAATGCTGATACGCAAGCTCCCGGGCATCCCGTACACGCTTATGTATTGCTGCAGAGGCCCGGTGTGCGATCTTAACGATTATGATACCATCCTTGACCTTATTGAAGGGGCGAAGGCGCTGGCACAGTCTTTCAGGAGCTACTGCATCAAGCTCGATCCTGATATCCTGTCCCACAGGACGGACATACGGGACCTGCTGGTGTCGGTGGGCTTCCGTCTGCTGGATGACGCGAAGAACTTTGAGGGCGTCCAGCCGCGCTATGTGTTCCGCCTGGATGTGCAGGGCAAGACCGAGGACGACTTGATGATGCACTTTTCCTCCAAAACGAGGTATAATATCCGCCTTGCCATGAGAAAGGGCGTAGAGGTCAGGGTGGTAAACGAAGAAGGACTAGACGATTTTTCCAGGCTCATGATAGAGACCGGGGTGCGCGACAACTTTGTCACCAGGCCGAAGAGCTACTTTGCAAGCATGCTGAAAAACCTTGGCGAGCATGCCAGACTATATATGGCATATTACGAGGGGATCCCGATAGCGGGTACCCTGGCGATCCACTTCGGCGACAAGGTCTGGTACCTTTATGGCGCGTCCTCAAACAGCTACCGCAATTTGATGCCCAATTACCTGCTGCAATGGAACATGATAAAATGGGCGCTGGAGAAAGGCTGCAGGATATATGATTTCCGCGGCGTGTCAGGAGACCTGAGCGAGGACAACCCGCTGTATGGCCTTTACAGGTTCAAGCGCGGCTTCAACGGCGATTTCTGCGAGTTCCTGGGTGAGTTCGACTATGTCGTAAATCCGGTGATCTACACGGCTGTCGGAGTCGGACGGAAAGTCATGAATTATATAATGAAGAAAAAGTATATGTGGAAGAACAGGGGCAAAGCGGGGAAGGAAAAAGAACCGACGCAGGAAACGGAATAGAGCGATCACATAACCACAGAACGGGCCGCGCCGCAGAGCATAGTTGATATGCGATCTGAAACAGAAAATGAAGGCAGCAATAAAGCAACATATATAGAACGGGAAAAGCAAAAAGATTGAACAGGAAAGGGACAGACCATGAAGACATTGCTGATCGATGCAAACAAGGTCAGGGCGAATGTTGCAAGGATTCGTGAACGGGCCGGCAATGCGCTGATTTACGGTGTGCTGAAGGGGAATGCATACGGGCTTGGGCTTCTTGAAATGGCTGAGCTCCTCCGCAATGAAGGGATCACGAGGTTCGCTCTGACGGACGTAGAGGACGCGGTAAAGCTAAGGGAAAATGGCTTTCAGGAAGAGGAGATCCTGATGCTGCGCTCGACCACGGAGACCGACTTTATTGAAAAGATCGTCGCGTATAACCTGGTCGGGACGATAGGGTCGCAGGATGCCGCGCTTGCGCTGAACGGGATAGCCGACAAGCATAAGACCATAGTTGAAGCCCACATAAAAATAGACACCGGCATGGGCCGCTATGGTTTCGTTCCGGGCGAGATCGACAAGATCGTCTCGTTTTACAAGCACCTGTCGAACGTGGCGCTCACAGGCATTTATACACACTTTTACAGCGCGTGGAACAGTGAAAGAATCACGAGGCAGCAGGCAGCACGGTTTGAAGGCGTGATCGAAAAGCTGCGCAGCAAGGGGATCGAGCCCGGGCTTGTGCATGCGGCAAATTCATCCGCTCTTTTCAGGTTTGATTTCTGCCACTATGATGCCGTACGGATCGGGTCGGCTATTACGGGGAGAATGCCGACGAAATTCAACTACGGCTTGCAGAAGGTCGGATTCATAACCTGCCCCATAGCCGAGGTCCGCTGGCTTCCCAAGGGTTCGACCGTCGGATATGGAGGAGTGTATAAGACCAGGCAGCCGCGCAAGATCGCTGTGATCCCTGTTGGGTACGCTGACGGTTTCTGCGTTGAAAAGTCGCACGACTCCTACAGGGTGAGAGACACGATAAAATATATGCTTTCAGAGTTCAAGCGCGGGCTTATACACAAAAAGCTGTATGTGACTGTAAATAATACGCAGGCGCGTGTCATCGGACATGTAGGCATGCTTCACACTGTTATAGATGTTACCGACATAGACTGTGCGCCGGGAGATTTGGCGCAATTCGAGGTAAATCCTATACTTACCGGGAACATTCCCCGTACTTATAAATAATGCTGTATCAGTGTACTTATAATTAATGTTGTTTCAGTGTACTTATATTCATTATCCGGACAGCCATCATCATGTCATTGGCGGCATTATTCGAATAACATCAGCGCATTATCCAAACAGCTGCCTTTCTTTCAATTAACCTGCGAATACTGTTGGACAATACAAGGTAATTAATCTTTGGAGGATATGATATTATGCATTGCAAAGCCGTCATACTTGCAGCCGGAAAGGGGAAAAGGTTACGTTCAGGTGATAATGATACGGTTCCCAAGGTGATGAAGCAGGCATGCGGAAGACCTCTGATAGATTATGTTCTGGGGTCGCTCGACTGGCTGAGTCCCGAGGATATAATACTGGTTGTGGGTTACGGCAAGGAGCAGGTCATGGAACACTGCCGCGGGAAAGGCCGGTTCGTCGAGCAGAAAGAACAGCTGGGTACCGGAAACGCCGTGGACGTTTGCCGCGAAACGCTCAGGGATCACGACGGGCCCGTCCTGGTTTGCGCGGGAGATATGCCCCTTGTAACAGCAGAGACGTATAGGGAGCTCCTTGCTGTCCATGAGAGGGAGCAAAGCGATTGCACCATACTTTCTGCGGAGTCTGCGGACCCGGCCGGTTACGGAAGGATCGTCAGGGAAAACGGTTCTTTCAGCGCGATCGTAGAGGACAGGGACTGCACGCCGGAACAGCGTAAGATAACAGAGATAAACTCTGGCATATATGTATTTGATGCAAAGAAACTATTCTCCGCATTGCGGGAAGTGACGGCGGACAATATGCAAAACGAGTATTATCTGACGGACGTTCCGGGTATTATGAAAAGGCACGGTCAGAAGGTGTCTGTCTATAAAATAGACGATGACTGGCAGGTAATGGGTATAAACACATATGACCAGCTGTTGCAGGTTGAAGAAGTAATGCGCGATAAAGGCCTGGTATAGATATACTTGCTGCTGAATTTGCGGATAAGGACGGAAGCTTTATCGGTATAAGTTTTGCCTGATCCTTGTGTTACGTGGGTTCCGTCAATGCCTATTCTATAAGTTTTATTATATTGTATATTTTAATTTGGGGGTTATTCGATGTTCAGTTTCAATCATTTCAACTTCAACGTGACTGACCTTGAGAGGAGCATAAAGTTCTACAAGGAAGCGCTTGGCTTTGAGCCTGTCCGTGAAGTAATAAATGGAAACGGCTTCAAGCTGGTCTTTCTGGGAGACGGGAAGACCGACTTCCGGCTTGAGCTGACGTGGCTGGCAGACCATCCGCAGCCGTATGACCTCGGAGAAGTAGAGTTCCATCTGGCCGTCATGACGGATGACATGGAAGCCGCACGCAAAAAGCACGAAGAGATGGGCTGCGTCTGTTACGTAAACGAGGCAATGGGCATCTATTTCATCGAGGATCCGGACGGATATTGGATCGAAATCATACCAAAACGGTAAACAAAAGACCAAGGGGACGGTTCTTTTGGCTGAATCGGGGCCAGGAGGGCCAGGCCAGGGGGACGGTTCTTTTGGACCAGAGGGACGGTTCTTTTGGCTGGTTTAGAAAAGATCCTGTTTCGACAATATAATATAGCGCATCAATAGAATAAAACGCTCTGCCGGTTAATGTGCAGAGCGTCTTTGCTTATGATGCGCACACGAAGATCGCAAATATGCTTCAGATTATAAAACCTGGCCAGAAGAACCGTCCCCTTGGTTGAAACTCGACCAAAAGAACCGTCCCCTTGGTTGCCCCTTGGTACCCTTGGTTAACCATGGTTAAGGTTCGATTTTTCGGTACTTGTGATCTGCAAGTTTGCCGAGTAAGAGAACAGAGACGATAGACGTCACTATAACGAAAATAAAAATGAGTGCTATCGCGACCAATTCGTTAAGTGATTTGAATAGGAACACGGAAGAGATGACGTATATAAATCCGATGGCAGCGGCGGCGACCGTTGCAAGCAAGCTGTTTATATTTTGCTTCATCGCTTCAGACTCGCTTGACCACTTCAGCTTCGGCTTTGCTATATCTATCATCATACCGACTGCTGTAAGTGGCACAGCACCAATGAGGGAACACAAGCCCGCAAATATGAACTGCGTGATATAATCAGGGAACAATATACAGGCAGCTATTGCGCCGAGGAATATGGTGGCTGCGGATATAGCCCAGCAGAATATCAACTTGCCATACACCTGTGTACTATACGGGACCGGTATAACCTTGCTGAGCCAGAAGTACTCTCCCTCACGTGACAAAACCGTGCTTGATGCCATGTTCATGGTTCCGCATAGCAGACCTATTGCAAACGCGACTACGAAAATCATCCCTTTCGGGACCGAGGCTATGAAATTTATGATTTGGGAAGCATCGCTGTCTGTCGAGGACAACATCGGGAAAACGAACAGCATGATGGGGAACAGCAAGACACCCAAAAGGGCGTTCAGGGCATATATGGGGGAACGTGCGATCATCCTCAATTCACGGATCGCCATTGCACGTACAGGTGAGCCGGAACGTAGGGTCGACTCATTGAGTTTCACGGCCTTGCCGCTCTTGGCAGTTTCAAGCTGTGCCAGCGCACCAGACAAATATAGTTTCGAGCTGATGAAATACGTTACCCCGAAGGCAGCACCGATGCTTATCAGATAAAATGCCCAGTTGACCAGGCTTTCCGCTCCCGTCTTTGTGACGGCGTAGACCGCCCAAAGAGCAGGGGGCAACGCCCTGCCGATTACACCGACGATGCTGTTCGCCTGCACGAGCAGAGCCATCAGTTCTTCCTGGGACATTTGGGACACCCGGGACAACAGATACTGCTGGCCGAGTATATATCCTACAACGAGGATAAAACCGCCCACGATAGCGATCATATCACGACGTCTGGAAAACAAGCTGAATCGGATAAGCAGCAGTGAGATCAGTGTGGAGATGATAAGCGGGAGCAAAGGCATGAATAATGCTGCGACAAAGCCTTTGACATAGTATCCGAGTCCGCTGCCGGTCATCAAACCGTAGACGACGATCGCCGGCATGATAAAGCCCAGCATGATGGCCAGTTCATACAGGTATACCAGAAAAAACTTGGATGCAAATACAGCTCCCTGTTTGAGCGGAAGGGATGCAAGGAATGAAATGTCCTTTGATTGGAACAGCGTGCCCATGATCCCTGCTATACCGAATATAAGTACGGTAAACATGCCGGCGATGAAAGGCAGCAGCAGGCCCAGGTCGAGCATGTTCATAGACGCAAGCCCGGAGAAGAAACCGTACAGCAGGGCGACCCAAGCGGAAATCATCGAAATCAGGGAGATGACGACAATGAATCCGATCCCCAGGACCTTCATCATTTCCTTGCTGGAAAGGGCCTTCAAACTATACCGGGAACGGAGCTGGATCCCTAATACCTTCATAAAGTCCGACATGATCAGCCCTCGCTTTCGGTGAGTTCGAAGAAGATCTTCTCGAGGGTCTCGTTGCTCTTCTGCCCCCGAAGCTCGTCAAGAGAGCCGACAGCTATAAGTTTTCCGTTCTGTATAATCCCGATCCGGTCGCAAAGCCGCTCGGCGACCTCCAGGATATGTGTGGAGAAGAACACGGTAAATCCGGCCTCACAATGCTTGCGCATTTCTTCTTTCAGCAGCATGGATGACCTGGGATCCAGACCTGTCAGGGGTTCGTCAAGGATCCAAAGAGGCGGTTGGGGAAGCAGTGCCGCCGTTATCATGAGCTTCTGCTTCATGCCGTGCGAATAACTCTTTATCCTCTCGCCGGCGGCGTCCGCGATTTCAAACATCTCAAGGTACTTTGAGACCCTCTCTTTTCGAACCGAGGACTCCACTCCGTAGATATCACCGATGAAATTTAGATACTCCAAACCGGTGAGCCTTTCGTAAACTTCATGATTGTCGGGCACATATCCGATGGACTTCTTGGCCTGTATCGGGTCCCGGCGTACATCGAATCCGTTTATCTCTATGCTGCCGCTGTCAGGTTGAAGGATGCCGCAGATCATTTTGATCGTTGTCGTTTTACCCGCGCCGTTGGGGCCGATGAACCCGAATATTTCTCCCCTTTTGACATGCAGGGTGATGTCATCGACCGCCCTGACTTTGCCGCCTGCGTAACTTTTTGATACGTTTGTGAGCTTGAGCATTATACTCCCCCTGTCTTAACAGCTATCATACTTGACTAAGGCAATTATGATTGACGATTATGATGATAAACCAAATTGATCAACTAGATCATACTTTTTGACTATGCACTTAGATTAACATTATGTGGAACTATTGTCAAATATGCTCTTCTGACTTTAACATGATATTGCATTAAAGCGGTCGAAAGTATATAATATGAGTATATGATACATAGAGATGATTCGGCAAATCACACATTGGAGCGATGCAAATGAGCCGTTTTTGGAATGACAGGACAAAGGGAATACAGCCATATGTTCCGGGTGAACAGCCGGAAGACCCGTCGGCATGGGTGAAAATAAATACGAACGAAAATCCGTATCCCCCTTCTCCCCGGGTCGTCGAGGCGATTTTGAGCGAGATGGGCGGAAAGCAGAGTTTGTCGGGCGCAAATCTGCGGCTGTACCCAAGTGCTGAAGCCGCACCCTTCCTGGACGCTGTCTGCGAACGATACGGATTGAAGCGTTCGCAGGTTTTCGCGGGGAACGGCTCGGACGAGATCCTCGCTTTCAGCTTCATGGCTTTCTGGGATAAAAACAGACCGGTTATATCACCCGCCGTGACATACAGCTTCTATCCGGTATACGCAAGTATTTTCGATATCCCATACCGGGCGATACCTATGAAGAACGATATCGAGGTGGACTGCGACGCAATTGCTGTCCAAAAGGGCGGAGTCGTCCTGGCAAACCCCAACGCCCCGACATCGATCGCGCTGCCGCTTGACGATATAAGACGTATCCTTGAAGCCCATCGCGATGATGTCGTCCTTGTAGACGAAGCATATGTGGATTATGGTGGAGAAAGTGCGATAGGTTTGATAACCGAGTTTGACAACCTGCTTGTCGTGCGCACATTATCAAAGTCTTATAGCCTCGCCGGAATGAGGATCGGATTCGCCGCGGGAAATCCCGAACTGATCGAGGGGCTCCGCAGGATGAAAGACTCGTTCAACTCTTATACGATTGACAGGCTGGCGATAGTGGCTGGCGCTGCAGCCATACTGGACCGGGATTACTTTGACAGGACAAGGGAGATGGTGCTTGCGACCCGTGAAAGGACTGCAGAAAAGCTTAGGGAACTCGGGTTCGCTATGCCTGCATCATCAACGAATTTCCTGTTCGTGACCCATCCGGAACATTCCGCAAAAGATATTTTCAGTTTTCTTAAGGAGAAAAAGATCCTGGTAAGGCATTTCAACACGGCAGGCATCGAAAATTACCTCAGAATAACAATCGGCACCGACGAAGAGATGGACAGGCTCTTGTCAGTGCTGAAAGAGTTTATTGTAGGTTAGCCGGTTAAGATAAAACCGGTTAAGATAAAAACAGTAGTATGCATTGATCCGGTGTATGCGTTAGACAAGGGTTGCATTAGACGAGGCAATGCCTGTGATCCTTCAAGCCGGCTGTGGAAATGTCAGCTGAGGAATGAAGTGATGTCCTCGACAGAAAAGTCGTGAAGCGCCATGTTTATCGCGTACCCGAGGAGCTTTGCGATATCCTGGACCTTTTTGTCCACGTCCTTCGGGGAAACGTGCAGCGTTCCGCTCATCTTCTCAAGCAAAGCAGCGTCGGGCGAGCCGCCGGACTGTTCGACCATGTCATATGCGAGCGTTGCCGCATCCACAACGGTGGGTATGCCGGCCGCGATCACCGGGATGCCCAAAGTGTCACGTCCTATTGACGCTCTCGTATTTCCGATCCCCGAACCCGGAGAGATGCCCGTATTGGAAAACTGTATCGTCCTGCACAACCTCGACACGCTCCTTGATACGAGCGCGTCAACGGCTATTATGAAATCGGGTTTTACATTCGAGCATACGCCGCGTATGATGTCAAGGCTTTCCATGCCCGTGATCCCCAAAACTCCGGGGGCAAGCGCCGATACCGGACGATATGAGGAAAAATATTCGGGTACCTGTTCTACAAGGTGACGCGTGACCATTATATTCTCAATGGTGCGGGGACCTATCGCGTCGGGTGTTATATGCCAGTTTCCGAGTCCGATCACGAGTACCGACGCTGTGTCGGGGTCCACATGTTCGGGCATCAGCCCTTTCAATTCCTTTGCGGCGGTTTCCACGATCGAAGTGAACTGGTCCGATATGTGGTTCGGGTCGAACTCAAGAGTGACATACCTTCCCCTGGGTTTGCCGACAGCCTGTTCGCCTCTCTCGTCGAGGATGTCGACAACGATTATGGTTGCCCCTCCCTCGGTATACTCCCTGGTATCTACTCCGCTGAGTTTACCCTTTTCCTGTGCCTGTTCTCCTGCGATTTGCCATGCTTCGACTGCCAGGTCGGTACGTTTGTTGAACATGGTTTTCCCCCTTTGGTTATAAAAATTTGACAATTATTTGATAAGTATTTTTAGCATACTCAAAATTATAGAAATTATAGTTGATTTTGAAGAAATGTAATGCTATAATATAACTCTGTCACGGCGGCAGTATTATTACTGCCGAATAAGTGGAACTATTGTTGGAGGAGGTGGACATATTGCCGAATATTAAGTCTGCCATGAAGCGGGTCAAGGTCAGCGCTGCGAAAAAGGCCCATAACAAAATGGTCAAGTCCGAAATGAAAACGGCCATCAAGAAGGTCAAGCTAGCTGTAGCAGCCGGTGACCGTGAACTGGCCAGCAATTTGTACCGTGAAGCGGCATCCTGCATAGATAAGGCTGCCAAAGTAGGCGTGATTCACAAGAACACAGCTGCAAACAAAAAATCAGGGCTTGCTCGCCTGGTCAATCAAATCGCTTCCTAACTGACAGGAAGATATCATCAGCAAATACCGATATTGACATCGATCCCCCATGTCTGACATGGGGGTTTTTGGCGTCCTGTCACGATGCCGGTCGCCCGGATTTGGCACATTTGCGGGACCCGGCTATTTTTATGGGCCATGGCAGGCTGCGAGACTTGACTCAGGTAAATTTATGCAGTATTATATACATAAATCGACAAAAATTGCGCCTTCTTGCAGCAATATTTGAGAAAGGACCGTATCTTATGAGGATGATGGGAAAGACGGCAGCAAAGAAAACGGATAAGCTGGCGGTGCAGCAGGAAGCAAAAGCGGAGAAGAAAAAAGACAGACAGCTTGCCAGACAAAACAAAAAAAGCCGCGGCGGATCCGGCGACAGAAAAAGAGTGTCCATAGGGCTGAAATTAGGGCTGGCAATATGCGCCTGCGTACTTGTCGTCGCAGGAGTGCTCGGAGTTATTTCCATGCTGGCTCTTTCGGAGAGCACGAGGAACGCCCTGGGCAAAAACATGGAGGACGCTGCTATCATTTCTGCCAACGTCGTGAGCGAAAAACTGAATGATCTCATAAGCGACATGGAATACATTTCTGCCGATGTCAACAAGATCGCAAGCAAAGAGCTGAAGAGGGTTAAAATCGATCTCATACTTGAGGAAGAAGGATTCGAAGCGCTTGGCATGGCAGATGAAACGGGGCTGCTTGCCGGAAAAGGCGAGACGACCAATGTTTCGGGCGAAGAGTTCTTTATCAGGTGTAAGGAGACAGGCAAGCCGTTTATCAGCGACATAACCGTTTCGAACGGAAAAGCCCTGGTAACGGTAGCCGTTCCTTACTTCGAGAATGAGACGTTCATGGGTGTCATGTTTTCGGTACAGCGTGCCGAGTTCCTGAGTGATGTAATATCGACACTGCGTATGGGAGAGAGCGGCAGTGCCTATATTGTTGACAGTTACGGAAACATAGTCGCTCACGATAACATTTCACTTGTCAGGTCGCAATACAACCCGATAATAGCCGCGGAGACCGACAGAAGCATGGCGCAGTTTGCGGATATGATCCAAAAAGCTCTGCAGGGAGATTACAGTGCAAAGTTCTTCAACAACAACGACACCGATCTTGTCACCGCATCCGCGAAAATATCCGGTACAAAGGACTGGGTGCTCTTCCTTTCTGCTGACAGCAATGAGTATACCAGTATCCTTAGAACAAGCATAGTAATTGTTTCGGGTGCGACTGCAGCCCTTCTTGTATTTGCTTTCATAATAGCATCGATCATCGCGAACAGTCTTGCGAAGCCGATCAGGAAGCTTGAGGAAGCGGCAAGGCAAATGGCTGATGGTGACCTGAGCGTAAACATTTCCAGCAAGGGCAGGGATGAAGTAGCTCAGCTGGCCCAGTCCATGCGGAACATGCAGGCAAATCTCCTGCTCTATGTCAGTGAGATCAGGCGTTGCCTGTCCGCTCTTGCCAAAGGCGATCTGACAGTATCGGTAGAAACCGAGTTCAAGGGTGACTTCAACGAGATCCGCGACTCTATTGAGACCATAATAAATTCCCTCAATGAGTCGATTTCCGAAGTCAAGGTCGCAGCCGAGCAGATAGCCGCAAGTTCCGAACAGGTAGCAAGCGGCGCCCAGACTCTTGCATCGGGTACTGCCGAGCAGGCGTCGACGATAGAAGAGATATCCGCGATGATCCAGGAGATCGAAAGCGAAGCCACGAAGACCGCCGAAAACACTGTCATGGCCGAGAAGAAGACCAGGGAAGCGGTCGAAGAGATCGAGGCTTGCAACAGAGACATGAGTTCGCTGTCTGATGCGATGGACGAGATTTCACGTGCTACGAACGACATCAGCAAGATCATAAAGACTATTGAAGATATCGCATTCCAGACTAACATCCTTGCACTGAACGCAGCCGTTGAGGCCGCCAGGGCGGGAGAGGCAGGCAAGGGATTCGCCGTTGTGGCCGATGAGGTACGCAACCTTGCTTCCAAGAGCGCTGAAGCCGCAAAGAATACCACCCTGCTTATCGACAGCACCGTCAACGCAGTCCTGAACGGCACGACGATCACAGACAAGACCGCAACTTCACTGGGCAAAGTGGTCGCGAACGTGAAGGAAATGGACGAAATCATCAGGGAGATAGCGGTTGCGGCGGAAGGACAGGCAAGGTCGGTCGAACAGGTCAACTCCGGCGTGGAGCAAATCTCGGCGGTAGTTCAGACCAACTCCGCAACCTCGGAACAGAGTGCGGCATCAAGCGAAGAGATGATGACGTACGCGCAAAACCTCAAGAAGCTTACGGAATATTTCAAGATCCGCAGCTGACATCCGCAACGTTGGATTTAGTATCTGTCAGGCAACCGTCCGAACCGGACGAAGGATCAGGTTCGGAAGGCTCATGGGCAGAAAGGCTGGCTCATGAGGCATACCGGCAGGCTCCTGAGGTTTACATAAGAATAGATTTTCCTGAGTATGATAATTTTGGACGGCCGCAGTTTGCTATTGATTGCGGCTGTCTCCTTTTGCACATGTCTATAATTTGGATGTGTGTAGGTTATAGCCAAATGACATCAGTACCTTTTCAAAGATATTTTCAATATGTTATAATTATTTTATAAAACCCCAGTCGGGTGGAGGAAGAAGCTTGCAGGATATTAGTAAGATAAGGAATTTTTCGATCATTGCTCATATCGATCACGGCAAGTCCACACTGGCGGACAGGCTTCTTGAACTGTGCCATGCCGTGGATGAAAGGGAAAAAGAAGACCGGATACTTGACAATATGGATCTGGAGAGGGAGCGGGGGATCACAATAAAGGCCCGCGCCGTTAAATTGAATTATAAAGCTGCGGACGGAGAGGACTATATCCTCAACCTCATTGACACGCCGGGCCATGTCGACTTCAATTACGAAGTCAGCCGCTCATTGGCAGCCTGCGAAGGTGCGCTGCTAGTCGTCGATGCCGCCCAGGGGATAGAGGCTCAGACACTTGCAAACACCTATCTTGCGATCGACGCGGGACTTGAGGTGCTGCCCGTTATAAACAAAATAGACCTTGCATCCGCAGACCCTGAAAGGACTGCGCGTGAGATAGAAGACATCATCGGGATCCCGGCAGAAGACGCGCCCAGGATCTCAGCCAAAAACGGCATAAACGTCGAAAGCGTGCTTGAATACATCGTCAACAACATTCCGGCGCCAAAAGGGGACCCTGGGGCACCGCTGAAGGCGTTGATTTTCGACAGCCAGTACGACTCATATAAAGGGGTAATAGTATATATCCGCGTATTCGACGGGGTCCTGCGCGAAGGCGATTTGGTGCGGATGATGGCTACGGGCGCGGAATACGAAGTGGTTGAGGTCGGCTACCTCAAGCCGCTGGGCATGGAGAAAAGCGGAGAGCTCGCACCGGGAGAAGTAGGTTATTTCACCGCATCCATAAAGAACGTTCAGGACACACGGGTCGGTGATACCGTAACGCATGTCGAAAATCCGACACCGCAGGCCCTTCCGGGATACCGCAAGGTCCAGCCCATGGTATTTTCCGGCATATATCCTTCGGACGGGGCAAAGTATCCCGACCTTCGGGATGCGCTTGAGAAACTCCGCCTCAACGACGCTTCACTGACATTTGAGCCGGAAAACTCCGTTGCGCTCGGTTATGGGTTCCGCTGCGGTTTCCTTGGCCTTCTTCATATGGAGGTCATCCAGGAACGTCTGGAAAGGGAGTTCAACCTGGACCTGATAACCACAGCGCCCAGCGTTGTGTATAAGGTTCGATACACCGACGGCCATGAAGAGATGATCGACAACCCGCTCAAGTTCCCCGACGCCACGGTGCTCGATAGCGCCGCGGAGCCGTTTGTTTCGGCGAAAATACTGGTCCCTTCCGGGTACACCGGCAATATAATGGAGCTGTGCCAGGAACGCCGCGGGATCTTCAAGGACATGAAATATATCGATACCGACCGGGTAGAGCTTCACTATGAGCTCCCGCTAAATGAGATTATATACGATTTCTTCGATGCGCTTAAGTCAAGGACAAGGGGCTATGCATCCCTCGACTATGAGCTGCTGGATTATCGCGAAAGCGACCTTGTCAAGCTTGATGTCCTTCTCAACGGCGAGGTAGTCGACGCGCTGAGCTTCATCGTACACAGGGATAAGGCTTATGCGCGCGGCCGCAAGATCACGGAAAAGCTCAAAGAAAACATACCGCGCCAGCTTTTTGAGATCCCTATCCAGGCAGCGATAGGGTCAAGGATCATTGCCCGCGAAACCGTCAAAGCGCTGAGGAAAGACGTGCTTGCCAAGTGCTACGGCGGTGACATCACGAGAAAAAAGAAGCTGCTTGAAAAGCAGAAGGAAGGCAAGAAGCGGATGCGCTCCCTCGGAAGCGTCGATGTCCCGCAGGAGGCGTTCATGGCGGTGCTCAAGCTTGATGATTAGCGTGGACGATGGTGATCATCGTCGGACGTTGATCATCATCGTCGGTCAGTCATCTTGGAAATCAGCAACGGGGAAACAGACCGGAAGCCTGACAGGCAAGGTTTCTTTTAAGCCATTGCTATGGCAAATAAAAGGCTGAGCAAACGGCCAAGCAGTTATCGATCCGGTCATCTATATTAAACGGGCAGCATTAAACAGGCAGCTATGTCGGGTGATATAATATAATGTCAAAGAGAAAAGAAAGAATCAGAATAGGGCAGGGGCCGCGGGTTTACAGGAAAGCGTCGGCGGAGCAGCCGGAGAAGCTTCCCGGACTATATTTGCATATACCTTTCTGCAGGAGAAAGTGCGATTACTGTGACTTTTATTCGGTTGCTGCCACCGACGACAAAGCAAGGCAATATACCCAGGCGCTGATCGCCCATCTGGAAGAAGCGGCCGGGATAGTTCATTCCCAGATAGAGACTGTTTACATAGGCGGAGGAACGCCGGCAATGCTGGGAATAAAGAACCTGTCGCTGCTGCTGGGAACAGTGAGGAAGCTTTTCAAGCTGGCCGCAAATCCCGAGATAACTGTTGAACTCAACCCCGAATCTACCGACAAGGCGCTGCTGAAGTCTTTGAAAAAGGCAGGGTGCAACAGGATCTCGATAGGGATACAGTCGGCCGTGGACGACGAACTCAAACGTCTTGGGCGCCTGCACAGCTTTGAGGACGCAAAAAAGGCATTCAAGATTGCAAGGGAAGTCGGTTTTAAGAACATAAGCGTTGACCTAATGTACGGGATAGAAGGGCAGACTGCGGACAGCCTTGCTTACAGCCTTAGCGAAATTTTGAGCCTCGATCCGGAACACATATCATGCTATGGACTGAAGGTAGAAGAAAACACTCCGCTGTGGCGCCGCAGGGAAAAGGCAGAACTCCCCGACGATGACGCCCAGGCCGTATTTTATGAGACGGTGTGTGAGACTTTGGGGCGCGCAGGATATACACACTACGAAATATCCAACTTTGCAAAGCCCGGGTACGCATCGCGACACAACCTCAAGTACTGGAGGCTCGAACCATACCTGGGTTTCGGCCCGGGGGCACACTCTGACTTCGGCGGCAGGAGATTCTCATATGTGCGCTCCGTGGACGCATATATTGAAGGCATCAAAAACGGCGGGGAAATCATCGATTACTTGGAAGACGTTCCGCAAAAGGAACGTGCCGCGGAATATCTTATGCTAAGGCTGCGGTTGTCTGAGGGTTTTGCCCCGTCGGAGTATATGCGATTGTTTTCGAAAAACTTTGAGCCGATAGAGGCAAAACTCCGCGAATACGAAGAACAGGGATTGGCCAGATATGACGGGCGATGGGCGCTGACAACTAAGGGGTTTCTGCTTTCAAATTCAATAATTTCTTCGCTGATATGACCCGGGTCCTATTGCTGCTGCATAATAACACGAGTCATTAACATTCAATAACAACTTAACATACATATAACAAATAGAAATTATGCTGGAGATTTGTTTCATATAGATGAAAGAAGGGAAACAACGCCAAATATCATGACATAGTGAGGGGTGTGCGGTTATGAAAAAGAATGAGCTTAAGAAAAGCTTTGTTCGCATTATCATTGCAGTAGTCCTGGTATTGCTGCCCGCTTTGGTGCACAATATAGCTTCGGCCGCATGGATATCGAGCTCTTTCAAGCCCGTTTCGCGGTATGCTTCAAGAGCGCTGTCGACCCTCTCCGGACTGTTTCCCTTTTCACTGGCGGAGATATTATTGTACCTGCTGATATTAGGTACTCTTTTCTACATAATCTTTACGATAGTCACTGTCATAAGAAGAAAGAAGCCTGCCGTCCAACTCCTGAGCTGCGTCTCCAGGATCGCACTCACGGCATGCTGCCTGGTTTTTGCTTTCAACATGTTATGGGGGCTCAACTATTTTTCTCTCTCTTTGGCAGAGGAGCTTAACATGGATGTCGGCCGCTACTCTGTTGAAGCCCTGAGCCTTACGACCGCCAGTTTTGTTGAAGAGCTGAATGCCATTGCGGGTGAGGTCCCGAGGGATCACAACGGTGTAAGCAGCTATGGGGATTTTAAAGAACTATCGGCCAAGGCGGCAGACGGATGGGACAATCTGGTCAGATCTAGCGGCGCTTTTAGGAATGTGCGGGTATCAAGACCGAAACCGCTTACCCCAATGGCGGGGGAATTTATGTCCCGCACCGGAATAACGGGTATCTACATACCATTCACCGGAGAAGCAAATATAAATGCTGGGGTCCCCGACTCTTCGATCCCGTTTACCATGATGCATGAGCTTGCGCATTCGGCAGGCGTCGCGCCCGAGAACGAAGCAAACTTTGCCGCGTTTTTGGCATGCAGGGAAAGCCCGCACCCCGAATTCAGGTATTCCGGTTATCTCAGCGCCTTCATTTACAGTTATAACGCCCTTTACAAGGAAGACGCGGAGGTTGCAAGGGAATTACTGAACAGGCTGGATGAACGGGTGTTGGCGGACATACGGTACAGATCTGAATATTGGAAGAAGTATGAGGGCGAGTTGCAGAATGTAGGGACAAAAGTTAATAATACATACTTGATGGCGATGAAGCAGACCAGCGGCGTAAAGAGTTACGGAATGGTTGTGGATCTGCTCATAGCTGATTATGTGGCGCGCAACGGGAATCCTGATGTGGATATTGAGCCCGTATATTAAAATCGTGTATTATCAATCGCATATATTACCTGAAGTGATATCCGGGAGGTGCGAAATGAACGGCTGCATCCTGGCTCTCGACCAGGGGACGACAAGCTCGCGCGCGATCGTATTTGACCGGAACGGCCGGGAAATGGCACGGGGACAGAAGGAGTTCCCCCAGTACTATCCCGAGCCCGGATGGGTCTCACACAATCCGATGGAGATCCTTCAGTCTCAGTATGAGGCGATATCGGATGCGCTGAGGACACTAAAAGAGCGGAACGCCGACGCGGGCGAAAAAGGTTCCTGCGGCATTGCGGCAATAGGGATAACGAACCAGCGTGAAACTACTGTCGTTTGGGACAGGAATACCGGTGAACCTATCTGCGATGCAATTGTCTGGCAGTGCCGAAGGTCGGCGCCGATCTGCGAGGAGATCCTTCGCGATGCGGAGCTGACCGATTACATAGCAAAGGCCACAGGCCTTCTGCCCGATGCTTACTTTTCCGCCACAAAGCTGAAATGGATCCTTGATAATATTGCGGGAGCCAGAGAGATGGCGGAAAACGGCGATCTTCTGTTCGGAACGATAGATACATGGCTCATATGGAACCTGACCGGCGGAGAGGTCCACGCGACCGACTATTCTAATGCTTCACGCACAATGCTTTTCAACATACACGATCTGTGCTGGGACAAGAGGATCTGCGATCGGTTAGGGATACCTATGGGAATGCTGCCTGAAGTCCATCCCACCTCCTATCTTTATGGGACCGTGTCAGCTGCTTCGGGGCTGCCTGATGAGGTTGCCGGAGTCCCGATAGCCAGCGCAGCGGGGGACCAGCAGGCGGCGCTGTTCGGCCAGGCATGCTTCAACAAGGGAGATGTAAAAAACACTTACGGGACCGGCTGTTTCCTGATCATGAACACCGGCAGTGAGTGTGTGTTGTCCAATAACCGCCTGTTATCCACGATAGCGTGGGGTATAAACGGTGAGATCACATATGCGCTTGAGGGAAGCGTGTTCAACGCAGGGTCAGTGATAAAGTGGCTGCGTGATGATCTTCGCATCATTTCAACTGCCAGGGAGTGTGACGAGCTCGCCGAAAGCGTTCCCGATACAGGTGGGGTGTACTTTGTGCCGGCATTTACCGGACTTGGTGCACCATACTGGGATATGTATGCCAGAGGCACTATCATCGGATTAACACGCGGAACAGGCAGGGCCCAGATCGCCAGGGCAGTGATCGAAGCGATCGCGCACCAAAGTGCGGACCTTCTCGACGCCATGCGCGAAGACGTTGGAGCACCGATCGGAGAGATCCGTGTGGACGGCGGGGCATCGGTCAGCAATGTATTGATGCAATTCCAGGCGGACATTTCGGGAGCACGGGTGCTGCGTCCGGCTTTGGCCGAAACAACGGCATGGGGAGCCGCCGCGCTGGCAGGCCTTGCAACCGGAATTTGGACCGGTCTTGATGAGATAAGTCGACTGTGGCGCTGTGATAGCACCTTCGAACCGGTCATGCCGCCCGAAGAAAGAGCGGCCAAGCGAAAAGATTGGGCTCGCGCCGCCGATCGCTCACTTGCATGGGCAGATAAAGCTGACGCCTGAAATCATTAAGTTTAATGGCTGATCATTTTATTGATAACAGTTTCGCGTTAGTTCTTGAATAAGTAACGATTTGACGTTAGTTCCGGAAAAACGCGCTGTTTCATGATTTGAATTATATCGATGTTAATATTTTGATACTGATATAAAGAGACGCTTTGCCTAATAAGGTAAAGCGTCTTGCTAATTATAACCGGTTTGTTATGACTCCTGTCGAATGATGTCGAACATTGTCATTTATGTAACGATGTGCGGGATTTGTTTCAAATTTGCAGAAACATTGCTAAATATTAATAAACATTTAAAAAATTATAAATACTGACGTAAAATGTATATATTATTATTTTTTTCGCAAGAAGTGATAGCAGTTTTCATCTTTTCCCTCCTTTGGGGGCGGCAGTGCCGCCTCATTTTTCTTTTCAAGGAAGCCAAGGAAGCCAAGGGGACGGTTCTTCTGGCTCAATCAGAGCGACCAGGGGCGACCAGGGGGACGGTTCTCTTGGCTGGTTTTGATTTTAAATTTGATTTTAAAATCCTTCCGATTTTTTCTCTTGATATTCCGGTTAAGCGAGCCAATTGCCGGATCGAACAGCCTTTTTCATAGAGTTCATAAAGCATTTTATAACAAGCTTCCTGAAAACCAGATTCAAGTTTAAGATTTTCGCTTGAAATACCATTGGTAAATCTGTCTTTTATCCAAAGATCCGCTTCTCTGTCGGACATTCGTATTGACTTTAAGTCAAGGAATTGCTCTTCTGTATTAACACGCGTTAGACTTTTTAGTTCATCTATTGGTATAATTTCTGTTATTCCTTTTTTGTCTATCAACTGATAATTATTATCCAGATATCTATAACTGCTCCACTTATAATCTTCCGGCCTTTCACATATTCCCGCTTTTATAGGGTTTTGATAAATATATCTCAATACGGCTATAAACTGCCTGTCATCCTTTATCGGTTCGCTCCTGAATCTATCCTGGAACAGATGACCGCATCTCTGATATTTCTGGTTATACCAGTAAGCATATTTTGTTCCAAAGCGTTTGAATATTAAGGAAAGAGGTTCTTTCACCTCCTTGATAAGCAAATGAGTATGGTTTCCCATTAAGCAGTATGAATATAGTTCAAACCCGCTTTTTTCCTTACACTCCTGTAGGAATTGCAGGTATGTAAAGCAATCTTCGTCATCATAAAATATCGTTTGCTTATTTATACCACGCTGCATTACGTGATAGATTGCAATGTCGCTTTTTAAACGTGATTGTCTTGGCATAAAAATTCTCCTGTTAAATAATACCAGATATTACCATTATAATAGGAATGGAAAATAATGTCAAGACAAGCATGTCAGAATTAAAGTTTTCAGGTTTAATAACAAAAAAGGTTCTATAATAAATGTTGGGGTTCAAGAAAGTGAACTCCAACATTTTCATTATGATGTTTAAAAACAGGTAGAGCA
>ENA-OWPA01000196-OWPA01000196.1-bioreactor-metagenome-genome-assembly--contig:-NODE-196-length-108721-cov-11.945823_pt1 | contig 108721 bp, 92 predicted proteins | sample MGYA00238139_ERZ651803 | MGnify/ENA primary metagenome ERZ651803 (study PRJEB26909, sample SAMN07631231) | bioreactor metagenome | isolation source: Switchgrass digestor | place: USA: Dartmouth... | reverse complement strand
AAGGTTACGATTCTCTGCTGCTCAACTCTCTTACCTTCGATTGCCCATATAGTTCCGGTCTTAGGATCCTTATTCCAGTAAATATTAGTATCTCCCAGCCAGCTAAACAGATTAGGCAGCAAATCCTTATACTGTTCCAGATAAGGAGCTAAATCAATTACACCACCCATCTGTGCATATGTTAAAACTGTCGGATAACTATATGTAACACAAATATCAGGTGCCTCACCGGCTGCAAGCAGGTTGTTAATATCTTCTGTCTCGGTCCATCTTGGAACTTTCTTAAAGGTTACTTCTACATTATACTTCTCCAGCATATTCTTCTTAATATACTCGGTATACATGTTGTTCTCCGGATCGGAACCACCATCATTACCTCTGTCATAAACCTCGACTGTGATTTTCCGTGTTTGTGCAAACTTTCCGTTTACAAGCTCGTTGTTCCCTGTGTCATTTGTGGCACTGCCATTCACTGCAGTGGAATTGTCATTTTTTGACTCATCCTTTTTACCACATGCTGATAAAGAAAGCACCAAGGAGCAAATCAGCAAAATTGATAAAATCTTTCTCCTCATATTTTCTCCTCCAATTCTTGTATTTCTTATACTTTGAATAAACAGATTTTTACATCTGTTAATTCCTTACTCTTTTATTGCTCCCAGGGTTACACCATGAATAAAATACTTTTGTAACCAAGGATAAATCATTAAAATAGGAATTGTTGAAAACATTACGATTGCCGCCTTCAATGACTCGGCAAGTCCAGGAGAAGAAAATCCTTCCTGAGTTGCTACCTCCACCTGATTGATATTATTCAAAATATTATAAAGCAAAAGCTGTAATGGATAAAATTTTTCATTTCTCATATACATTAATGCATCAGAATAGCCATTCCAGCGTCCTACTGCGTAAAACAATGCCAATGTTGCCAAAACAGGCTTACTTAACGGTATATAGATTTTTAATAATATTTGAACTAGGCTTGCACCATCTATTTGAGCCGACTCTCTTAAGCTGTCCGGAATACCATAGAAAAAGCTTCTCATAATAATCATGTTATATACACTCATGCAACCTGGAATGATTAATACAAGCGGGTTGCTGAGTAAATGCAGTTTCTGCATCAGCAAATAATTTGGTATTGTACCGGCATTGAAAAACATTGTTATTGTAATAAGTACATTTATAATTGAACGTCCTTTTAGTTCCTTATATATAAGCGGATAAGCGCACAATGTAGTCATTACCAAAGACAATATGGTACATACAACAGTTAAGAAAACCGTCCAGACAAAAGACCGTAAATATTTAGGATCTTTTAAAACGCTTGCATAAGCATCAAAATTTAACCCTTTTGGAAGCAAATATACTTCCCTTCTGACAAGATACTGCGTACTACTTAAGGATTTAGACAAAAGATTCACCATAGGCAATAAGCATATAATACTTATCAGTACGCATATGATTACAAAAATAATATCCCATACTTTAGATGACTTTGATTTAATTCTCATTTTATCCCTTATGCCTCCTTACCAAATGCCTCGTTCACCAAGCTTGCGGGATATCCAGTTTGCCGTTAACAGGAAAAACACTCCAACTACCGACTGGAATAAACCTACCGCTGTAGTAAGAGAAAATTGCAATCCCTTGATACCTACTCTGTATACATATGTGGAAATAACATCAGCAACTCTCATAACAAGGTTATTTTGGAATGCAAAAGGTCGATCAAAGCCACTTCCCAGTATATTACCCAAACTCATAACCAATAGCACAACTATAGTTGATCTTATACCAGGCAAGGTAATGTGCCACATTTGTCTGAATCGTCCTGCTCCATCTACGGCTGCTGCTTCATACAACTCAGGATTAATACCGGCTATTGCAGCCAGATATACAATTGAACCCCATCCGAAATTCTGCCAAATACCAACACCTATATATGTAGCAATCCAGTGTGCCTCATCATTTAAGAAAGGAATAGCTTCTCCGCCCAGCTTCTGAATAATCTGGTTTATAAGCCCTGAATTTGGAGTAAACAGCTGAAGTGCAAGGCTATAAATAATAACCCAGGAAAGGAAATGAGGCATATATGCAATTGTCTGAACCACTTTCTTGAATCGTTTAAAGCACAACTCATTTAGTATCAGGGCAAATATAATTGGTGCCGGGAAACCAAATATCAAATCCAACAGATTCAAAGTCAAAGTATTTCTCAAAGCATATTTGAAATCATTGCTACTAAATGCTTTTATGAAATATTCAAACCCATATTTATCTGCCCACGGCAATTTCCAAACGCTTTGCACAAGGCTATACTTTTTGAAGGCAATCTGTACATAAATCATTGGGATATATTTAAAGACTATCAAATAGACCATCGGCAAAAAGAGTAATGCATACAATTGCCAATACCTTTTCATATACACAGAAAATTTTAGCTTTTTTCTGGATGTACTTTTTTCTTTCATAAACTCTCACCTTTCAATTAAATCCCATTTTAAGCTGTATAAAAAACTTTCATACGGTACAGAATAAGAATTCGACACTAAGACTAAGGTTTGATATTATTGTCTACATGTCCCAGAAAAAAGACGGGGTCAAGGCAAGCGCATGTTCCAATATAAGGTTATCATACTAAAATATGGAACAAGTACACAAAAAGCAATATTTTTTTTGCAAAATCCTGCCAATTGCCTAAGCGTAAAAAAATTGTATAATATATTTATGGAAATTTCTGTATCATACGAATATTTTACCTGTATTGAATATAATAAGGAGCAGAGTAATCAGATGAAGAATGTTTGGTATTGCCCAAGCACAATAATTGACCAGGATATTATATGCGAACACAAGCTTAACAGAATAACTGTGTCATCTTTAACAGTTACCCCTCACAATCATGATGGCTATGAAATAATAATTTTTTTAGGAGGAAATGCTAGTATAATTGTTGAATCGTTAGTAAAAAAAATGGAGAGGGGAGATATAGTCTTTGTCAGCCCTTACTCTTTTCATGGTATGAATTTAACAGGTGTCACGGATTACGAACGTATTACAATAAATATCAAATTAAAATATTTGCAGGAAATCTGTGATGATGAAACAGATCTGTCTGTTTGCTTTCGTCAAATGCTCTCCGGCAGGTTTAATTTAATACATCTAGACGAGCCAACCCTCCAGCAGTTCGTAACACTTGCTGACAGGCTTGAAAAATGTATAGCATCAAAACAATTTGGCTGGAGATTATTATCACGTGCCCTTTTAACAGAATTTATGATTACTGCCGCTCAGTATATGGATTTGTCTTCCTCACCACATTATGAAAGCCTAATGCCGAACATTGTTTATAATGTTATTGAGTATATTGAGCAAAACATTACTGGCGATCTCACTGTAAACAGCATTGCCAAACACTTTCATCACAACAGTGATTATTTAAGCAAAGTTTTCAAAAATGCAACCGGCAATTCATTAAAGTACTTTATAAATGCAAAAAGAATAACCCTTGCACAGCAATATCTGCAGCAGGGTTATTCTCCTTATGATGTTTGCTTTATGGTCGGTTATAATAATTATTCCAGCTTTTCCAGATGCTTTTCAAATTATATCGGATGTCCTCCCAAGCAATATCAGCTTCAATATCAGGGGGATTATGGAAGGAAGCTTCTTGGCTTTTTAACAGGACCGGAAGGAATATGTTGTTAGGGTGCGCCGCAAGAAGCTGCCGTATGGGGATCCAACAGAGGTTACCTCTGCCTCAGGAAAGCTAATTGCTTCTAACGATTTAATCGTTAAATTAATTTTTTGCATATTGATTACATATCAGCTCATATAATTTCGCTATTGCCCTATAGGTTTGATCATATGTTAAATATGCTTCAGGATAAAAGCCGTCCTTTGTTTTTGACATTAAACCTGCATTTACAACCTTTGTGATGTCTTTCATATAGTCCTCTGACAATTGCTCACAGTCTTTTATTTGTAAAAGATTTTCGTCATTAACATCAATATGGGCATATGATAAAAAGTAAGGCTATTGCCCTTCTGAATTTCACTTGAAAGTACTATTTCTATACCATATTTCTTTTCAATTTCCTTCTCAAGGGTTTTAGCATCCTCTGATGTGGCAGCAGAGACTGTTTGTGGAATTAACATGCTTATACACAATAAAAGAATGATTAAATTCTTAATTATCAGCTTTGGATATTGGTATTTCATAACTCCACTCTCCTTAGTTTTTTATTTTATTAAGTTCATCTTTTGCATAAAATTTATACATATATTGTGCCGGTTTAATCGTTTACCTATAATCCTTCATATAATCTCCATGTGCATCAATTAAGTCATCACACATTTTTACTATATCGTCTATTGAAAGCTCTGCTGCCGTGTGGGGATCCAGCATTGCCGCCTGGTATACATGCTCCCTCTTTCTTGTTACAGCTGCTTCAATCGTCACCAAATGAACATTTATATTAGTCATATTCATGGCCGCCAGCTGTACCGGAAGCCTGCCTACATGACACGGATGGATTCCCTGAGCATCCGCAAGGCAAGGCACCTCAACACAGGCATCTGCCGGAAGATTATCAATGAGCCCGGTATTTAAGACATTGCCGCCAAACTTGAACGCCTTATTGGTTACTACAGCCTCCATAATATATGATGCATATTCGTTAGACCTGGAATGAGTTATATTACCATTGTCAAGAATACGTTTTTTCATTTCCTCCCATCCCTTAATCTGGTAAATGCATCTTCTTGGATATTCGTCCAGAGGAATATTATATCTGTCAATCAGTTCAGGATATTTTGACTTGATGAAGAAGGGATTATATTCCGCATTATGCTCACTGGATTCGGTACAGTAATAGCCAAAGCGCTTTATATATTCAAACCTGACCATGTCATAATGCTTTTCGCTGTTATTCTTTCTTTCGGCTCGAATTCTGATCTCAGGGTATAGATCATTTCCGTCCTTATCATTTATCTTCAGCAGCCATGCCATATGATTGATCCCTGCTATCAAATCACTTCTGCCCTCAAGCTTGTCCTCCATACCCAAGCTTTTTAGCAGGTGCTCTGAGCAGACCTGCACACTATGACACAATCCGACAGTTTTAATATTTGTATAGCGCTGCATATAGCCGGTAAGTATGGACATTGGATTTGTATAGTTTAAAAATAAGGCATCAGGACATACTTCCTCCATATCACGGGCAAAATCCCTTAACACCGGAATTGTTCTGAGTCCCCTCATTATTCCGCCTATACCAAGGGTATCTCCTATGGTTTGCCTGAGTCCGTACTTTTTTGGCACCTCAAAATCTATAATCGTACATGGGTCATAAAAGCCCACCTGAATGGCATTAATAACAAAATTCGCTCCTCTGAGTGCTTCCTTTCTGTTTTCAACTCCAAGATAGGTCTTGATAACCGCCCTGTTGGAATTGATATTGTTATTTAATGCTTTAAGTATCGTTTCAGATTCGGAAAGTCTGACAGGATCGATGTCATATAATGCTATCTCGGCATCCCTTAAGCCGGGAGTGCACATGCAGTCACCGATAACATTTTTGGCAAATACCGTACTGCCTGCCCCCATAAAAGTAATCTTAACCATAAGCCTATCCTCCAGTTAATTTGTGAATAATCTTATTATACAACATATTATTAAATAAGGATACTACTGTATTGTGAAAAGGGAACAGGGGCGCAACACCCATCTGTGCCGGCACCCCCGTTCCTTTGATATTCATATATTTTTCATATACTTATATTTTATATTTCCATTTACTTCGCATACTGCCTTCCGCTCTGGTCCACATAATAATTTCCGGTATGGATAAGCTCTGATACAGGTACAAGCTCATAGCCCATATCCCGAAGCTCTTCGATAATCAGGTTAAGAGCATCCAGTGTATACCTTGCTCCGTTGTGCATTCGGATAATAGAGCCGTTATCAAGTTTTTTATTATTAACAACCTGCTTTACAATTCTTTCGGCACTATAGTCCTTCCAGTCCAGGCTGTCGATATTCCACTGGATTGAATAATAACCATGATCCTTTGCAGTCCTGATCAGCATGTTGTCATAATCCCCATATGGCGGACGAAAAAGCTTCATCTCTATTCCGGTTAGTTTCTTTACCTTTTCATGCACCTTCATAATTTCATCTGTACATTCCTCCGGACTCAGCTGGGTCATATACATGTGATTCTCACTGTGGTTGCCGATATCATGGCCTGCCTCAGCAATTGCCTTCACATATTCCGGAAATTCATCCACCCAGTCGCCGGTCATGAAAAAGGTCGCCTTTACATTATGTATATCCAGCAGCTTCAGCAATTTTTCCGTATAATCATTTCCCCATGCGCAATCAAAGCTGAGGGCGACCTTTTTCTCCTGTGTATCAACGCTGTATATAGGCCTCTCTTTTCTGGCTCCATAGTTAGATACCGTAACTGCTTTAGGAATTATTCTTATACCATATCCGACAATGGCAATTATACTTAATATTACAATCCCCAGCTTCATAAAGGCTGCAAGGCTGGTAGTGTCATAATTATTCCTTTCAGGCTCCATAGCTTCACCATGACAATACGTTGTCTTTATATAATATATAGTCACAGCTCGGCTATTATTCAGCTTTTCTCCCTAATTCAAAATCGTCCTGCAGTACTCGAATATATCCAGCTCCTCCTTGAATACCGGCTTCATTCTGAAGCGGAAGGTGAAGCTTTTTTCTGACAGCCGATACTTCTCCAGCAACTCGGGTCCGCAGGAGTTGGAGCCAACACCGCTCATGCCATAATCGATATTTACAATGGTCTCCTCCCTCTTCTTAAGCTCATGGGGATGTCTGGCCTTTGTCAAATCCATAGGAGTGTAATGGGCTGCATTAAAGGAAAAGCTTTCACAGCCTGCAAATAACAGCCCCATACCCTGTTTGTTGGAGATTACCGCCCAGTCGGTACTATAGTGGCTGCCGTTTTCCTGCGGCATAAGGTAATTCTCAAACATTGCATCCACAGTTGTCAGATACCTGCTCTTTCTTGTACTGCGATGCTTGTCAATATAGCTTTCATGAGGCCCATATCCGAAGTATTCTACGACCTCATTGCCCTTAGGCATAATAAATTGCATACCAAACCTGGGTAAAAACGGCAGCTTCTTCTTTTCATCCTGTCTTAACTGTACATTTACCTCCACCTTGATCTCACCGTTTCCGTATACAGTCCAGTTGCTTACCAGCCTTATAGCAGGCCAGGTGGAAAATTTGCCAAGGGAGCTAATTGTCTGCAGCACTATTTTAGTATCCGTTTCTTTTATAAGCTTTACTGAATACACATGACTTATAAACATATGATAGCCTGCATCCATCCATTTGAATTTGATGCCGCCGTCATTGTCTGTAGGTGCCCTCCATGTATTAATTACAGGAGAAGCAGCCAGCATCTGCATTCCTCTGTATTCCATCTTTGTCAGGGCGCCTGTTGTTTTATTAAAGGCATATTCGAAATCAGTGCCTTTTATTATATATTCCGAATTGCTATCAGAAAGCCTTATCCTGGGAAGCTTACTTGAAGCTACCGTATACACGGGCGGAACAATAGGCAGTAAAAATTGGTCAAAGCCTATCTCATAGCCTCTCTCTGCCCATGGCGTATCAGTCTTTTGCTTATACATAACAGTTAAATAATACTTACCGTCAGCATATTCCGGCAGACGATAATCAAGCTTATATGTCCTTGACTTCTGCGGCTGCAGCTTTAACTCATAAATTTCACCACAGTCCACAACCGCTCCATCCCTTTCAAGGATCCAGTAAAGGCTTACATCTGAACTGTCCTTGAAATAATTCAGATTTGTTACTTTAATTTTACCCTCAATCAAATCTACTTCCTCTGTTCTGAAAGGCTTAATTACATTTTTAAGCTCCAACAAACCGGTATGGGGCCTTCTATCCGGATATACCAGGCCATCTACGCAGAAGTTGCCGTCATTTGGCTGATCACCAAAATCACCACCATAAGCATAGTACTCAGTACCGTCTTCAGTTTTTGCCAGCACACTATGATCAGTCCATTCCCAAACAAAGGCTCCTGCGAATCTGGGATATTTATAAATAACATCCCAATAATCCTTCAAATCTCCAGGCCCGTTGCCCATGGCATGAGAATACTCACAGAGGATAAAGGGTCTTTTGTCATACTTGTCCTTCAGAAGCCCCTTTTCAAAGTAGTCAACCGATGCATACATCTTGCTGCTTATATCCAGATACATGGATTCACGTGGATCCACACCCCAGTTGGTTGCTCCTTCATAATGAAGGAGTCTGGTGTTGTCCCTGTTCTTTGCCCACTCTGCCATTTTAACATGGTTTATACCCCTGCCTGCTTCATTACCCAGAGACCAGATAATAACACTGGGCGAATTCTTGTCCCTTTCCACCATTCGCTGCATCCTGTCAACAAAGGCAGCTTCAAACATGGGATTTTCAGCTATGTAGTTAATATTTCCGATAAAGAAACAGCCATGGGCCTCCAGATCCGCTTCATCTATCACATAAAAGCCATATTCGTCGCAAAGCTCCAAAAACCTTGGATCATTGGGGTAATGGGAGGTTCTGATGGCATTTATATTATGCTGCTTCATCAGCATCAGATCACGCTTCATATGCTCAAGAGGAATTGCCTGGCCCAGCTCAGGATCTGAGTCATGCCTGTTTACACCCTTAAATTTCACAGCCCTGCCGTTAATCAAAATCACCGAATCTTTTATTTCAATCCTTCTGAAGCCTACCCTGACCGGGATAATCTCCTCATCATGATAAAGGAATAATTTATACAAGGCCGGTATTTCGGCTGACCAGAGGCGGGGCTTACTTACATTAAAGCTGATGACAGCGCTTGATGCGGCATTAACCATCTGCTCCTGTAATACCATCCCGCAGCTGTCTCTGAGCTCAGCCCTGATTATAGCACCGGAAGATCCGGTAAGCTCCAGCTCACAACGCAGCTGACCCTCATCAAATGTATCATTCAACAGGGTTTTTACGAAAATGTCCTGTATTCCGTTTTCGTTTCTTTCCAATATGTAAACCTCACGGAATATTCCGGATAGTCTCCATTTGTCCTGGTCCTCCAGATAGCTGCCGTCACACCACTTAAGCACCATTACGGCTATTCTGTTTATACCGCTTACCACATAGGGGGTGATATCAAATTCAGAGGTCATGTGGCTGACCTGGCTGTAGCCTAGCTCTTTGCCGTTAATCCATACATAAAAGCAGGAATCCACACCTTCAAAAAATAGTCTTAAGCTCTTGCCAGGCTTCTTCTCGCAATAAAAATCTCTGATATAAACTCCTGCAGGATTATCGGTGGGAACATAAGGCGGATCAAAGGTAAATGGATATGCCAGATTCGTATAATTAGGCTTGTCATAGCCATGCAACTGCCAATTGGACGGAACAACAAGCCTGTCCCAATCTGAGGCATCGTAATCTGCCCTGTAAAACTCCTCATTTATATCATTTACCGAAGCATAATACCTAAAGCTCCAGACACCACACAGACTGGTGTAAAAGCTGCTTGTGCCCCTGATACCCTTATCTGCCTTTTCAAATGTATCATACGGTATAAAATATGCATGCGGCTTTTCGCAATTAACATGCAGATTGGTCGGATCTTCCCAATATTTTGTAATGCTTAGCATAATACCCTCCTTATTTTTAATATAAAAATCCAAAGAAATTTTCTAAATGTAATCTCAAGCCTGTAATCTCCGGTATAAGCATAAGTTTTTTAATTCATAAGGCATAAAGCTAATTATTAATCATCATATGCAAAATTTGCCTTATACATCCGGCTCTTTATATTATACTCTTTATATCAGATGAAGTACATTAGTTTTCCTATAATTGTCCTGTATTTTATTTGCTATAAACTGTAATGAAGCAAGCAAAGAAACAACAAATATAAAAGATTTATGTACAGAAGCAAAAGTTATAATAAAGTAGTTTCATATTGGCAGGCAACAATACGGGTTAATTGCCAGATAGTAAAAAGAGCAAAAAAGACGTTAAGAAACAGGCACCGGGCATGTAATATGATAAAAAAAAGAAGCCCTGGCTAAGCCAAAAGCTTCATTTGACCTTAATTGCCGGTTTATTAGCTTTAGACATTTATGCCTATTTCGATCCTGAATGGATACCGCTTTGCTCATTTCGCATAATTCTGTCCAGTACAGCCTTATACACCAGAACAATCTGGGCATCAATATAGCAGAATTTGTTGGATATAAACTCATATGTCTTATAGATAAAGCAAATATTTATCAGGATTAAGGCTATCACTGTCAGATCCGGCCTCAGATCCTTTACTATCAAAAATATAGATGCAGCCAGATAAACCAGAAATGACAGAAAAAAATTTCTGTTTATACGAAAAGCCAGCAGCATTGTATCATTTAAACGGTTATGCATTTTTTTAATGGATTTATAATCCCTGTATTTAAGCTTTTCATACATGTCATTAAATATTACCTGGCTATCTCCGTTTCTGGTTTCTATACTTCTTTTAACAAAAGCAAAATATCGACGATAATTAACTTCACCAAGCTCTTTGCTGATTAGCTTTTTGAAAACATTCGACATAAATTCACCTCTCAATCACGGTGCGAATATGGCCTTTTGATTTTTATAACATAATTCGATTTTTTTGTCCATAATATTTAATTAATTATAAACGACTTTCATATACTATTATTCTCAGAGGACATAAAATAAAACTCTGCAATTGATGTTATAGCTGGCTTAAAAAGCTATGCTGGATAAAATTACAAAAACTCCTGTCTAATTAAGGAAATTGTACTAACATTTATTTAATAGCTCAAAATTAACAAAATGTTCACAATATATCCATATAATAAACATAAATTACTTTTATAATCCATAACACAAGGTGGTTAATGATACTAAAATCACCTTGGTTTAACAATAATACTTTCCTTTAGCTTGCAAGTAATTTTTTCATAAAATGAGCCCGGCAGCTACCCTCCCCCCTCTACCGGGCTTCTCCTCTTTAATTTTATATAGAAATCATTGGTTTCAATGATTTCTGCAAAAGGCAGGTGTTATCACCTGTCTTTTTGTTTGCTCAGATATAAAACAGCAAACCGGGAGTAATAATATTCTTACTATAATATATGGTTTTTATCAGATGATGTTCATTCCTCTTTCGGGACATACTATATTATAAATTGTAGCATATAATCGGATAATAATTCATAGATTCGGCAGCAAATATTAGCATTATATCACCCTTAATTTACTATTATTAGCAAAGTGATGGGTTTTTTCTAAATAGCGATAATCCAATATTTATTTCTAAAAAATTATATTTTTTCTTTTACATGATATAAAGATTTGTTATAATATTCGCTGATATTATGTTATAAATTTCAGGAGGTAGAAAAATGTCAAATGTTTATATAATGGATCATCCGTTAATTCAGCACAAAATTGGTATTATGCGGCGCAAAACAACATCAACAAAGGAATTTCGTGATCTTGTATCCGAGGTAGCCATGTTGATTTGTTATGAGGCAACCAGAAAGCTTCCGCTTACTGATATAGAAATTGAAACACCTCTAATGCGCACTGTGGCTAAAGAGATTGAAGGCAAAAAGCTGTGTATAGTTCCTATTCTCAGAGCTGGTCTTCATATGGCTGACGGTATTCTGACCCTTATCCCCAACGCAAAGGTAGGACATATAGGATTATATAGAAATGAGAAAACATTAGAACCAGTGGAATACTTCTGCAAGCTTCCATCTGATGCTGCGGAGCGTGAAATGTATGTTGTAGATCCGATGCTGGCTACCGGAGGCTCTGCTGTGGCAGCAATAAACCTCCTGAAAAAAAGAGGAATCAAAAAGATAACTTTTCTTTGTCTCATTGCTGCACCTGAAGGTGTAGCCCGTCTTACAAGCGAGCATCCGGATGTGGATGTTTATATCGGTAATCTTGATGAAAGATTGAATGAAAACGGATATATCCTGCCCGGTCTTGGTGATGCAGGTGACAGAATATACGGAACAAAATAAAATTTTGTCAACCTTATATTAAAGACTTTGCGTATATGGAACAGCAACAGCCAGGTATGAGTCTTTTGAATATGTATGCTGACGTGCACAAACTGATACGCAGTGGCTTAATCATAGAAGCCACTGCGTATCAGTTTTTATTGTAATTATGGTAAAAAGGTTGTGACAGCGAATAACTGTCACAACCTTTTTTGAATGCATAGTTTTATTTTACCGGGATCTTATTTTGAATACATCCTTTGTCAGACTTCATCTGTCACAACATCACTATATCGTTGAAAACTTATATATAGTCACGGACTCAAACTGCTTGCCGGCCTTTAACACACAGGAAGGAAAGCTCTTTATATTGCAGGAGTTGGGGAAGAACTGGGTTTCAAAGCAGATTCCGGCCCTCTTATTATAAACCGCACCATCCTTGCCCTTTTCACCGTTAAGGAAATTGCCGGTGTAAAGCTGCATTCCAGGAAGGTCGGTGAAGATCTCCATCCTTCTGCCGCTCTTTTCTTCAATCAGCTCGCCAACCTTCTCCACTTCGGTGCCCTTTATGTCAAGTACATAATTATGGTCATAGCCTTTTCCTATAATCAATGGCTCATAATTTGCATCTATATCCTGTCCGACCTTTTTTGCCACTCTAAAGTCCATAGGTGTACCGCTTACATCCCACAGCTCTCCTGTAGGAATCAAATCAGGAGTTGTAGGTGTAAACTGGTTTGCTTTAATCCATACCTTGTGATCCAGTATTGTGCCTGAATTATGTCCTGCAAGATTAAAATAGCAATGGTTTGTAAGATTAACTATAGTATCGCGATCCGATACGGCTGAATACTCGATTACCAGCTCGTTGGCCTGGGTTACGCTATAGGTAACGGATACATCCAGGTTACCGGGGAAGCCCTGCTCCATATGGGGGCTAAGCCTTGAAAATTCGATACTGATAGTATCATCCGCCTCATAAATCTCGGCTGTGTACATGAATTTGTTGTAGCCTACAAAGCCTCCATGGAGATTATTCTCACCATCGTTCTTGTCCAATTCATATACCTTGCCGTTCAGCTCGAACCTTGCACCACCAATACGGTTGGCATGCCTTCCGATAAATGAGCCAAAGCCGGGACCATTCTTCTCATATCCGGCCAGGTCGTCATATCCCAGGCATACGTCAACCACCTTTCCATTTGCATCCGGAACCAGTATGCTGACGATGTTGGCGCCGTAATCGGTAAAGGAAACGGTCATGCCGTTATCATTTGTAATTGTGTATAGTGTGGCTTCTTCCCCTTTAGATGTTATTCCAAATGGTTTTTTTGTTATTTCCATATTCCTATGCTCCTTACTTATATATAAATGTATAATCCTTCTTTTCTAAATTATTATAGCACATTAGTATAAAATAGCAATTGTTTTATGCATAAGGCAGGTTGACACAAGCCTATGTATAATGATATTCTTTTAATGCAATTTAATATCGGCGTTATAAGTGGCAAAGCATCAGGCTATATCCGGATCTGTTAATTCTTTTAAGTTTTATAGGCTGCAGCATATTAAGACAGCAAGCAGCCCGGACATGGCAGGATTGCAATGCATAATAGGGAAACAGGTGTGACTCCTGTACGGTCTCGCCGCTGTAATTGGGGAGCTTGCTTCAACAAGTAAATTGCTTGTCTAAGTCACTGGAGTAATCCGGGAAGGCTGAAGCAAACGACGATCCATAAGTCAGAAGACCTGCTTATAACGTGTACCAAACTTCCACGAGGACTTGGAGAAGGGTACATACAATGAGGCTGTTTCAGTACAGTTTGATTTTGTTGTCCCTTTTTTCGGTTTTTGTTGGAAAAGGGGCTTTTTTATACTATGGAAAACTCCTCAGAGATTTACCTGGTATAAAAAATACAATCGAATTATGATGGAAAAAGCAGGAAATTTCCATCAGGCAAACATTATATTAACTTAGGAGGATGAAGAATGAAAAATAAGAATGATATCAAGGGAGCTATTATTGCCACCTTTGTGGTAGCCCTGATTATGACCATTATGATGATTACCTATACCATGTATAAACAGCCTTCCATAAAGGGCTCAAAAAGTGTAATAGTAAGAGTAATCGTTCCTGAAGAGGATAAAAAATACGAGTATCAGGTCTATACAGATGCGGAGTATCTTGGTGAAGCTCTCAGGGAAACCAATTTTATCAAGGGTGAGAATAGCCAGTATGGCTTTTATGTAACAGAAGTTAAGGGAATAGCTGCCGACAGTTCGAAGAATCAGTATTGGATGCTGACAAAAAAGGGCGAGTATGTAAACACAGGTGTAGATCAAACCCCTGTATATGACGGTGATGAATTTGAATTTACGCTTGCAACATACTAAGGAAGCCGGTATGCAAAAGGCAGCCGGCGCTCAAAAGCAAAGTGTCAATCATACAAGCCCCCTGTCGGTAAAGGACATAGTTATAATTGGCATGATGACCGCCATCCTGGTTACCGTACAGGTAGCTTTGAGCTTTCTACCCAATATTGAGCTTATTACCCTGCTTTTAATAGTTTTCACCCTGGTTTTCAGATGGAGGGCACTATTTGTAGTGTTTGCCTTTATACTCGTGGAAGGTTTAATATACGGCTTTGGGCTCTGGTGGTTTTCATGGATTTACATCTGGCCTTTATTGTGTGTCTTTACCATGCTGTTTAGAAAAATTCGCTCCATTTTTTTCTGGGCGATAGCGTCCTGTGTATTCGGTCTGGCCTTTGGCGCTTTAACCGCATTTCCGATACTGGCCATCAGCGGCCTTAAAGCAGCCATAGCCTATTGGATACAGGGAATTCCCTTTGATCTTGTGCATGGAATCAGCAATTTTTTCCTTGCCCTGATGTTGTATTATCCCTTATATTTTGTCATGAACAAAATATACAGGCAGTTTTACAGCAATGACCGGAAATTAATTCCATAGCTATATAATAACATGGCCAGATAATAACAAAGGCTTTGCAGTATAGCCAGCTATGCTGCAAAGCCTGTTAATATAATCCATTGTCTCCTAACAATATAACTATTTCTTTATAAACTTATTTCTAACTTACTTAAAAACTAAATTTATAGAAAAAGGTACACTGTAATTCAACAATGATTATATTATTGTTACGTTAGTTGCCTGAGGTCCTTTTGCTCCCTGAACGATCTCGAACTCTACTTCCTGGCCTTCCTCAAGTGATTTGAAGCCTTCCATATTAAGTCCGCTGTAATGAACGAATACGTCATTACCCTTCTCGTCAGAAATAAAACCATATCCTTTCTGATTGTTGAACCACTTAACTGTACCTCTGTTCATATTATAAATCCTCCAAAAAAATAATTATCATGCCGATATCTTCGACAATGAACTAATGATAACACTCTTTTGGCAAGATGTCAAACATTATTTGTCGACAAGATTTCCTGGAGGATTTATAAATTGCTGATACAAATTTTTAAAAATAATTAACAATTCAGGTTATTGTTCAGCTCGTATGCTTCCCTGGCGCTGCAAAGCTCATAGTTATTATCCTGCAGTACCTTGATGGCGGCGGTAAGATCAGATACCTTCATAATGATAGAGGTATCCCTGCCGGCTGTTGCCAGGGTATACATATATTCAACGCTTAAATCGGCATCCGACAAAACCTTAAGCGCATCATGCAGCTTTCCCGGCTTCTGCTCTATCTTTACTGCGATAACATCAGTTAGCATGGCCGAAAAGCCCTTCTCCTTCAAAACCCTTCTACCTTCATCCGGATTCGATACAATCATACGCAGCAGGCCATATTCCGATGTATCCGCCAGGCTGAAGGATGCAATATTTATGTCAGCCTCTTTTAACGCCTGAGTAACCTCTTCCAGCCGTCCTTTTCTGTTCTCTATAAAGACCGATAATTGCTTAATTAACATAGGTCCCCCTCCTTATCATTACTATATGCTACCATAATATTAACAGCCTGACTAAATAAGAACCCTCTTGTCTATTACTCTTTTAGCTTTTCCTTCCGATCTCTGAATGGTCTTCGGCTCAACCAGGGTAACCTTTACCGACAGGCCAAGAGCTGCCTGCAACACATTTTTAATCTTTTGGGTCAGCTTTTCCAGCTCTTTTATTTCATCGGAGAAGAAACGCTCTTCAACCTCAACCTGTACCTCCAGCGTATCCAGATTGTTTACACGATCCACTATCAGCAGATAATGAGGACTGGTTTCTGTTACCTCCAGCAGCGCCGCTTCTACCTGTGAAGGGAATACATTTACTCCACGGATGATAAGCATATCATCGGAACGACCCTTAAATCTTGAAATTCTGGCATGGGTTCTGCCGCACTGGCATTTTTCGTATGTAATGCTGGTAAGGTCCTTGGTTCTGTAACGGATCAAAGGTATTGCTTCCTTGGTGATTGTTGTAAGCACCAGTTCTCCTGTTTCGCCTTCCTTGCAAGGCTCTAAGGTCTCCGGATTAATTATCTCAGGTATGAAATGATCCTCATATACATGAAGTCCGCAATGATAGTCGCAATCTGCAGCAACACCGGGGCCAAGGATTTCGCTAAGACCATATATATCATAGGCCTTGAGCCTGAGCTTTGATTCTATTTCCTTTCTCATGTTTTCCGTCCAGGGCTCGGCTCCGCATATGGCTGCCTTTAACTGAATATCCTTTATCTTGCCGGTCTCCTCCAATACCTCTGCTATATGCAGCAGATATGACGGGGTACATGCAATAGCGGTTACACCAAAGTCCACCATCATTGTTATCAGCTTCTGGGTATTGCCCGTGGACATGGGTATAACAGTGGCTCCCAGATTTTCAGCTCCATAGTGAAGCCCTAAGCCACCTGTGAACAAGCCATAGCCATATGCCACCTGAATCTTGTCATTCTTTCCGATTCCGGCCATTGCTAAAACCCTTGCCACACATTCCTGCCAGAGATCAATATCCTTTCTTGTATAGCCAACTACTGTAGCTTTACCTGTAGTACCACTGGATGCGTGTATCCTCACCACTTCAGACATAGGAACTGCAAACAGGCCGAAGGGATAGGTATCACGCAAATCATCCTTTGTGGTAAAGGGAAGCTTCTTCAAATCATCAATATCCTTGATGTCACCCGGTTCCAGGCCCAGCTGCTGCATCTTTTTACGGTAGAATTCGACATTATGATAGACACGATCCACCATTTTACGCAGCCTGGCGCTCTGCAGCAAGCGAATCTCATCACGGCTCATACATTCCTTTGTCTCGTTCCAAATCATGTTATCAAATCCTCCTGTTCTGCTACAATATAACCTTTTTCCTTCAATACCCTACTGGTTTTTGACAGATCATCCGTATTTAGGATTATCAACGGCGCCTTTCCATTTCTTAATACTATTGAGTAGATATAATTAATACCTATTCCTGCGTCTGCGATAACATGAAGCATACCATCCAGCTCACCGGGCTTGTCCTCCAGCTCAACAGCCACCGCTTCCGACATCTTGACAGCAAAGCCGTTCTCTGATAACAGTTCCTTGGCTTTTTCAGGCTGATCCACGACTATTCTGAGAATGGCAAACTCAGGTGTGTCAAAGGATGCAATTGCTCTCAGGTTAATCATATGTTTCTTTAAAACAGACGTGACGCTGGCCAGACTGCCAATCTCATTCTGTACAAAAACAGAGAGCTGCTTAATCATTACTAAACCCCCTTTTTATAGATTATTATCCGTATTATGCCGTTATGCCGTTATAATAAAAGCTGATGAAGCCTGCGCCTTGTTCTTTAGCCGGAGGCTAAATACTGCAACACCTGGGCTCCATCCGCTAATATTTTAACTTAATGCAGGCTATAGCCGATCTCAAATGCCTTCTTATTTATTTCCACCGTTTTGGGAGGTACCACTTTTTCAATAACCTTCAACCACAGCTCCTTGCAGAAGTTCATATGCTGGGCTGCAATTCCCAGTACTATAACGTTAAATACCTTGATATTTCCCAGCTTCTTAGCCTCAGAAATAGCATCAACCTTATAAATACGATATTTCTTCTGCAAATCCTCCAAAATATTCTCAGGGTATTTTGCTGCGCCGATTACCACAGGCATAGGATCAATCCTTTGATCATTTACCACGATAGCCCCGTCCTTCTTCAGAAAATGGGAGTATCTTAAAGCCTCAAGCCGTTCAAAGGCTATCAACACATCCGCCTGTCCTTCCTCAACAATCGGTTCATATACCTTGTCACCATATCTTACAAAGGTTACAACACTTCCGCCTCTCTGGGCCATTCCATGTACCTCAGAAAGCTTAACGTCATATCCGGCCTCTATGGCAAGTGCTCCCAGTATCCTGCTGGTCAGCAAGGTTCCCTGTCCGCCAACTCCAACGATCATTATATTCTTTGTTTCCATGGCAATCCTCCTTATTACCGAACCGCTTTGATGGCACCAAATTTGCAGGCCTGCCCACAGAGGCCGCAACCGTTGCACATGGTGTCATTTATCAATATTTTTCCGTCATCCTTCTTTGTTATGGCAGGGCAACCGGGCTTCATGCACATACCGCATCTTCTGCAGAGCTCCTGATCAATACGGTACTGTTTTCTTACGGCTGTTTTATCAAGCAGAACGCAAGGCGATTTGGTTATTATTACAGCTACCTCGTCCAGAGCGATAGCTTCCTTTACAGTCTTCTCCAGCTTTTCTGTATCAAAAGCATTTATCTCATATACATGATTAACTCCCACAGCCTTGCAAAGTGTTGCAAGGTCAACAGCATAGGTTGCTTCTCCCTTGAGGGTTTTACCTGTCGCAGCATGATCCTGATGTCCTGTCATGCCTGTGGTTGAATTGTCAAGTATCATTACCGTTCCTGTTCCCTTGTTGTATACCATATCTATAAGGGAATTAATGCCTGTATGCAGGAATGTGGAATCACCTATCACGGCAACCCAGTTCTTGATATAGTCCTTGCCCTTAGCCTTTTCCATACCATGCAGAGATGAAATGCTTGCTCCCATGCAGATGGTGGTGTCAACCACATTCAGAGGAGCAACGGCTCCCAGGGTATAACAGCCTATATCACCTGCTGCATGAATCTTCAGCTTGTTAAGCACTGAATAAACACTTCTGTGAGGACATCCCGGACACAAAATAGGCGGCCGGTTAGGCACGCTGGCTGCAGGAGCAATGTCAGGGCTTTCGCCTGCAATAGCCTTCTTCAACATATTAACCGAATATTCGCCCTGAACGGTCAAAATCTCCTTGCCTATAGCCTTTATTCCCCAGCTCTTTACCTGTTCCTCAATAATAGGATCCAGTTCTTCTATCACATAAATGGTCTCAACCTTTGCCGCAAATTCTTCAATAAGCCTGCGGGGAAGAGGATTAACAATTCCCAGCTTCAATACCGAGGCCTTGGGAAATGCCTCCTTAACATACTGATAGGGAATTCCTGAGGTTATAAAGCCGATTTTTGTGTCCCCATACTCAATTCTGTTTATCTCAAAGCTGCAGGCATCCTCAATCAAAGCCTTTTCCCTGGCTTCAACCGCTATATGTCTTCCTTTGGCATTGCCTGGCATCATTACATTCTTAGCAATATTTCTTGTATAAGGCTTATCCTCCGGTACTACCCTTTCTGACAGGCTAACAAGTCCCTGTGAATGGGACAGTCTGGTTGTAGATCTTACGATTACCGGTGTATCGTACTTTTCACTCAACTCAAATGCAAACTTAACGAATTCCTTTGCTTCATTACTGTCGGAAGGCTCCAGCACCGGAACCTTGGCAGCTCTTGCAATGGCTCTGGTATCCTGCTCATTCTGGGAGCTGTACAGTCCCGGATCATCTGCTACGATTGCCACAAGACCGCCGTTTACACCTATGTAAGAAGCTGTAAACAAGGGATCTGCCGCTACATTAAGACCTACATGCTTCATTGATGCAAGAGCTCTTACTCCACTAAGTGAAGCTCCTATTGCCACCTCCATCGCCACCTTTTCATTGGGCGACCACTCAGCATAGATTTCATCATATTTAGCTATGTACTCACTTATCTCTGTGCTCGGCGTACCCGGGTATGCAGCGCTCACCTTGCAGCCTGCCTCATAGGCTCCACGGGCAAACGCTTCATTACCCAGCATAATAACTTTTTCTGACACTGCGGAAATCTCCTTTCTTACTTGCGTACTCTTGCGTAAACTTATTGCTTGCGTAAATCGGTAACTCTCTTTGCCTTGCCTTCGAATCTCTGAAGACTTCTTGGTGCTACTAATTTTACCATGGCATCAAGTCCCAATACAACCCTCAGATTTGCCCTTATTTTGCTCTCCAGCTCCCCAAGCCTGGCATAAGAATCCAGAAGAGACTCATCGGCAAGCTCAACCTTGATCTCCATAGTGTCAAGATGGTTCTTGCGATCTACCACTATTTCATAATGCGCTCCTATCTCCGGAATCTTAAGTAATACCTCTTCTATCTGTGAAGGGAATACATTTACTCCCCTGATAATCAGCATATCATCGGTGCGTCCTGACAGGTTTTCCATTCTTACCGTTGTTCTTCCACATTTGCAGGGCTCATACATCAGTCGGGATATATCCCTGGTGCGGTAACGAATAAGCGGAAGAGCTTCCTTCGTGATGCAGGTTATAACCAGCTCACCCTTTTCGCCGGGCGGCAGAACCTCTCCTGTATCCGGATTGATAATCTCAGGTATGAAATGATCTTCATTTATATGCATACCGCAAAGCTGCCGGCACTCACCCGATACTCCGGGCCCAATAAGCTCACTCATACCATAGTTCTGAGTTACCATCATATTGTCTCCCCATATCCGGTACATCTCCTGCCGCATCGGTTCGGTCATACCTTCCCCGCCAAAGAGACCTATTCTTACCTTCAGATCCTTGCCTGGGTCCAATCCCATTTGTCTTGCCACCTCGCCTATATGCAGGGCATATGAAGGTGTTGCCACCAGCAGGGTTGTCCCGAAATCCTGCATATACATGATCTGCTTTTGGGTATTGCCGGATGATGAAGGTATGACTGTTGCTCCTATATTCTCAAGACCGTAATGCAGGCCGAGGGCACCGGTAAACATACCATATCCGAAGCATATCTGGGCAACATCCTCATCTGTTGCACCTCCCATGACCGCTATTCTGGATACACACTCGGTCCAGACCTTCATATCATTTCTTGTATAACCAACCACTGTCGGCTTTCCAGTGGTACCGCTTGATGCATGTATGCGAACCAGTTCCTTCTTGGGTACGGTGAAAAGACCGAAGGGATAATTATCTCTCAAATCCTGTTTGCTTGTAAAGGGCAGGCGCTTCAAATCATCAAGGCTTTTAATATCCTCCGGCTTCAGCCCTGCCTCATCCATTTTGGCCCTGTAAGCCGGAACCTTTTCATAATTCAGCTTTACGGTCTTTTTCAGCCTGTCCAGCTGCAGCTCCTCAATTTCCTTTCTGGAAAGTGTTTCTTCCTTTGCCCAAATCATAAAAATCCTCCATTCTTAAACTGATATTTAAACCCTGCCGGCGTTGCCGTCTTTTTGCCGGCTGCTTGCCTTCCATAAATTTATCTGCTAAAAACAGCGAATAGAAGCTGAGTCAAAAGGCAAAGGTTTGCCTTTTGGTTCAGCTTCGTCCAATATAAAAACTAATGATATTAATTTTTTATATTAAATCTATTTGCATATTTACTTTTTATTTGGCAGAAGGCTCGTCATAGCATTTGAATATTTCCCCTACCTTATCCTTTCTCATACCCGGAGTAATAAGGCTCACGACAGGAACAACGATAAGGCCCGCTATCATGGCAAGGGCTCCTGCATTGATCGGAGATGCTATATATTTAAGAAACATATTTGATACGGTGATCCCCACTCCTGTTGCAAAGCTGGCCCATACAGCGGCCTTGCCGGTTCTCTTCCAGTAAAGGCCGTAGATGAAGGGTGCCAGGAATGAGCCGGCGAGTGCCCCCCAGGATATTCCCATCAGCTGGGCGATAAAGGTTGGCGGATTAAGGGCAATCACCACTGACAGGATTATAAAGAATACTATCAGAATTCTTATTATAAGCAGCTGCTTTTTTTCACTTAATTGCTTGACAATATTGCCCTTTATCAAATCCAGTGTCAGAGTTGAGCTGGATGTCATAACCAAAGATGCCAGGGTTGACATTGATGCTGACAAAACCAGCACCACCACAATACCAATCAAGGCATCGGACAAGGATGAAAGCATATTGGGAACAATTGTGTCATAAACTATGCTGCCATCCTCCTTTATCATAACCATATGGCCATACAGGCGGGCAAAGCCGCCCATAAAATAGCAACCACCGGCAATAACAAAAGCAAACACTGTGGAAATAACAGTTCCTGCTTTTATGGACTTTTCATCCTTGATTGCGTAGAACTTATGTATCATCTGAGGCAATCCCCAGGTTCCAAGGGAGGTCAAAACAATAACTCCCAGCAGGTTCAGAGGATCCGGTCCAAAGAATGATGTAAATGCACCCGGTTGCCCCAGGGTCGGAGCAGCATCGCTGCTAAACTGTGCAAGCTTGCCGACCGCATTCATAAAACCGCCATTTTCATTCAGTACTGCTGCCACAACTGTTACAATTCCTGCCAACATGATAATTCCCTGTACAAAATCGTTAATGGCTGTTGCCATATAGCCTCCAAGCACCACATAAACACCTGTCAGTACCGCCATTACTACTATACATATTTCATAAGGGATATCAAAGGCCATACCGAACAGCCTTGACAGGCCGTTATAAACAGAGGCTGTATATGGAATAAGAAATATAAAGGTTATTAGCGCTGCCGCAATTTTCAAAGCCCTGCTGTCATATCTGCTGCCAAAAAAGTCCGGCATAGTTGTAGATTTTAAATGATGTGTCATTATACGGGTTCTTTTTCCAAGAACCAGCCATGCCAGCAGGCTGCCAAGAATTGCATTGCCTATTCCAATCCATGTGGCAGACAGTCCGTACTTCCAACCAAACTGGCCTGCATAGCCTACAAACACAACAGCACTGAAATATGTAGTTCCATAGGCAAAGGCCGTCAGCCATGGGCCAACCGCCCGTCCTCCCAGCACAAAATTGCCTACACTGGTGGCATGCTTTCTTGCATAGATGCCCACCAGAACCATAACCGTAAAGAATACAAGCAATAGTATGATCTTTATCGCCATAGTTAAACCCCTCTACCGTTCATTTGTATATTAAATGTTTTATTGCTTTAAAGCGTTGCGCTTTAAAGTTGCTTCACTTTAAAGTTATACTATCAGACTCATAAAAGACTGTCAAGCTAAAATCATTTTCCATTTTGTTACTATCTGACAAAACCAGGGCTGTATATAAAATTGCACCATGCAAAATGCATATATCCCGCACTACCCCCTGTCTTACCGGCCGGTATATCAGCCGAAAATAGCAAAAACCCCTGGACAGGCCCGTAATAATCCTGTACAGGGGTTTTATATGTTTATATTATTTTATAATTAAGTTTTTGTCAGTAACTTTATTGCTTATATTTTCATAGTCATGCGGTACCTTTGAATTATAGCTTCTATGATTTTTGGCTGTAATGACTTTATAGGTTCTGCAATAAACGTAATATTTTAATCAATATGGCCAGGTCCGCCACAGCAGCAAGGGGCAGTAGCAGCACAAAGGCAAGATGTCTGGTTTTATGCCTGAAAAAATACATTCCGAAAAAAGAGCCTATTCCACCGCCCAGTATCGCTGTAAGAAGCAGGGTTTTCTCTGAAATCCTCCAGGCCTTTCTACCGGCCCTCCTTTTATCAATGCCCATCAGGAGAAAGCCCAGCATATTCATGAAAATTATATATCCTGCGGCAAGAGAATAGATTAATTGCTCCATATGTTGCTTACTTCCACCGTAGGAGCTATACCCAGCTCCTTAAGCTGCTTGTCATCCACAATATTTGGAGCCTCAGTCATCAGGCAGGAGGCGTCCTTAACCTTTGGGAAGGCAATAACATCACGTATACTGTCTTCCTTGGCCATAAGCATAACCAGACGGTCAAGCCCATATGCAAGACCTGCATGCGGAGGCACTCCGTATTTGAAGGCATTTAGCAGGAAGCCGAATCTCTCATATGCCACTTCCCTGGAAAAGCCCAGTACCTCAAACATCTTTTCCTGTACTTCGCTCTGGTATATTCTTACCGAGCCGCCTCCGATTTCCGTTCCATTCAGTGTAATATCATAAGCCTTTGCCCTGACCTTGCCCGGATCGGTATCCAAAAGCGGTAAATCCTCATCCATTGGCATGGTAAATGGATGATGCTTTGCAACATACCTTCCTTCCTCCTTGGAATACTCAAGAAGCGGGAATTCGGTTATCCAGAGGAATTTATATTCGTCCTTGTTAAGCAGACCGAGATTCTTGGCTATTTCGACTCTTAGGGCTCCAAGGCTTGCAAAAACAACCTCGTCCTCATCCGCTGCAAACAGTAAAAGATCTCCTGCCTTTCCGTTCATAGCCTTTATCAGGGCTGCAAGCTCTTCATCGGTCATAAACTTGGCAAATGAGGACTTATAGGAGCCATCCTCCTCTATTGCAAGATATGCCAGTCCTTTGGCGCCGTAATCCTTAACAAAATTCACCAGGGCATCTATTTTTTTGCGGGGCATGCCTGCCTGGCCCTCTACATTAATGCCACGGACAGAGCCGCCATTCGCAACTGCATTTGCAAATACACCAAAGCCGCAATTTGCCACTATCTCCGATACATTCTTAAGCTCCATACCGAATCGGATATCCGGTTTGTCGGAGCCAAAGCGCTCCATAGCCTCTTTATAGGTCATGCGCGCAATAGGCAGGGGTATCTCTATTCCCAGGCACTCCTTAAATATTTTATGCAGCAGACGCTCATTTACCTCTATAACATCATCCACATCAACAAAGGACAGCTCCATATCTATCTGGGTAAACTCAGGCTGCCTGTCGGCCCTCAGATCCTCATCCCTGAAGCATTTTACTATCTGAAAATAACGATCATAGCCTGCGCACATGAGCAGCTGTTTAAACAGCTGTGGTGACTGGGGCAGGGCATAAAAATTGCCGGGATGCACACGGCTGGGCACCAGATAGTCCCTGGCTCCCTCCGGAGTGCTCTTGGTCAGCACCGGTGTCTCTATCTCCAAAAATCCCTCATCAGCCAAAAACTGACGGGTTACTGTAGCCACCTTGCTTCTTAGAATCAGGTTCCTTTGAAGATCCGGCCTTCTCAGATCCAGATAACGATATTTCAGTCTCAGCTCTTCCTTGGTTTTTGAACCTTCCTCTATAGGGAAGGGTGGTGTTTCAGCCTCCGACAGTATTCTGAGCTCCTTAGCCCTGACTTCAATATCTCCCGTCAGAAGATTTGGATTAACCGCACCTGATCTGGCTTCAACCCTTCCTACAACGGCAATGACAAATTCGCTTCTTAATTTTTCAGCCTTCCGGAAATTCTCTGTTCCGCAGTCACTTTCCTCAAATATAATCTGCAAAATACCGGACCGATCCCTTAAATCCACAAATATAATTCCGCCCTTGTTTCTGCTTTTTTGAACCCATCCCATAACGGTTACGGTCTCACCGATATTTTTATTGGACAGCTCAGTACATCTGTGGCTTCTGTGCAAGCCCTTCATTGTTTCAGCCATAATCCTAATCTCCTTCTATATAAACTTCATATACATCCAAATCCAGATGCTAATTATTCTATTATGCAATTTAATTAAGTAAACCAGTATCTTAATCCATAAAGATATCTATACATTTGCGGTTTTTTACCACCGGTCTGACAAAATTATTGGCTACCCTTACATGCTCAGGATGAACCTGATAAGCCTTCAATGCCTCTTCGCTTTCAAACTCGGAGTCCAGCAGCAAGTCGGAGTCTGAGGACTGCAAAGGCTTTGTATACAGCTTTATGGAAATAATTCCGGGGATTAGGTTGATAAGGTTTTCCAGCTCCTTTTTCATAAGCCGGGCATTTTTTTCTTTTTCCTCTTCTGTTAAATTATCCGCCCAATTCCATGCTACAATATGCTTAACCATAAAAACTCCTTTCCGCCATGTTCTTCTTTTATAATTAACAGCTATTTATCAAACAGCTCCGCCAGCCTGTCCAGTTCAACCTGGATCTGCTCGCCTGTTTGCATATCCTTAAGATGTACCCTTTTGTTTGCCAGCTCCTCCGAGCCTATAATAACGGCCTTTCTGGCCCCAATTTTATTGGCATATTTCATCTGGGCCTTTGCGCTGCGCTCCAAATAATCCGTCTCTACAATTATCCCTTTTCGCCGCAATTCTGAAACAAGGCGGTATGCAGCCGTCCTGGCCTCCTTGCCCAATATTCCTACATATAAGTCAACCGGCTCCTCCGGCATAAGGCTCACTCCCTCAGCAGCCAGCTCATTAATTATTCGCTCTATACCAAAGCCGAAGCCTACAGCAGGAATATCCTGCTTTTCATCTATTTCATGAATCAGATTGTCATATCTGCCGCCACCGCAAAGGGTAAAGCCATCGGCATTGACAAATTCAAAAACAGTCTTTGTATAATAATCCAAACCTCTTACAATACCGGTATCAATCTCATACTCAATTCCGAGATCCGTAAGCAGGCCCTTAAGCTCCTCAAAGTGATTTTTGCACTCATCATCAAGATAATCAACTGTTCTGGGCGCATCCTTAACTATCTCCTTACAGGAGGGGACCTTACAGTCAATTACCCTTAAGGGATTTTTAAGCATTCGCTCTCTGCAGGTGGGGCACAGCTTTTCCTTGTGAGCCTCCAGATAAGACAGCAAGGCTTCATTATAGGTCTTGCGGCAGCTTTTGCAGCCGATGCTGTTAATATGCAGCCTTGCTCCCTTTAAGCCCAGCTCCTTCATAAAATCGTTCAGTAGGGTTATCAGTTCAACCTCAGCCAGCGGACTGGATGAACCAAAGATTTCGACACCGAACTGGTGATGCTGGCGAAGACGGCCACTTTGCGGATTCTCATAACGAAACGCCTGGGTGATATAAAAAAGCTTCGTGGGCTGGCTTTCGGCAAATAAACCATTCTCCAGATAAGCACGAACGGCTCCCGCCGTTCCCTCAGGCTTTAAGGTAATACTGCGGCCTCCCTTGTCATCAAAGGTGTACATTTCCTTCTGAACCACATCGGTTGTCTCACCTACACCCCTCTGAAAAAGAATTGTATGCTCAAAGGCAGGGGTGATTATCTCCTTAATGTTGTATGCCTTGCATATTTTTCTGGCAGTAGCCTCAATAATGGTACGCTTGTGCATATATTCCCCATACCAGTCCTGTGTGCCTTTAGGTCTTTGTGTAATCATCCAAATCCTCCATTCCAAATATCATATCTAAGATTACATATCTAAGATTATAACAAAAGATTTACTAAATCATTATTAAATAAGCTATCAATAGCATATTACCATGCAGGTTTGTTAAATGCGCCACAATTTATCCCGGTTTTGCTCCAGAAATATTTGTTTCTTTTTTATCATCTCATCTATTCTGCCAATATAGTCGGTGATGCTTTTTACATTATCTACTCTTTCTATGCGGTTTTCATCATGGAATACAAACTTGGACATGCCACCGGCTCCCAGGGCAAGTATCGTTTGCTTTTCTTCCATTATCAGAATGTTATAAAGCCCTTCCCTGCCGTATCTGGCATAACCGATGTTCTCAAGATTATCCGCCATATTCTTCTGCCTGTAGAGATAATAAGGAAGATAATTATTATCCCTTGCAAATTTTATGGAGTAATCCAGCATTTTGCTTACATCCCTGGCCTTCAGATTCTTATAGCTTTCCCTCTCAATATTTAGACGGGCGGCCCTCTTAATGGCAAGGGTATGGACCGTCAGGCTTTCGGGGTTCAAAAGCCTTATTTGCTCAAGTGTATCCACAAGATCCGAAAGATTTTCCCCCGGCAGGCCAAGGATTATATCCATGTTTATGTTGTCGTGGCCTGCTTCCCTGGCCAATTTAAAGGCTGTTATTACATCCTCTACAGTATGTCGTCTGCCTATGATATCAAGTGTTTTTTGCTGCATGCTCTGGGGATTGATGCTGATACGGTCAACTCCCCATGTTTTCAGAACCCTCAGCTTGTCCTCGGTTATGCTGTCAGGTCTGCCGGCTTCAACACAAAATTCCCTGACATATCTAAAATCAAAGCTTCTTTTTACAAGCCCCAGCAGGCTATCCAGCTGCCCGGCAGTCAGGCTTGTGGGTGTCCCGCCGCCAAAATATACGCAAGTAAGCTTCTTGTCCGGGAAACAACCTGCAGCATATTCTATCTCCTTTTTCAGGGCAGACAAATAGTCCTCCACCAGCTCCTTATACCTTGATACAGGATAGGATGTGAAGGAGCAATACAGACAGGTGGTGGGACAGAAGGGAATTCCGATATACAGGCTATAACCGCCCTGATAATCTATACTGTCAAGAAGCCGCAGCTCTCTTGCCGCTATTTCTATACTCATTGAAATTTTACTGTCGGAGCATAAATATTCCTGCCTCATTCTGCCATATATGCTGTCCACATCTGCTCCATTCTCCAGCATCTCATATACCAGCTTGGTAGGCCGTATACCGGTTAAGATACCCCAGGGCAGGGTCTGATTGCTTATTTCACAAAGTACCCCATACAAGAGCCTTTTAACCGAATTCTTAAATACAGCCTTAGGCTCATTGCCAGTTATATTAAGCTGCCGGCTAACCCTTCCCCCATCGGCAGCTGTTACATCAACAGTTACCAAATCAGGCATAAAGGAAATATCAATTCTCAGATACGGCTTTCGATCCGCCTCAGCTTGCTTTGAGCTTTCATTAAATTGCTCCCTGGAATATACCTTTATCGTTTCATCCGGATAAAAGGCCTTCACCAAGGGATATATATCATTTTCATAGGCTCTATCAGATAATATTATGTCAATCATTTTCACCATTCCTGCTTATGCCCTGCAAAGCTTTTCAGCCTCTTTTAAAAGAAATCACCTTTAATGTACATATTATGCTCCCGCTCATGGCCGATTGTGGTAGGCATGTCATGTCCGGGATATACAATTATATCATCGTCAAGAGGCATCAGCCTGTTCTTTATGGATTCTAACAGTTGCCTGCCGTTGCCTGTAGGCAAATCGCTTCTGCCTATATCCTCCAAAAAGAGGGTATCGCCGCTGAACAGGACTCCGTTTTCGACAAAATAATAGCAGGCTCCTCCGGCCGTGTGGCCCGGAGTATGAATTACCCTGATACTAAAGCCGGCCAGCTCCAGTGTTTGTCCGTCCTTTAAGAAGACATCCGGAACCAGGCTGCATTCTGTGCCAAAATGTCTGGAGGCATTCAGCGTCGGATCCGCCAAAAGCCCTTCCTCCGCTTCATGGGCATAAATTTGGGCACTGCTTGCATGGGCAAGCTCTGCTGCGGCCATGATATGATCAAAATGACCATGTGTGAGCAAGATAGCCCTGCACACAAGGTCATTTTCCTTTAGCGCCTTTATAATTGCAGCTGCATTGTCTCCGGGATCTATGACAATGGCTTCCTTTGTTTCACTATTGCCGACGATATAGCAGTTGGTCCTTACAGCCCCCACAACCAGGGTGTTAATTTTCATATTGCTCATAATTCATCAGTCCTCAAGAAAAATTATAATGCGGTCTAGCCTGCTGTCCGCTCTATATCTAAAACGCTTTCAATATTGCGAATCTTGGCTATTATTTCATTAAGCTGTTCCTTGCTGCTTATGCCAAAGCCTACGCTGATTGTAGCCGTACCCTGCTTGCTGGTCCGTACATTCATGCTGGTAACATCAATCTTATTTTCGGTAAGCACTCTGGATACATCCACCAGTACTCCCGTTCTGTTGTTGGCATAGATTTTAATTTCTGCAGTATAAACTCCGGGAGGAGTCTTTCCGTCAGTAACATTCCACTCGGCATTTATCAGCCTTGCCCGGTCATCCTCCGGGAGATTTATAATATTTATACAGTCCGTCCTGTGAATTGATACGCCACGTCCTCTGGTTACAAAGCCTACAATTTCATCACCGGGCACAGGAGAACAGCATCTGGAAAATCTTACGGCCACATCATGTATGCCTTCAACCACGATACCGCTCTTTGAGCTCTTCTGCGGAGCTCTTTCTCTGGTATCGGAGATGGCTTCAAGCACATTCTCGTCTGTGATTTCCTTCTTGTTTTTCTTTTTGTATTCCTCCAGCAGCTTATTTATAATCTGCCCTTCCTTAAGGCCGCCATGTCCTACAGCCGCCAGCACACTATCCCAGTCCTTGAAGCCGTATTTGCGCATAACTGCCGCTGTAAACTCAGGCTTTAGAAGATCACTGAGGACAATCGACTTGGCCTTGCAGTAAGCGCTGAGCAATTCTTTTCCTTTTACTATGTTATCTTCTTTTCTCTGCGACTTGAACCACTGGTTAATCTTATTCTTTGCCTGGGTGCTTTTTACTATGCTTAACCAATCCCGGCTGGGGCCCTTGGAATTCTGGGAGGTGATTATCTCAACCCTGTCACCGTTTTGGATGACATAATCAATCGGAACCAGCTTGCCGTTTACCCTGGCACCAACCATTTTATTGCCGACGGCACTATGGATGCTGTAGGCAAAATCTATTGTATTTGAACCTGCCGGCAGGGTCTTGACATCGCCGGTAGGCGTAAATGCATATACATTGTCTGAAAAAAGGTCAAAATCATTCTTAATCAGACTCAGGAATTCCTTGTTATCAGACATGTCCCGTTGCCATTCCAGAACCTGTCTCAGCCATGCTAGCTTTTCCTCTTCGGAATTGGCGGTACCGCTCTTGCCATCCTGCCCTTCCTTATATTTCCAATGCGCTGCTATACCATATTCGGCGGTACGATGCATGTCAAAGGTCCTGATTTGTATCTCAAAGGGAGCTCCCTTGGGACCAATCAGGGTGGTATGAAGCGATTGGTACATGTTTGGCTTCGGCATTGCTATATAATCCTTGAAACGGCCAGGTATGGGCTTATACATTTCATGAATTACCCCTAGGGCGGCATAGCAGTCCTTGACGGTATCCACGATAATCCGGACAGCAAAGAGATCATATATCTGGTCAATTGTTTTGTTCTGGTTGACCATCTTCTTGTAAATACTGAAGAAATGCTTAATGCGGCCATCTATCTTGGCCTGGATACCCGACTCATCAATATGCCGCTTAACCTCCTGCACAATACTGTCTATATAGGCCTGCCGCTCGCTTTTTTTTGTGGCTATCTTTTCCGCCAAATCCTTATATACTTCCGGCTCAAGATATTTCAGGGACAGGTCATCCAGCTCAACCTTAATCTTGCTGATACCCAGACGGTGGGCAATAGGAGCATAGATATCCATTGTCTCCCTTGCCTTCTCCTTCTGCTTTTCAGGATCCATATATTTTAAGGTACGCATGTTATGGAGACGGTCGGCAAGCTTGATTAGGATAACACGGATATCCTTGGCCATGGCAAGAAACATCTTTCTTAGGTTCTCCGCCTGGTATTCAATCTTGTCCATATTCAATTGGGTGAGCTTGGTGACGCCATCAACCAGCAAAGCAATTTCGTCAGAGAACAGCTCTGCTATCTGCTCAGTTGTCATAACGGTATCCTCAACAACATCATGAAGAATACCGGCCACTATACTTTCCTTGTCCAGCTCCAGCTCAGCCAGTATATTTGCCACACATAAGGGATGAACTATATAGGGTTCTCCCGATTTTCTGCGTTGGTTTTTGTGAGCTTCATCCGCCACACGGTAAGCTTTTTCAATCATGGAGATATCAGCTGAAGGATGATAGCTCCTAACCTTGTCGATCAATGCCTTATACAGCTCATGGGGCGAAGCAAAATCCTCAGACTTGCCGCCTGGTTCGGTAATTATGGCACTGCCAGTTATTTCACGATTATCCTCCACGATATCACCACCTTCTTTAAAAAACATGATTACTATTTCCAGCAATAACCGCTCCGGTATTCATTAGTCCTTTTATTTCACAGGAAGTTCAGACAATTTTTGATGAATAAAAATTATTTACCCTCATATTTTATAACAGCGTCTACATCATAGCCCATAAGTCTTTCTCTGCCCTTTAAGCCTTCCAGCTCAATCAAAAATACTATTTTAACCACTTTGCCGCCAAGCAGCTCTACAAGCTTGGTTATAGCCTCTATGGTTCCTCCGGTGGCAATAAGATCGTCAATGATAACCACCCTTTGCCCCGGCTTGATTGCATCCTTGTGTATTTCTATGGTTGCCTTGCCATATTCCAGCTCATAATCCATGGATACGGTTTCACACGGCAGCTTACCCTTTTTCCTTACAGGAACAAATGCCTTATTCATATTATAGGCAATCGGAACACCAAAAATAAAGCCTCTGGATTCCGGCCCCACAATTATATCAAAATCCACATCCGACAGCTTTTCCTGCAGCTTGTCTATCGCCAGCCTTAAGCCGTCCTTGTCCTGCAATACACTTGTAATATCACGAAAAATAATGCCCGGTTCAGGAAAATCCGGAATACTTCTTATATACTCCTCTATTCTTTTCATTTTCTACCCTCCATACCGCCTTCATATGGCAGCAACTCGTTTATCTTAATCTATTTATTGATAGTATTTATCATTTATCTTTATAAATGCTTATTATAGCCCAACTTTCCCGGTTCGTAAAGATTTTTTAAGAAAAGCCCTATAAAAAAGTACAAAATTTAGGATTTTTTGCGTCTTTTTATACTTTCTTGAGGTTTTCATCCTTTTTATAAGGGGCATCCTCCCGATACATATCACTGCAGCTGAAATTTATAATTCTGAATATTAAGCTGAAGATTTCTGAAGCCGTTATATTCATTTATATTCGGATAATATGTAATCGAGATTGTGGCATTGCTGCTCCTGCCGGTCTGCAGCCTTCTTAGCTCATTTGCTCCAAAGCAGCCTTCGATCTGCTTAAAAAATATAGCCGGATCACCAAAATATACAGCCTCTATGCTTCTGCCGTTTATGTCTGCCAGCCTCAGCTTAACACCTGCATTGTTGCCAACAATCATGGCCGATCTTATTCTTAGATTTTTTTCTGCAAAAAGCGGCCTTTCATTGCCCTTGCCAAACGGCTCCAAGATCTCAAGCTCCTTCACTAAAGCTTCGGACACATAAGCTATGGGCAAATGAACATCTATGGCAACCTTTGGTATCAGCATCTTTTCCGTCAGGCTTGTAGTGCCATTGAGCAGGCTGCGCAGCTGCTCTATATTCTCCTTTTGCAGTGACATGCCAGCCGCCATAGGGTGCCCTCCCAGCTTCAGGAACAAATGCCTGTGCTTTTGCAGCTCCTCGATCATATTATACTGCTCGATTGATCTGCCGGAGCCCTTTACACAGTCATGGGCATCGGTAAAGATAATCGTCGGTTTGTTATATTTTTCCCTTATCCTTCCTGCTATTATGCCGGCTATGCTCTCATGACAATCCTCAAGATAAACAACCAGGATTTTGTCATCCTTTATACTGCTGCCTTCTATCAGGGCAACCGCCTTTTCCACATTCTTCTTGGTCATGCTTTTTCTTTTGTTGTTTAGCTCGACAAGCTCCGCCGCAAGGCGTGCCGCCTCATCCGCCTTCTCCGCCAGTAAAAGTCCAAGGCCCATTTTGGCTGTATCAAGCCTTCCCGATGCATTTAGGCAGGGGCCGATTATATAGCCCAGATGGAAGGTGTTCAGCCTTGTCCCGGCAAGTCCTGCAGCATCCATCAAAGCAAGCAGCCCTCTGTTTTTTGTAGATTTTAATAACTCCAGGCCATGCTTGACAAAAATTCTGTTTTCCCCTACCAGATCCATTACGTCACATACTGTTGCAATTGCTACAAAGGATACCAGCTCCCGGATAAAGTCGGATGTATCTGAATCAGTCTGGTTTTTCAGCAGTGCCAGGCTCAGCTTATATGCCACAGCCGCTCCGCACAGGCCCTTAAAGGGATAGCCACAGTCAGGCCTCTGGGGATTTATTATGGCATCCGCAGGAGGCAGCAGCAGGCTCCCATCCTCTGCTTTTACCAGGCTGTGATGATCGGTTACTATTACGGTCATATTGTACTGCTTTGCCTTTTCTATCTGTTCAATAGCGGCTATTCCATTGTCACAGGTCAGTATTGTATCTATCTGGTCATTATATGCAGCTTCTACAATTCTGACATTGATTCCGTAGCCATCATTTACCCGGTCGGGTATGTCATAGCTGACCCTGGCTCCCAGCCTCAGCAAGGTACGATAAAGTATATAGGTGGCCACCACCCCGTCCACATCATAATCCCCGATAATGCGAATGCTTTTGCCTTCCTTAATCTTATTCCAAATAAGCTCGCAGGCCTTCTGCATATCCGCCAGCAGAAAGGGATCATGCTGCCCATCTAGCTTCGGGTTTAAATAGCCTTTAATCTGCTCAATATCCGTAAGCCCCTTATTTGCCAGACACCTTGCCAAAACCGCGCTTACGCCGCATTCCTTCATGATCAGCTCAAAGTCAGCCCGCTTATTAATCAGTACCCAATTCTCCATCGAACACTTCTCCATCCGCCGCTTTAAGCATGATTGCACATTCAATCCGCTTTCTTTGAAGCTCGCAGCCTATATCATATGTATCGTTAATATTGCCGGTAAAGTTATATGAATTTGCAGCACAGCCGCCGCTGCAGTAAAATTTAGCAAAGCAGCTTCTGCATTTCTCCTTGCTGTATACATTGCAGGCCAAAAACTCATCCCTTAAGGCGGTATTTTTTATCCCCTCAAAGACATTGCCCATCAAAAACTCCTCCTGCCCGACAAACTGGTGGCATGGGTACAAATCTCCCCATGGAGTAACAGCCAAATATTCGGTACCGGAGCCACAGCCGGACAAACGCTTGGCCACACAAGGGCCGCCGGACAAATCGATCATGAAATGGAAGAAGTTAAAGCCTCTTTTTTCTTTTCTGCGTTCAATCATAAGCCTTGCCAGCTTGTCATATTCATCAAAAAGCACCGGCAGGTCTTCTTCCTTTATAGCATAGCTTTCGCTTGCCGGAGCCACCACAGGCTCAATGGAAATCTGCTTAAATCCCAGATCCGCCAGATGCTTCACATCCTCACTGAAGTCCAGATTATGATGGGTAAAGGTTCCTCTTACATAATAATTGGTCTGATTACGGGACTGCGCCAGTTTTATAAATTTATCCACAATCAGGTCATAGCTGCCCTTGTTATTTTTGCAGGGACGCATAAAATCGTTAACCTCCCTGCGTCCGTCAAGGCTTAAGACCACATTGCTGATTTCCTTATTCAAAAACTCCATTATTTCGTCGTTAAGCAATAGCCCGTTTGTTGTCAGGGTAAAGCGAAATTTTTTGTTATATTGCTTCTCAAGCTGTCTGCCATATGCCACTAAATCCTTAACTACAGCAAAATTCATAAGCGGTTCTCCGCCGAAGAAATCCACCTCAAGGTTTCTTCTGTTGCCTGAGGATGCAACCAAAAAATCCAGTGCCTGCTTGCCAACCTCGTAGCTCATCAAACCACGGCGGCCCTTATATTCCCCTTCCTCTGCAAAGCAATATTTGCAGGCCAGGTTGCAATCATGGGCTATATGGAGGCACAAGGCCTTAACAACCGTGGAACGGTTTTTAAAGTCCTTAATATAGTCCTCATATATATCCTTTGAAAACAGGCTGCCGTCTTTAACCAGCTGCTCAATATCATCAATTGTTTCATTTATTTCAGTTAGCAGCCTATCCTTATCGGGCTGCGTATCGGCTCCCGCCTCACTTGCATCCATAATGGCAGTATAATTCTCTGGCCTTGAATACTTCTTTAGCATAGCAGCCACTATATCTTCCCTTGTTGAATTCTCGTACATAGCTATAATATCATAGGCCAACTCGTCTACTACATGAACCATGCCGCTGTTAACATCCAGCACGATATTATATCCGTTATTTTTATATTGATGGACCATTTATATCCTCCCTTAATTATGCAAGGAATAGGACTGTCTTAAAATATTCTCCCGCAGCAATCTCCACGGATACATTTTAAGGCAGCCCCATAAAATGTAAGGTGTCCCAAGCTTAGCTCCAAGACACCTTAATGTTTGTCAGTTCATATTAATGCAAAACTACAAGGTTATATGTATGGATCAGCTATTTGTTTTCGCAGCTCTGATTACCAACCGTGCAGGATGTCTTGCAAGCTGATTGGCAAGAGGTCTGGCATTCGCCACATCCGCCCTTTTTCATAGTGTCCTTTAAATTCCTTGTATTTAAAGTCTTTATACGCTTCATACTCTAGCCTCCTTAGCCTCTATTAACTTTTTGTCATTATACCATATGTATATGCATAAGAAAAGCATTTTTTGCAATTCTAATATAAGGAAATAATTGATATTTATAGAATCTCGGTATTGAAAGCGACATGAGTTGCATGCTATAATGTGATATATCGTATTAAAAACTACTTGATACATACAAATAACATTCATGAGGGGGTAGTGATAATAATATGAAGCAATATATAATAACAACTGATACAACCTGCGATTTGCCCGAGGATTATCTAAAGCAGCACCAAATAGGCCTTATACCGATTTACTATAATCTGAACGGTACGGTTTACGGAGATGATAACAAGCTGGATCCGAAAAGCTTTTACAATATAATGAGAGGCGGCGCCATGCCTACAACAATGGCCGCCAACCCCGACATTGTAAAAAACACCTTCATTCGCCTGCTGGATGACGGCTATGATATTCTCCATATCGCATTTTCATCCGCCCTCAGCGGAAGCTGGTCGGTGACAGAAGCTGTAGCAAGGGAATTGTGTGAGGAGCGTCCGGATGCAAAAATTGTTGTAGTGGATTCCCTTTGTGCTTCTATGGGTGAGGGCCTTCTTGTCTATAAGGCGGTACAGCTGAAGGCTCAGGGGAAAAATATAGATGAGCTAAGGGACTGGCTGGAAGCCAATAAGCTTAAAATTTGCCATATGTTCACCGTAGATGATCTGCACCATCTCCACCGGGGCGGCAGGGTATCCAAAACCTCAGCCATAATCGGCAGCCTGATAAATGTCAAGCCTGTGCTTCATGTAAATAACGAAGGTCGCTTAATCCCTCTTGTGAATGTAAGGGGAAGAAAAAAAGCCATAACAAACCTTGTTGAGCAGATGCAAGATCGCATAAAAGATAGTGGGATTGAAAATGATATCGTATTCATTAGCCATGGTGACTGCGAAGAGGACGCTGCCTTACTGGCCGATATGGTGAGGGAGCGTTTTGGAATAGAAAAATTTATGATAAATTACATCTGTCCTACAATCGGCGCCCATTCAGGACCTGGTACCCTGGCCCTGTTCTTCATGGGGAAGGAAAGATAGTTAAAACAGGCGGTTGTGCATCCCTGTCTGAGGGTCTGTACAACCGCCTGTTGGTATAGCATACTAACTGAAGGAATCAATATTCCCGCTTTGAAGACTGTTGACAACCTCGGTTACCCGTCTTTTTGCATCCTCTCCCGATGTCGAGCTTTGGATATAATTAACCAGCTTCTCCCTTTTATCTCTGGGAAGGTTTGCAAAATTAGTCATTGCCCTCATATCAAGCGCCAGACGGAAGCCAAGTCCTTCAGGCAACTGAAAGTTCTCATTAATCAGGCTCATAAAATCACTCCTCCTCATAAGCGGAAGGCTCTTCTTATCGTACGAAAATACCTATCCAATAGTTATTATCCGTGATATTTAATTTTTTATGTGATATTTAATTTGCCTGATTTTACATTATTTTCCTGTTAGCCGGCTATTTAGTTAGGCTAATGAACTGCTCTATCATTTCCTCAACAGTCCTTAAGCTGTTTTTCCAGAAGTCCGGTTTGGTGATATCTATCCCGGCCTGCTTTGCGGCATCCTCTACGGTCATTACCGTGGTAGCCTTCAGCAACGCTTTATATTTAGGAACAAAGGCCTTGCCCTCTTCCTTATACTTTGCATACAAGCCCCTGGCAAACAAGCCTCCGAAGGCATAGGGGAAGTTGTAAAAGCTGAGGTTTTCCGAGTAGTAATGGCTCTTCAGAACCCACATATAAGGATGCAGCCAGTTTGGATCCAGCCCGTCTCCATAGGCGACCTTTTGGGCTGAAAGCATAATTTCCTTCAGCTCATCTGCAAAAAGGAAGCCGCTCCTGCATTTTTCAAAAACCTCTGATTCAAAGAGGAATCTTGAGTAAATATCGCAAATGATCTGGGTTATATCCTGAAGCTGGCTCTCTATTAGGGCAGCCTTTTCTTTTCCCTCACTCTCATTGATAACCGCCTCCATTATAAGGGCCTCATTAAAGGTAGATGCTGTCTCAGCTACAGGCATGCTGTAATCATAATTGAGCGGAAGGTGATCCTGAATATTCAGTCCATGGTAGGCATGCCCCAGCTCATGCGCAAGAGTGACCACATCGCTAAGAGAGCCTGTAAAATTGGTGAGGATACGGCTTTGCTTAATGAAGGGAAGATTGCTGCAAAAAGCTCCACCCACCTTGCCCTTCCTGGGATAAAAATCAATCCAGGCATTGTCAAAGGCCTCTGCAACCATACCTGCAAGCTCATCACAAAAGCCTTCGAAATGGGAAACAAGATAATCCCTGGCCTCCTCAGGTGTAAACTTTTTACTGCTTTCGCCAATAGGAGCAAACAAATCGTACCATGGCAGGCCACCCTCATGTCCCAAAAGCTTTGCCTTATGCTTAAGATATCTGTGGAAAGCCGGCAGATACTGGCGCATTGCCTCAAGCATCGCATCCAAAGTTTCACGCTTCATACGAGACTGTATCAGTGTCATAGATAAGGGAGACTCATAGCCTCTCAGCTCGCATATCGTATTTACCTGCGTTTTTATATTGTTTAGTGAAAAACTGATAGCATCCTTTATTTTCTCAAGAGCTGCCAGCTCCGCCGCATATGCCTCCCTGCGAACGGTAGCATCCTCATCATATGCCTTGTTGCGGACCTCCGACAAGGTGATGACGCTGTCCTTGTACTGCACCTCCAGAGTGGATGTCAGATAGCTTTGCATATTACCCCAGGCTGAGCCTGCCGAAATATTCAGCTTTGCAATGACCTCCTCAACATCGTCGCTTAAAAGATATTTGGATTCTTCCTGTATCTCTTTAAGCATAAACTCATATTCCTTAAGCTTGGGGTATTTGTTAATATACTCTCCTAGCCTGTCAATACCGGCAATGAATTTTTTCATTATTGCCATGGGCTTTGATATCATGCTGACCTGCTTTTCAAAATAATTAATTTCATTGGCAGTCTCGCTGTCGGTAGTATTAACCGACTGCTTCAGGTATACAAAGTTGCCCAGCCTGTCGGCAAGAAGCTGGAAGCGCTCCATGTTGTCAATAACCTCCAGCAGGCTTTTTTCCTTGTCACTGCTTTGTGCCAGACTGCCGCTAAAATCAGTCAGCTCCTTAATCAGCCTTGCAAGATTTTCTTTATCCTCTTTATATTTTGGATCATCATAACCTTTGTACAGTTCATCCAAAGACCATTCCTTGCTCATATTCACCATTTCCTTTCTCCAGATTCAATAAGTATTTTTTAATATGCAGTCCTCCGCCGTAGCCAAGCAAATCACCCTTTATACCTATAACCCTATGACAGGGGATTATGCACATAATAGGGTTATAGTGATTAGCCAAAAATAACAAATTCGTTATACCTGTTCATCCTGTGCAATTATTATTTTTCCCAGGCGGGTATTATATGTATATGCCTGTTTCATATTACCTCCTTTGTCCGGTAATTATATATAATTTTACCATCAGCCGCCTGATAATCCAAGCAAAGTTTTATGTCTCCAGGCTAAAGCAGGATTATTTCTGAAGGCTAAAGAGAGATTTATAGCACAGGATATATATAAGATTTATTGGCAGTTTATTTGCCAGATTAAAAGCTGATACAGAATAAAGGCCATAAATTACATGGCCCTGTCGGGAAAATATTCTGAAATAACTAATAGTATAAAAATATAGAATTAAATATTGTCCAGGCAAAATAATGCCGGAAAAAAGCAAGGAAAAAATTGAATAAATTTTAGATAAAGTACTTTTTATATTATATAAAAGTATGTATAATATTAAAGAATTCTTATTATAATATAGGGATTCCCGGTTGACTGTTTTATTATTGTTGCAGAAAATATTAATATTGATGAAAATACGGTATAAGATTTTTAAAAACAGGTAATGAGGGTAATTGTATGAAACTAACTGATGAAGAGATGGCATATTTTTTTGTAATAATATATGAACTGCTTCAGCATGAAAAGCTTCAGGAAATGAAAAAGTTCATTCAGCACGGACGTACTACTACCTTTATTCATTGTATTACGGTTGCCTATTACAGCTACTGGCTTACAAGAAAGCTCCGCTGGAGGATGGATTACAAAAGCCTTATAAGAGGGGCTCTGCTGCATGATTTTTATTTATACGACTGGCATATTCCCGATAAAAGTCACAGATTTCACGGTTTTATACACCCTGTACTGGCCTTGAAAAATTCCAGGAAATATTTCAAGCTTAACAAAATTGAGGAGGATATAATAGAAAAGCATATGTGGCCTCTTACCTTGACCCGTATTCCCCGGTTTAAGGAGGCGGCGCTTGTATGCTTAATAGATAAATATTGCTCTCTGGCCGAAACCTTTCACATGAGCCTGCTTCCCAAACCCGTATTAGGTTATGTAAAATTGAACTTCATGCAGGAATAAAAAACTGCATGAAGTTTTTTAATTATTTTATATTCCTTTAAAACAATCCTATTTCAAATTATAATCCTCATCATAGCCCAGCATCAAATTCATGTTCTGTATAGCAGCCCCTGATGCCCCCTTGCCAAGATTGTCAATTCTGGTAAGAATCAGTGCGCTTTTCCTGGCTGAATTTCCAAATACAAAAATCTCGGCTTTATTTGTATCATTACATGCGGTAATATCTACCGCCCCTTCAAACAATACGGAATCATCCTGATAAGGCATAACCTTTACGAATGTCTCATCCTTATAATGCTTTGTAAGCAGCTCATGAATGGCTTCTGCATCCGGCTGTCCTGACAAAAGCCGGGTATGAATAGGAACCATGACCGCCAGGCCCTTATAATTGTTGCCTATTACCGGAACAAATACCGGAGGCTGGGCAAGGCCAGAATGCATTGTCATTTCCGGCAGATGCTTGTGGTTAAGTGTAAGCGCATAAGGCCTGGGCGCCTTTATGTAATCATTCCTTCCGTTATTGCTTTCATATTTCTCAATCAGTGACTTACCTCCACCACTGTATCCAGTAAGGCTTTGACAAGTCAAAGGGTAATCCGGTGGCATAATACCGGCCGACAGCAATGGGTATACCGACAGCAAGAATGCTGTTGCATGGCAGCCGGGATTAGACACTCTCCTGCTGCCAATAATTGCCTCCCTATGCTTTTTCGAAAGCTCCGGCAAGCCATATGTCCAGCCTGGCGCAACCCGGTGGGCGCTACTGGCATCAATAACCCGGGTTTTTGGATTGCTAATCAGACCGACAGCTTCCTTTGCCGCATCATCAGGAAGGCATAAAAAAACAATATCGGCTTCATTAAGGCATTTTGCCCTCTCTTCCGGGTCACGCCTTTTTTCATAATCAATGCTAATTATCTCAAGCTCGTCATACAAGCTTAATCTTTCATGTATCTGCAGGCCTGTAGTCCCGCTTGAGCCATCTACAAACACCTTCTTCATATATCTGTACCCCTGTCCTTTCATAGCTTTCTTCAGCCACAGATCGCAGTCTTCTCAGCTGCTGCTTCGAATTAATATGCAAAAATTGCTTCAAACATACCTTAAACATGTATATTTATACATTTTGTTATACTACTATACATCAATAGCATACAAAAGTCAATATATCATCTTAATATATAAATCAGGCCATAAAATAAACCTGCCACAAGGCTTCAATGCAAGAAATCCAATGCAATTTTAGCGCAAATAAAAGCAGTCATTTTTGTTGCATTTTACTGATATATATTATAATTATTTTATCTTATGCAGACACTTTCCCCAAAAAAAATGGACAATTTTTGCAATACAGAAAGCAATTTTTGCAAACCGACTCCGTTGACATGACTTTTTTTAAATTTTATAATAACCTTACAATATATCAAATTAGGAGGATCATTTATGAAAAAATTAGTTGCAATTGTTTTATCTTTAACAATGTTACTGTTTGGAAGCAGCATGACAGCTTTTGCTGAAGAGCAGATTCCGCTTTCCCTTAAGAAGGAAGATTTGGCTCGCGGAAAGACAGCATACAAGTTAATGGTTTACAATAAGGAAGACGGCACACTTGTAGCTGATGGCCAGAATATTTCCTTCCCTCTTCCTGAACCCGTTGCACCAGGCCAGTCCATAACAGTAACAGTTAAGGGAACATCTGATGGAGATTTCAGAATCTGGCTTATTAACTCAGAAGAGAAGACTATGTCCGACATTTATCAGATGTCTGCAAACGGCTTCACATCAGGTGCCTTTGAAGTAACCACTACATTTACAAACCTTGAGAAAGAAGCCACAGGAGACGTAACAGAGTTATTCTTCAAGGCTCCTACATGGGATGGTAAGATTGAAAATCTGAACCTTACATATGTTGCTGTTAGCAAGCCTTTTACAGCAGGAGCTGCTGATAATACAACCGAAGAGCCGGCTCCTGAAGCAACAGAAGCAGCTGCAAGCGCTGCTCCCAAGACAGGCGTTAAGTCCAACGCTTATGCATACCTTGCATTAATGGCAGTTGCCTGCGCAGGCTTCGTAGTAACAAAGAAGAAGGTATTAAACAAGTAATAATATAGATTTTCCTAATTGCAGATAAACCGGGAGAATAAAGCTCCCGGTTTTTTTGCGTCTTATTATTTTGGGCCGGTATTTAACTGTATAAATTGGGTGTATAAAATAACCTATCTGATAAAATTTTCATAAAGCTTTCAAATTAAACGGCTTAATCAATAAAAAGATAGGCTCCCAGCATATTTCTGCTGTCGTTATCCGAATATGTAATATAACCTATTTTCAGGGCCTCCTCCAAAACCGCCCCCCGCATATGATAAATAGCTGCGCAGGCATGGTCTATCTGATGGCTGTCGTTCTTTAAAAATTCAGGTACCTCATCCAAAATGATTTTTCTGCAAAAATCATAATGCTCCACGGCAATTTCCCTGGCCTCATCAAATAGCCGCCTATACTCCATCTCCTGCTGGTGCGATAGTTCTATTTTCTTTGAAAATGAAACCCAAAGGTTGGATAGTAATTCTTTCCCTCTTTTTTCAGATAGCCGTAACTGACCAGCCTGTCAAGAACGACTGCCGGTATGCCGGACAGCTCCATTCTGGCTGCAGCCACCAATGCCCTGACTTCCTCATACTTCAAATGAACGGGTGTTTTATTGCATATCCACTTATAATTGAATTTATACTGTCCAAAATTAATATAGTCTGAATAATCAGGTGTATCCATGCAACCATGCAAGCCGACAAATTCCGGCCGATCACCCTTATAATCCTCAAGCCCCAGCAGATCCCATTCACCGCCATTTGGTCGAATTGTGTTACCTAATCTGCCAATGTTTTTCTCAACCGACTCAGAAGCTTTTTTTATTTTTTCCTTCCTGACGGCTAAATCAATATTGTCAACCGTCTGCATAAGCAGGGCCCATTTCATATCCTCATATGGCTGATATCCTTCATGCCATTTGGAACCATTCTCCTCATAGCATTTTACCTTATACTCCTGCAGCTTGATAATGGCAGCAGTAAGCTCAGGGGCAATCCTGCGCAGATTCTTGTTTATTTTCTCCTGCGCCCTTGCACTTACTATGAAAATATTAGTTTCATACTTATTGCCCTTCTTTTTCAAAAGTGTGGCGTTTGTCAGCAAATTAAGCTCATCCTCCATATAGGGAAGCGCCACACCAAGCTCAATGGAAAGCTCCTCAGCCGTTGACGGTGTCCTGTAAGCGGCCAGCAGAATATTTTTGCATAGACTTCGTGAAATAATAGACCAAGGTTCACCATTTTTTCCGCTTCTTCCGTTCATTATAAATCCTACATTCTCCGGCTTATAGCTCATTACACCAAACTCCCTTGCCATGAGCATACCCTCCTTTAAAATATTACGTGATCTGAACAGCTTTGTCTTGACTGTTCCTTCGGGGATGTTCAGCATTTTTGCAATATCCCTGACACTCATATCATCGATATAATATGCCAGAACTATTTTTCGATAATCCGATGCTATAAAGGCAAGCTCCCGCCTAAGCAGTCCCAGCTCCTCCTTATGAATAGCGTCATCTTCGACTAAGCCGTCAAAGGCCAGCTCAAGGCTATCTATATCTGCTGCAGAAACTGCTTTAGCTCTCCTGTTTTTTTTATCTGCCCAACTGCTGTATCTGTTTCTTGCTATTTTCCATACCCATGCGGGAAAGTTCTCAGGAATGGTCCCCTTCTTAAGCTCGGCAATAATATTTAATGAAATATCCGAGGCCAAATCCTCAGCTTCATGGGCATTCCCGGTCTTTTTAAGTCAGAAGTAAAAAAGCTTGCCTATATATTCGCGGCTAAAGTCCGCAATCAGCTTATCGGTGAGTGTGTTGGAATTTGTCATTGCTTAAGTCCCCTTTCGCCTATATAGTGTGGCAATGGTCCGTTTGGTTTCACCATGATTTGATTGTTGCGGAATAAAGATTTTTCGGAATAAATATCCCTAAGCCTGCCTCCTGACTTAAGCAGCTCAAGAGCAAGCCTGCGGGCCTCGGTATATGCTTCAAATATCCTGTCCGCCTTCTCCTTATCATGATACACCTTCCAGTAACCGGACAAAAGATAGTTTTTGCCGGAGTTTTCAATATAGGCTTTTACATCCTTAAGCGGATAACCCAAAAGCAGACCTATTTCATGGGGGAAGGCCCCTGCAGCAGGCGTTTGCCGATACCCGGGATCCTGACAGCTTATGCTATCCGCCCCATATTTGAAATAATCCGCAAGCCTGCGTTTCCACTTATCAAGCACATTATCAAGACTGCCATCTGCCACATCGTAGCCACAGGAGCTTAAGTAATTCCTGATCTGCTTATCAGCCAGCAACTCCAAAAGCATTTGCCTGTTGTATATCAGCAGAAAAAGATTGCGCTTACTCTCAAATAAGCAGCTGCATGAGCAGGAGAATAAATTTGCATACTCCTCAAATATGGCCAACAGCTGTTTAATACTGCTTACCCTCTTTTTTTCGACTTGAATTAGATTGGCAGGCTTCATATGAAGCAGGGTCGGCATGCAGTGCCAGGCCAATAGTAAGCTGACATACCGGTCCAGTTTCCGTATATCGCTTTCATCCGTTTCCATCGTAAATATTTTTTCATTTAGCACTTTCTTTTCTTTTGCCGCTCTATCTACTTTTGCTGCTTTATCCGCTATTCTATCCCCTGCTTTCTTTTTTTTCTGCCAATCATGAACCTGTGCCAGTGGTCCTGAACTTATTAAGTCTGCCCACATCCTGCCGGCCATCCTCCTTAATTCATGCAAAGCTTCTTTGCAGTAACGGAAACGCCTTTTGATTCTTTACGATAATTTAAGCATGTCCAGGACCCTGCCTTCATATGCGTAAATCCCCGGAAGATATTTAGAATACTTAAGTATCCGGTTACTTAAGCTTTGATATATAATAAAACAAAAATAAAACAAATCACCGGAAATGCTCCGGTGACTGTACCTATCCCAAATAGAAAATGATGCTATCAAATTTTATCAGGTAAGCTTACAAATCCTACTTCTCATAATACAATATACCCAGGGTATTTGGCCCGCAATGGCTGGATATAACTCCCCCCGCCCTTGTTACCAATATTTCTTTGAAATAGTTCAGGCTCTTTACATATTCATATGTCTCCTGCTCTATTTCCTTATCTATACCGGAATGGGTGATAAATACCCTTGCAGGATCTGCATTCAGCAATTGCTGCTCCATATCTCTGGCATAGCTTCTGACAACCAGCTGCTGCTTGCCGCGGTATTTTTTTGCCACTCCCATTTTACCATCCTTAACTGCAATCATAGGCTTCAGCTTAAGCACATTGCCTATCAATGCTGTTACTGCATTGCAACGTCCACCCCTGTGAAGATAAGTCAAGGTATCTATAACAAAGGACGCATTAACCTTATCCCTGTCGGCATTAATCGTCTCAACTATCCAATCAGCGTCCTTACCTTCCCGGGCATACTCGGCAGCCCTAAGAACCTGCAGACCGATACCTGTAGACAAATTCTTTGAATTAATTACCCTCAGCTTGTCATATGACAGCTCCTCCGCCGCCAGCCGAACGGTATTGCAGGTTACAGACATGTCCTCTGAAATTCCAAGAAAGATTATATCATCTCCTGCCTCAACCATAGGGCGAAGAAAATCAATTACATATCCCAAATCCGGGCCTGCTGTCTTAGGAGTCGTATTATTCTTGTCCGCCCATTCATATATTTCATCCGGTGTTATTTCCACACCATCCAGATAGCTCTTGGAATTAAGAATAATATTCAACGGAATTATTGATATATCATATTTTTCCAATAAATCCTTACTCAAATCGCAGGTGCTGTCTGCAACAATCCTAATATTTCCCATAACAATTACCATACCTTTCTTCACAGCCGGACAATAAAAAGTCGGGCTTTGTGGAAATTTATAACTTTATTATTTGATTATAAATTATTAAAAAATATAATTCAATAGAGCACTCCAAAAAAACCGCCATATTTACATATATTATGTTTAAAAGATATTTTAACCTGTCAATAATTGTATATGCATCTTATATCCCATACCTGCAATTATAAATTTATTATTCTATAAGAGATTCAGCCAAATGTCGTTTATTACAGAATATATGGACGAATTTCTTATAGAATAGACAAAGACCCGGCTTGCGCTCCAGTTCCGGGGGCAAATCGGGTCTTTGCCGTTTATAATGTATTTTATTAATCCAGGGCAGCCTTAAAGGCTGTATAAATCTTGTTGTGAAGCTCTGTTGCCTCAGGACTTACATCCTGTATGAATTCACCCTGAGGAATATCCTCTGTTGTTATAACCAGGCTCTTCTGGAAATCCTCAGGCAAATACTGATAAGCCGCCTTATTTGGGCACAGATAATATATTTGTGATGATATCTTTGCGCCTATCTCACCGTCAAGAATAAAGTCCAGGAATTTATGGGCATTATCACGGTTGGGTGCATTGGAAGGAATAAATAATGCATCAACGCCAAAGCCCAGACCTTCCTTGGGATATACCACCTTGAAATTGGGATTGGCCTGCAATGCCAAAGCCACCTGTGAGGTAAAGAGGAAGGCAACACTGATTTCGCCTGATATCAGGTAATCCTGGGTCTGGTCCTGGCTTAATACCCTGATGTTTGGAGCAAGCTTCAACAGCTTTTCACCGGCAGCCTCTATGGCGGACAAATCCTCAGTGTTGAAGGAATGTCCCAATGTCTTTAAGGTTATGCCGGTAATAACCCTTTCGGTATCCATAATCCCTACACTATCCTCCAGTGACGGATCCCAAAGGGACTCATAGCCGGTTATTTCAATATCCACCTGATCAGGATTATACACAATCAGGGGAATGCCCGGCGCATAGGGAACGGTATATTTATTCTCACTGTCATAGAAAAAGCCCTGATAAATCGGATCAATATTGGAGAAATTAGCTATCCTGGATTTATCCAGCTCACTTACCAGCCCTTCATCTATAGCTATTTTTATTATGTAATCACTGGCAATTACAAGATCATAATCTCCACCCTTTGTATTTTCCAGCTTCGCCAGCATCTCTTCATTTGTCTCAAAGCTTGTGTAATTTACCTTAATACCTGTTTTTTCTTCAAATTCGGCTATTACGTCATTGGGAACATATTCAGCCCAGGTATATAAATTAAGCTCCTGTTTCTCTCCCTTTGAACAAGCCGTAAAAGCCGCCAGCAATAATAATACTGCTGCAAGAAATACTAATCTGCTATACTTCATCTGCTTACTCCTCTCTGTTTTATTATTTGGAATTTAAAATACTCAGCAATTGAATTGCTTTGCATTGTATAACAGTTTATGAAAAACCTACTAATCCTTAGAAGGCTTTTTCCTTCCGATAAAATTGGCCAGCACCACCAATATCAGGGTGCACAAAAGCATCATCGTACATAAGGCATTTATCTTGGGGGTTACTCCCGTTTTAAGCTGGGTATATATTTTTATAGGCAAGGTATTGGTCCTGGGTCCTGTGATAAAGATACTGATGACTACATCATCCAGAGACATGGCAAAAGCCAGCAGCATGCCTGATATAATGGCAGGTGAAATAAGTGGCAGGGTTATATCAAGAAAGGCCTTCGTTTCCGATGCTCCAAGATCCCTTGCAGCTTCCACCAGGGATTTGTCAATTCCTGCCAGCCGGGCCTTTACCATCATAAATACATAGGGGATGCAAAAGGATGCATGACCTATTACCAGGGTGACCATTCCAAAGGGAAGCTTCATCATGGAAAAATAGGCCATAAACACCATACCCAGGATTATTTCCGGTATCATAATCGGAAGCGTGGATATGTATTCGATAATCCCCTTTGACTTAAGCGCAGCCTTAGCCATTCCCACCGCTCCCAGCGTACCGATAACGCCTGCAATTATACTGCTTAGCACACCGATTATTAAGCTGTTTTTTAGTGCTTCTATCAGGCTTCTGTCCGAAAAAAGCTCCTTATACCAGCTTAATGACCAGCCTCCCCAAACACTCGACTGTCTGGAGGCATTAAATGAATAAGCTATTACTACAACAACCGGCAGATACATCAATATAATTAAAATAGCAAGGTAAATATTCGGCAGCTTTGTCCTGTTCTTCATATATCACACTAACCCTTCCAAATCCTTAACATGAGTTACCCTGCGATAAATCCATATAATCAATGAGGTCAATATCATAAGTACCACCGACAATGCTGATGCAAAGGGCCAGTTTCTTGTTGTTATAACCTGATCCCTTATCAGATTGCCCACCAGCATAAATTTACCTCCGCCAAGGATGTCGGCTATAAAGAAAAGGCCCATTGATGGAATGAATACCAATACCACTCCTGACAAAATACCGGGCAGGGTCAGCTTTACAGTTACCGTAAGAAAAGCCTGCAGCCTTGTTGCTCCAAGATCCCTGGCTGCCTCCACCAACGACCAGTCAAGCTTTTCCGATACGGAGTATATAGCAAGTATCATAAAGGGCAGCAGGGCATACACCATCCCCACCAATACAGCCGGAAACGAATATAAAAGCTTTAATGGCTTGTCAGTCAGTCCAAGTCCCATCAGGAGCTTATCCAGCAGGCCATTGCTTCTGAAAATAATTATCCAGCCATACATTCGTATAAGGGCATTTGTCCAGAAGGGTACAATCACAAGAAGCATCATAATCTTTTTCCCCCTGGAAGTCAGCTTAGCCATAAAATAGCCGAAAGGATATCCCACCAGCAGAGTTATGGCTGTTGTCAGCAGGGCCAGCTTTAATGATTCAATAAAGGTATTAAAATATACCGGCTCAAATATCTTCATGTAATTTGATAGGGTAAATACTTTTTCAACTCCCCAAACCTCAGCCCTGGTAAGAAAGCTCAGCACCAGCATGTAAATTAGCGGTCCGCATACAAAGGCCAGGGTAAACAGATATAAGGGTATTACTCCATACCAAAGATTGCTCTTTTTTTTCTTCCTGCTTTTTGTTGCCAATTCTTTAACCTCCATAGCCAAGCTTACAGGTATTTTTCCTATATATTACAAATCCACAAGTACTCCGTGATTAGCATCAAAGCTCATATAGACTTCGCTATTCGGCTCAAATGCCAGCCTCATGCCGAGGCTGCTGGATACCACCTCTGTTCCATCTTCAAGCTGAAGGAAAAGCTTTTGCATGCCACCGGCAAAGGATATTTCCTTAAGCCTGCACCTTATGCTGGTTTGGGTACTGTATGTATATAATTTTACATTTTCGCTTCTTACAGCCAGTATTACCTCCATGCCGGGTGCAGGCTGCTTGTCTCTGACGGCCGCCTTTACTTGGCCACCCGCCACCTCTATGCTGGCTACACCATCCTTTATCTCTGTTACCCTTCCGCGAATCAGGTTGGCATTGCCTACAAATTCTGCAACATAGCTGGTTTTCGGCAGGTCATACACCTGGGCGGGAGTGCCAATCTGCTCAAATACTCCGTCTCGCATAACAGCAATACGATCCGACATATTGATGGCTTCCTCCTGATCATGTGTTATATAGACAAAGGTAATCCCAAGCCTTTTCTGCAGCCTTTTAAGCTCCGTCTGCATCTGCCTTCTAAGCTGCAGATCCAACGCTCCCAACGGTTCATCAAGTAACAATACCTTGGGATTGTTGACAATAGCTCTGGCTATTGCCACCCTCTGCTTTTGCCCACCGCTCAGCTCATGAGGTAAGCGTTTATTATAGCCTGAAAGCTGAACCAGTTCCAGAGTCTGTTCCACCCTGACTGCGATCTCCTTTTTATCTGTCTTGCGGATTCTCAAGCCATATGCTATGTTGTCTTCGACATTCATATGAGGGAATAAGGCATAATTCTGAAATACCGTATTAACATCCCTCTTGTTTGGTTCCATTTCGGTAACATCAATGCCATTTAAAAACACCCTGCCGCCATCCGGCTCCTCAAGACCTGCAATAATGCGCAAAATGGTAGTCTTGCCACAACCGGAAGGTCCAAGCAAGGTTATAAACTCGCCTTTGCCGATTTTTATACTGATATCCTTTAAGACTTCAGTTTTGCCAAAGCTCTTGGTGATATTCCTCAATTCCAAAATCGTATCCAACTTTGCTTCCTCGTTTCAATCCAGTAATTTTGACGAAAAAAGTACTGCAGGCTATTAATGTGGTTAATATTACCTGCAGTCTATATTATCTATCTATAGGGCGCTTTTTGTCAATGTAATATCTTAACTTATTATATTGCTAAATTAGAATATGATAGTTTATTTTAGAAAGCGCCTGCTTAAAGCTTAAGCTTTATTTAGTTTTCTTTTTTACCACATCTGTCAGCTTGAAGGCTGTGATGCGGTCCATTTTATATTTTGATTCCTCAAAGGCTCCTGTTTCATAGGTTACATACAGATAATTGCCATCAATAGCTATTCCCTCATTCATTGAAGGTACAGATACACTGTTTACCAGCTTACCAAGAGGAATTACCCCATCAACGGACTTAGAATAATCCGGCTTATACACATCCAACTGCCTGATGTAACCCCTCATTCCTGAATGGATCTGACATGAACGGGATATAATCAGGGTTCCTATATTGGTGAAGGCCACTCCCTGTACCCTGTTGGGCATTATTATGGTATCCTTCTTCTTAAGCTTCGGATCTGTATATTTATCCTCGATAATATAGCTGTACATATTTGTTTGCTTTATCTCGTCATAAGTTCCTACCCAAAGCTTTTCGTCATAATATGCACAATAGGAGGCTGTAAAGCCAACAGAAATGACCTTGCCATATTCTATATATACATAAGGAGCCTTGCTCTTTACCGCCTTTCTTATGTCGGATATGCGTATGGTCGCCACTCTGGAGCCTATTGTTACCCACACGTTACTGCCGTCAAAGGCCAATCCTCCTGCATGTGGCTTGCTGGGTAATATCAGGGTAGTCAGCAGCTCCTTTGTTTTCTTGTTAACTACATATACTACAGAGTTCTCCTCCCCTGACAGGTCATAGGCTGACATCAGCAAAAATTCACTAGCAAAGGTCAGGCCCTGGGGACACATACGGTTGCTGGAAAAGCCCCCTACATTGGTGGTAATTAGCCCGGGTATGGCATAGCTCTTTTCATAGTTAACATATTTTGAGAAAAAATCCAGCTTCTGATATGACCATGAATTATAAAAGTCCTCTTCAGTCGGAAAGAGCTTGGGGGTATTGCTTGTAGGCGGCACTACGTCTATATAAACGGTTTTAATATCCGACTTGTCTCCTTCGTAATTCGTTCCATTATATAGCTTGCGTGCCCTTATGTAAAACTGGTACGTCTCACCTGTTGTAAGATTTTCAGCAATATAGCTTCCTCCACTTCCGCCTGATATGGAAGCAAGCAGCTTAAAATCACTAATCGGGCTTCCAATATAAATATCATAGGAGGTTGCCCCCCTTACTGCAGACCAGGTAAGCCTTACCTTGCCCTCTCCCGCCTTGTATTTAAGGGTCGGCTTTGCAGGAACAGTGCAGGTATCAAGAACTGGTGAGAAGGGTCCTGCAAATTCCTCGCTATAGACATAAGCGCACACCTTGTACTTGTATCCTACTCCGGACAACAATCCGGTATCGGTATATGTAAGTGATGATGTGGTTTGGACCAATTTGTAATCATCTGCAGTCGCCAGGGAACGGTATACCATGTATCCTGTAGCATTTCTGGCAGCCGTCCAGCTCAGCTGAATGGAGGAGGATGTCGTCTGGACTACTCTCAGCTCAGTAACCGCATCCGGCATGGTAACCCTAAGGAGGGGCTCCGAAAATTCACTGTGATATTCAATACCCAGCAGGTTGACAACAGCCTTGATACGATAGCCTAATATATTCTCCGTTTGATCACTCAGGCTTATTGAGTTGCTGTATGCCTGGTACTTTAATACAAAATCACCTGTATGAGGTTCCAGGCAATATATGTCATACCTGGATGCATTGCTGACCTCATTCCATTGCAGGGTTAAGCTTGTATCCCCATGCTCAATCATTTTAATGCCGCTTACCCTTTCCGGCAATACTGTTACAGCAAAGGTATCCATTAAATTTTTGTAAAGAACAACAATAGACTGCCTGCCGACTTGATTACCGTCATAACCCAAAACCTGATAATCAGTTATGGCTTCTTCGGAACCATCGTCATAATAGGCCTCAACCACTATGCCGGTCAAATCAAGGCTTTCGCCTTTAGTATAGTTACGCTTGTCCGGCTCGGATACAACCTTTATCATCACTATCTGGCGCTCCCGATATGGCTCTGTGGATTGCTCCTCTGCGTTCTGTTCTTCGGTCGCCTGCTGCTCTGCCGCTTGTTCCTCTGCCGGCTGTTCCTCTGTCATTATCTTCCGGCTGTCGTCAATCTGCGCAGCAGCAGCATTCATGCTGCCAAAGGAGAATACGCCCAGCATTATTAAGCATAATAGAACTAGTTTCAGATGTATTTTCATGAATCTTATCAACTCCATTACTTTTTGTTGCTAAAGCAGGTTAGCCTGGTGCAAAAACGTATAATTAATCAATAATTACAGCATTTTTCGGAAGAGTGTTAAATACCTTCTTAAAGGCTCTTGAAAATGTGGAGTAATTCTTGAATCCGCTCAGGTAGCATGCCTCTGTGACAGTGCAGCCCTTGCGGACCAGATCCTTAGCAAGCATTAGCCGTTTCTCTGTTATGTAATTACCAATTGTATACCCGGTTTCAGCCTTAAAATAATGCATCAGATAATATCGGCTGAGATAAAAATGCTCGGCAATTTTATCAATCGTGATATCCTCTGTTAAATGCTCATTTATATATGTGATTATTTTCAAAAGCTTACTGTTTTCGTTGACGGAATCCAGGTAGTTAATATTATTGAGAATAGCGGTACGGTTGAGCTGTATCATAAATTCCAAAAAAAGAATCTTCTGATATAATTCCTTTGCAAACGCCTGATCTGAAAATGAATGCTCCAGCTCCAGGCATACCTGATACAGCTTGCTTTTTTCAACCGAAGGCACCCTGAGCACACCTGAATGTTCCTTCCTTGCGCGCTCAAAGCAGTAATTCAGGTTATAGTCGTTTTCAGAATACTTCTGCAAAAATTGTGTGGAAACATATATGATAATCCTTTCATATGCGGAATTATCCAGTATAGTAGGCTTATGAATCTCACCCGCATTTATCAGCACTATGTCATAGGGTTTAAGCTCATAGCTTCTGCCCTCAATAGAATAATTAACCCTGCCGCTGATAAATATGATGATTTTGTTGAAATCATGATAATGAAAGTTAAACTCCTTTTTCTGCCTGTCTATTATATGGAAGATACGAAAGTCATCCTCCAGATATCCGAGCTTTTCAAAATTATTCATGCTTGCTCCTCCACACTTTGCTACAAATTAACCATACAGCATTATATGCAATATAAAAAGCATTATTGTCATATTTCTAAAACAAAATGTCGTGTAAAATAAAATCAGATGATATAGTTAAATATTTACATCTATTGTTTATCAGGGGAGGTATGTATATGCTGCCAAAAGGTGTATGGTTACCGATAATCACTCCTTTCAAGGGCGATAAAATAGATTTTGCATCATATAAAAGATTAATTGACCATTATGCAGGTACTGGTATCAGCGGTATTATCCCGCTCGGCACTACCGGTGAATCTCCGGTACTCAGCGACTTCGAATTCGAGGAAATGATTGAATATACAATGCTTTATGTTAACGGCCGTCTTCCGGTTTATGTGGGTATCGGCGGCAACTATACCGCTCAGGTTATCAAAAAGATAAAGATAGCCGAATATTACGACATCCAGGGTATTCTTTCGGTTTGTCCCTATTACAACAAGCCGTCACAGGATGGCATATATGCTCATTTCAAAAGCATTGCCGAGTCAACCAATCTGGATATAATAATTTACAATATACCCTACCGCACCGGTGTCAATATAAACAATGACACAGTCCATAAACTGGCCGAGATTGAAAATATCGTAGGCATAAAGGATGCCTGTGGCGATATCAAGAATACACTTAACCTTTTAATGAATCCGCCGAAGGATTTTTCTATCCTTACCGGTGAAGACATCCTCTTTTATACTACACTGACTCTTGGGGGCCATGGTGGCATAATGGCTTCTGCCCATCTGAAAACAGAGCTTTTTGTGGATGTTTACAATAAGGTTAAAAGCCGTCAGCTGGATGCCGCCCTGGAGAGCTGGAAAAAGCTTTATGAGTTTATTCCTCTGCTCTTTATGGAACCAAACCCTGCTCCCATTAAATATTGCCTGCATAATCTGGGCCTGATTGACTCACCCGAGCTGAGGCTTCCCCTTACTCAGATTTCAGACGGCCTGAAGGAAAAGCTTAACCGTTTTTTTCCTGAGAGAGTGGTTGGTATTAAAAAAGATACCATCCAGCCGATAAGCGCTTAATGGCTTTAAAGTAAAGACTCATGCATATTTTGGTAAGCTTCTTTACCAAAGCATGGGTCTTTACTTAACTCTTCAATCTCTTTTTACTCTTCTATTTCTTTTTGCTCTTGTCATCTGTCTTTAGTTCGTAATTTTCTGTTCCGGGCAGCTCATAAACTATTACAGCCACACCCCGCTGAATTTCCTGATACATCTTCTCGGCCGCCTCCAAAGGCATATTGATGCAGCCGTGGGAGCCTTTCGTTTTATATATATCCTTGCCGAATTCCTTTCTCCATGTAGCATCATGGAAGCCTATATTCCTGTTAAAGGGCATCCAGTATTTAACCGGCGTTTCATAATCCTCTCCCACCAGCACCGCATTGCGCTGCTTGTACTGGACCGGATAAGTGCCTGTAGGTGTACCATAGTTTTTTGCCAGATTTCCTGATACAAAATCCGACTCCACCACCAGCTTGCCGTCTTTGTAGAAAAACAGATGCTGCGCTGTCAGATTAACCTCCACATAGGTATCGCCTATATCGTCTTCTCCATATTGCTGGGCTGTCTGATAATATACCGGCTCCTTCTTGACAACGGCGCCGCTTTTAATCAGCTCCAGCAGCTCCTCGGCTTCCTTGGGCCTGTTCAGCCACCAGCCGTAATCTCCTCCGGAAACCTTGATGACATCACCATAGCTGGTTTTAAAGGTTCTGGTCTTGCCGAAGGTGTTATAGGTTTTCCCTATATAATCAACAAATTGCTTAATACCCTCCTCCGGCTGGAAGCTGACCACAAAGTCATCGGAAAGGGAAATCCACTGACTTATCAAGTTGCCGTCAAGAACCTCCACCTTATCTCCAAATTCATATGTGATTTTACTACCGGCATATTTATTCATTTCCTCAAGCGCCTTCACAAGAGGAGGATATTCCGATGTGATCTCGGGCTTTTCATAGCAGTCAAGCTCCTCAAGCAAGAGCTTGGGCTTCATGATTTCTACTGCATCCTTAATTGCCTGATAAAGCTTGTCCTCTATGATTTTAGCTCCGGGCTGTTCAGGAATCAGCTCGTAACCATTCTCACCATATTCCGAAATGGATGCATTGACCGGAGCTATATTATTTTCCTCCTGCAAAAAAGCCAGCCTCTTAAATTCCTCCTTCAGCAGCTCCTCATCGTAAACCAGCATAGTATCTACCACATAAATATGCTTATTAAACAAATCAGCCGGCCAGCCAAAGGGCTTCTGCTCCTTTATTATTTCAGCCAGATTTATGGAGTACACAGTATGCATATTTATACTGCTGCCGCTGATGGTATCAAATATACCGTTTCTTCCTTCCAGGGAAAGAACATAGGATCTTACTTCGCTGCTTATCAGGCTTTCCGCTTCCTCAAAGGTCATATTGGATACATTTATACCATTAATGTATGTATTTGAATAAAAGCGGTCACGATAGTAATATGCCACGAATAAATAAAGAAAGCACAGGGGTACCAGCATTATGACAAGCAATGCAATCAATATTCTTTTTACCAATCTTTTTTTGCTTGCCCTTCTTTTACCTTTATATTTTCTTCTTTTTGCCGCCATTGCAACACCAACTTGTTTAATAATTTGAATTTGTTATATGCTACATATTCAGCTTAACATGTAAACATGTCTTTTTAAGGGCAGTTTGATTAATTTTTATTTAAATTAATATTTTTTATTTAAATTAATATTACATAAGCGTTTTCCTACTAAAAAACTGTTCCATAGCGGTTATGGAACCGCTATGGAACAGTTATCATTAATACGTGCACAATATTATATCAATATTTGCATTTAATCAATATTGGAATTATTCGTTCTTGAGTCTGTTCTCAAGTGCATCAAGCTGTCTGTACATCTCTTCAGGCAGCTTGCCCTCGAACTTGGCGTAGTACTCTCTTATGGAAGCAACCTCCTGGAGCCATTCCTCTCTGTCAACCTTCAGCAGCTCCTCCATGTCTTCCCTGGTTACACCCTCAAGACCGCTTATATCTATGGCATCAACTGTAGGCATATAACCTATAGGTGTCTTTACAGCCTCACCCTTGCCGGATACTCTCTCGAAGATCCATTTCAGTACACGGCTGTTTTCACCAAAGCCGGGCCATAAGAACTTGCCTTCCTCGTCCTTGCGGAACCAGTTAACATAGAATATCTTAGGCAGCTTATCCTCGCTGGACTTTTCGCCAATTTCGAGCCAATGCTTCAGGTAATCGCATACATTGTAGCCGAAGAAAGGAAGCATAGCAAATGGATCACGACGAACCTGACCGATATTCTTGGAAATTGCAGCTGCTGTAATTTCAGAGCCCATTATGGAGCCCATGAATACGCCGTGCTTCCAGTCAAAGCTTTCATGAACCAAAGGTATAGTCTTGGGACGACGTCCACCAATCAGGATAGCTGAAATCGGTACACCCTTCGGGTCCTCCCAATTGTCGGCGATAGACGGACACTGAGCTGCAGGTGCTGTAAAGCGGGCATTAGGATGAGCTGCAGGCTCTCCCTTATCAGGTGTCCAGTCATTACCCTTCCAGTCAATCAGATGATCAGGTGCAGGAGTTCCTATACCCTCCCACCATACATCGCCGTCATCGGTAAGGGCAACGTTGGTGAAAATAGTGTTCTTCTCTATAGTGCGCATTGCATTAGGATTGGAGTGGTAGCTTGTTCCAGGTGCAACGCCAAAGAAGCCTGCCTCAGGATTGATAGCATACAAACGGCCGTCCTCGCCAAACTTCATCCATGCAATATCATCACCGATGGTCTCAACCTTCCAACCGGGGATTGTAGGCACAAGCATAGCAAGATTAGTCTTACCGCAGGCGCTCGGGAATGCACCGGCTACATACTTGACCTCTCCCTCAGGGCTGGTCAGCTTCAAAATAAGCATATGCTCAGCAAGCCATCCCTCGTCACGGGCAAGTACTGATGCAATACGAAGAGCAAAGCACTTCTTGCCCAGCAGAGCATTTCCGCCATAACCTGAACCATATGACCAAATCAGCTTCTCTTCAGGGAAATGGCTGATGTACTTCTTCTCCATAGGTGCGCAAGGCCATGTGGAATCCTTCTGACCCGGCTCAAGAGGTGCACCTACGGAATGCAGGCAAGGTACGAAATCGCCGTCTTCACCAAGCTCTTCAAGAACCTTGCTGCCAATACGGGTCATTATTCTCATATTTACAACAACATAAGGGCTGTCTGTTAATTCAACACCTATTTTGGATATCGGAGAACCAATAGGTCCCATAGAGAAAGGAATTACATACATTGTTCTGCCCTTCATGCAGCCTTTGTACAATTCCTTCATAGTAGCCTTCAGTTCATCCGGGTCAATCCAGTTATTAGTAGGACCGGCTTCCTCTTTAGTTTTGGAAGCAATAAAGGTTCTGTCCTCAACACGGGCAACATCGGAAGAATGACTTCTGAATAAATAGCATCCAGGGCGTTTTTCTTCATTCAGCTTGATAGCCATGCCGCTGTCTACCATCATCTGCAAGAGACGCTGATTCTCTTCTTCAGAACCATCACACCAATAAATCTCATCGGGCTGGCACATATCTGCCATTTCTTTTACCCAATCCAATAGCTTTTTGTTCTTTGTTGTAGTCATATGATACTCCTTTCAATCTAATGTATATATTTGTTTAATAGTTAAAAATTTAACTTAAATACCTAACCCGATTATATCTGAGCATGCGCCCAAGTTCAAGTAAAACATCCTTAACTTTATATAAACAATTTCACAAGATATCACGCTAATTGTTACCATATAAAGCTAATTTAATTCATTATATAATACTCCTTCCTAAAAGTAAATGCCGTATGATTAATTTTTTGAATATACAAAGCAAAAAACTAAAAAAATTATAGTTTGACATAAGGTTCGCTTTTTAAAATTAATATATTCAGTTTTTTTTCTTGTCTTTAGGAAGTGAAGTAAATCTCTTTTACCGATTTCTGCCTTATTTGTATCTTCTAATCGGCGAAAATGTTTTCATTCAATGCTAATACAAATTATTTCAGTTAAAAAATGCTGCCGAATCTCCATCGACAGCATTTTACTATCCTTTTTATAAAATATAAACCAGACGTATTATATTACTTAACTATAAGCCTGCAGGATACATTCTTCAGCCGGGCGCTAACATCTCTTTCCTCTGTAAGATCAAGCACCGGATATCCGTCTATGTCAAAATGTACGCGTCTTATGCCTGTGCTTCTGGGGCCGTTGACTCCTGGTCTTGCATGATAAGCATTCCATACAATGCCCTCATCGTCAATGACATAGGAGTTATGTCCCGGTCCGAACTGTCCGGGTACGCTCCTGCTGGTCAGCAAAGGATAATTCAGCTTTGTCCAGCTTGCGGGATCCAGCAAGTCAGAGCCCGGCTCAGCCACCAGCAAACCAACAGCATAGGTGGCATCAACAGCAGCGCTGGAGAAGGTAAGAAAGATTTTTTTATCGGTTATCAGGGCAAAAGGTCCTTCATCAACAAAGGTGTGGTTATTTGCCCAACCATACTCAGGCTTGCTGAGCAAAACAGGATCTGTGATTAATCTCCACGGCTCCTGAGGATCAATCTTGGCTATATAAAGCCATGCTCCCTGATCAACAGGCAGGAACTGTCTCTGTGACCAAACAACATAATATTCCTTATTCCACTCAAAGCAGGTCATATCAAGTGAAATAACCTTGCCTGCCTCACACAGGTAAGAACCATCCTTTTTAACAACTCTCTTCGGTGCCGACCAGTCCTCCTTGCAAAGAGGATTGCCGCCACGCTTCAGCTTCATTACATGGGATTCCTCATGGAAGAATTCTCCGGGTGTTGCTGCATGGAAGATATACAAATCCTCTCCTATAACGTGAAGCTCCGGAGCCCATAACAGACCACCAATACCTTCATAGGTTGAAGAATCAAGAATTAAGTGCTCCTGCGCAGTGGCAAGTCCCGGAATAGTATCCGCTTCCCTGATGTATATGGTATGATTGCCGTCGGCATCATTGGTAGCTACAAAATAATACTTGCCATTCCATTTGCAAATGCAGGGATCAGCACGGTTAATTGCAAAGGGAAACTCAAAATGATCCTGATGAATTACACCCTTGATATCATAGATGCCGGGCCTGCTCCAATCAACCTTCTCGGTATTCCAGTCTATAGACTTGATTGAGCTGGTACCGTCACTGTATATGGCTTTAAACCTCATTTTGCTCAGCTCTTCAGGTGAAGAAGCAGTTATTGTTTCAGGCAGTTCGATTTTAACCATGCGAGGTGTCGTTAGCTTGCACTTTAATCTGTTTCCGATTTCTTCAGATACCTTTATGGTATTGCGGGGCACTATTCCTTCTATTTCGGTATTAACCCTGGCAAAGCCAACTGCTCCTATGCTGACCGGTTCAGACTGGCACTTCAGTGAAAACAAATCATCTATTTCACTCTGATACCATTTGCCGTAATCGTCACGCCAGCATATTATGTACCTTTCCTTAACCTTGTCATATTTGCAGGTAACATCTCTGATATATGCATTCGTATTAAGATCTATCAGGCCAACCTCAGTGTACTGAATCAAATCCTCGGAGGTAAAGAACAATACCTTTCCTTTACAATCCGGATCATAGTCTCCGTTAGCCTCCGTCCTTATTGCAACAACACCAAAGGTATTATCCTTCAGGTAAAATAAAAATGGACACTTCAAGCTTTTAGCCTTCATCGTACCATCCGGATTATGAGTGGCTTTTGCAAATAAAACTCCTGAATTGTGATTAAGCGGCTCAAATTTCACTCCATTTTCGCTATATGCCAGATGCATACTGTAGGCCAGCTTGTTGGAATAAATGATATCTTCCTGTGGCTCACGCGTATAGCACAGCACATATCTATCTTCCTTCATCATAAAGATCCTCCTATTGTATCTCAAATAAAAGCTTACTCTTAAGGTATTCCGTAAGTGCAATCAAAATATGCTGATTGATAAAAACAGATACCCATCCTATTATAATTTTATTATATTGGCAAATTCGAATATTTTCAATAAAAATCTCCGTTTTCTAACGTAATTCTACTATTTTTCGCATTAATCCTTCAAAAATATGATAGTTCCTATTAGAAAAAGTACTAAACCAATAGCCTTTCTGGTGCCTATTTCCATTTCATTATACAATACATCAATAACAAGACCGCTAAGCAGCTGTCCTGTCAATATTAATATCGTGGTATTTGATATACCAATCTCGGGAATGGCCTTTGATGAAAAAAAAATAATTAATGCCCCGAATATCCCTCCGATCAGCCATATAGGCCTTACATATGCCAATCTGGAATATTGCCCAAGCTTTCCGGTAAATACACTTACCAGCAGCATCAGAAGCACACCCAGCAGCAGGCTGTGCAGGGTAGCAACAGCCGGTGTAATATATTTTCCCAGCCGGGCATTGATGCTGGCCTCAATGGTTGTAAATATCCCTGCAAGTATTGCCAAAATCAAAGGTAGCAGCTTCATTCTCCCACTCTTAATATATTCGTCTCATAAATATATGTATGACAAGGCCAGAATATACAAGCATCAATATAAAAACATAATACGGCTGCTTGTCCGTTGCCTTCTCTGATTGGCAGCCGGACACAACTGTAATCTAAGCCAAAGGCAAGCCAACTGTTAATACACTGTCCCGGACACACTGATTACTTAATGTCTGTTACCGTATTTACATGTGAGCCAGGTATATAGGAGAATGTAATGCAATCACCTTCATTATATTTTATAATCTCTATCAAATCGTTCACCGATACGTCAAAGATATCATCGGAAGAATCCAGCAAAATATAGTAATGGGTATTTCCGTCCAGCACGCTGTCGGCAATCTTCCGGATTGTGCCCGTGATTTCAAGAACATCTCCAAAATCCTTGTCACTAAGGCCACCGGACTTCATTAAATTCACATATATTTTCTCACACTCTGCTATCGTATCACCAATTGCCACAATCTGATACTGCTCAACATTTACCATCGAATATTTCTTAACCAGGCCGGCAGCATCCTTCAGCGCTATGAAATAGGTAGGCTCGCCACCCACATTAAGCAGCAGGGGAAAGGTTGCCTTATATCCCAGATGCTGTACCTGTCCCTCCGCGGATGCCATGGCTGAGTACTCCTCTGCGCCTGCCACCGAATAAAACCTGGTCTGTGCCGTCCTCTGATTCATAACCACAAAGCCAACATTGGATTCATCGGCGCCCACGCTTGTTACTCCCGTGTATACCCAGACGTCATCTTCCATGGCAATATAATTGTAGCCATCTGTTGTCTGTAATGAATCCTTTTGTCCGAAGATGGAATTTATGAAGCCATGCTTTAGGGTGCCGTGATAATCATAAAGGGATATTAAGAGCTCCGCCGAAAATACCTTATCAATCCAGCTGGGGACTTCCTCAATACTGTATTCCGCCAGCTCACCCGTTATGGCATTGACGGTAACAACCCTGCCAATAGTTTGTCCTCCGAATAAACCGATGGTAAATTTTTTGACAGGGCAAATCCAAAAGGGGGTTCCGTTGTCATCAATTTCAAAGTTGATTTTATCAAAAATATAAGTGGGATAATTAAAGCGCAAATAACGGTATATATTTCTGCCAAAATGCTCCGCCTGTGAGTATTTCATCCCTTGCGGAAGCTTTACAAGCTCAACATTTTGTGTAGCCATATCAATTTTAATATAGGCAGGAATACCTTTTTTCCTGTTGGTTAACCATTTAATAATATTGCCGTATTTTAATGGGGTAACCCTGACAGGAGTGCCATTAAAGTTGATCTGAGTATAATTGTCCTGAACCTCAAACTGGGACACATATTCCGTCATACCACCCATTTTTCTTGAACCAAGAAGTATTGCCGTTTCCTTATCAAGGACAGGAATTTCTTTATATGAAATCTCCTTAATATCATCGGTATAGTTGCGTTCAACAACCGTCAGCAGCTTCTGGTACTTTTTTGCATGAACCAGAGGGGATGATAAAACTGCTGCTATTATATAGACAATAAACACTGCACCTGTTATGCCTGTAAATATGTTAAAAAGCCTTTTTTGCGAGGTGCGGCTAAAGGATGTTCTTCTACCCGGATCGCTGAAGGCTATAAGCCCAAAGGCTATTGAAACAAGCGCCAGTGCCAGAATTATAAACCACCAGAATCCGGATGAGTGGATATTTATGGCCGGCAGCGCAAGATAGTAATAAACAAATACAGCAAACCCCAGTATAATAACTGTAAATAGTGTTTTAATAGCTTTCAAGTTTTTATCCTCCTTGATTTTTTTTACTTTTTGCATCCTTAGTATTATTATAGCTGATTATGATTTGCCGTACATTAAAAATTTATTATATCTTACTTAACGATCATACCTTTCCAGAAAACTATGCACAACCCCTTTTTCCTTGTAAGCTATAATCGTGTCCAGATTTACATTTTCCACGCTTTTAAAGATATTGCTTTCGACGAAGGGATTGGTTTCCTTAAGCTGCTTAATCAGCCTCTTGATCTCCATTCTCTTGGAGCCTGTCATCTTGTCGGAAGCGCAGCTGGAGCAGGTATCGGTAAACCGGCAGGCGCACTGGATAAAATTGAGCTTGTTGTAATCCCTCCAGTGCTTGATATCATCCTCCCTGATAAGATACATGGGTCTGATTAATTCCATGCCTTCAAAATTCGTACTGTGCAGCTTGGGCATCATCGTCTGTATCTGTCCTCCATACAGCATTCCCATTAATATTGTTTCAATAACATCATCATAATGGTGGCCCAAAGCAATTTTATTGCAGCCCAGCTCCTTAGCCTTGCTGTAAAGGTAACCCCTTCTCATTCTTGCACAGAGATAGCAGGGGGATTTGTCCACCCTGTATACTGCATCGAAAATATCGGACTCAAAAATAGTAATAGGAATATTCAGCAGCTTGGCATTTTTTATGATAATCTCCCTGTTAATTTCGCTGTAGCCTGGGTCCATAACCAGAAATACCAGCTCAAATGGAAATTTATTATGTCTTTTAAGCTCCTGAAACAGCTTTGCCATCAGCATGGAGTCCTTGCCGCCTGAGATGCAGACCGCTATTTTGTCCCCCTCCTTGACAAGCTGGTAATCGTTTATCGCCTTGGCAAATTTGCTGAATAAGGCCTTATGGAATTTTTTGCGTATGCTGTTTTCTATTTCAATATAGCGGGTATCATCAGAAAAACTCTTGATAAGCCAGTCTCCATAGCCTCCTGCCAGATTGTAGGCATCATAACCCTTTTCACAGAGCATCCTGGCGGCATCCTCACTTATAATGCCCTTCAGGCAGTATACTATTATCTTTTTGTCCTTTGGCAACTGTGACAGTCTTTCTTCAAGACTCTCAGCCTCTATATTCAATGCCCCGGGAATAAATCCGTGCTGGTAAGAAATACTGCTTCTGATATCCAGCAGGAGGTATTCATTTTCAGGCATAGCTTTCAATTCCTCCACAGTAATAGTCCTATTGTCCATTGCCAACCTCTTTCTAAATATAATATGTCAACCAAGTTCATTTCTACATTATAAACAGATAAGTGATATGATTCAACGGAAAATTCAGCAGGCAGATATATATACCAATATAATATGCATAACAATATAAAGAAAAAGGGAGCCATTCATCAGGCTCCCTCAGGGAAAAAATTTATATATAAATATTGCAGAAACCGGCTAGCTTTAATTATTCTGAAAATAAGGGGGTGGACAAATATCTTTCACCTGTATCAGGCAATACTACTACAATCTTCTTGCCCTTGTTCTCAGGACGCTTTGCAACCTGTGTTGCTGCCCAGAGGGCCGCACCTGAAGATATACCAACCAGCAGGCCTTCTGTTCTGGCTACTTCTCTACCCGTTGCGAAGGCATCATCATTCTTGACCCTTACTATTTCATCATAGATCTTGGTATTAAGTACCTTAGGAACAAAGCCGGCGCCTATACCCTGAATCTTATGGGCACCTGCCCTGCCTTCCGACAATACCGGTGAATCGTCCGGCTCTACTGCCACTATTCTCAGATTAGGATTCTTTGACTTCAGATATTCGCCTGCTCCGGTAATTGTACCACCTGTGCCGATACCTGCTACGAAAATGTCAATATCTCCTTCTGTATCCTCCCAAATCTCGGGACCGGTGGTTGCATAATGGATAGCAGGGTTTGCAGGGTTATCAAACTGCCCGGGTATAAAGGAATTCGGCAGTTCGGCTGCAAGCTCCTGTGCTTTGGCAATAGCGCCCTTCATTCCCTTGGCCCCCTCTGTAAGTACAAGCTCTGCCCCATATGCCTTAAGAAGGTTTCTTCTCTCAATACTCATAGTCTCAGGCATCGTTAAAATCAGACGATAACCTCTTGCTGCAGCAATGGAGGCAAGACCTATGCCTGTATTGCCACTGGTAGGCTCAATTATAACTGAGTCAGGCTTCAATATACCTTTCTTTTCAGCATCCTCTATCATGGCCTTCGCAATGCGATCCTTAACACTTCCTGCCGGATTATAATATTCAAGCTTTGCTATCACAGTTGCCTCAAGATTATACTTTTTGTTGTAATTGGACAATTCCAAAAGGGGGGTCTTACCAACCAGTTCCGTTAAACTCTTGTATACTCTTGCCATAATTTTTACCTCCAATTATATAATACATATATGATTACTATGTTATCTTTATTTTATTACATATACCATTCATTGTCAATAGTTTTTTTATATTTTTACTGATATTATTTTTGCCCTGTTTAGCTATTATATGCCCTTTTATTGAACAATCTATGCGGCAGACAATTCGAGACTAAGCCATTAGAACAAATCGGGAATTAAGCCTCCATGTGTATTGACAAGGCTGTATAAATCAATTATATTTAATACATACAAAAATGATATGAATTAAAGGTGTGATGTAAGCATAAGCCATTATTTCTGTTTGAGCTGCATTTACTCTTGTAATGCTTTATAGGATTGGAGGATTATTATGAGGCTTTCTGCCAAGGGACGCTATGCTCTTGTTTCCACAATTCACATGGCCCAGAATTATAATAAGGATGAATATATAACACTAATCAGCATTTCCGAAAGGTTCAATATATCAAAAATTTATCTGGAGCAGGTATTTTCATTATTAAAAAGAGGTGGCGTGGTTAATTCGATTAAGGGCTCACAGGGAGGTTATCAGCTGGCAGACGTTCCTGAAAAAATCACTGTATATGATATCCTGTCATCAGTTGAAACCACTTTATTTGAAAACACAGAGGATACTATAGGGGAACAGTCTCCGGAGATTGAAACTGCAGTTAAGGCTCTTATATATGAGCCATTGGATTCAACAGTTAAGAATTTGCTGTCGGGTATCTCATTGTCAGACCTTGTCGCCGAGGTGGAGAAAAATAAGGGCGAGTCGGCTCTGATGTATTTTATATAGGAATATATAGGATTATAAAACGGCAGGTACCATATCAAACGGTAACCTGCCCCATATCCTTTTTTAGCCCTGATTTTCCACTACTATTACCTCTACACCGGCCTCTTCTATTTTTATCAATTCATCCTCAACAGCATCCCAATCTGTAATTATGGTATCAAAACGGCTGACATCGGTAACCTTTACAAATGAATTAATCCCTAACTTATGACTGGGTATAAGCAAAATTTTGCTTCTTGAGTGCTCAATAACAGCCCTCTGGAAGCTGGTTACTTATGTATACCGAACTAAGCAAATTATTAACTGACTGTATTATAAAAGCTTATTATAAGTGCTATAATAAAGACAGTTATATGACCTTTACTTTCTTATAGGAGGGATATCATGAGCAAGCTGCTTTATATTAAGGCAAACGCAAAGCCACAGGAAGCATCAAGAACCTACAGGATTTCAGACAGCTTTATAGAAAGCTATAAAGGCCTGCATCCGGAAGACGAAATTATTACACTTGATCTGTACAAGGAAGGAATTTCCCTGTTGACCTATGATAATATTAATTCCGTTTTCGGCCCCAAGACAGAAGAAAGCAGAAAGCATCCCATACTAAAATATGCCTACCAATTTGCAGAAGCGGATAAATATGTCATATCGGCACCCATGTGGAACCTGAGTATTCCTGCCATTCTGAAGGCATATATTGATTACATCTGTGTAACCGGGATAACCTTTAAATATACCGCAGACGGCCCTGTCGGCCTGTGCAAGGGCAAAAAGGCCTTGCATATAGTATCCAGAGGCGGGGAATATTCTGACGGCCCGTCCTCAGCCATTGAAATGGGCGACAGATACCTCCGTACAATATTTGCATTTATGGGTATCAGCGATTTTACCACCATTTCTGCAGATGGACTGGACATAATAGGCAACGACGTTGACGCACTTGTCGGCGACGCCATCAAAAGAGCCCAGGAGCTTGCCAAAAGCTTTTAGTGAGTATCTGTAAATCCTAAACGAGATCAGCTTATCCACAGCCTGATTGATTTGAGTAAGTGTTATCAACAAAGCAAAAGCGATATCACCATGTCAGGGATACCGCTTTTGCTTTGTTATTTAATTTAGCATTGGCTTATTTCAGGCAGTATTAAATTATCTTTGATGCCAAACAGAAACATGCTATAATAGTGCAAACCGACCCGAAAGTCTTAAGTAAACCACTTGCGACCGCTTCATTATGCCGCTTGCGCTCATGAAAGACCAAATGCTGCATAAACGTGGGCATAATTAAGCCTAAGTGTTTTTGCTATATATGCTATATCTAATATATGATACACGGACATTTCTGAAAACGAGGACGATGATATATGAATATTATTTTTATTTCCGAATTGGCTGAGGAATCATTTATCGAGCACATGAAAGACTTAGGCAGGGTAATCCTTGTACCGAAGGACCCCCGCTTTGACCCGAGAATAGCAAGCCATCCCGACCTGGTTATTACAATTGTCGATAACAGCTTAATTATTGATGAAAATGCGGACCCCAGCATCTTCCTACAGCTGGATGCTCTGCATGTGCCATATATCCGCAGCAGTTCTGCCCTGGGAAGCAAATATCCAAAGGATATAGCCTATAATGCAGTTGTGACCAAGCAGTACTTAATTCATAAACTGGACTCAAGCAATCCACTTATCCTGCAGCATTGCAAAAACAGCGGCAGGATTTTGGTCAATGTAAAGCAAGGCTACAGCAAATGCTCCACCGTAGTTGTTGATGACAATCATCTTATCAGCTCCGATAATGGCATCTGCCAGACTGTCAGCAATTTACCCGATATTGATATTCTGCCTGTTCAGCCCGGTTTTGTGGAGCTGGAAGGCTTTGATTACGGCTTTTTGGGAGGCTGCAGCGGTGTTATCGGTGATACACTTGTCTTTCATGGCGACTTAAGCAAACATCCCGATTATTTAAGGATAAAGGACTTCGCTGAAGCTGCAGGCAAGAGGCTGCTATATTTCACGGACTTTCCCTTACGGGATATCGGCTCCATACTCGTCCTACAAACAGATGACAGGATTAATAAAAGCCCTGATCCGATAATATATAAAAAGCATGTCAATATCCCCATCTTCATCTCCCATGAGGGCTGCCCCAATGACTGCGTTTTCTGCAACCAAAGAAAGATTACCGCAAAGACACAGGCTATGACCACAGAGGAAGTAAAGGAGCAGATAAAAGTGTACTGCTCCACCCTGGATGAGGATACCCATACCGAGCTGGCCTTTTTTGGCGGAAGCTTTACCGGTATTGCAGCTTCCCTGCAGGAAATGTATCTTGCTCTTGCATATGAATACAAGCAGGCCGGTAAAATCCATGCCATTCGCCTGTCCACCAGGCCGGACTACATAAATAAAGAGATCCTGGACAGGCTTATGCGTTACGGAGTAGATATTATTGAACTGGGTGTCCAGTCACTTGATGATAAAGTTTTGGAGCAGGCAAATCGGGGGCATCACGTATCCGACGTCTATAAAGCCGTAAGCCTTATTAAGTCTTACGGATTTGGATTAGGGATACAGCTGATGGTGGGCTTGCCCGGGGATACGAAACGGACTGCCTTGCAGTCAGCAAGGCTTACCGCCCTGCTTAAGCCTGATTTTGTCCGCATCTACCCCACACTGGTTATAAAAGATACACAGCTTGCCCTGCTCTGTCACAATGGAGAATACAATCCCCTGACTATAGACATGGCGGTAGACTGGACAAAGAAAATGTATCAGGTGTTTTTGGAAAGTCAAATCCCTGTAATTAGGATGGGGCTACAACCTACCGAGCTGATAACTGAAGGGAAAGAGGTCCTGTACGGCCCTTTTCATCCAGCCTTCAGGCAGCTGGTTGAGACCGAATATTTCTATGATAAAATTATAAATGAGCTTGATTTGCAAAAGGATGATATCCAAAGCTGCTCCCGGATAAAAATTCTGTGCAATCCTGCTGATTTGTCGCAGGTAATCGGCCATAAACGCAAAAATATACTCAAGCTGGAGAAGGATTATAAGAATATACAGGTGATCGCTGACAACAATATTCCGCCTATGTCGTTGAAAATTTTGACTGAATAAGCTGCAGGGTTCCGCTGGAAATTTCAGGATTCTGTCTGCATCAAATCCTCCCGGCCGGCCTTTATTAATTCAACCTTTTATTTTGGAGGGCCTAAAGGTGTTGCCGGTCCCATCCCAAACTGCTTTACCTGCTCCACCATATGCCCGATATTTCCTTCCCCTGCAAACCTGCTGCTGTCAAAGAAATTCTCATCCAGATCCAGCCATACCAGAGGGTGGTCTTCTTCAGTTAAAACAGCATCGGATTTTAAAATTCCGGCATAAACCTCAACATAGCAGCCTTGATTATAATAGATAAAATCCATCATATGCCTCAGCTCTATTTGGGAAGGTTCAAGGCCGGTCTCCTCCCTCAGCTCTCGGTATGCGGCATCAAAGCCGTCCTCGCCCATTTCAATTTTACCGCCTACCAGATTATACAAGCCCTTATACGGATCCTTTGTCCTTTTGCAAAACAGCAGCCTTGAACAATCCTGATTATATACCATGATACAGTTATATCCCTGCATATAACCTCCAAATTTCATGAAGATAATAAATCTAATTAATATTTTTCATTATATCCCTGCATTTGATTTTCCTCAACAGATAAATCTTCAGCTTATGCTTATATAAAACCTTCCCGTACCACCAAAGTAAAGGTCAGGTTTTTGCTTCATCCCAATTTAATAATGCCACCCTTGACATGACTTATTGAATAATCTATAGTTAATTAGAACATTTAAAATTCATTTCTACAGGATATAAACAAACTACAAAATCAATTACAGAAAGGACAGGCTATTACCAAAACCGGCTTATGGCAACACAATGCAATGATAAACTGCTTATTAAAAATTATATAAATAATTATATAAATAACAGCCTTGACTCTGATAAGGAGAGATTTAACAGCATTTTAGCGTCTTTTACCGGATTACTGGATGCATCCGGTGATGATGAGTTTATCTGCTTCATATCAAAGACCCATATCTTTCAGGGTTTTTTATTATTGCACAAAAGCAGCAATGATAACAAATGTCTTCTGGCTGCATATAACGAGCGGGCAATGCGGGATTTACTGCTGACCCTTCCGGATAATCTGCCTGCTACCTTTTACTATAATGATCCGGTATATAATGAGCTGATATCTGAATTTATTACAGTCAGCGAAAAAATTGACGCTTGCACTGTAAAGGGTGAAAAAACCTGTAATGATGGAATAAAAAGGATAAGACAGTCATTGACCGGTGTAAACCTGATAGAATCAAAAAAAGACCCTGTGATTCAGGAATGCAAGGAATACAATTCCTTAAAGGGCAGAATAGACAATAACCGCTTTATTGTTGAAGGCTCCCTGCTGGTAAAAAGAGCTCTCAAAGACGGACAGCTGGTGGAAAAGGTCATATATTCGGGCAACACTAGCCCCGATGTTGATGAAATTATCAGCCTCTGCAAGCATCGAAGCATTCCGGTATACAGCACTACACCCGGAATAATGAGCGTGGCAACCGACACACATCCGGTACCTAATATCATAGCTGTCGTAAGATTGAATGTCCGGGGTCAAAGCTCCTTCATTATTTCAAAATACCACAACAGCATACTGGTACTTGACGGTGTCTCCAATCCCGACAACCTTGGCATGATATTGCGTACAGCCGATGCCAGTGGTATAAGCTCAATAGTTCTTTTGAGCAATTCCACACACTATCTGAATAAAAATGCTATTCGTGGCGGCAGGGGAGCCGTCGGTAAAATACCTATGTATCTTGCAGATGATGATTTCGCCTTCTTTAAGATGCTGCGGGAGAATAATTTTAAAATAATCGGTACAAGCGCAAAGTCTCCGAATGAAAGCTTTTATCAAACCGATTATTCTTGCCCGAATATTGCATTTGTGCTGGGCAGCGAAAGCCATGGTATGCGCAAGGAAATAATAGATTTATGCACCGATTTTATCAGAATACCTATGGCCGAGGGCCAGTCCTCACTGAATGTGGCCGTTGCAGCCGCATTGATTATGTACGAATATGTAAGAAGCTTTTATCTGAACTAAGAGCTCATAACAGCCGGCTTTTTGCTTTACTTCCCGCTATGGGAGTTGACAAATTCCGAATAGCTGATGCCGGTATACTTTTTGAAACAGCGCCCAAAATAGTTGGGGTCCGGGATACCTACCGCGGTTGCGGTACAAAACATCTTTTTGCCCTGGCCGGCCAGCTCAATAGCCCGATCCATACGGCATTTGATCAGGAATTCAACAAAGCTTTTCCCTGTCTCCTGCTTGAATTTACGGCTCAGATAGCTGGGGTTAAAGCCAAAATGCTGTGCTACGCTGGTCAGATTGATGTTGGAATCTGTGAAATTTTCACGCAGATACTGCATTATTTGCTGGATAGCGGACGGAGTGATATCCTGTCCGGCCTCATTAGTGTGGCTTTTCTTTCTCTTGTCCAGATTTTCCTTAATTTTTGCCAAAACCTCGGTTACCTCTTTCCGAACAATAGGCTTCAGCATATATTCCACCACCGGCAGACGGACACACTGGCGGGCATACTCAAAATCGTCAAATCCGGTTAGTATGATTATTATCAAATCCTCATATCTTTGTGTTGCAACCTTGGTAAACTCAATGCCATTCATAAACGGCATGGAAATGTCTACAAAAACGATATCAGGCCGCAAATCATCTATAATATTGATTGCCTCAATACCGCTGGCTGCTTCTCCTACCACTTCCATGTCCAGGGCCTGCCAGTCAATGGATTCCTTCAGAAGCCTGCGGGCAGACATCTCGTCATCAATAATCATTACCCTATACACCAATCTCCCTCCTTTGCCTTTTTGACACGTGCTCTGGGAATGAATATCTCAACCTCCGTATATTCACCCGCTTCACTTCGAATCTGTACTACATTGTCATAGTCATAATAATAACGGATACGATTGATAGTACCTCTCAAACCAAAGCCCGAAAGCAGCTTTGCATCATCCTCTTCATTACTTTTCCCCAGCACTTTTTCTATCATTTCATCGTCCATACCGACACCGGAGTCATATACAATTATATGTAAGCCATCCTCTTCCATACGGGTAGTTATTCGGATTATGCACTTTTCCCCTTTAAGCCGCACCCCATGGTAGATACTGTTTTCAACCAGGGGCTGCAGAATGAGCTTGGGCACCATGCAATCCAGTGTTTCATCATCTATTATATATTCATCCTCAAATACATTGCCATAACGCATTCTCTGCAGGGAAAGATAATCCTGAATGATGCTCAGCTCCCGCCTAAGCGGTATTTCACGATCCCCCTTGCTGAGGAAATTACGGTAAAAGCTTCCCAAAGTCTCCAGTGCATCATGTACCCTGGTGGCCTTTTCCTGAACAGCCATATAGCTGATGGTTTCAAGTGTATTATAGAGAAAATGTGGCTTAATCTGCTCCTGCAGAACACGCATTTCCGCCTTTTGCACATTCTTTTCATTCTCCAGCAGCCTGTTAAAAAGCTCATTCAAATATTCGATCATGCTGTTGTAGCTCTCAGCAAGTCTGCCGATTTCATTGTTAGGCATTTTAGTATCAATCTTTTTCAGCCAGCCGGAGGTTCGGGTACGTATCATTGCCTCTGACAAATTTCCTATCGGCCGGGCTATATTGACTGTAATGAACCAGGCACAGATAAAGGCTGACAATATAAAAGCAATCAAGGTAATCATAAGAGCCAGCAAGATGTCCCTCGGCAGGGAATCTATATCCTTAACGGCCGCACACAATACCACCAGAGGTTCTACCGCAATTGTACCGGTCAGAAGGGTTTTATCACCATTATAGATGACATTTTTATATACCATTTTGTCGCTGAAATAATCTCTGTCATATAATGCACAAATCTCTTCACTTCCACACAATATTGTCCCATCACTGTCCAGTATGCACATGCCGCTGGAATTTTGCAGCTTTAGGGCATCCTCAAACACACTGCCGGTAATGTTCATCACCAGCATTCCAAGAAGCTTTTGTGTATAAATATCGTATATCGCACGGGACATGGTAAGGAATGGGCCACTGCCGGCCTTTTTTATCGAACCATTGCCGTCTATGGATATTACCACGCTGCCACGTGCTCCCAATATCTCGTCCTTCTCCAGCCGCTCCATATCAATTTCATATCTTCCGGCACCGGTACTTACATACTCTCCGTCATTTCTGAAAATGTACACCGAATCAATAAAGCTGTATAAGCTTTGTATTTCATATATTCCTGTCCGAGCCTCATAAATTGTATTCCGGTCCGTCTCCTCAGCCTTTAAATAGCTGACTACCCTGTCATTAATCATAATCAGGCGGGATAAGTAATTATAGTTTACCAGACTTGCCCTGATGGTGGATACCACATTGTTAACCGCTGTTTCCGATGTCCTTTTTTTGAAATCATCTTCCGTCCTCTTGCTTATGATAAATGTGGTTATCATGAACATAATAGAAAAAAAGAGCAGTAAAATAATAAGCATTATCAGCGTCGTCTGCTGTAATGACATTTTTAGCTCACGCTTATGTCTGGCTCCCCCATGCAACATTTCTACACCCCAATCAAGAATATGCGAACAATGTTACATTCTCCCCGTACTTTCCATTACTAATGCTAATAATATCATAATTTTGCCATATTTTCAACAAGACAGAGCAAAACAAGGCAATCCGTGCTTAGCCTGCCGGCCTTATTCTGTGTCGGAAAAGCCAAGCCGACATCTGTGTATTCTACTCTTTCCATAAGCATAAAACTAGGGGTTTCTGACTTAGGTATGGAGGATAGCCATGCAAAGTCAGAAACCCCGGATTAACAATCTAAACCTAACCCTAACCCTTGATAGCTCCGGCAATAAAGCTTGCCTGTATCTTTTTGCTGAAGAAGGCATAAAATATGAGGGTCGGAAAAGTTGCTAAAACCAATGCCGCTCCAACAGGCCCCCATTCCGTCATATACTGGCCTGAAAGCGCCTGAATACCAACAGGCAATGTTTTATGTATCGAATCGCTGATGAAGATATTGGCAAACATCAGCTCATTCCAGCACTGCAGGAATGTATAAATTGAAACAGTAGCTACTGCTGGCTTCATGAGCGGGACTATGATACGGAAGAAAATTCCCCACGCACCACAGCCATCGATACAAGCCGCTTCATCAAGCTCCATAGGCAATTCCTGCATGAAGCCGGTACAGACAAGTATTGCCATCGCCAGTGAAAAGGCCGAGTAAGGAATAATCAACGCAAAGTAGGTATTGAGCAAACCAAGCCTTGAAAGGGTTACATAGATTGGAACGATCGATGCATGAATCGGAATCGTCAAGCCCAGCATAAAAAACTGGTTCATTCTCTTCCTGCCCTTCCATATAAATCTTGTCAGGGCAAAGGTTGCCATAAGTGATATAAACATTACTATTGCGATGGTTGATACGGCAACTATAATACTGTTTAAGAAGTATCTTCCAATATTTCCTACCTTTAGCGCTCTCTCATAATTTGACCAAAGCCATTCTCGGGGGAGGCCGGCAACATTTTCACCGAAAATTTCCGCATTGCTCTTTAAAGAAAAGGTAAACATCCAGTATACAGGGAAAAGGTTAATAAGTGCCCAGAATATGAATATAAAGTATACCCATATTTCCTTAACCTTGAACCTTTTGGCAGCTTTTAAGTCCCTCTGCTTGTCTTTAGCAGCTTCATTTACGATATCCTTGCTCACTTTATCAAGCCTCCTTATCCTTGAAAATGCGGCCAATAATCAAAGCAAAAGCAAAGCATAAAATGATAAGAAGAAATGCTATCGTACTGCCCATACCATATCTGTTGCGCAGGAAAAGCATGCTTATCATAAGGGTGCTGGGCACCTCGGTTGCATGCAAAGGCCCGCCATTAGTCAATACATAAATTAAGTCGAAGGATTTCAGAGAACCTGTCACAGCGAAGATAGTGCTTATCTTTAAAATAGGCTTAATATATGGTAAAACAATATAACGGTTTATCTGACCCTCTCTTGCTCCGTCTATCATTGCAGCCTCACGATATTCGTTGGGAACACTCTTTATGCCTGCATACATCAGCAGCATATGATAACCCACATATTGCCACAAAATTGGTACAAAGGCTGCTCCAAGTGCGGTCTTTACATCTCCCAGCCAAATTCTCGTCAGCTTATCCAGACCAAGGGCTCTCAATGCTACGTTAAGGATACCATAGGACGGATTGTATATCTTTAGCCAAAGCTGACCGATAATAACAGTCGATATAAGCACAGGGATAAAGTATATGGAAAGAAATGCTCTCTCGCCCTTTCTTCCCTTACCGAGAAGGAGTGCAAAACCCAGTGCAATAGGTAGCTGAATACCTACTGAAAGCAACGCCAGCAGCAATGCATTGCCCAATGCTTTAGGAAAACCTATTGACCCGCTGGTAAATAATTCTATATAATTATTTATACCTATAAACTCTTTTTTCCCAAAGCCGTTCCAGTTAAAGAAGCTGTAATAGAACGACATAAAAATCGGCGCTACAAGGATAAGAAGAAAAAGTAGCAATGCAGGGAGTATAAACAGAAAGATGGTTAATTTATTGCTGTAAACTTTTTTCATTTTAATCCCTTCCCTATTAGAGATAAGAAGCGGTTCCCAGGTGATTTTTATCCAGACAATCGTTGGGAATCGCTTCTTCTTTGATGGATCAGAACCTACCGATTATTCGGCTCTTATTCAAGTTCTTAAATTATTTACTTCCCAGAATTATTTAATGTCCTTGGCAAGACCTTCTACAAACTGCTTGCCGTCAATTGCGGATGCGTAAATCTGGCTTACATAATCAAGATAGATGTTTGCCTTATCTGCGCTCATAGCGGTATCACCAAACAGAACCATCTGACTTGATTTTGCTACTATATCAGCAACTGTCTGAGTCAGAGGGTTAATGCTGGATGTATCGTAGTTAGGTGTCCATGCAGGAAGTCCGTTACCATCAAGATAACCGTATTTGCATATGCTTCTTGCAAGTTCAAATGTAATCTCAGCAGCCTTTGCAGCATTCTTAGAGCTGGCTGCAACTGCAAGTGTATCGGAAGGACCACCGATAAGCTCGCCCATCTTTGACTTGGAAGAATCTATAACAGGGAACTCAGCAACCTGAATCTTGTCAGCAATACCTGCATTGTAGAAATCGGCGCAGTTCCAGGTACCATTCATATAGAATGCATACTTGCCGGCTATGAAGTTAGCCTTAACCTCGTCATTGGACAGAGCCATACCTTCGGGATCAAAGTAACCCTTCTTGATCATTTCCTGGAAGATCTCAACGCCCTTAGCCACATCGTCGTTCTTCCATGTAGCCTTGCCCGCAAAAATGTCATTAAGTACGGAAGCACCTGCAGTCTTCTCAATAATGGACTCAAGGTACTCGGTTACGCACCAGGTTTCCTTACCGGAGCAACCAAAAGGAATGATTCCTTTAGCAACAAGAGCGTCACAGCATTTAATCAGCTCTTCATATGTAGTAGGAGCCTGATCGTAGCCAACCTCCTTCAGCAGATCAAGATTGGTGAACATAGCAACGATGTTCAATGTCAACGGAACACCATAATATTTGCCATCATACTTAACATTGCCCATCATAACCTCAGGCAATTCTGATGCATACTGCTTGTATACGTCATCTACGCAGTATACGCGGCCTGCTTCAACAAAGTCACCAAGGAAAGCGCAGCTCCAGGTGAAGAAGATATCAGGCATTTCGTTTGCGGCAACGGCAGCCTTTATCTTAGTCTTGTATTCCTGGTTCTGTGTAGCTTCCCATGTAAAGTTAATTTCAGGATGAGCAGCCTTTAAATCAGCAATAGCTGCTTCATAAGCGTGACGGTTTGAGTCGCTCTCTGTAGCGATACACCACATTGTAAGATTGATCTTCTCTTCCTCGCTTGAGGAGCCTCCACCGGTGTTGTTGCCGGAAGAACTGGAGTTGGAACCGGTATTAGAAGTGTTTCCCCCATTGGAACTACCGGAATCTTTTCCGCATGCAACTAATGATGATATGATCATCACAACAGTCAGCAGCAATGCAATTACTTTTTTCATAACTCTCCTCCTTAATGTTTTCCTTAATGATTGTTTATGTCAATGTGACAAGACCCAAATGACAGGCAGCAAAACTATCTACCCGCATCCTTAAGTCTTAATCACATTTACACACATAGGAACAGCCTGTTTTGGCTTTTCGCAGATGATATTCAACCTGCAGCTATTCCTCCCCCATCCAGCATCAACATAGCTGTCCTTGATCATTACAACATACTTGAGGTTTCCTTCTATTCCATATCATTATATAATTAACCCGAAAATACATAAATGTGATATTTTTACTTTTATAAGCACTGTTTTTACTTATTTGTATAATTTATTAGATGTCTGCATTATTATTTATACATTTATTGTCATTTTGACAGAATTTCCTTGAAAACTGCTGCTATTGCAGGGTCTTTTTGTTTATTTTGTTTGATGTTGAATACTATTTCATACTCTTTTCAATCATATTTCATAATGAAAGCATTTAACAGCACAAGCTATGTATTGTAGTTAAATCCTTGAAGATTTATATTTATACCTTAAAATATTTTAATTTTGCATCCTACTCCCGACAGGTGGGCTTTTTAAATACTATCTGCCCATGCTTCAAATTAAACCACAGGTTTAATGCGCAAAGGATATAAATACTGTAGAATACATACAGACAGCAGCCAATATATATCAAATATGAATTGGGGGCATCATCCCCGGTTAGGAGGTTAATATGATAAAAACGCTTACATCGGCAGGTGCAAATAAACTACTTAGGGCTCTGGAGGATCAGAAAAACTACCTCTTGTCCCTTGAAGCAAGCTCCAGTGTCTATATCATGGCAGAAGGAGAGCAGGTTGAACCTCCGGAATATGACTACACTGCCACAGCAAAGAAGTTGGATAAAATTAATGAGCAGGTTCGCAAAATAAAGCATGCTATTAATGTATTCAACACTACGACATATCTGGAGCCCCTTGGAATTACTATTGATGAAGCATTGATAAAAATGGCCCAGCTTAACCAGCGCAAGCTTGAGCTGGATGTGATGAGAAAAAGGCTGCCAAAGCAGCGTCAGATCATACCATATGCAAGAACAAATATTATCGAATATCAATACGTGAACTATGATATAGAAAAGGTCGCAGCCGACTATAGCAAAATCTGCGCCGAAATCAGTGAAATTCAGCTGGCACTTGATTGCTGCAATCAGACAAAAACCTTTGAAATCGATCTGGATCTTGATTTAGACTGATTCAAATAAACATAAAATAAAAATACTTTCCTTTCCCGGTAAAAACCCTAAGTAGCTTCTATTAATGTAATGCCGGAGGGCATGTTAAGGTTAATGAAGGATACGGTTATTGATTATTATGTTATTTTCTTATCAGTTATTGTTTATGGTTTTGGAATGCAGTGAGTCATAAAATATGAACAGGGTTTTTACCAAAAACTTAAGCGAAAGCTTTGGCGCGGAAGTATGGGTTATAAGCGCCATTTTTCTTATGTTGGAAAGTTAAATAATAGTTGCATTTTTATGGGAATTCAATTATAATATCACTCATGCCATATATATGTGTTCGGGATAATACAATAGGTATTCAGGAGGATTATGCCATGAATGCTTTTCCACGTATTGATATGGTAGCAACCGGGGCCAATATTAAAAAAATCCGGATTTCCCGCGGCCTGACCGTGAAGGATCTGCAGGAATACTTCGGATTTGAACAGCCACAGGCTATTTACAAATGGCAATGGGGTGAATGTCTTCCCAGTATCGATAACCTGTATGCATTAAGTAAATTGTTCAGAGTTCCAATAGATCAAATCCTCGTTGGCTGCAACGAGGATTTAAATTTATACAGCTATTTAGTTATGCCAGTAAGTCTTCTTTATATTTCAGAAGCTCCAAGCCTGCGCTGCAGGCCGGGCAGTCGCAGTACTTTCCTCCCCGGGCCTTGACCTCCTTGGCATGGGAGGCTATCTTGTTAGCCATCTCGGCTCCAAATTTTTTAACACCCTCATCACTGTCAAAAAGATTAATTACAGAGTCGATATCCATTACTGAGTCCTCCAGCACTGCCAGATAATTTTTGGCGGCTTCCTTCTCCTTATCAGTTCCTATAGCTTCAAGCCATTCATTTGCAGCAGTCTTTAAACCAGGATAGCAATGCGTTTCCAACAGCTTTTTTGTCTTTTCAATAATAATGTCTTTATTGCTCATACTCTTCTCCTTCTTCCTTCTTATTTGATTATTTTATCCCCAGTCTCCTGGATTATATCTGCACACTAATAATACTCTTCCGTAGTTGAAAAATCAATAAAGTTTCCTATACCGCCGCGCCTTTTTTATGCCAATCCATTCTTTCCTATAACGCCCCGGATCTTTTTTATCATGTACATGACTATTTATCCTATCCTCCGAAACTTTATTTTTCATTTTTTTGCTAATTGAATCATTAATCCTTTTAAAGCTTTCTACAGTTTTTTTAGTTATTTTTGTGCTTTCGTCAACAGCATCAATGCTGTTATTGATTAACTGGGCAGTTTCCCCGACAGCTTCACTGCACTTCTGTGCCAGCTTGCTGATTTCTCCGGCAACGACCGAAAAGCCTTTTCCGGCTTCACCGGCTCTTGCAGCCTCAATCGTTGCGTTAAAGGCCAAAAGCCTTGTCTGCTCTGCAATTTCATTAATCAGCTCAATAATCTGGGATATATCATCTATGGATGACTTAACCTTATCCACCGAGGATAGCATATTATTCATATAGCCTCTGCCTATTTCAGTCTCCTTTGTAATCTCCTCAACGGCTTTTGCAGCAGCTTTTGCATTTTCGGCATTTTGTACAGTATTGTCGGTTATATCAAAGACAGTAGATGTTAAATCGGTTAGCAGAGCTGCCTGTTGTGTTGTGCTTTCAGCTAAAAAGGAGGAGCCACCCTCAACCTGATTGCTCATGGCATCTATCTCCATTGATAACCTGTGGATTTCTTTGAAGGAGCTATTTAGTGATTGTCTGATTTTATGAAGAGCATTTTTAATTGGCAAAAAATCCCCCTGATAAACTATGTCCTTTGAAAAGTCAACCGCCATATTACCGGCTGATAAATGTGACAGTATATGGGATATCTCATTTATATAGGCATTAAAGGTATTATTGATTTGATTAATATCCTCCGCCAAATCCTCCAAGAAAATAAAATGCCCCGTATCTATTTTTATGTCCAAATTGCCGCTAAGCATCTGTTTAGTATGACTCCTTATACTATATGCCTCTTCCGTAAATTTATATAATTTCTTCTTCTTTGTCATTCGCATATCCTCCTTTATGCATTTGCATTGAGCATATTCCCATATCTCGAACTGCACATGTCTTTCGGTACCTTCAAAATGGTTTTCGCTAATACAAAAAATTGAATAAAAAAAAGCAACCAGGTTTGCGCCTCGTTGCTTTTTTATTCAAAATATTATTTTTGACTACTATATATTACAATTTGTTCATTGTCAAGAACATAATTATGATGGTATAAAAGCCTGATTTACTCTATAGCATATACTCCATCACATTTTGCAATGGTATCAATGGAACCGTCATCATTGTATCTAAATTCGGCAACACAAACAGAACGGTGGAACAGGTTGCCACCCGGAAGGTCTGCGGTGTGATAAAACAGATAAGAATGTCCCTTAAAATCCACAATTCCCGGATGATTTGTAAAGGTACCGCCCTCTTCGGTCATTATCACTCCACGATAAACCCAAGGTCCTGTGGGCGAGGTGGATGTTGAATAGGCAAGATGTTCATTACGCTTACCCTCACCAAAAGCTGCGTAAACCATGTAGTAAAGACCATTTCTCTTGTAAAACCAAGGGCCTTCTGCATATGAGGTACCGGTCATGTGGCCACCCTTTCCAAAGGATTCCACTGTCATAGGCACTCTTACCACTCCAACAGATTTGTCATAGGAAATCATATCCTCGTTTAACAGGACATATCGAAGCTCCGGATTTCCGAAATAAAGATATGCCTGTCCATCATCATCAATGAAAACGGTAGGGTCTATATCGTTCCAATCACCCTCATCAACAAGGGGGTAGCCCAAATCCTTGAAAGGCCCCGTCGGACTGTCCGATATACCGACAGCAATCGCCATTCCGCCGTTTTTCTTATGTACAGGGCAATAGAGATAGAATTTTCCGTTGCGCTCTATGCACTGTGGCGCCCATGCTCTGTCGTCCGCCCAGCTGATATCGTCCAGCGAAAAAACCTGCCCATGATGTGTCCAATTCACCATATCCTTGGTTGAAAAGCAATGCCAGTTAAACATCGTATAAAAATCATTAATCAATTGATCCTCATCGTGGGTGGTATAAAGGTATAAAGTATCTCCATATACCATAGGAGCCGGATCAGCCGTGTACATTGATGTAATAATCGGGTTTTTACGAAATCTCAGTTTCTCACCCACTTTTTCCCTTCCATCAGATTCGCTCATAGCAAAATTGTTCTTATCCTCCATGGCTTACCTCCTAAATTAATCTATATATTGAGTATACCAAAAAGACAGTTCAGATCAAGACAAACATTACAATAACACCTGGAGCCTATACATCAAAAGGCAGTTCTTTCGAACTGCCTTTCTGTATTTATATTATTTCTTATTATTTAACACGGCTTGAGCTGCTGCAAGTCTTGCGATCGGCACACGGAAAGGTGAGCAGGATACATAGTTGAGGCCAACCTTGTAGCAGAACTCAATGGTTGAAGGATCTCCGCCATGCTCTCCGCAGATACCAAGCTTGAGATCAGGTCTGGTTGCGCGGCCCTTTTCAGCAGCCATCTTAACCAGCTGACCTACACCGCTCTGGTCAAGTCTTGCAAACGGATCGGACTCATAAATCTTAACCTTGTAGTACTCGTCAAGGAACTTGCCGGCATCATCACGTGAGAAGCCAAAGGTCATCTGGGTCAGGTCGTTTGTACCGAAGGAGAAGAACTCCGCCTCCTCTGCGATCTCATCAGCCAGCAACGCTGCACGAGGAATCTCAATCATTGTACCTACTTGGTACTTGATATCTGAATTGTATTCCTTCTTAACAGCTTCAGCTGTCTCAACAACTACATCCTTAACGAACTTCAATTCTTTCTTGTCGCCTACAAGAGGAATCATAATTTCAGGTACTATATCATAGCCCTTTTCGTTCTTAACCTCGATGGCTGCCTCCATAACTGCTCTTGTCTGCATTCTTGCTATTTCAGGATAAGTAACTGCAAGACGGCAGCCTCTGTGACCCATCATTGGATTGAACTCATGCAGGGACTCACAGGTAGCCTTAACCTCTTCAAAGCTGAGACCCATTTCCTTAGCCAGCTCTGCAATATCCTCATCATTTGTAGGAACAAACTCATGCAACGGCGGATCCAGGAAACGGATGGTAACAGGTCTGCCCTCCATTACCTCATAGAGAGCCTTGAAGTCACCCTTCTGGAAAGGTATTAGTTCGTTGAGAGCTGCTTCTCTTGCCTCTACTGTCTTAGACAGGATCATTTTTCTGATCTTAGGAATTCTGTCAGCCTCAAAGAACATATGCTCTGTACGGCAAAGGCCAATACCCTCTGCACCAAACTTAATAGCATTTGCTGCGTCGGCAGGAGTATCTGCATTTGTTCTAACCTTAAGGGTTCTGATTTCATCAGCCCAGTTCATAATTCTTTCAAAGTTACCTGTGATGGAAGCATCCACTGTAGGAATGTCTCCAAGGTAGATGTTACCTGTGGAACCGTCAAGGGAGATATAATCTCCTTCCTTAATAGTATGGCCGCCAAGTGTAAAGCATTTAGCTTCTTCATCTATCACAATCTCACCGCATCCTGATACGCAGGCTGTACCCATACCGCGGGCAACAACTGCTGCATGGGAGGTCATACCGCCGCGAACTGTCAGGATACCCTCTGAAGCATGCATACCCTCGATATCCTCAGGTGATGTCTCCAGACGGACAAGAATAACTCTTTCACCCATATCATGATGCTTCTTGGCATCCTCTGCCGTGAAGTATACCCTACCGGCTGCCGCACCAGGTGATGCAGGAAGGCCGCTTCCGATAGGCTTAGCTTCCTTTAATGCCTTTGCATCAAAGGTAGGATGCAACAACTGATCCAGGGACTTGGCATCTATTCTTCTGATAGCCTCTTCCTTGGTAATCTTGCCTTCGTCAACCAAATCGCAGGCAATTCTCAAAGCAGCCTGAGCTGTTCTCTTACCGCTGCGGGTCTGCAGGAAGTAAAGCTTCTTATTCTCAATGGTGAACTCCATATCCTGCATGTCTTTATAGTGGTTCTCCAGCAGATTTGCAATTCTGAGGAATTCCTGATATACCTCAGGCATATCCTGCTCAAGTCTTGAAATAGGCTGAGGTGTTCTGATACCTGCAACAACGTCCTCACCCTGGGCATTGATCAGGTACTCACCATAAATCTTTGGCTCACCTGTGGAAGGATTACGGGTAAATGCAACACCTGTACCTGAGGTATCGCCCATGTTACCGAATACCATTGCCTGAACATTAACAGCTGTACCCCAGTCGCCAGGGATGTCATTCATTCTTCTGTAGTAAATAGCACGAGGATTATCCCATGAACGGAATACTGCTGTTACAGCCTCGATAAGCTGCTCCTCCGGATTCTGAGGGAAATCTGTGCCCTTTTCCTGCTTATAGATAGCTTTGAACTCTGCGATAACTTCCTTCAAATCGTCAGCTGTAAGATCCGTGTCGAACTTATAGCCCTTCTTCTCTTTGATTTCATCCAGTACTCTTTCAAACTTGGACTTGCTGATCTCCATAACAACGTCGGAGAACATCTGGATGAATCTTCTGTAGGAATCGTAAGCAAATCTGGGATTGCCTGTTCTCTTGGCAAGGCCTTCAACAGAAACATCGTTCAATCCGAGATTTAAGATAGTATCCATCATACCGGGCATGGATACTCTTGCACCAGAACGAACGCTAACAAGCAAAGGATTCTCAGGATCGCCGAATTTCTTGCCCTGCTTTTCCTCAAGCTTTCTCAGATACTCAAAGATCTGGCTTTTGATTTCGTCTCTTATTTTCTTGCCATTATTGTAATAGTCTGTACAAGCTTCTGTCGTAACTGTAAATCCTTGAGGAATCGGAAGGCCAAGATTGGTCATTTCAGCCAAGTTGGCACCTTTTCCGCCAAGAAGGTTTTTCATATCCGCTCTGCCTTCGTCGAACATATAAACCCATTTAGTCATTTTGATATTGCCTCCTAATATTTATTTTGTATCTTAGTATCTGCTGTTGCCCACCCTGCCGGAAAAATCCGGGTAACTAAAAGTATCGGTGTACTGCTTGTATTATTGCATAATATTGACAAAATTATGCTAACATAAACAGTGCACTACGCAAACATAGCGAATTAATCGTTATGTTTGCGTAATACTTTTATTACCCATATTAACAGGTCAGGCCCTTAACAGATCTTGATTCAACATGAAAATATAGAAAAGCTGCAATAGACAATAGCCAGCAATTTTGATTAGTCATGCACTTGGGATTATATCACAGAATTATATAAATAGGAAAGAGTTTTTTCTAAAATTTAAATTTATTCTCAAAATATGTCTTTAAATCTTCTATTTTCACTCTTTCTTGCTGCATTGTGTCCCTGTCGCGCACAGTAACGGCGCCATCGTTTTCCGACTCAAAGTCATAGGTTATGCAGAAGGGAGTTCCAATCTCATCCTGTCTCCTGTAGCGCTTGCCTATGTTTCCTCTGTCGTCATACTCACAATTATAAAGCTTGCTTAAATCCTCATATATCTTCCATGCCGGATCAGCCAGCTTCTTGGACAATGGAAGCACACCGATTTTTACAGGTGCCAGCACCGGATGCAAATGAAGTACAGTCCTCATATCTCCTTCAGGTGTCTCCTCCTCATCATAAGCGGAACACAGGAAAGCAAGAAGCAGACGCTCAACGCCCACAGAGGGCTCTATTACATAGGGAACATAACGCTTGCCCTTTTCATCGTCAAAATAGCTCATGTCTTCCCTGGATACATTCTGATGCTGGGTCAGGTCATAGTCGGTACGATCGGCAATGCCCCACAATTCTCCCCAGCCGAAGGGGAAGAGGAATTCTATGTCGGTTGTTGCCTTGCTGTAGAAGGCCAGCTCCTCCTTTGCATGATCCCTGATGCGGAGCTCCTCATCCTTAAGGCCAAGAGCCTTCAGCCAGTCTATGCAGAACTGGCGCCAGTAGGCAAACCATTCAAGATCCGTATCCGGCTCGCAGAAGAACTCCAGCTCCATCTGCTCGAACTCCCTTGTACGGAAAATAAAGTTGCCGGGGGTAATCTCATTTCGGAAGGACTTACCAATCTGGCCAATTCCAAAGGGAATCTTCTTTCTGGAGGTTCTTTGAACATTCTTAAAGTTAACAAAGATACCCTGGGCAGTTTCAGGCCTTAAATATACTATATTCTTGGAATCCTCAGTAACTCCCTGGAAGGTTTTGAACATCAGATTGAACTGACGGATATCGGTAAAGTTATGCTTACCGCAGGAAGGACAGGGGATTTTGTGCTCGTCGATATATTTTTTCATCTCCTCATGTGACCATGCGTCAACAGAGCCTTCAATAACGATTCCATTTTCCTTGTTATAATCCTCAATAATTTTGTCCGCCCTGAAGCGCTCATGGCATTCTCTGCAGTCTGTCAATGGATCGGAAAAGCCTGCAAGATGGCCGGAAGCCACCCAGGTCTGGGGATTCATCAAAATAGCACAGTCAACTCCTACATTGTAGGGGCACTCCTGTACAAACTTCTGCCACCAGGCTTTCTTAATGTTATTCTTCAACTCAACTCCCAGATTGCCATAATCCCAGGTATTGGCCAGACCTCCGTATATTTCGGAGCCCGGATAAACAAAGCCTCTATTCTTTGCCAATGCTACAATCTTATCCATTGTCTTTTCCATACGTTCATCCTCACATCTTTCATATATTATGTAAAATTGCGATCCGGCCGGCTCTTGCCCTGCCGTCGCAATTTGAGCTTCATCATTTGAAAACAACCACCGTCATTTGCCCGGCCGCTGACGATACCTTGTCATTTTCCAGTAATTTTGCATTCTCGGAAATATATTTAACCTTACCTTCCACTACTATTTCATAAGGCTCATTCAAAACCAGCACCTTATAGCCGGCCGTTTGGATGACTTCCTTTGTAGCTGTGACAGATTCGTTGGATGTGTTTTTCAGGGTGGCTGGAAGAGCCAGCTTAAGGTTTTCAATACCACTGTTAAAATATGCTGCCGTTACCTTGTTGAATGCCGTGTATTGATCCATGCCTGAATAAGTCATCAGCATGATTACCTTGTTACCCTTTTGCTTTACCTCATCAAGCTTAACCTTGCCATCTCCTGCTTTCTTACTGTATGCTTCAATCTCTTTCGTAACAAATGCCTTTAATTCGTCTACATTATAGTATGGCTTGTCAAAATCCTCCACGATAGCCACCTGAAGCACTCCATTTGCTTTAGCCAATATGGTGTTTACCGTAATTTCATCAGCATTCAAGCTCTTCTCCCTGCTGCTGCAGGCGGCAAATGTCAGCATACCTAAAAGCAGTAATGCATTCAACAACACTCTTCTCATACTAATGCCCGTGCCTTCCTTCACACCAAAACTTTTAAATCAGATAACAGCCTATATCGCTGTATTTTCTTGCAAAGTGGACTCATACCATTTTAACCTGTCAGCTTACTTTTGTCAAATCTGACTTTACTGCATTTTTTATTATTTTTGCCTAAAAAACCATGAGAATTCGGCAACCGGCGACACATGAGGGCTGAGCCTTTATGATCATTAAGTTATATTGTTTTGTTTCGAAATATTTTATAATAAAAAAGCATAAGAATTTATAAAAATAAAAAGATAAAGCCGCATAATGCGGGTTTGGATTAGCCTATTTTGGATAAATACCATCCAGCATAGCAAGCGACTTGAATTCATGATCGGTAAAGGTTGTCAGATAACTGCTGATACAGTATTTAAGCTGCTCAAGAACCTGCGTGGAAACAGTAAAGGTATACAGCCTTTCACATTCCCTGGCAATTATGTACTGCATCGCGTAAAGGGTTGATGTATTAAGCAGGAATCTCCTTCCGTCCTGCGACGAGCAGGCCCGGCAGAGAATCCCACGGTTTGCCGGACTAAAATAGAAGCCGGCAGACACGCTGTCATCCTGCTGTGTGGCCCTGCGCCCGCATTTAACACATTCAAATACCTGTGGTGCCTCACCGCTTAAGGCAATTATCTTAAGCTCAAATATCAGCCTGATAAGCTGGGAATCAATATTTTTTTTTGTCAAAGCCCGAAGGCTCTGATAAAGCAATTTCAGAATCTGACTTTCATCATTGTTTTCCTTGGTCATATAATCTGAAAACTCACAGAAATAAAAAGCGTAACACAGACCCTCAAAGTCCTCTCTGAGCTCCTCAAAATAGTTCCTTACATCTGCAGCCGTCAGGCTATAGGAGCTTTTCCCGGCATAAAGGGAAAATTCACCAAAAACCAAGGGTTGACTGCATGCCAATAAGGCGCTGTTAGGTCTTCTGGCGCCTTTGGCAAATACCGATATTTTTCCCATTTCCTTAGTCAGAATAACCAGCCTCTTATCATACTCCCCTATCGGCATGGCTGACAGAACTATTCCTGTCACGCAAGTCGCTTCCGGCAACAGCTTCACCTTCCCTTTTAAGATCAACACTGCCTAATTCCTCAGAGCTTTCTTCCCTGGTACATGCAATGTAATTTAAGTAATCATCAATTCTTCCGGTTTTTGTAAATCTCGTCCAATAATCATTATTCTTCATAATGAGCCCCCTAACTATGTTCTTATTCTCTCCCCAGCAATTAATCGTCCCAGGGGCATAAAAGCTGTTAATTTACATATGCCGCCAACAGAATGATTAATTGCTTGAGTTTACATTATTAGGTTTCCCACTTTATGACTCATTAAACCGGTAAGAAAATACCAGGAACAAATTATCCTGCTAAATTTGTTATATTTTGGCAGATGTATATAAAATGCATGGCATAATGCAGCCGGACTTTATTCATCCTGGTAATAGCCATAATTCTTTATTAAAAAGTCGCTGTCTCTCCAGTCTTTTTTTACCTTTACCCAAAGCTGCAAATTAACCTTGCAGTCCAGCAATGCCTCCATCTCCTGCCTGGCATATGTTCCTATCTGCTTCAGCATACTTCCACCCTTGCCGATTATTATGCCTTTATGGGAATCCCGTTCACAGATAATTGTTGCCTCAATATCAATTATATCGCCCTTATCACCCGTCTGCTTTCGTTCCTTCATTCTTTCTATAACTACGGCAATACCATGGGGTATTTCATCATCAATAAGATGAAGGGCCTTCTCCCTTATAAGTTCGGCTACAATCTGCCTTTCCGGCTGATCGGTGATTGTATCCTCATCATAATACATTGGACCGTAAGGCAAATAACGATAAATTTCATTCATCAGTACATCAAGGTTTTCGCCCTTTAATGCAGATACCGGTATAACCTCGGCAAAATTGCAGATATCCTTATAGGAGGCTATCACACTCAGCAGCTCTTCCTTTTTAACCGTGTCTATTTTGTTGATTACCAAAAATATAGGGGTTTTTACCTTATTAAGGCGCTCTGCAATATACTGCTCTCCGGCACCGATAAAGGTTGCCGGCTCCACCAGCCATAAAACAATATCCACACCGTTCATGGTACGTTCGGCAATACCTACCATGTATTCACCCAGCTTGTTCTTTGCCTTGTGAATACCGGGTGTGTCCAGAAAAATTACCTGTCCCCGCTCGTCGGTGTAGACGGTTTGAATTCTGTTCCTTGTTGTCTGCGGTTTGGCTGATGTAATTGCAATCTTGTGTCCTATCAGCGTGTTCATAAGGGTGGATTTACCTACATTCGGTCTGCCTATAAGCGCAACAAAGCCTGATTTGAATTTATTTTCCTCCATATTATCTCCAATCACCTTTTTACATAGAATTTTGAAATTCCTTGATCTGACAGGCCGGCGCCGGCCTGTGCGGCACCGGCCTGTTCTCCAGGCAGCCATGCCCGGTTGATGCATTTAATGCCGTTATATTAAATATAAGCATTAATCAAGCTAATCATGTTTTCATAAGGGGCTTGACCTCGGCAAAGAGCTCCTTATTCTGATTAATCTTTTCCTCACTTCCTATGACACAGATATAGCCTGCGTCAATGATAGCCCTTACGACCTTATGCAAAGCTCTTATATCATCAAGGGTAACAGATAAAATCTCATCCCTCTCCTTCTGGAGATCCTCTTCTGTCACTCCTGACAGATACATGCTCAAGGAACGTTTTCCCTTAAGCTGGGGTGTAAGCGGAGTATCAAGTGAGCTTATGGTACCGATTATATATTTGGTAATGTCCCTTTCGTCGGCTGTAAAGTTTTCTACATAATTGGCCGCATTTTCATAAATGCTGTTGGTTTCCTTAAGACCCGGATCGCGATAAGATGCAAAGTAGGCGTCTCCATCCACTCCCGAAAAGCCGGTGAAGCAGCCATATGCTCCACCCTTTACACGTACATTAGTCCAAAGGTAATCATAGCTCAGGATAGTATTCAATACTCTCATGGCACCGGTATATTCATAACCGGCTTTGATGAAGTTTCCTGCTCTGGCCACATATTGCACATGCATGCCTGTCTTGAAGCCTTCGTTGCGGCATACGGGCTTCAGGGATGAGGTGTCATATGACTCAAAAAGCTTGCTGTAAACCTTTTTGGGCAGCTTGTCAAATATGTCATCCAGCTTATCCCGAGTGCGTTCAAAGCCCTCATTGTCGGCAGTCACACTTATCAAAAGATTTTCCTTGGCAAATATCATCTGCATAAGCTCCTTAAGCTTTGCAATTAGGTCACTTGCCCTGTTTGCAAAGTTATCACTCAGCTCTTCGATAAATTTATAAAATTCTATTCCTGCGGTAACTTCCTTAAACAGCCCATGCTCCGAATAATAAGAAATTGCCCTGGCTACTGCTGCCGAATGACCTGACTGCATGAAGTTCATCTGCTGCCTTGATTTGAGCTCACCGATTATTTCCTTGAGTCTCTTTGTGTCGTCAAATTTGGTATTGTACAATATTTCATTTATCAGGCGGAAGGCCTCCGATAGCTTGTCATAAAGCACCTTTGTGCTGATCTCGAACATGGAAATATATTCCTTTATAGAACCCTTGATTGCAAAGCTGGTAATATTGGTGCTGATACCACCGGTATGAATATTGATTTCATTGGACAGCTCCAGATAGGAGTAATTGGCGGTATCCACATAACCCAATACTGCAGCCAGCAAAGATGCATAGGGCAGCAGCTCCTTTGGAACAGCCTTAATGTTAAACAGCAGTCTTATATATGCAATCTTGTTGGTATAGACATTATGATGCAGTACCTTAACTCCGTCAATGATATTTTCCTCATTATACAGAGGTTCTATCTTCTTGCCGATATCCTGACGTGTCAGCATCGGTATCTTTTCCAGATCCTCCTTGCTTGAAGGAGTATCCTGATATTCCTTAAGCTGGGCGGTCTCCTTTATAATCTGCTGCAACTCTTCCTTTGAGAGGCTTGCCTTATAGGCTGCAAGCTTTTGTCTGATTGCTTCCTCCTTCTGGCTGCTTAAGCCCTTCTTGGGCTTTAATACAACAACTGAAGCATGGGTATTGTCCAGCAGATATTCCTTAACTATATTTTCATAATAACCTGTACCGATCTTATCCTTCAAAAATTCATAGCCTGAGGAATCCTTCAGATGAAGGAAGGGCTTATTATCATCATACAGCCAGCTGCTCAAGGCTCTCAGGCCGTAGAGCAATCCCTTTGGAAGACGCCCATAATCAGCTTCCCTGTATCTGAATTCATAGAAGTTGATTGCAGCCCGAAGAGACTTTTCATCTATACCCTTTTCCACCTGTTCGGCAAGAACTTTGCGGATGATGGAGATCATCTGCTCCTTCTTGTCTTCCTCTGAATTCTTGGCAATGATAGTAAAAATTGGCTGCAGGATTTCATCCTCCAGACCACCTAGGATATCACTGCCGATACCGGCATCCAGCAGAGCCTGCTTGATTGGGGCACCGGGAGCCTGCAAAAGAACATAGTCCAGCACCTGCATTGCCAGCGTAAGCTCCTTGTCCAGAGCATTACCAACCACCATGTTATAGCTTATATAGGTATTATTTGCGACATCCTCTTCCTCGCTGAGGGAATAAAAGCCTTCAATTTCCCTTACCTCATCAAAGGGCTTTTGCAACTTTATAGCTGAATCCAGCTCAAGCCTGTCAAACTGGTTAAGGTATTCTTTGTCCAGCCAGTCAAGGCGTTCCTCAAAATCCATATCTCCATACAGATAAATATAACTGTTGGAGGGATGGTAATAGCTTTTATGAAACTCAATAAACTCTTCATAAGTAAGATCAGGGATATAATCCGGATCGCCGCCTGATTCAACACCGTAAGGGGTATCAGGGAACAAAGACTTCCTGATAAGGCGGAACACAACAGACTCAGGGGATGAGAAAGCCCCTTTCATCTCATTATAGACAACACCGTTAATCCTCAGCTCGCCATCCTCACTGTCCAGCTCATAATGCCAGCCCTCCTGCTGGAATATTTCCTTTCTGAGGTATATATTCGGATAAAATACTGCATCCATATATACATGCATCAGGTTTTTAAAGTCCTGATCATTTGTGCTGGCAATAGGATACACCGTTTTATCCGGATATGTCATGGCATTCAGGAAGGTGTTAAGGGAACCCTTAACCAGTTCTACAAAAGGATCCTTTGCCGGGAAATTCTTTGAGCCGCATAATACTGTATGTTCCACGATATGCGCCACACCGGTACTGTTTTTAGGCGGGGTTCTGAAGCCTATGCTAAACACCTTGTTATTATCATCATTGGCAATCAAGGCTACTCTGGCACCAGTTTTTTTATGAACCAGCAGCCTACCTATTCCGTTCAGATCATCCAGCTTTTCCTCGAATACAAGCTCATATGCTGAAGGAATCCCGTTTTTCATTCGAACAACCTCCATTCGTATTTGATTTTGACCTGATAAATAAGCAAAGTGGCTTATTATAGGTGGCATATTATTGATAGTATGTACTTATTTATAATAACATATTTATATATTTTTGTCATTTCCTACCTTAATCTTTTTATCGCGTATTGATTGTATATTCATTAACCTGTTGCCGTGCGGCAGGGTGTGTAGGACCGAAAAATTGTACAAAAAAATATTAGCTGTTTGACTTTTTTTCAGTAATATGCTAAATTTAAGCTATCATCACTTTTGAAGTGATGTAATCTTATTTTATTTTTTTATTTTTTTGTTTTTGGGAGGCATTTATGAAAACAGGTACTGTAAAATGGTTCAACGCAAAGAAGGGTTACGGCTTTATATCTGACGATGAAGGAAACGATGTATTTGTTCACTTCTCAGCCGTACTGATGGATGGCTTCAAGGTTCTTGAAGAGGGGGATAAGGTTCAGTTTGAGGTGACTCAGGGAGAAAAAGGTCCTCAGGCTGCAAATGTAACTAAGTTATAATCACAAGGACTATAAGTAAATTTTATATATATGGTTTCATATTTATAAAGTTATCGGTAGTTTTGGATTGTAACAAGGTAATTAAAGGGATGAGAAAAAGCTCTCATCCCTTTTATTGATCCATATACTTAAATTCTCAAATTATGTTAGTGTCTGAAATGCCTCATTCCGGTAAAGACCATTGCAATTCCATACTCATTGCATTTCTTTATGGAATCAGCGTCCCTGACTGATCCCCCCGGTTGGATAATGGCTGTTATTCCCGCCTGATGGGCAGCTTCAACACAATCATCAAATGGGAAGAAGGCATCTGATGCAAGTACCGCACCCTTAGTAGCATCTTCACCTATAAGCTCCCTTGCATGCTCGATTGCCTGCTTTGTAGCCCATATACGGTTAACCTGTCCTGGTCCTATGCCGATGGTCTGTTTATTCTTGGCCAGGGCAATGCCGTTGGACTTGACATATTTGACCACACGCCATGCAAACAGGAGATCTTCCATTTCCTTTTCTGAGGGTGCCCGATCGGTAACAACCTTCAGCTCCTCCTCGTTAAGAAGCCTGTTGTCGATCGTCTGGATGATTAAACCACCGTTTACCTTCTTCATATCGTAAGCATCCTCTTTTTGCGGAAGCTCTATATCCTTAAGCTCAAGAAGCCTTATGTTTTTCTTTGCGGTCAGAAGTTTGAGCGCTTCCTTTTCAAAGGACGGAGCCACAATCACCTCAAGGAAGATATCCTTCATTTCCTGGGCAATAGCCAAAGTAAGCTCACGGTTTAAAACAACTATACCGCCAAATATGGAGGTCTTGTCCGCCTCATAGGCCTTCTTCCATGCATCATAGATATTGTCGGCACTGCCTACACCGCAGGGATTGCCATGCTTGCAGGCAACTACGGTAGGCTCGCCAAATTCCTTCAAAAGTTCAAGTGCCCCGTTAGTATCATTAATGTTATTGAAGGACAGCTCCTTGCCATGAAGCTGGACTGCATCAGCAAGGGTACCCTTGCTCTTGCCGATCTCCCTGTAAAAGGCAGCCTTCTGATGAGGATTTTCACCATATCGCATGTCCTGGACCTTTTCATATGTAAGAGTGAGGGTCTGTGGAAACTCCTTGTCACCCCGCTCTTTTCTGATATAGTCGGCAATCATTGTATCATAGGAGGACGTGTGCATGAAAACCTTCTGCATCAGGTAAAATTTGGTATCCAATGAAACGCTTCCGTTCTCCTTCAATTCGTTAAGTACCTTTTCATAATCGCCCGGATCGACTATAACAGCCACATCCTGATAATTTTTGGCGGCTGAGCGAAGCATGGTAGGGCCACCAATATCAATATTTTCTATGGCTTCCTGTCTTGTAACGTTCTCCTTCAGTATGGTAGCCTTAAACGGATAGAGATTTACCACCACAAGATCAATGGTTGAAATATTCAAGTCAGCTAACTGCTTCATATGTTCCGGATTACTTCTTATGGCCAGTATGCCGGCATGCACCTTTGGATGTAATGTCTTGACACGCCCGTCCAGACATTCCGGAAAGCCTGTAAGCTCTGAGATTTCTATTGCAGGAATGTTTGCTTCCTTTAGCTTTGCATAGGTGCCCCCTGTTGAAATGATTTCAACGCCCAGAGCAGCCAATTCTCTTGCAAATTCAACGATTCCTGTTTTGTCCGATACGCTTATTAATGCTCTCATGACCCGTCTCCTTTTAACTGGAAATTATCATTCTTTTAAATCTTATGCCTTGTGTTCCGTCAGGATAAAGATATGCCCCACAGAACATAAGCGCCTTATTTCATAAAAAATATTACACCAAGCCTTATGCTATTACAATTCATTATTACTTATGTATCTTATCGGATTTACTAATATATAATAATGATTGCATTTACAGAATATTTATACTATAATTCGTTTGTACTTTTTTCATAATAGACGCGCAGGCTTTCATGTTGGACTTTTTGTTCGGAAGTGAAGGGCTTGGATGCATTAATTTAAAAATTATTGAAATTTTACAGGAGGCGCGGCCATGAGACGCTTTAAAATCACGGATCTGGCATACGGCATAATATTTACCTTGCTGTTTATATCAATTGCTGTCGTGATTACTGTTAATTTCAGACCTCTTTATTACCTGGATATCAAGCTGCTTGATATTGAAGCCAGCTCGGGTCTGGATAAGGCTACCATCAGGGAAAATTATGATGCACTGATAGATTATTCTTCTCCCTTTTTCAGAGGAGCGCTTAATTTTCCCAGCCTGGATGCATCCGAAAACGGCCTGCAGCACTTTGCCGAGGTAAAAAACATTTTTACAGGCTTTTATATAATAGCCGCCATAAGCTTAATAGCCGGCATTGCTATCATAATATATAAAAGCAGGAACAGAGATTACAGCTATCTGCTGGTTTCTGCAATTACGGCTACCATCCTGCCTTTGCTGCTGGCCTTATTTATTGCTGTTGACTTTGATACAGCCTTTGTCATCTTCCATAAAATCTTTTTCCGGAATGATTACTGGCTGTTTGATCCCGTCACAGATCCGGTAATAACCATACTTCCTGCAGAATTCTTCATGCATTGCGCCATAATGATTATTCTGATTGTAGTTTTGTTCAGCCTGCTTTTTATACTGTTATATTTTAGGGCAAAAAAGCACAGCGGGATTAAATACCGGAAAATCAAAGGGCTAAACCTATAGCCTGCCCTGCATATATTGCCAATAAACCGGCTTCTTAAAAGAGCTATTTATATAACTTGATGCTGTTAATCTATTTACATTTGATTTTGGAGGTTTATATGAGGAAAACAAAAATCATCTGCACACTTGGTCCGTCCACCGATGATGATAATGTATTAAGGCAACTGATACTGTCAGGAATGGATGTTGCCAGGTTCAATTTCTCCCATGGCAGTCATGAAGAGCACCTGGAAAGATTAAATAAACTGGTAAGGCTTAGAGAAGAGCTGGGTTACCCTGTTGCCACCCTTCTTGATACCAAAGGCCCTGAGATTCGTCTTGGAACCTTTAAGGATCATAAAAAGGTTTATCTGGAGGAGGGCCAGATTTTTACCCTGACCACCAGGGATGTTGAAGGGGATGAAACACAGGTTTCAATAAGCTATCCCAACCTGGTATATGATATTGAAGAGGGCTCCACAATACTGATAGACGACGGTCTGTTGGAGCTTTCCGTACAAAAGGTCACAGATACCGATATAACATGCATAGTGAAAAACGGAGGTTTCATATCGGATAAAAAGGGAGTCAACGTTCCCGGAGTACACCTTTCCATGCCCTATATCAGTGATAAGGACAGACAGGATATACTCTTTGGAATACAGCATAATTTCGATTTTATTGCCGCTTCCTTCGTAAGAAGTGCCCAGGATATTTATGAGATTCGCAAAATGCTGAACAAACACCATTCCAAAGCCAAAATAATTGCAAAAATAGAAAACAGTCATGGTATAGACAATATTGATGAGATAATAGAAGCATCCGACGGCATCATGATAGCCCGCGGCGATATGGGTGTTGAAATCCCTTACGAAGAGGTTCCGGTACTTCAGAAAATGATAATAAAGAAGGTATACAAGAGCGGTAAGCCGGTTATAACCGCTACCCAGATGCTGGATTCCATGATAAAAAATCCAAGACCTACAAGAGCTGAAACAACAGACGTTGCAAATGCAATCTACGATGGTACCAGCGCCATCATGCTTTCAGGAGAAACTGCTGCCGGTGCTTATCCTGTCGAGGCACTAAAGACCATGGTTCGTATTGCCGTTCGGGCGGAGGCCGATATTGACTATAAAAAACGCTTCCGCATGCTGGAGGAGCCAAAATCTCCCGACATCACCGATGCAATAAGCCGTGCAACCGTGACAACCGCTCACGATCTTAATGCAAAAATGATCATTACAGTAACCACCTCCGGCAAAACTGCCAGGATGATCTCCAGATACCGCCCTCAGTGCCATATAATGGGCTGCACCACTGATCCGGTAGTCTACAGGCAGCTTAGTCTGGCCTGGGGTGTTACCCCACTGTTGATTGCAGTAGAGCATGACACCTTTGAATTGTTTGATCACGCCATTCAGGCGGTAGAAAAGGCCGGTTATATAAAGCAAGGTGAGCTGGCTGTGCTGACTGCAGGGGTTCCATTGGGAATCTCAGGAACAACAAATATTATGAAGGTTCAGGTAGCTGGCAGCAAATACTAATGCTTCGCTAATGCCAGACATTGCATAACGAATACGCATTAATAAATATATATGATAAATTTAAAAGGCAGGGACGCTTGATTGCTTTCCTGCCTTTACATGTTTTTATGCAGCAAATCTATTCCACACTATAGTTGGGCGCCTCTTTGGTGATTTGAATATCATGAGGATGGCTTTCTCTGAGGGCTGCCGCAGATATCTTGATAAATTTGCCTGTATCCTGCAGGGTCTTGATATCCTTGGCTCCGCAATAGCCCATACCGGCCTTCAGACCGCCTATTAACTGGAATACAGTATCCTCTACCGTACCCTTATATGCCACACGACCTTCAACACCTTCAGGTACCAGCTTCTTGGCATCCTGCTGGAAGTAACGATCCTTGCTGCCCTTTTCCATGGCGGCAATTGATCCCATGCCGCGGTAAACCTTGTATTTACGTCCCTGATAAAGCTCAAAGCTTCCGGGTGATTCGTCGCAGCCTGCAAAAATGCTTCCCATCATGCAGACATTTGCACCTGCCGCCAGGGCTTTGGTAATATCTCCCGAATATTTTATACCACCGTCAGCAATTATCGGAATTCCATAAGCCTTAGCCACCTCATAGCAGTTCATGATGGCAGTAATCTGAGGCACACCTATACCTGCCACAACTCTGGTTGTACAAATCGAACCGGGGCCGATTCCAACCTTGATTGCATTAGCACCGGCTTTAATTAAATCAAGAGTAGCCTCTGCGGTAGCTACATTACCTGCAATAATCTGGGCATCCGGATAGGCATCCCTTATCATCCTCACGGCCCTTATCACATTGGCTGAATGTCCGTGCGCACTGTCCAGCACAATTGCGTCCACCTTGGCCTTAATAAGTGCCTCTACGCGCTCCATTATATTGCTGGTAATGCCGACCGCTGCAGCGCACAGGAGTCTTCCCTGGGCATCCTTAGCCGACAGCGGATACTTAATTTGCTTTTCTATATCCTTGATTGTTATAAGACCCTTCAGATTTCCTTCATCATCCACCAAAGGCAGCTTTTCCTTTCTTGCTTTGTAGAGTATTTTTTTGGCCTCCTCAAGCGAAATGCCCTCCTTGGCGGTAATAAGGCCTTCTGAGGTCATACATTCTTTAATCTTCTTGGAAAAATCGGTTTCGAATTTCAGATCTCGGTTTGTGATGATACCAACAAGCTTTTTCCCTACAGTTATCGGTACTCCGGATATGCGGTACTTAGCCATTAATTCATTGGCATCCTGCAGGGTATGCTCCGGAGAAAGATAAAATGGATCGGTGATAACACCATTCTCAGAACGTTTTACCTTGTCAACCTCTTCCGCCTGCTCCTCTATTGACATATTCTTATGGATTACACCTATACCTCCCTGCCTTGCCATTGCAATAGCCATTCGGTTTTCGGTAACTGTATCCATACCTGCACTCATCAATGGTATATTCAGCTTTATGGATTCTGTGAGATGGGTGGTCAGATCCACCTGGTTCGGCAATACTTCGGAATACGCAGGCACCAGCAGCACATCATCAAATGTTATCCCTTCACCGATTATTTGTCCCATTTTCAGTAGATTCCTCTCTTTCTTCAATTTAGATTTTTAAAAGTATAACCAATTAAGCATGCCTTGTCAACCTCAAAAATCATTTTCAAATCAAGGCCGCTTTATTGCAGTGTTTATCGTTGTTTTGATATTAGCGTACATAATAAATGATATAAAAAATCATTATATTTTAAATTAATCGAAATCATCCTGTTGCAAAATCCGATTATATGCAAAAAGGATGTTCATTAGATTAATATACAACCTAATGCAACATCCTTATAAAACATTAATATTGCGCAAGCTTTCTTGGGCTTTTCTGCTTAATCATCGTCAGCATCAGCTCATTCGGCTCAAAGGCAATCATATATTTCTTGCCATCCTTGTTGGCTATGGCTATATATGGCTTCGCATCCTTTGAACCGGAGGTAAAATCCATTTTAACACACTGAATATTCTTATACGGATCCAGGGAGTGTGAGCCCTGTATGGCTATGATATCAACCTCCTCAAGATCTATTCTCAGCATAGTCTTGCGTCTGGATTTACCTGTAATCCGATCGAAATCAATCTGACCGTCAACAAAAATATATTCATACTCCACATTCAATTTCGGCATAAGATAAACCATTACTATTACAATTACGGCACCGGCTATTCCTATGATGCCTCCTGTCAGCATCACAAAGGCTCCTGCGATTATCACCAGGATCATCAGGATCTTAAGAGCTATAATTGATGCTGAATTTTTTCTTGTTACACCAGCTTCCGCATATGACTGATTCATTAAATTAAATACCTCCTATACTTCGACTACCCAATTATGAGTATCCTTTATTCTGCCTAACTGGATGCCTGTCAATGTATCATATAATTTGCGGCTTACGGGTCCGATTCCCCCGTCCTGAATCTGCATAATTATATCTCCCCAGCGCAGCTGGCCGACCGGTGAGATAACTGCAGCCGTACCTGTTCCCCAGACTTCCTCCAGGGTTCCATTTTGGAAGGCTTCATATACCTCATCAATTGAAATTTTGCGCTCCTGTGTAGGCAAGCCCCATTCCCTGCACAGAACAAGAACTGAATCTCTTGTTACACCGGGCAGGATGCTGCCGCTTAATTCTGGTGTAATTACTGTACCGTTAATCTTGAAGAATATATTCATAGCTCCGACTTCTTCTATATATTTTCTGTGAACACCATCAAGCCAGAGTACCTGCGAATAGCCCGCATCATGGGCCTTAACCTGAGATTTAAGGGATGCAACATAATTGGCACCAACCTTGGCCTCACCGATTCCGCCCTTGACGGCTCTTACATATTCATCCTCAATCCATATCTTAACTGGGTTAAGACCTTCAGGATAGTACGCTCCAACCGGGGACAGGATTATTATAAACATATATCTGTCGGAGGGCCTTACACCCAGATAGGGATCTGTAGCAATTATAAAGGGCCTGATGTATAATGAGGTTCCTTCCTTTGTAGGAATCCATCTTTCATCTATTTTGACTATAGTCTTAATTGCCTGGAGAAAATCCTCCGGCGGTATCTCAGGAATACAAATTCTGCGGTTTGTTTTGTTGGCTCTTTCAACATTCTTGTCGGGACGGAACAGCAATGTCCTGCCGTCATCCGATTTATAAGCCTTCAGGCCTTCAAACATCTCCTGACCGTAATGGAATACCATGGCCGACGGCTCCAATACAAGCGGCTGATAAGGTATTATTCTTGGATCATGCCAGCCTTTTCCGCTTTCATAATCCATAACAAACATATGATCTGTAAATATGGTTCCAAATTTTAACGGATTATCTTCCCCCGGCAATGCCTTCGGATTTTTAGTTAATTCTATCCGTATGTCAAGCATTGGATCATCCTTCCCTTCTTAGCTTCAGAATCATGATCCTTGCCAAATCCAAGCATCTGATGCAAATTTATTCAAAGATTATACATGAATTCTGAGCTTTCCAATTTTACTTATTTTTTATACTAGTATTAGTACTCAGATTTTTCAAGTACTTTTTGCAATATTTTCTCCCGGGATGAATTTTGAATTTATATTTATTTATATTTATACTTTATGTATCTTTTTTTACTTGCATATTTCCCTTTCATATCTGCAGAAGCAGTAGGTCAAATCCTGATAGCTGTATTCTTCGGATTTCTCAACAAGAACCCAGTCATCCATCAGGTCAAGGTTAGGAAAATATGTATCAGCCTGAAATTCATAATCTATTCTGGTAACATATGCCACATTGCAGTAGGGCAGCATCTGCCTGTAAATGCTGTCTCCACCGATGACATATACATTCTCGCTGTCATACTTAGCTGCTTCCTCCAATGCCTCCTCAATGCTATTTACCACTATGGCGTCATCAGCCTTATAATCCTTTTTTGTTGTTACTATTATATTTATTCTGTTTTTTAAAGGCTTTCCTCCAGGAAGGGTCTTTAGGGTCTTTCTCCCCATAATGACCACCTTTCCTGTGGTGGCTTCGCGAAAAAAGCGCTGATCCTCAGGAATTCTTGCCAGCAGCTTATTCTGATAACCAATTGCCCAGTTTTTATCGACAGCAACTATACAGTTCATTTTTCATCTTTCACCCTTCCGATGACATATACACAATCAGGCCATCAAACCATTCGCATTCTTTAGCGGCTTAGCTTTAAATAGCCGATCACTAATCTAGACAGCTACCGGAATATTTTCAATCTTGGGGCCGTGCTTGTAATTGCGCAGCTCAAAATCATCTACGGTAAAGGCATAAAAGTCCTTAATCTCAGGATTAATCCAAAACTGGGGTGCCTCATATGTCGGTCGCTTTATCAATTCCTCTATAATCGGAATATGGCGGTCATAGATATGGGCATCAGCTATCACATGCACCAGCTCTCCTACCTCATAGCCACATACCTGAGCCAGCATATGCATCAAAACCGCATACTGGCATACATTAAAATTATTAGCTGTAAGAACATCGCTTGATCTCTGGTTAAGTATGGCATTCAGTACCAGCTTTCCGTTTGCTTTGTTCCTGGTAACATTAAAGGTCATACTGTAGGCACAGGGATAGAGATTCATCTCATGCAAATCCTGATGTACATACATATTTGTGATTATTCTTCTGCTAAAGGGATTGTTTTTAAGATCATAGATTACACGGTCAACCTGATCCATCTCCCCCTCTTTGTACTTGTGCTTAATCCCCATCTGATATCCATAGGCCTTGCCAATCGAACCGTTTTCATCAGCCCAGGAATCCCAGATATGGCTATTCAAATCCTTTATATTGTTGGATTTTTTCTGCCATATCCATAGTATCTCATCTATAGCTGTTTTTATAGCAGTTCTGCGCAGAGTGAGGGCCGGAAATTCCTTTGACAAGTCATATCTGTTTACTACACCGAATTTTTTGATGGTGTAAGCATAGCTGCCATCCTCCCATTTTGGTCTGACCTTCTCACCCTCCGTGCTGACACCGTTTTCCAGTATATCCTTGCACATTGATATAAAAATATCATCAGCTAAGCTCATGTACGCTTCCTCCCGATTTAATTTATACTATTATTCATTGTACCTCATATGGACATGCTTATCAAATCATTTTTAGCCAAATAATCTGAAGTTAGCAATCAAATCCCCTAAAATATTTGTACCGGCTGGACAATATATGGGGGAATATGTCCATCCGGTACAAACAATTTGTCAGTTATTTTCATTATATTTAAATTGGGTAAATAGCAGGCTACTTTTTACTTGCATCTATTAGCAAATAAAGGTCATATACTCTTCAGCAAATTTTTTGATGTTGGATGCATTGACATGCTTTTTGGCAATGCCATTTTTGATTTCAAGAAGGGTTGGCGCCTGCATAATGCCATATTCACGGGTCAACTCGGCATTTTCCTCCGCATCAACTATTGCATATGCAATCCCCTTCAGATATTCCTTTGCCAAATGACAGTTGGGGCAGGTCTTTGTTGTAAACAGGTAAAGCCCGTCCTCCAAAGTTGTCTTGCTTTCCCCTTTTTCATTTATATCCTTCAGGTTAACAGCTTCAACACTCATTTTTCTGGAGCGCTCAGGTACATAGAGCTTTCTGTCCTTGTATTCCTGAACCTTACCGTCATTCCAGTTCTGCACCGGACGATAGTAGCCTGTAATACGGCTGTATACCTCTGCCGGCTTTCCGCAATGAGGACAGGTAAACTGCTCTCCTGTCAGATAGCCATGAGTGCTGCATACCGAATAGGTAGGAGATATTGTATAATAAGGAAGCTTATAATTTTCTGCAATTGTTCTGACAAGCTTTGCTGCCGCCTTCCAGTCAGGCAGCTTTTCACCCAGGAAGGTATGGAATACTGTACCTGAGGTGTAAAGGGTCTGAAGCTCATCCTGAATATCCAGAGCGGCAAATACATCCTCGGTATATCCCACCGGCAGATGGGAGCTGTTGGTATAATACGGGGTTCCGTCCGGATCACCTGCTGTAATAATATCAGGCCAGCGCTTCTTATCCTCCTTAGCCATACGATAGGTTGTGGACTCGGCGGGTGTTGCCTCAAGATTATACAAATCTCCATACTTCTCCTGATAGTCAGACAGGCGTTCCCTCATATGATTTAGTGTCTTCTTTGTAAACTCTACGGTTTCCTTGTGGGTCAGATCCTTTCTCAGCCATTTTGCATTCAGGCCCACTTCATTCATTCCTATAAGACCGATTGTGGAGAAATGGTTGTCAAAGGTGCCCAGATATCTCTTTGTATATGGATACAAGCCCTCATTCAGCAGCTTGGTAATAACCTCTCTTTTAACCTTCAACGAACGGGCGGCAATATCCATCATTCTGTCAAGACGCTCAAAGAATTCATCCTCATTCTCCGACAAATATGCGATACGTGGCATGTTTATGGTAACAACACCAACAGAGCCTGTGCTTTCACCAGAGCCGAAATAACCACCGGTCTTCTTGCGCAGCTCCCTCAGATCCAGACGGAGTCTGCAGCACATGGAGCGGATATCGCTGGGCTCCATATCGCTGTTTATATAGTTAGAGAAATATGGGGTACCGTATTTTGCTGTCATCTCAAACAGCAGACGGTTATTCTCCGTATCGGACCAGTCAAAGTCCTTGGTAATCGAATATGTAGGAATCGGATATTGGAAGCCTCTGCCGTTAGCATCGCCCTCAATCATTATTTCGATGAAGGCTTTGTTAATCATATCCATCTCTTTCTTGCAGTCCTTGTATTTGAAATCCATCTCCTTGCCTCCCACGATGCAAGGCAGCTCTGCAAGATCATTGGGCACAGTCCAGTCAAGAGTAATATTTGAGAACGGAGCCTGGGTACCCCAGCGGCTTGGAGTATTTACACCATACACGAAGGACTGGATACACTGCTTAACTTCCTTGTATGACAGATTATCCACCTTTACAAAAGGTGCAAGATAGGTATCAAAGGAAGAAAACGCCTGAGCACCTGCCCACTCGTTCTGCATGATACCTAGGAAATTCACCATCTGGTTGCAAAGGGTGGAAAGATGGCTGGCAGGTGAGGAGGTAATCTTGCCGGGAATACCGCCCAGTCCCTCCTTAATCAGCTGCTTAAGCGACCATCCGGCGCAATAGCCGGTAAGCATGGACAAATCATGAAGGTGAATGTCCGCATTACGATGGGCATTGGCTATCTCCTCATCATAGATTTCCGAAAGCCAATAGTTGGCTGTAATAGCTCCCGAATTGCTGAGGATAAGACCACCAACAGAATATGTAACAGTGGAGTTTTCCTTGACTCTCCAGTCTTCTTCATTGATATAACTGTTGACTACTTCCTTATAATCAAGAATGGTGGATTTCATATTGCGGATCTTTTCTCTATTTTTACGGTATAAGATGTAAGCCTTGGCAACCTCGGTATAACCGGTCTGCTCCAGTACCGCCTCTACGCTGTCCTGAATGTCTTCCACGTGGATCTTTTTATCCTTTATCTTTTTCTGAAAATGCGCAGTTACCCGTAGCGACAGCAAATTGATAATCTCATCGGTATAAAATGTCTCTGTCGCTATAAAGGCCTTTGTTATGGCATCGCCGATTTTTTGCAGGTTAAAGTCGGCTATCTGGCCATCCCGCTTGATTACTTTAATCATAAGTAATAACTCCCTTCCCATTCCTCTATTGCATTATTCACTAATCAGCCTCTTGCATATAAAGCTGAACAGTCTTGTATTCTATGCTTCATATGATACCAGAAAGCACCTTAATAGTCAATAAAAAAATACTAGATATATGTGATATTTTTTATTATCACACAACATCTAGTATTTTCAATATAGCTATAAAGGCCTATAAAAAATCTAATCATTTTGCCGACATTGTATATTTATCCACACTATTCGGTATAAATAAAGCGATTTAAGGAATTGTCTGCTTATTTAACAGACAACACAGATAACAGAGAACATATTCATGCCGATATCATCTGATAGATATCCCTGGGTACATATGCACGTACTAAAATACCTTCCTGAGTGTATTCCTCGGAAATTAAACGGCCGTATTTCCTAACCAGCTGTATTTTACTTGCTTCCTGGTAGGAGAAAACTCTTTCCAGCAAGAGACTGCGTTCACTTAGTACCTTTTCAATAATTTGCAGCAGCTCCTGTATATGTTCACCACTTTTTGCAGAAATCTTTACCGTATAATCAGCCCTAAAATCCTTCAGCGATTTTTCGGCATCCGGTTTATCCTGCTTGTTAAATGCCGTGATAATTACCTTGTCCGAAATTCCCAGCTTGCCAAGTGTTTCATAAACCGTATGCATCTGCCTGTCTACATCCGGATTGGAGCTGTCAACCACATGCAATATAATATCCGAATATTTCGCTTCCTCAAGGGTGCTTCGGAAGGCCTCAATAAGATGATGGGGCAGCTTTCTGATAAAGCCTACGGTATCGGTCAGCAAAAGCTGCTGCCCGCTCTCCAGAGTCAGATTTCTGGTGGTAGGATCAAGAGTGGCAAAGAGCTTATCCTCCTCCAAAACCCCGGCGCCTGTCAGATAGTTTAGCAAAGTGGATTTGCCTGCATTGGTATATCCGACAATCGCCACCACCGGGATATTTGCCTTAGTTCTGGCGCTTCGAAGGGTATCCCTGTTCTTCTTAATCTCCTCCAGCTCATGCCTAAGCTGGGCTATCCTGTCCTTTATCAGTCTGCGATCCGTCTCCAGCTTTTTCTCACCCGGACCTCTTGTACCTATACCTCCTCCAAGCCTCGACAAGTCACGCATCCCTTTAAGTCTGGTGGCCCGATACCTGAGCTGGGCCAGCTCTACCTGTATTTTGCCTTCTTTAGTGGTGGCATGCTTTGCAAAAATATCAAGTATTACGGTAGTACGATCTATAACCTTGACCTGCAAAGCCTCTTCAAGATTTCTCTGCTGGACGGGAGTCAGCTCGTCATCACATACTACTCCTGTAGCAGAAGTGTCCGTTATCAAAGCCTTCAGCTCTTCTATCTTGCCTTTTCCGATATAGCTGGCGGGATGAATATTCTCTCTGTTTTGAATAAGCCTGCCAACTACAATCCCTCCGGCTGTATCCACAAGCTCCTCCAGCTCGTCAATTGACTGGATTATGTCATCGTTTTCGGAGGTTGCCACCCCCACCAGCACATATTTTTCTTCCTCTTCCTTAATGTCATACATATATTTCGTCTCCATTTCTCTTTTTGCTTATTGTTCAGGTACGCCTGTTTTGCTTCCGGCCACCCTGCTGCTGATAAATACATCTTCCCTCATGGCTTCATACTCGGTTGGATAATCCTTCATATATTCCTTAAGCTTGATTTCGGCATCCTCATATCTGCCCATATATTCCAGAACAACAATTTCATTCTTCCTTAAAATTCTGTTGTTGTAGGGATTACTTTGCTGTAACCCCTTTTCTAAATATTTCAGGGCTTCTTCATAATCTCCGGTTTTCATCAGGCATACGGCAAGCTGATTGCAGGCGTCAGAGCTGTAGGCTCCGCCCTCGGTGATATATTTTTCATAATAATAGATGGCATTGGTATAGTCCTTGCGGCTTCTGTATATTTCACCAATATAATAGGCCGCTTCCGTCTCCCCTTCGGTCAGGCATTCCTCAAACTGCTCAAGAGCCGTATCATAGCTGCCCTGATGGTAATTTATAAGCGCTTCATCAAATTTAGCGAGTTCAAGCTCCTGCCGAAGCTGTCCGGCCTGCTCCATCAAAGCCTTCGCTCCGTCAGTATCACCCATTTCCTCAAGCAAAAAATACTTTGCAATGTAATAGTCATAATTGTCGGGCTCAAGCGCAATGGCACTGTCATAGTCCTCCAGGCTTTTTTGTCTGTCACCGGCAAGCTTGTAGCACTCGGCCCGCATGGCATACAGCAAGGCATTTTTTTCATTTTTCTTTATCAGCCCGGACAATTTTTCAGCCGCCTTTGCATAATTTCCCAATGACTGATATACTGCGCTTAAATACAGGATTAAATCCATATCCAATTCGGACAAATCCTTAATAGCCAATGCTTTTTCAAACTCCTGGACAGCATTTTCATATTGCCCCATATAGTAATAGGCAATCCCTTTACCCCGCAATGCCTTCTTATCGTTCTTCCTTATTATGCTCATATCCTTGTCCATATAAGCACGATCAAATGCAAAAATGGCATTTTCATAATCTCCCAGCTTGATTAATGCCATTCCATAATCAATATAGTAGTCGGCCTTGTCGGGATTTTCCTTCGCAGCGGAGGCAAAACATTCCGCCGCCTTGATATAGTCCCCGTTGGCAAGGCTCCTTTTGCCGTTCTTATAGAAATTCTCAGCTTTGCTGCAGGCTGCAAAGCTTCCGATTAACAGAATTAATAAAGCAACTGACCACAGAATTCTTTTCATATTTTGTCCTCCATGGATAGGATGGTAGTGTCAAGTTAAACACCCCGTTTTTCTCTCAAAACCTTTATTTTTCTAGGATCATAAAATTTTATATATAAAA
>ENA-OWPA01000195-OWPA01000195.1-bioreactor-metagenome-genome-assembly--contig:-NODE-195-length-108803-cov-39.087872_pt1 | contig 108803 bp, 105 predicted proteins | sample MGYA00238139_ERZ651803 | MGnify/ENA primary metagenome ERZ651803 (study PRJEB26909, sample SAMN07631231) | bioreactor metagenome | isolation source: Switchgrass digestor | place: USA: Dartmouth... | reverse complement strand
AAAGCTGCCTGGTTTTGATGAAAGGCAGCCTTTTTTGTTTGATTGGTTTTATGAAAACTGTTTTGTCAACAGTCTGAACTGTAATCCGCAAGGATTACAGTTTTATTTTTCCGAAAACCAGCGACCAATTTCTTTTAATTTCGCGTTCAGCTTCCGGTAGATGTTCTCAACCATCCACCGCTCCGAAGGGACGGAAAGGGATTCTTCCAGGGTGAACCACTTCACTCCCAAATTCTCGTCATCCTTCGGCACCAGTTCTTCTTCTTCATCCGCTTCCAGAAGGTAGGTCACGTTCAGGTGCAGATGGGAGGGAACGTACACCCCGTTCTTCTGATGCCCATCAACGGTCAGGCATTCGAGCGAATATATGTCCTCGAGGATGGGCCGGACGTTCCGGCACCCGGTCTCTTCCTTGGCTTCCCTTAAGGCCACCGCCAGGAGATCCTCCTCGCCGTCGGCATGCCCGCCGGTCCAAGCCCAGGAGTCATAGATCCGGTGGTAGACCATCAAAACCTTCGTCCGGTTTTTGTTGACGATCCAATTCGAGGCGGTGAGATGGGCGGCTCCGGAACTTCTGTGCAGAATGTCGGGATTCTCCCCGCAAAGTTTCAGGATTAGTTCCTTGTCCTTCGCTTCCTGTTCGTTCCAAGGCCGGTATTGTCTTATTGCTTCAAGATATTTCATAGCCACTCCTTCTTTCCCAACAATTATACCATTTTTGTTTAAAAAACAAAACTTTTTGCCTTGTTTTGTTTTTTTTTAAAATGTGCTAAAATAATGTCATGAAACAAAAAGTGATCACAACTGAAGAAGCCTTGGAAGCCGATCGACGAACCCGCGAAGCGGAAGGATGCACCGCCTTGGATTTAATCCGGAAAGCCGGGAAAGCGCTCGAGGAGGTGTTTACAGCTCATTTCCAGCCAAAGCCTGGCCAAAGAATAGGAATCTTTTCCGGATGCGGACACAACGGCGCGGACGCGCTCGTCGTCGGCCAGTTGCTTCAGAGGCAAGGCAAGGACGTCGTTTTCGTCATTCTGGGAAGACCGGAAAGTCTGAAACCGGAAAATCGGGAGATTCTTTCGGAAATCCAGGCAGCGGGCGGAAAAACAGTTTTCTTCCACGAGGAAAAAGATCTTCCGGAAGTCGGAAAGATCATCCGGGAATGCAGTTTTCTCGTTGACGGGATCTTCGGAACCGGCTTGAACAAGGAGGTCTCCGGATTCCTCCGCTCGGTGATCGAATTGCTGGGGAACGCCAAAAACATCTTTTCCATCGACATCCCGTCCGGCTTGAGCGGAGACAACGGACTTGTACAAGGGGCGGCGGTGAAGGCGGACTTGACCGCGGTCATCGAGCATTTCAAAGCCGGGAACCTTTTGAATCAGGCCTCCGACCATCACGGTGTGAAAACCCTGGTCCGGATCGGTCTCAAGGTGGGGGATTGTAAAAGGAGTTTGCTGACGAAGGAGGAAATCGCCCCCGTTCCGAGGCGGCGGAATTTCTCCCACAAATACGATTACGGAAACGTCCTCATCGTCGGCGGAAGTCCGGAAATGACTGGCGCTCCCGTCCTCTCCGGGCAGGCGGCCTTGAGGAGCGGCGCGGGACTCGTGACGTTGGCGCTTCCGAAGGAGGCCAGGTCCTACATCAAGCATCTTCCTCCGGAAATCATCGCCCGCTATTACTCCGACTTCTCGGAATTCCACCAACTCCTCGAAAGGAAGGACGCTTTCGCTTTCGGTCCCGGACTCGGGAAAAAGAACAGTTTTTCGGAAGCGATTCTCGGCGCGCTATTGGATTCCAACCTTCCGGTCGTGGTCGACGCGGACGGAATCTATTATCTGAAGAAATTCCTGAAGGAAGGCTCTCGGTTCCCGAACGTCATCATAACTCCCCATCTCGGGGAATTGGCGCAGTTCGTCGGCATGATTCCGGAAAAGCTGACGGAAAGGAGCCTGGAGGTGGTTTCGGAACTGGCCAAGGAGCATGAACTGACGATCGTCCTGAAAGGCCCCTGCACAATCATCGCAAACAAGGAGGAAATCTGGTTTCAGGACGCTCCGAATCCGGGACTGGCGACGGCCGGTGCGGGCGACGTATTGACCGGCGTGATCGCGAGCCTGCTCGGCCAGGGAATGCCGCTCTTGGAGGCCGCGAAGACCGGCGTTTTCCTCCATTCGCTTGCTGGGGAACTCGCGAGGGCGGAATACGGCGAAGCGGGAATGATCGCCGGCGATGTGATCGGAAAACTTCCGGAAGCAATAAAAAGGACCTCTTGATTTCAAGAGGTCTATTTTTCTGTTGTCAGACGGATGAACTCTTCGATATCTTCCCCGATCTTTTCCAAGCCCTTCCTCCAGAAGGAGGGGTCCGTGAGGTCGATGCCGACGACGCTGGCTACATCTTCAACCTTCATCTTTCCGGTCGCCCGAAGGAGCGTATCGAGTTTCGGAACGAAGGTGCTTCCTTCCTCCAAGTATTTCGCATAGATCCCCTTCGCGAACAAAAGGCCAAAGGCGTAGGGGAAGTTGTAAAAGCTTAAACCCCCGCTGTAGTAATGGGATTTGCAGATCCACATTCCCGGGTTGAGGAATTCCGGATCGAGCCCGTCGCCGTAGGATTCCTTCTGGGCTTCGATCATCATTCTGTTGAAGTCCTTCGCGGAGGGCAGGGAAGTCTTGCGGGCTTCAAAGGCGGCCGTCTCAAAGAGATAACGGCTGTAGATGTCGACGATGACCTGGGTCGAATCCTGCAAATCGGTTTCGAGGATGTTGATCTTCTCCGCCCTGCTTTCCGCTTCGCGGTACGCCGCCCGTTTCACAATCGTCTCGCAGAGGTTGGAGGCGGTCTCCGCGACCGGCATCGTGTAATGGCTGTTCAGGGGCGCTTCTTTGAAAATCTGTTCGCCGTGGTAGGCGTGCCCCAATTCGTGGGCGATGGTGATGACGTCTCCGATCTCCCCGCCGAAGTTGGTGAGAATCCGGCTTTCCTTCAAAGCGAGGTTGTTCGAGCAGAAGGCGCCGCCGACCTTCCCTTTTCTGGGCAGGTAGTCGATCCAGTTGTTCCGGAAAGCGCGCTCCGCAAGATTCCGAAGATCCTCGCTGAAGCTTCCGAACTGTCTGAGGATGAACTCCTGGGCTTCCTCGACCGTGTACTTCTTCTCGCTTTTGCCCAGCGGCGCGAACAAGTCGTACCAGGGCAGGCCGTTTTCATGGCCGAGAAGCTTCGCTTTGTGGCGAAGGTATTTCCGGAAGACCGGAAGGCTTTCCTTCATCGCTTCCAGCAGCGCATCCAGGGTTTCCTTCTTCATCCGGGAATTGAAGAGCGCTTCATCCAAAGGAGAGGCGAACTTCCGGTGTTTTACCATCGTGTTCACTTCGCCTTTGATGCCGGCCAAAGCGAAGGCGACCGCGTCTTCGATTTTTTCATAAATCTCCAATTCCTTGAAATAGGCTTCCTTCCGCTCCTCGGGATCGCTGCTGTAGGCGAGGTTCCTGATCTCCGTGAGCGAGAGTTTCTTCCCCCGGAAGTCGATCTCCGCCATCGAGGTCATGTGCCTCTGCAGCTGCGACCAGAGCGAAGAGCCGTTCTGCCTCAGTTCGCTCGCGAGGTATTCGAGATCCGCGCTCAGCGTGTGGGCGATTTCCTCCTTCGCCTCCGCGAGCAGGAAGGCGTATTTCCGAAGATAGGGGCTATCCTCCACAAGTCCCTCCAGATCCTCAAGGGTCGAAAGATGCGTCTTGAACTTGGTATCAATCAGGGCGAATTTGCCCGAAAGCGCCTGCATCTTCACATACGCTTGCTTCGCTTCCGGATTCTGCGTGTCCGCGGACATATTCAGGTGGATGAACCCGAAAACGCGGGAGGAGAGGATATTCAGCTCCTCCTGTTTTTTGAGCAGGTTCTCAAGGTAGCCTTTCTTGTCGGCTTGTGCTTCCCTGTCTTCAAAATAAGCGAGCAAGGCATCCGTGATTTGGAAGAGTTTCTCGCAATCTTCCTGAAAGGCGGGGCTGGCGAAGCCCCCGTAAAAAGCGCCGAGATCCCAACGGTACATGGTGAATCCTCCTCAATTCTAAATTAACCCTATTATAGCACGGCCGCGCCCGGCTTTTCCAGATGAAACTTCAACTTTTGCGGATTAGGTTGATCAATGTCAAAAGGACGACGGAACCGAAGAGGGCGATGAGAAAGCCCGCAGGGGAGAAAGTGCGGAAACTCCCGATTCCGGCGAGGGACGCGATCCAGACCCCGAGAAGCGTGCCTACGAGCCCGACGACGATGTTCGCCAGGATGCCCATGCGCTTGTTGTTCTTGGTGATGATGCTCGCGATCCACCCGGTAAAACCGCCGAAGATGATCCACAAGATGAACAAAATGATTCCTCCTTTGAAAATTCAATGGTCATGATATATTTTTCCAGAATCAGTTGAGTTTAAATGTGGGAAAAATTGTTTCAAAGAGAGGAAAAATTCAGTTGGCGAAAAAGAAAAGGTCCTATACTTTTCAGGCAGAAAGTGCTATAATGAGTCAAAGAACAAAGAGAAGGTGATTACATGCATTTGGCCGGTTATTACCTCATGCCCCATCCCCCGATTATCATCCCTGAAGTCGGCAGAGGGGAGGAAAGAAAAATCGCGGCCACAGCCGCCGCCTGTTTGCAAATCGCGCGGGAAATCAAGGAAATCGCGCCCGAGACAATCGTCGTCATCACCCCTCACGGCCTGATGTTCCGGGACGCGATCTCGGGGACGTATGAAACTTCCCTTTTCGGAAGCCTCGCCCGCTTCGGAGCCGGGAATGTCGCCGTCACCAAGAAAATCGACCTGGAGGTGCTGGACAAAATCGCGGAAATGGCAGAGGAAGGAGGGATTCCCTTCCTCAAACTCGACGAAAGGACCGCGAGGCGCTACCGCAGGACGAACGAACTCGACCACGGCGCGTTGATTCCGCTTTATTTTGTCGAGAAGGAATATCGGGACTACAAACTCGTCCACATCACCTACGGCCTGCTTTCCGATTTGGATCTTTTCCGGTTCGGGAACATCATCCGGAAAGCCCTGGAGACCTTGAATCGGAAAGCTGTCATCATCGCGAGCGGGGACCTCTCCCACAGGCTCACCAAGGACGGCCCCTATCCCTATTCCCCGCGCGGGAAAGAATTCGATGCGACCTTGATCGGCCTGCTCGAAAAAGGGGATCTCCGCGGGGTCTTCAAGATTGACGGGGGGTTCGCGGAAGAAGCCGGGGAATGCGGACTCAGATCGGTGAAGATCATGCTCGGAGCCCTGAACACCGATTTCACCGGGGAGGTGCTCTCCTATGAGGGGCCCTTCGGAGTCGGTTACGGCGTTTTGAGACTCGTTCCCGTTCCCGACGGGAAGGATTATACATCCTTGTTCGCGGAGGAGAAAAGGCGGAAGCGGAAGACCGAAGATGACTACGTCCGGCTCGCCCGGGAAAGCATCACGACCTACCTGACCAGGGGCCGGACCATGGATGTTCCCGAACTCCCGAAGGAGATGCTGGCAAGGCGCGCGGGGGTCTTCGTCTCCCTGCACAAGGGCGGGAATCTCCGCGGCTGCATCGGCACCTTCCTGCCGACGCGGAAATCGGTTGCGGAAGAGATCATCCATAACGCCATCGCCGCGGCGACCGAAGATCCGCGTTTTCCGCCCGTTCGGAAAACCGAACTTGATGACCTGGACATCTCCGTCGACGTTCTCTCCAAGCCGGTGAAAGCACGTAAGGAGGAACTCGACCCGAAGAAATACGGCGTCATCGTCAGTTCCGGTTTCCGACGCGGACTTCTTCTTCCCGACCTGGAGGGCGTCGACACCGTCGAAAAACAGCTGAAGATCGCCTGCGAGAAAGCGGGAATCTTCGGCGACGATTTCGAAATCGAAAAATTTACCGTCGAAAGACATGGTGAGAAGTGAATGCATCCCGCCAAATACTGGGAAGCCTTAGCAGGCAATAAGGTCCGCTGCCTTCTCTGCCCGCAAAACTGCGTCATCAAGGAAGGCGGTTCGGGTTTCTGCCGGGCGCGGAGCAACCATGGCGGAAAACTTTATTCCGAAAACTACGGGTGGGCGACTTCGGTCGCGCTTGACCCAATTGAAAAGAAACCCCTTTACCATTTCAAGCCCGGCAAACCGATCCTTTCCCTGGGCTCCTTCGGCTGCAACCTCCGCTGCCTCTACTGCCAGAACCATTCAATCTCCCAGCAGAAAACCGCGGGCAGGTACTTCGATCCGGAAACCATCCTCGCGCTCATCGCCCAGTTCGAAGACAACGTCGGCGTGGCCTTTACCTACAACGAGCCGCTGATCTGGTTCGAATTCATCTTTGATGCCGCGAAGCTGATCAAAGAAAAAAAGCCGGAAGCGTCCGTCGTCCTGGTCACGAACGGTTTCATCAACCAGGCGCCCCTTGCGGAACTGCTTCCCTACATCGACGCGCTGAACATCGATTTGAAGAGTTTCAATGACGATACCTACAGAAGTCTCTGCAAGGGGAGACTAAATCCGGTTTTGGAGACCATTCAAACCGCGAGCAAAAAGTGCCATGTCGAGGTGACAACCTTGGTCTTGACGGACACCAACGACTCCCCTGAAGAAATCGGAAGGATTGCGGAATTCCTCGCAAGTGTGGATAAAAGAATCCCCCTGCATCTTTCCCGCTACTATCCGAACTACCTCCTGAAGAAGCCGGCGACGAGCGGGGATGTCCTGTTCAAGGCACATGCGGCCGCCCGTAAACATTTAGATTATGTCTACATCGGAAATCATCCGGAAGCGGACACCAACACCTACTGTCCTAATTGCGGGAATCTGCTGATTGAAAGGAAATTCTATTTTACAAAAAACCATCTGCAGGAACCGGCCTGCCCGCGCTGCGGGGAAAAGGTCCCGGTCATCCTCTGAAAAACCCCGGTCAATTTGACCGGGGTTCGTATTCCATGGCGGCTTGGAAAATGGTTTTCCCGCCTGAAGTTCCGAAGACGGTCGTCTTGCCGTCTTCATCGGAACGGTAGATTTCAAGAACATCCTTCTCCTTGGATTCATTGCAGAAATGAAGCTCGTAGGTTCTTATTTCCATCCTTTCCAGTTCTGATGTTGCGAACGCATCAAAAAAGAGATTGCTGTAGACGGTGTTGTTCGTGTGGCGGTTCAGATCGATGTCCGTGGACAGGATGACCCTTTCATATACGAATTCGGAGGCTTTAGCGTTGAAGCGGCGGAAATCATCAGGGAGCGCCCGCCTTTGCAAATGCTCCATTTCCAAAGGATAACAGGTCGTCTCGACCTTCCTTGGCCGTCTGCTCTCCATGTCGAGGATGCACCATTCGCTCATCCCCTGTACCATTACTCCCCCTTTTGGATCCAACAACTCGAAATCACGGTTGCATTTGATGATTGAAGGTTTGAGCGGCCAGGTCTGCAGGACGGCCTTTTCCCCCCAGCGCGGATAGGAATAGATTCTCACCTTAACTTTCGTTATGACCCAGAAGGCGTTGCTTTTCGCCCTGAGCGTGAAATAATCCATCCCCATGATCTGAGCATGTTCCGCGGCGAGTGCCTGGAAATGGCGCATCAGCGCCGGGATGCTCAGTTTGGATTCAAAATCGACGTCATTGGCGTCGAGGATGAATTCCTTCCGGTAAATGTTTTCCATGCCAATCCCCCGCTTCCAAAATGCTTCCTATATTCTACCACCGGAGGCAAAAAAAGTCAAAGGCAGCGGAAGATTGACAGATGTTATCATATTTTCGATTGTGGAGGTTGTCTATGGAAAAACAGATCATGGCTTCCGTCTTCACCATTCATCCGCAAGCAGGAGAAAAGCGTCGAATCCGCCTCGAAGGCGAAAACATCATCGATTCTTCCTTCGATTACATCGGAAGGATCATGGAAGTGCTGGACCGTTCGACTTATGAGACATGAGTGAAAACCGGCATCGGTTTCCTCATGCCCCGTTTCAACCGGAACCGGGAAGGGCTTCTCGGAAAGGAATTGAGCCCGAAAGAGCTGCTTGCGGAAATCCAGGCCATGGCCATCGACCCGGAATTGAAAAACGCCCTTCTGAGCATCCTCGTCAGGGCGATATGAAACGGCATCCCGATTGACCGGGGATGCTTTTTTTAGGAGATGGCTTGGTTCTTCCTGAAGAAGAGCCTGAAGGTCAATCCGGAGATTGCCGCATAATAGGCGATGCCGATGAGCATGTAACCGTAAAAAGGAAGATCATAGGCCCCTTCGGCCGAAGTGGCGGCGTTGATCATCCCCTTGACGGTCCAGAAATTGGGGAGCACTCCCAAAATGTACTGGTTTTGGTTTTTGAAAACGTCAAGGTGGGCGAGGACGGGCAGGAAGATAACAATCGCTCCCGCCTTAAGGAAGGCGAACCCTTCGATTTTGTTTTTCGCAAAACTCCCGAGCACCAGCGCCACGGCGGGCACGAAGAGGCTGTTCGCGAGGGAAAAGAAGATGACCTTCCCCCAGGAGAGGTTGTCCAAAAGCCGGATTTGGAAACCTCCGGCCTCGAGGACGTAACGGTCCGCGGCAATCAGTTTCAGACCACCCAGCAGGATGAGATTGCTGAAGAGGGAGATGACGAAACCGTAGGCAATTTTGAAGGCCGCATATCCGGAGACGGACGCCGGCGTCACGGCGAGGCCCAGAATCGTGTTTTCATCTTTGTTTTCAATCAGGGAAAAACCCAGAAGGACTCCGGAAATGTACGATCCCGCAACAAAAGCGAGCGTCAAGCCGATGAGCAGGACAATCCTGCTTGCCTCCGCCCCCGCCCTTTCCACAATCTCCGGAACGAGGAGTCCCAGAACCGCAAGCATCAGGAAAGGATAGAGAATCATGAAAAGGTTCATCGGATCCTTGTAAAGCGTCTTCAGTTCATACTTCAACAACTTGACATATTTCTTCATGTCTTCACCCCTGGACCGCATGCTCCTTGAATTTTCCAATCACGTACCAATAAAGGCCCGCTCCCAGAACGGCGAGATAAGCTAGCGCTCCGACCGCTTGCCCCCAATTTCCTTCCCCAAAGGCCTTTTGCGCAAGAACGAAAGCGGAATGGGTCGGAGAGACGAGCAAGAGAATCTCAAGATTTCCCGGTATGATTTCCAAAAAGAAAAGAACAGTCGGAAGGAAGAAAAGTAACGCATAAGCCGCATAGATTCCCAGCATCTGCGCGAAATCCCGGCAATTGAGGATGATGACGAAGCCGAGAAGGGAATGAGAGAGGGTGATGAAAAGCAAGCTCAAAAAGAGCCAAAGGAAGTTGATATCCTGCTTGTGCACAAGTCTGAAGGTGAGCACGAGCAGGGCGGAGGAGACGAGGCCGGTGATGAGCGAGACTATGATTTTTGAGACTAGGATCTCTTCCGCGGAAAGCGGAGAGACGAATAGGGATTTGAGCGAGCCTTCCTGCTTCTCCAGGTAAAACGAAGCGGCGAGATAAATGATTCCGAGCATGCCCGCGTCGAGGACCAGGATCATCGGCAGGAGCCCGGCAACCTCTTCCGTGGAAGAAAAGACGATCAAAAGGATCCAAATCAGGGAAACGACCGCGGATACGGGGATGATCTTGTTTTTATAAAGCCGCACCAATTCCCCGCGGACAAGCTTCACCACCTTATTCATCGAATCCCTCTTTCGTCACCGTGATGAAGATCTCGTTCAGACTCGTCTCTCCCGTGTGGATCGTCTCGATGTTCTCTTTCTGGAGCAGTCTCAGGAAAGTCTCATTCCTTCCCAATCCGGCAAGGTCGAATACCTCACTCCGAAGTTCTCCGCCTTCCAGGTATTCCACCCTGACTTCCTTTTTGCCGTATTTCAGTTTGAGTTTGCGGGGATTCGCTTTTTCCGTGATCCGACCTTGGGCGATGAAGATCACCTCGTCACAAAGTTCCTCAACATCTCCCATCAGGTGCGTCGTAATGAAGACGGTCCCGCCCTTTTTCTTGAAATCGAGGATGATCTCCTTCACCTTCTTCGCATTCCCCGGATCCAACCCGTTCGTAGGTTCGTCCAGGAACAGGACCTCCGGTTCGTTGATGAGCGCCCGGAGGAAATGAGGCGGGTTTTCATGCCTTTTGAGAAAGTCCTGACTTCCTGTTCGGCGGCTTCTACCAAATCCACATTCCGGAGAAGTTCCCGTAAATCCGCGGTTTTCCGATAAAACCCCGCGAAATACTTCAGGTTTTCCAGAGCCGTGAGTTTTCCAAAAGTTACCGGAGTTTCAAAACAGACGCCGATTTCCTCGTAAAAGCTGCGGTCGTACTCCGCAAGGTCCTTCCCCTTGTAGAAGATTCGGCCTTGATAGCCTTTGATGAGTTTCGTGAGAATCTTCATCGTCGTCGATTTCCCGGCGCCGTTCGGCCCGAGCAGACCAATGATCTTTCCCTTTTCGACCGTGAAGTTCAGGCCTTTCAGGACCTGCCTTTCCGTTTTCGGATATCGGAAATGCAAATCGTTCACTTCAAAAACTTTCATGTTCATTTTTCCATTCCTTTCAATAGGGTTTTTAAATATTTCAATCCGAAATCCTTATATTCTTCATAATTCCCGAGGGCGATCACCTTTTTCAAAAAATGCGATTGCAAGCCCTCAAGGGCGATTTTGAAGAAAAGCCGGACTTCTTCTTCCGAATACTCACTGGAAAAGCGCCCTGCGTCAAGTTCCGTGAAGAAAGCATCCCCGGACACCTCAACAAATCCTTCCAAATCCTTTCCGATTCTTTCCTGCAGTTCCGGCGGACTCTCTGACAAGGCCAGTTCTATGATTCTGAAGGCTTCGGGATTCTTCGAAAAAAAATCTAGCTTCCAGTAGGTGACGGCGATGAGCCTTTCGAAAAGTTCCTCAATCCTCCCGAAGTCATGCTTCCTGAATTCGGAAAACACGAGGTCCGTGCAATATTTGAAAGCCTGATAGAACAGTTCCGCTTTCGAATTGAAGTGGGCGAAAACGGCTCCTTTCGAAACCCCGGCCGCTTTATGGATGGAGTTCGTCGAAGCGGAAAGGTACCCCTTTTCCGAAAACTCCGAAATCGCCGCTTTCAGGATTTTCATTTTTACATCTTCTTTCTTCAAAATGACCACCTGGTCATATTTTATCAGGAAATAGATGAAAATGCAATAAATATTATCTTCAAAAACCAAAAGGCTGAAACCTTTGTTTCAGCCTTTTTCAGAAAAATCAGACCTTTCTTCTTGTCATAAACCACAGCAATCATAAAATAAAAAAACCGCTCAAAAGCGGTCATATTCAAACAAATGGTGCCACTGGCCGGATTCGAACCGGCACGCCTTTGGGGGCGCTTGATTTTGAGTCAAGTTTGTCTACCAGTTCCAACACAGTGGCAGGCTATAATATTATACTATAACGGGCTTTAAATTTCAAGGGCTTTGTGATTTATTTTTCGAGTTTAAGAAAAGCGGAACTTACAAAAACCGAGCTGACGCTTGGAAAATACTTCTTTCTTGAGTCAAATTAAAATCTAGGAAAGTGTTCCATTTATAAAAAAAGAAAAGGGGGTCGCCCCTTTTCATAATTGTTCCACTTCATGGATGTATTCGATATCCGAGATATGACTTGTGATTTCGTCCAGATTCCTGTGCTTTCCGATGCTGAAGTAGATGATGAGTTCCTTCATGTGGATGTTGTTCTCAAGGTATTTGTTCAGCAGGAAATACTTCTTGATTGTGACTCCCAAATTGGCGAGGGTTTCGAATAACTCTTTTTCAAAACTATCTTCAAAAACCAACCGGAATTTCTGAATCTTTCTCGCCATCGTCAGTTTGTTGGAAACGCGGCGGGAAATCATGGTAATCGGAAGAATGATGATGACGGTCGCGGCGGCGACGATGTAGTTGTTTTCCCCGCCCGAGCCGATCAAAAGCCCCAATCCCGCGACCAGCCAGAGCATGGCGGCGGTGCTGATGCCGATGACGTTTCCGCGGTTCTGGAGGATCGTTCCCGCCCCGAGGAAGCCGATGCCGCTCACCACCTGGGCGATGATTCTTCCGCGGTCCCCTCCCCAATCCAGAAATAGGTTCTCCTGAAGGATCGCAATCAAGCAGCTCCCCATGCAGACCAAAGTGAAGGTGAAGAATCCGGCGGGCTTGCTTTTGATTTCTCTTTCATAGCCCACCGCGGCCCCGACGAGGGCGGACGCTATTACTCGCAAAATCTGCTCTACAATTAATGGCATTTTTCCTCCTGATTCATGGCATCGTACATCGATCTGTAGATGCCGTTTTCTTTTTGGTATAGTTCATGGTGGTTGCCCGATTCTACTATTCTTCCATCTTCCATGACATAAATCATGTCGGCGTTTTTAATTGTTGAAAGGCGGTGGGCGACGACGAACGCGGTCCTTTCCTTGGAGAGGACCGAGAAAGCCTCCTGAATCAGGCTTTCGGTTTCGCTGTCGATGTTGGCGGTCGCTTCGTCGAGAATGATGATCGCGGGGTTCCTCAAGAGAATCCTCGCGAAGGCGATGAGCTGCTTTTCGCCGGCGGAGAGGTTCTCGCCCATGTAACTAACCGGGGTGTGGATTCCCGCCTTCAGCCCCTGTACGAACTTCTTCGCGCCGATCCGCTCGAGGAGTTCTTCCACCGTCCTGTCGTCGACTTCTGTCCCAAAAGCGATGTTGCTTTTGATTGTCCCTTCGAACACCGCGGGATCTTGGAGAATGATGCCGACGTTGTTCCGGATGTCCTGTTTGGAGTACTCGCGGTAGTCAACACCGTCGACCAGGATTTTTCCTTCTTCGAGGTCATAGAACCGTTCGAGAAGACTCATCAAAGTTGTTTTCCCGGATCCGGTCTTCCCCACCAAACCAATGAACTGTCCCGGTTCAACCTTGAAGGAAACGTCTTTCAGGACATAATTGTCCGCGTCATATTTGAAGCGGACGTTCTGGAATTCGACCGCTCCTTTGAGTTTCAAGCCCGTCACTTCGCCGATGCCGGTATCTTCCACCTCATCCAGGAACTCGAAGACGCGGCTCGCGGAAACGAGGGAATCTTCAAAGGTGTTGAGGTTGTTGAAGATGTCCGATATCGGAGTCGTCAGTTTTTCCAGATACTCGATGTAGACATAGATCGTGGTGCCCAGAACGACGATGTTCGTCTCCAGGAACCGGTAACTGAAATAAGCGATGATTGCTGCAATCAACAGACGCCTGATCAGGTTCAGAAGTTGGAAGCCGAAATAGGTGTTCACGGCGGTCCGCTTCATCCTCGTCCTGTAGTTCTCCTTGAGCATTCCTTCATATTCGGAAGCCATTTGCTTCTCCTTGTTGAAGGCCTGGATGATCGAGGTTTCGTTCACGAATTCCGCAAGCTTCCCATTGATCCGGGAATTCATCTCCCGAATGCTCCGATTGTAGCGGTTCACCGTTTTCCGGTAGACGGTCATCCAAAGGAAGATGAACGGAAAAGCGAGGAACGTGAGCAGGGCCATCCGGTAATCCAAAATGAAGAAACCGGCATAAATGACGACCAAATTGACGCCCGCGGAAACGATGTAAATCACGACCTCATAGAGCCCGCGGACCCCTTCCGAATCATAGATGATCTTGGTGACGGTCTTACCCTTAGGTTCCTTCGAGAAATAGGCTATCGGCAGACGGTTAAGTTTCTGGAACGCGCTCTTCCGCATGTCCAGCGTCAAACGCATCGACGAAGTCGCCAGCGTCACCGTGTGGAGATAGCGGAAAGCGAGGGTCACGACCGCAACCGCCGCATAAAGAACCAGCATCAGGGTGATCGGTTTTATCGACGGCCGGAAGAAAGCAAGCAGGTCCTCCCTTCCGAGCACGATGAACGGAACGGAGCCGCTCGCATTTTCCGCGGAATAATGGAGGAGCCCATCCGAAATCTCGACTTTTGCCTTCTCCGGCAGGGTTCCTTCTATGAACAGATACTTGTCTTCGTAAAGATAAATCGTATACTTGTCTCCCGCAATCCTTCCGTCGTCCTTCCGGTATTTTTCTCCCCGGAAGGAGACGTTTCCCGCTTCCGTCTTCACCCAGACCGTCGCCACGCCCGACAACTCAGAGTCGATCACTTTTTTGATGATCAAGGGCTGGATGATGTCCAGAAGCGAAAAAGCGAGAAGGGAGATGAAGGCAACGAGCAAAAGCGCTTTGCTTTTCAGGGCGTATTTCAGGACGCGGATGAGGATGCTTCGCTGTTTATTCTTCATCATCCGCCTCCATCTGCTGAGCAAGGTACTGCTCGTGGTACCAGCCGCGGTTCGCCATCAATTCCGCATGCTTCCCCGCTTCTAAAATCTTCCCGCCGTCCAAAACGATGATTTTGTCCGCGTCCTCCACGACGGAAAGCCTGTGGGAGACGATGATGTTGATTTTTCCCTTCCTCAAGGAAACGAGATTCCGGAGGATGTTGATTTCCGTGATCCCGTCGACGGCGCTCAGGGCGTCGTCCATGATCAGCACGTCGGCGTTTTTCAAATACGCCCGGGCGATCGAGAGCCTCTGCTTCTGTCCCCCGGACAAAGTCACTCCGGATTCGCCGACGATGGTTTCGAGCCCGTCGGAGAGGAAGTCAAGGTCCTTTTTGAAATCGGCCAGTTCGACCGCTTCCTCGACGGAAAGGTCCGTCCGCTCCCCGACCCCCAAAAGCAGGTTTTCCAAAACCGTTCGGGAAAACAGTCTGTGCTCCTGGGGAACATAAGCGATGTTCCTCCTGATGCTTTCTTTCTTGTAGGAGGAGACATCCCGTCCGTTTATTTCAAGCTCGCCCTCGGAAATCGGGAACTGGCGCAGCAGCTGCCGCACCAAAGTCGTCTTTCCGCTTCCGGTCTTTCCTACTATGCCGATCGTCTCTCCGGAATTAATGCGCAGATTGATTCCTTCCAGAGTGTTGAAATTGTCTTTCGGATAGCGGAAACTGAAATCCTTGAACTCAATTGTCTCGATTTTTTCCAACTCGGCCGCATCCGCCGCATCCACGATTGTCGGCTGATGGCGGATGATCTCTTCGACCCGCTCGAAGGAAATCGTGCTCTGCGCGAGGGTGGTGATCTGGTTCCCGAGCCGGAACAGGGGCTGGGAAAACATCGCCAGGTAGAGGTTGAAGGTGACGAGCGCTCCGACCGAAAAACCGAGTTGGTTCATGATCAAGTAGGCCCCGTAACCGAGGGCGATTCCCTGGCTGATCACGGTGGTCATGTTAAAGGTGGGGCGGAAGACCGCCTGCATGAACACGGCCTGCCTTTCGGTGGCGAAGACCTTCTCCGCCTTTTCCGCAAGTTTCCGCTCGTCCTCCCCCTCTTTCACAAACCCCCGGATCAGTTTCACATGCGTCACGCTTTCCATCACCATGTTGTTCAGGTGCGAGACTTCCCTCCGCACTTCCCGCCAGTTGCGCATGATCTTCGGCCGCAGCACCAAAACCACGACGAAAATTATCGGAAGCGGCAGAATCGAAAGCAGCGTCATCTTGAAATCGAGGCGGACGAGCATGATGAAGGTGATCACCAGCGCGGAGACGGCGTCAAAGAGATGGAAAAAGATGAATGTGGAAACGCGGGCGATGGCGTCGGAATCGCCGGTCGCTCGCGAAATCAAATCACCGGTATAATATTCTTCGAAAAAGTCCCCGTCCTGGCGGAACACATTCCTGAGGAACCTGTTCCTGATCTGATAGTAAAGCCTGTGGGACAATTGTCCGGTGTAGTAGTTCTTGATGACGGCGAAAATGTAGATCGCCGCCGAGGAAGCGAGGATCATACCCACATATTCAAAAGCCTTGGCTCTCGTGAGCGTGTTGTTCGTCACGGCATCGACCGCCAACCCGATGTATTTGGGCGGAACCGTAAGCGCATAAGTGAACAAAATGGAGAGCACCATTATGAGTATGTACTTGTGCCACTCTTTTTTGATGAACCAGCCAAGGTATTTGAACATCGCGGGCAATCTTCTCAACTCCTCATCTGACTATATCCAGTATTAGTTTATTGGGACTGATTTCTTCTTCAACTATTTCAAAAGCTTCTTTGACCATTTCCACCGCTTCGTCCAGATTCTTCTCATTCCCGTGGACGATTGCAAGCAGGTCGCCCGCATCCAGGCGATCACCGACTTTCGCCAGCACTTCCACTCCGACAGACAAGTCGATAACATCATCCTTGGTCGCCCGGCCGGCGCCGAGAAGCATTGCCGCGTTACCGATGGCAAGAGCTTTGACTTTCTTCACATAGCCCTTTTTCGGGCTCCTGATTTCAATCACTTTCTTGGCGGTCGGGAAGAGGGAATAATCATCGAGCACGCGGGAATCCCCGCCCTGGCGTTCGATCATCGCCCGGAGCTTGTCCAAAGCCGAGCCGTCCGCCAAAGCGCGGCTTGCGCGTTCGGAAGCCTCCGCTTCCGTTTTCTCAAGTCCCGTCATCAAAAGCAGTTCCGAAACGATTTTCAAGGCGAGCGTCTCCAGATCCTTGGGTCCCCGGCCTTTCAGCGTCTCGATCGCTTCGATCACTTCCAAAGCGTTTCCGACCGCGAAACCCAGGGGCTGGTCCATGTCAGTCAAGAGCGCGACCGTCTTCCTTCCCTGGGAATTGCCGATCGCGACCATCGCCTGGGCGAGTTCCCTGGCCGCTTCCAGGTTCTTCATGAAAGCTCCGTCCCCCACCTTCACGTCCAAAAGGATGTGGCTCGCTCCGCTCGCCAGTTTCTTGGACATGATTGAGGAGGCGATCAAACCCGTGGATTCTACGGTTCCGGTCACGTCCCGGAGGGCGTAAAGTTTCTTGTCGGCGGGGGCGATGTTCGCCGTCTGACCGACGACAGCCAGGGAGATGTCCTGGACTTGCCGGAAAAACTCTTCGGGAGTGAGGGAAATCCGGAAGCCCGGAATCGATTCGAGTTTGTCCAAGGTGCCGCCGGTGTGGCCCAGACCCCTTCCGCTCATCTTCGCCATCTTCAGACCGCAGGCGGCGGCGAGGGGCGCGACCACGAGCGTGGTCTTGTCTCCGACTCCGCCCGTGGAGTGCTTGTCAACGCAGATGCCTTTAATAGAGGAGAGGTCAACCGACTCCCCGCTCAACAGCATTTCCATGGTCAGGTCGGACTGTTCCTGGGCGGTGAGACCCCGGAAGCAAATAGCCATCAACAAACTGCTCATCTGATAATCGGGAATGTTCCCGTTCACATACCCAGAAACCAAAAACTTGATCTCTTCCCTTGTCAGGGTACCGCCGTTTTTCTTTTTGATAATCAAATCAACTGCACGCAAACGTTATCACTCCTTAGGGTAACATTTATTATAGCATATTTTCAAAAATTATGCTATACTTAAAAAAAATAAAATGGAGTGAGCAAGATGACGATATGCTTGATCAGGCACGGGCAGACGGACTGGAACATCAACACCCTGCTCCAGGGTCGGACCGACGTGCCTTTGAACGAGGTCGGAAAAAGCCAGGCGAAGGCCGTGGGGGCCTACCTCAAAGCGAACGACCCGCATTGGGACCGCATCCTTTCCAGCCCCTTGGGCCGTGCTTTGGAAACCGCAAAAATCATCGCGCAGGAAATCGGGTTCACAAAGGAGATTGGGGTGGTTCCGGAAGCGATCGAACGCAATTTCGGAAGCCTGGAAGGCCAGCACCTCGATTCGAGAATGTACGACCTGCTGGAGCGGGGCCATCCGGAAGTCGAGAAAATGGAGGACCTCTACGCCCGGGCAAGGAAGGCGTTGGAAGACATCGCCCTTAAGCATCCCGGGGAGCGGGTGATCCTCGTGAGCCACGCCCAATTCATCAAAGCCGCGCTCGCGGCGGCCGATCCCGATTTCGATTTCCGCTTTCCCTTGAAGAATTCCTCCTTGAATTATCTCGAGGCGGATGACGAAGGTTTCCGGATTTTGAAGTTCAATGTCGTTCCGGAATAGAAACTTTTAAAGCGTTCGCTTTAAGCGAAACCTCACAAAAAAAGAGCCAAGGAAATTTCCTTGGCTTTTTTTCGTTTTTCAGAGTTTGTCGAGCATTTCCGCGACCGCCTTCCGCAAATCCGCTTCCGCGCGGGGCTTCACCTCTTCGAAAGGAAGCTTCAGCCAATTGCTTTCGACGATCATCCCCACGCCTTCGTCGTAAGCCCCTTCGTAGCCTTCGCCGAGGGAGCCGACGACGGCAATGACCGGAACGCCGTGCCGCCGGGCGCGTCTGGCGACGCCGATGACAACCTTGCCACGGAGGGACTGGTAATCCAGCCTGCCCTCGCCGGTGATGACATAATCGGCGCCTTGAACAAGTTCGTCGAACCTGACGGTGTCTAACACGGTTTCAATTCCCATTTGGATCTTGGAATTGAGGAAGACCCGCATTCCGTAGCCCATTCCTCCGGCCGCGCCCGCGCCTTGGAAATCCCATTCGGAAAAGCCGCTGTCGCGTTCGACCGCTTCCGCCAAAGCCTTCAGGTTCCTGTCCAGGAATTCCACCATGGCCGGATCCGCGCCTTTCTGCGGAGAGAAGACATAGGCTGCGCCCTGCTTCCCGTAGAGGGGGTTGTCGATGTCGCACATCGTCACGAGTTCCACTTCTCGCAAAGCCGGATTGAGGCCGGAAAAGTCGATTCTCCTGATCTTGTTCAAAGTCCCGCCGACGGGGACGAATTCTTCTCCGTTCTCGTTTAAGAAACGGATTCCGAGGGCGGCGGCACAGCCGCAGCCGCCGTCGTTGGTGCAGCTTCCGCCCAGGCCGACGATGGTTTTCCGGACGCCGCGCTTGAGGGCGTCGAGGATCAGTTCGCCGACCCCGTAAGTCGTGGTGAGCGCAGGGTTCTTCCTCCCTTCTACAAGCGGAAGCCCGCTCGCTGCGGCCATTTCGATGACGGCGCACCTTCCTTCATCGATCAGGCCGTAGAAAGATTCCATCCTTTCGAAGTAAGGACCGGCCACCTCCACGTAGACCTTCTCACCTCCGACCGCGGCGAGGAAGGCGTCAACGCTGCCTTCGCCCCCGTCCGCGACCGGAATCTTCACCACTTCGGCGGTGTATTTTTTTCTGATTTCGCTTTCAATGATCTCGCAAACCCGATTGCTGCTCAAGGTGCCTTTGAAAGAATCGGGAATCAAGATGAATTTCATATGGTCAGCTCCTTTTCTTAAAGAGATTGCCGAGCGTTAACCCGGCAATCTCGGAATCTAATTCAGAATCAGATCAGGAACAAGCTGAGCAGGAAGATGCCGATGATCGAGCAGATTCCGGAAACCAGCGTGCCCAGCGTCTGGGTCTTGTATCCCTGTTCCGGAGTCATGCCGCTCATGTTCGTGACCACCCAGAAGTAGCTGTCGTTTGCATGGGAGACGGTCATCGCTCCGGCGCCGATGGCCATGACGACCAAAGCGGCGGCGACGGGAGTTGTGAAACCGAGAGCGCTCATGAGCGAGTTCGGATCGGTCAAGAGGCCCATGATCGCGGAAGTCGTCGTGATCGCGACCGTCGAGGAGCCCTGGGCGATCTTAAGAATCGCGGCGATGATGAACGGGAAGAAAATTCCCAGCGCTTTCAAAGCCGTCGCGTTGGCCTGGATGAATTGGACCGCGCCAGCGTCCGAAATCACCCTTCCGAGGACGCCGCCGGCGGCGGTAATGAAGATAATCGGACCGACGATCTTCAGGTTCTCGTTCGTGAAAGGATCGAAGTCCTTAACCTTTCCGGTTACGATCAGAAGAATGAGGCCAAAGATCACGCCGATGAAGAGGGCGATGATCGGAGAGCCGATGAAGGAGAAGAATTTGCCCCAATTGAGGATGCTGGCGATTGAGCCGAGGGCCATGCAAAGCACGGGAACGACGATCGGCGCGAAAGAAAGCCAGCCGTTGGGAAGTTTCCCATAGGATTTCTTCAATTGCTCGTAAGCGTCGGAGATCTCATCCTGCTTCTCCAGTTCCACATCCTCGGAGGATTTCACTTTCTTGCCGATGTACATGGCGAAGAAATAGGAGCCGATGAGAGCGGGGATGGAAACGAGGGCGCCCATACCGATGACTAGGAGAAGATTGTCCGCCAAGCCGACGTTTGCGGCGGCAGCGATCGGACCCGGCGTGGGCGGAATGAAGACGTGGGACGCGTAGAGACCGAGCGAAAGGCAAACGGACATCGCGACCGCCGACTTCTTGGTCCTAAGATGCAGGGATTTCCTAATAGGGTTCAGGATGACGAAACCGCTGTCGCAGAACACGGGGATGGAAACAATCCAGCCCATTATCAGAAGGGCAAGTTCGGGGTTCTTCTTTCCGACCAATCTGACGACCGCGTCCGCAATCTTGATCGCGGCGCCGGTCTTTTCAACGATGAATCCGATTAAGGATCCGAGAATGATGACGATGCCGATGCTCGTCATGGTCGCGCCGAAGCCGGTGTTGATGGTGCTCGCGACCTTGTCGATCGGCAACGCCAAAAGCGCGAGGACGATTGAAACCGTCAGCATCGCCAGGAAGGGATGAACTTTAAGTTTGGATATCATCAGAATCATGGCGGCAATGGCTACCACCAAAGCGATGAACAACCAAATTCCAGTTAACATAAATAATTTAACCTCCTTAATATTTTGGTCAAGTTGATTATATATTATTTATGTTAACCAAATCTACATTCCTTAATACGAATTTAATTCGGCGGTTTTGTTCCCGAAAACAAACTATAACGCTTTCATTGTGTTTTCTTTGTAGGAATCGTACATTTTTATGGCGATTGTGAAAAGGTGGGCGGAACTGAGCTTCCGGGGATCGTACCCGGTGATTTCGCGGATCTTGTTCAGACGGTATTGAAGGGTGTTCTTATGGATGTAGAGCCGGTCACTCGCAAGCGAAAGCGACCCTTCCGCCGCGAGGAAAACCCGGAGCATTTCGATCCATTCCTCGACTTCGTCGACGTTTCCCGCCTTGAAGAATTTCTCAAGATAGGCCTTCTTGTACCGCATCGGCACCAGGTCGATGAAGATGTCGACGTTCAAAGGATCGTAGACCGTGATCGGCCGCTCCGTCTTGAGGCTGATCCGCAAAGCGATGTTGGCGTTGTCGTAGGCGGTCCGGATGTTTTTTTCGTCCCCGTGATCCAGCCCCGCGAACACTCTCACATCGAAACGTTCCTTGATGAGCCGGAAGATCCTTTCTACAACCTCCAGCATGCCGGCGTTTTCCTCATGGTTGAAGATGCAGACGAAGGCCGTCGCGGTCCGGAACATGTGCGCCTGCTCCATACCGTTCAGGAACCTTCTGACGGTGCGGCTGACCTCCGTCAAATCATGGTCGGTGATTTCCGGATTGAACTGTTTGGGAACGGAAATCACCATGACCCGTTTCTTCGTCACGACGTCGATTCCGAAGGTGTCGGCCATGCGTTTGAATTCCATCGGGTAGTTGATGTCGTATTTCCCCAAGATCCATTCTTCCAGGAAACGGTCCTTGGCTTTCTGCTCAATGACCTTCCTTTCCCGGTTATAGGCGTCCCTGAGGAGCACTTCCGTCATCTTTTTGATGATTTTCCCGTACTTGTAGACGACTTCTGTCTTCCCGGTGATTCCAATCACACCGATGATCTCGTTTTCGAATTCGATCGGCAGATTCACGCCGTTTTTCGATCCGACATATTCGTTGTCGCTTTCAATCAGGAGTTCTGGGAGTTTCTCCTCCAAAATGCGGACGGCGCCCCCGTGCACGGTCCCGACCCGAGCGGGATCGGTGCTCGCCACGATGACGCCGGTCTTGTCCATGATGTTGATGTGGTTTTCGATGACTTGGGACAGTTGGGTGACGATTGCTTCTGCGACGTTTCGGGAAATGACCATGGATTTTCCTCCGTTCTGGAATTTACTCCAGCATGATTTTACCATAGTTTCCGCGCGGAGGCAATCATCCCGCCTTTACATTGTTCACCATGATGTTTATCTTCCTCAGAAAATTCTTGTCCAGGTTGGAAAGCGGGGTACCGCTGAACTGCTTTTCCGCCCCCTCTTCCGGAAGCGGGTAATATTTCCTGTTGGCATAAGCCCAGGAGGAAAGCCACGGGTCGTCGCCCGCATAGGATGTGATCATCTCGTAGGATGCCCGCAGGGGCGTGCAGTAGCCTACGACGCTCGCGTTGAGGTAGGCGATCTCCGGCCTGAGGAAGAAATCGACGAAGAGATGGGCGGCATCCACATGCCTCGTCTTCTTGGGGATGATGAAACAGTCCATGAAGGCGATCGTCTCTTCGGGGATGTAGATGTCGAAGGTGATGTCTTCAAGCCGGTTCGTCTCCAGCTTGATGTAGAGCATATCCAGGAAGTCCCCCGTGTAGACGAAGGCGAGGTCGAGGTTGTTCGCGGCGATGCCCTTCTTCAGGGTGTCCGTCCCCCATTCGGTGAACTTCACGCTTTTCAGTTTCGCTTCCGCGGTCCTTAAGGCCTCGTCGCTTTCCAGATTCGGCGATAGGCCGCTCGCGAACAGGGCAGCCGCATAGGCGAACCGGGGAACGTCGTACATTCCGACCCTGGTTCCGGCCGGAAGGAGCGCGGGATTGAAGAAAGCGTCCCAGCCGTATCCGCGGATCGCTTCCTCGAGCCCGGCTTTCTTCTTGTTGTACATCAGGCCGAAGGTCCCCCAGAAATAGGGAACGGCGTAATCCGCGAAACCCTCGCCCATCGAGGAAAGAATTCCCTCGACTCCGGGAAGGAAGGGGTTTTCCTCCCGGTCGTAGTTCGTTAACTTGGAAAAATCAAACTTCTGCAAGAGATCCTTTTGAATCATCTTCTCAATGATGTATTCGCTCGGAATCGCGAGGTCGTAGACCGTGGTCCCGCTCACGATCTTGGAATAGAACATTTCGTTGGAATCGGCGATGTTGATGATGACGTCGATTCCGTATTCTTTTTCAAAAAGTTCGACCGCTTCTTCGTTGATGTATTCGCCCCAGTTGAGAAGCAAAAGTTTCGGCCGCTCGGAACAGCCGGCCAGCGCCAAGGCGAAGAGAAACAGGATCAGCGCCCTCAGTTTACGCATTCTTCTTCCCCTTCCTCAGCCTCAGGAAGTTGACAGCGAGGAGGATCGCCAGCGTCAGAAGCGTCAAGGCGGTGCTGAAGGCGTAGACCGCCGGATTGAGGCTCTTCCGGCCGATGCTACCGTAGATCCAGATTGAGAGATTGTCGTAGCCGTTTCCGGTCGTAAAATAGGAGACGACGAAGTCGTCGATGCTGATCGTGAAGGCGAGCAGCATTCCCGAGAAGATTCCGCTCTTGATCGAAGGAACGATGACCTTGAAGAGGGCTTTGTAGGGTTTCATACCGAGGTCAGTCGCCGCGTCCATGTAGTTCGGATCCAGTTCCCTGAGTTTCGGAAGCACGCTCAGAATCACGTAGGGGAAGGTGAAGAAGACGTGGGCGAGGATCAACGTGGAGAGTCCGAAAAGATAGGGGAAGATCCTGAGGAAAAGCGAGAAGATCAGCATCAGGCTGATTCCGGTCACGATGTCCGCATTCAGGACCGGGATGTTGTTCAAAAGGATGATGTGCCGCCGCTTCTTCGTCTCCAAGGAATTGATGCCGACGGCGATCAACGTCCCGAAGACGGTCGCGATCAAGGTCGAAGAGAGCGTGACGATGAAAGTGTTCTTAACCGAATTGGCGAACGCTTCGTCCTTGAACATGTTCACATAGGCGGAAAAGTCAAATTTATTGAAGACCGAGAGGTCGGAAGTGTCGTTGACCGACTGCAGCGCGATCACCAGGGAAGGAAGGTAAAGCAGAAGGATCGTTCCCGCGAAAAGGATGTTCACGACCCATTTCCAGGCCGCTTTCAGGAAGCGGTGTTCTTTGTAACCGTAGTCTTCGATTTTCGCGACAGGATATTCCGTCATAGGAGTGTCTCACCTTCCTTGTCAACTCTGTTCACCGCGAGCAGGGCGGCGAAAATCACGATGAGGATGAGGGACGCGAGCAGGGAACCCGCGTTGTAGTTCATTTCTTTGAAGTTTTGTTCGATCAGGTTTCCGATCAGGATGATGTTGCCCTTCCCCAGGATGTAGGGGATCGCGAAACCGGAGAGGGAAGGAAGGAAGACGAGGATTCCGCCCGTGACGACCCCTTTCAGGGACAGGGGGAAGACCACCTTCCAGAACTTCTGGAGCCCGGTCGCTCCGAGATCCAGGGCCGCCTCCTCCAGGGAGAAATCAATTTTCTCCAGGGCGGTGTAGATGGGAAGGATCATAAAGGGCATGTAGGTCGAAACGAGTCCGATCAGCACCCCGGCTTCGGTCCCTTTCAGGTTCACGCCGATGTGGATTCCGATCCGGGAAAGGAGATCGGTGATGATGTTGTGTCGCTCGAGGATGTTTCCTAAGGCCTCAATCCTGAGCAGCATGTTCGACCACATCGGGAGGATCAAGATGACCAGGATGAGGAATTTGTTCCGAAACCGGGAACGGAAAACCTTGTAGGCGACGATGTAGCCGAAAACAGCGGATAAAAGCGTCGTTAAGATGGCGAATTTGAAACTGTTGTAAAAGGCTTTGAGGACGGATGGCTCGGCAAGATAAAGGAAGTTTTCCAGGGTGATGCCCGGGGTTTCGATGACCACGCCCTCCGTATCGAGGAAGATCAGGCCGAACATGACGACGGCGGGAAGGACAGCGAGCAGATAGAGCCAGACAAGGTAGGGCTTCGCCAGCTTCCTGAATTCCTCATGCATTGTCCGTCACCTTCATCAGATGGATTTCATAGGGGTCGACCTTGAGATAGATCTTTTCTCCGACTTCATAGTTTTCGAAACTGTTGACGATGAACTCGGTGCCGCCGATGTCGACGATGAGTTCGTTATGCACGCCTTTGAAGATCGCGGAGAGGACGGTTCCGGAGAACTTGCCCTTGTCCGGTCCGACGACGTCGAAATCCTCGGGACGGATGACGACGTCGCAGCTTTCGCCGATTGCAAAGCCTTCGGTGCTCGTCTCCAGTTCCGTATCCAGGACTTTCACTTTCCCGCCGAGACAGACGCCGCGGATGATGTTGGATTCGCCGATGAAGGTCGCGACATAGCGGTTGATGGGCTCGTCATAGATGTTCCGTGGAGTCCCGACCTGCTGGATCACTCCGTCCTTCATGACCACGATCCGGTCGCTCATCGTCATCGCTTCTTCTTGGTCGTGGGTGACGAAAACGAAGGTGATTCCGAGCTTCTTCTGCATCTCCTTCAATTCATAATGCATGTTCTGCCGGAGCTTCAGGTCCAAGGCCGCGAGCGGTTCGTCCAAAAGCAGGATCTTGGGCCGGTTCACCAAAGCCCGCGCCAGAGCGACGCGTTGCTGCTGGCCGCCTGAAAGGTGCTCGATCTTCCGTCTCTCGTAGCCCGAAAGTTTCACGAGTTCCAAGGCCTTCATCACCGCTTCTTCGATTTTTTTGTTAATCTTCTTCCGGAGATCGGCATTTCCGATCCGCTCCCCCTTTTCGGAAGCAAGTTCCTTTCTGATCTCCTCTTCTCCGAAGAATTCAAGCAGATAGGCTATGCTCCTGTTCTTCAGTCCGAAGGCGACGTTCTCAAAGACGTCGAGATGGGGAAACAAGGCGTAGCGCTGGAAGACGGTGTTGATCGGACGGGCATAGGGAGGAAGGTCGTTCACGATCTTGCCGTTGAGGATGATCTGGCCCGAATCGGGTTTTTCAAAGCCCCCGATCATCCTGAGCGTGGTCGTCTTTCCGCACCCCGAAGGCCCGAGCAGAGTGAGAAACTCATTCTCATAGATTTGGAGATTGATGCTGTCGACGATGGTTTCCCCGTCGAATTTTTTCACAACATCCTTAAGTTCAATTATTATTTTTTTCACGCTTTCCTCCGCATAATCTAGAATGGAATTATTATATACCTATTTTTCAAAAACTCAAGTGTTTTGAAAAAAAATGAACCCGTTTCTTTTTTTATTCTCTCAAAAACAAGCATAAATATCCACCCGCCCTATGAAAAAATGCATTTCCGTCGAAATGCATTCATTTAAGCCATTCAAATCTCGCGCGTGCTTCCTCCAGGTTCGCGATGATCGTCTTCCGCGTGTGGTCCGATATCTCGCTCGTGTGGAGATCTTTGATCTCCTCATAGGGAAGGACTTCGCAGATTTTCATGTAGACTTTCGCCGGAACCAGGGGGATGCGGACGCGTTTTTTGTAAAAGCCGTCGAGGGCCATGATCACGATCGGCACCTTCGCCTTCAGAGCGGGCTTAAAAGCGCCGTCCCGGAATTCCTTGAGCGCGGGACCGCGGCTCCGCGTCCCTTCCGGATAAATCGCGAGCGTTCCGCCCCATTCCAGGCGCTTCACCCCGATGAGGATGTTCTCGAGGGCTTTGCGGTCGTTCCTCCGGTCGAGGGGGATGAACCCCGCGGCGTGAAGGTAGCGCCCGACGAAGGGCACCCGGAAGATCGAACCCTTAACGATGAAGGTGACATCGTAGCCTTTCAGGCAGGAGATGGCGACGATCGGATCGAGCATCGACTGGTGGTTCAAAACCAGCAGGAACTTCCCGTCCTTGGGGAGAATCTCCTTGTTCTCAAAGACGACCCGGATGTTGAAAAGCCAGCGCAGGAAAACCGCTACGGGGTAGATGAAGAAGGTATAAATCCTCTTCGGTTTCACAACCTTGCTTTTCTTCGAGTGCAGGGAGGCGATGAAGACCAGAAAGAGCACGAAGAGCAGGAAGACGCCGACCCAGCTCGCGATGAAGACGACCGGAACGTTCCACCAGACGAATGCGCCCCTGGGGACGAGATAAAGCCCGATGAAGAGCGCGCTCAGGATGATTGCGAAAATGGAAACAAAAAGGACTAGCATTTTCTTACCCTCTCGTACACGCTGAATGTGAGTTCGTTGCTCGTTTTGCTGCTTAAGAGCCGGAATTCCGAAAAATCGATCTCGGGGAAGAAAACATCCCCGTCATATTCCTTGGCGATGTGGGTGATGTAGAGACGGTCCGCATGGGGAAGCGCGGCCCTGTAGATTTCCGCGCCGCCGATGACGAAGATCTCTTCCGAAAAATCCTGCTTCAGGAAAGCTTCCAGATCCGTTATTTTCTCCGCTTCCGGATGTTCAAAAGAAGGATCCCTGCTCGCGACGAGATGAATCCTCCCCGGAAGCGGTTTTCCGTTCCGGTTGATGATCGACTCGAAAGTCTTCCGCCCCATCAGAATCTTATGTCCGTAGGTGAGGTTCCGGAAGTATTTCAGATCCTCAGGATAGTACCAGGGAAGTCCGCCCCGCTTGCCGATCACATTGTTCCGCGCGAGCGCAACGACGATGGAGATCATACCGCAACCTCCGCTTTGATTGCCGGATGGGGGTTGTAATCCAGAAGTTCGAAATCCTCGTAGCGGAAGTCCTCGATGTCCTTTACCTCCCTTTTGATGACCATTTTCGGAAGCGGCCGGGGTTCCCGCGAAAGCTGCAGCCGGACTTGCTCGAGATGGTTCAGGTAAATGTGGGCGTCGCCGAAGGTGTGGACGAATTCCCCGGGCTTGAGACCAGTGACCATCGCCACCATCAGCAAGAGCAGGGAATAGGAGGCAATGTTGAAAGGGACGCCGAGGAAAGCGTCGGCGCTCCGCTGGTAGAGCTGCAAGGACAATTCTCCGTCCCGGACATAGAATTGGTACAAGGTGTGGCAGGGCGGAAGGGCCATTCCCTCGATTTCCGTCGGGTTCCAGCTGGAGACGATTAACCTCCGGGAATCGGGATTCCTTTGGATTTCGGAGATGACCTGCCTGAGCTGGTCGACGGTCCTTTCCTTTCCCGCGAAAGCGCGCCATTGCTTCCCGTATACGGGACCGAGGTCCCCCCAGATTCTGGCGAATTCTTCGTCCTCTTTGATTCTTTGCACGAACTCCTCCATGGTCTCGCCCCGGTAGGAGGGGCTTTTCCGGTATTTCTCGAAAGGCCATTCGTTCCAAATCCTGACGCCGTTTTGGACAAGGGAGCGGATGTTCGTGTCGCCCTTGATGAACCAGAGCAGTTCATGGATGATCGATTTCAGATGGACTTTCTTGGTTGTGAGCAAAGGAAAGCCTTCCTTCAAATCGAAACGCATCTGGTAGCCGAAGGCGGAGATGGTGCCGGTGCCGGTGCGGTCCTCCTTCTTGTTTCCGTTTTCCAAAATGTAACGCAAAAAATCCAGGTATTGTTTCATAACCCATCCTCATTTTTGTATATTATATCACATCGGACGGAACCTTGTTAAGAAAAACGTCGGAAAACAGCAAAAAAAAGACAGTTCATTAAGAACTGTCAGCCGCAGAATGTCAGTCGTACGCGGATTCGTCCCTCCGTTCCTCATTACTTTCATCATGCTCTCCGGCATCCTGTTTACGGACTGCAGCGACTCCGCGGTAAAGGTTTTTGTACAAGTCCTTAGAAAACTCATTCAAGTATTCATCGAAGTAATTCGGTGACTTCATGTAATGGAAGTTCTTGTTGAAGTTGTTGAATACGGAATAGTTTTTCTTTTTCCTCATAACAACCTCCATTCTACAATCCTATTATTCACGGTTGCAGAGGAGATTATCATTCATTTCAGGAGGAAATCTTTGCCTTTGAAATTCTCAGGTTCATAAAAACTTAACCCAGGAAAACCCTTCTGACGCAAAACCTCATAGACGACGATCGCGGCCGCGTTGCTCAAATTCAAGGAACGGACCTGGGAACTCATCGGCAGCCGGTAGCAGTCTTCGATATGGGCGCGGAGGATGCCGTGATCGATTCCCGTCGATTCCTTCCCCAATATCAGGTAAATGTCTTCTTCCACTTCCCGGAAATCGATGTCATAGAAATTCTTCAAACCGTAACGGGTGAGGAAAACCATCCTTCCCCTGTTCTTCTCCAAAAACTCCAAAAAATCCTGGTAGACGGTGTAATCATCGAAAAACTGGAGATGGTTCGCGCTCGCCCTTTTCAGATGCTTGGAGTCCAGATCAAAGCCGATGGGCTCGATCAGATGGAGCGACGAACCCGTCGCGAGGCAGGTCCGCATGATGTTGGCCGTGTTCTGCGGGATTTCCGGTTCATACAATACCAAATTAATCTTTCCCACCTGAGATTCTTCCCTTCAAATAATCGATGTGCTTTTTGAACCAAACTTCCGAATCGTTTTCAAAACGCTTCAGATCAGCCAAAGCAAGACTATTTTTGTTCGCCTCCAGGACCAAAAGATTCCTCAAAATCTTCTTGTAGCCCAGGAAGCAGAAAGCCTTATCTTGATAATGCTCTTTGAAAGCTTCTTCCCCGATTTCCAGGAATTCTTCCAGGGTGAAGCGGGATTTCCAATCGAAGCGGAACTCCTCCGGAAAGGCCTGTTCCTGCCTGTTCAAGGGGCAGACGTCCTGGCAGACATCGCAGCCGACCACGAGCTCCATTTTTTCATAGAGTTCGAAATCCCCGCCCGCCTTCTGGGAAAGGTAGGACAGGCACCTCTTTTTATCGAAGCCGTTTCGGAGAGCGCCCGTTGGGCATTTCCTGACGCAGAGAAAGCAACCGACGCAGGGGTCGGGGACCACTTTTTCTGTTTTCGGAAAATCCGCATCCGTCGCGATTTCCCCGATCAGGACCCGGGAACCGTATTTCGGGGTCAGGAGCAAGTTGTTTTTCCCGATCTTTCCGAGGCCGGCGAGAACCGCGCAGAGTTTTTCGTCCAGGTAACTCACGTCCGCAAGCGCCTCATACTTTTTGAGACCAAGTTTTCGAGCGATTTCTTCCAGTTTGTCTTTTATGACCGCGTGGTAATCCTTGCCGTAGGCGTATTTCGCGGTGAGGTAGCCGTCGACTTCCGGAGCTTTTCCCGCATAGGGAAAGACGAAGACGAGGATGCTTTTAATCCAGTCCCTGCCTTTCAGGGGGCGGTGACGGAGGTAATCACCGATGTCGACGACGCCGTACTCAAAACCGAAATTCATGCCGGAACTCCCTCGCCGATTTCCTGCTGGTCAAGTTTCACGCGCGGGCGGAATTTGCAGAGCGTATAAAGGACGGTGCCGAGATAGACCGAAGCGAAGTTGCTGATGATCATCGCGTACCAGATTGTGGAGGAGGGGAGTTTCAGGACGTCCTTGAAGAGCACGACCAGGGGAATCCTGATCAGCCAGAGCCTTGCGGAGGCGAGGATCAGGCTGAACATCGTCTCGCCGCTGCCCTGGTAGGTTCCCATCAGGACCTGGAAAATGCTCATCAGCGGCAGGCCCGTGAGGATGAAGAACATGTATTCGACGCTCAACGCGAGCGATTCGGGCGTGTCCTCGAGAAAAATCTTGATGATCTGTTCCCGGATGGGCAGAATCGCCGCACAGCCGACGACGGCGATGACGTTGGTGAGGATCATCGCGGTGCGTACGGATTTCTTGGCGCGCTCGATGTTCCGCGCCCCGATGTTCTGCCCGACGAAGGTCGCTGTGACGCTTCCGACGCCCATAGCCGGCATCAAAATCATCGAGTTGATCTTGTTTCCGACCTGGAAGGCGTCGACGGTCGCCGAACCGTAGGCGTAGATGACCGTGTTCAGAATCAGGAATCCGGTCGAGGTGAGCGCCTGGGCGACGGCAGCCGGCCAGGACATCCGGAAGAGTCGGAAGAACAAGTCGCGCTCGATCCGCAGGTTTTTGAAGGTGATGTTGATGTGCCTTTCGCTCTTCTTGAACATCAGGAAGAGGAAGATCGGGACGATGATGACATTGCCCAGCAATGTGCCGTAAGCGGCGCCAGCGACTTCCATGCTCAAATACTTCATGAAGATATAGGTGGAGAGGATGTTGGTCAGGATCATGATTACGTTCAAAATGAAGGGCGTGACCGTGTCCCCGCTCGCCGTCCGCGTCGCCTGGAAGGCGAAAAAGGCGAACAAGGGGATCATCTCAAAGGACCTGATCCTGAGATACTCGACCATATATATATATGCCTGGCCTTCCACTCCCATCACTTTTACAAGCCACGGGGTGATCAGAAAGACCGCGACGTTCATGAACAATCCGGTGAGAAAACAAAGGAGCAACAATTGCCCGGAGACCTCGCGGGCGTTCTCCTTCCGCTTCGCCCCCAGATACTGGGCCATCATCGCCGCGCCCGCGGTCATGAAGCCGATGGCGAGGGCAGAAGCAATCTGGAAGACGGGGCCGGGAATGGTGATGGCCGCTCGTCCGTCGCTTTCCAACGCGGGATTAAGCAGAGTGGAGGCGAAATACATGTCGATGAGGTCGTTAAAAGCTTTCATGAAATTGCTTAGGAAAATCGGAAGCGCCAAGATCATGATGCTTTTATAAAGATTCGGGCTTTCCAGGATCAGTTTTTGTTTCCTAAGCTGTTTTTCCAACTGTATGTTTGCGTCCAAGGAAGATCAACTCTTTTCTAAAAATGATGATAAATATTATACACCAAATGACAAGATTCTTCAAGCAAGAATAAAATCACATAACTGAGAAAATAATAAGGCCCGGAGGTATTTTTATGAGTGAAAAGGAATTGCTTTATGTAGAAGACGCGCTGAATCAGCTTCTCCTTCTCCACGGAAAATGCCGGAACTATGCCAACATGATGCAGGACCGCGAACTGAAAGCTTATTGCAAAGAACTTGAGACCAAGGCGGAAGACGCCTATCTGCGGATATTCAGGATTCTGCAGTGAAGGAGACGCCCATGAATGACAAAGAATTGATGAACGATCTGCTGTCCACGGTCAAATTCAATTGCGATCTTCTGCTGAACGGTACGGTGGAATCCGCGACTCCCGAGGTCCGCGATGCGTTCAACACCTGCCTTTTTGAATGGCTGAAGGTCCAAGATGAGATCGCCCGGAAAATCTCCGCCAGGGGTTGGTACGAAGTGAGCCCCGCGGAACCGGCGAAAATCCGGCAGACGGAAAGGAAATTCGCGAATCAGAACTTCTCATAGCCTCTAAAAAAACAAGGATTGACCTTGTTTTTTTATTTCAAAAGCGAAACCGCCCGCGGCAGCACTTCCGCGACATCCCCATGGATCACCAAATCTGCGAAACGGTCGGATGCTGTCGGGCTTTTGTTGATGATTGTGAAAAAACTCCCTGCAAAGGCATTGATCAGGGAAGCCGCCGGATTGACCAATAGCGAGGTCCCGGCGACGATCAGGACATCGGCTTCCCGGATGTACTGCCAAGCCCGCTCCAGGTTTTCTTCCGAAAGCGGCTCTTCGTATAAGACCACGTCCGGCTTCACGATCCCTCCGCAGGCGCAGCGGGGTAACCCTTCCGCTTCCAGGACAAAGGAGAGGGGGTGCTGTTTCCCGCATTTCAGGCAGTGGTTGTGCATGACCGTTCCGTGCAGTTCGATGACATTCCTGCTTCCGGCCGCCTGGTGGAGGTTGTCGATGTTCTGGGTGATGACGGCTTTAAGAATCCCCATTTCCTCCAGTTTCGCGAGCGCGTAATGGGCCGGATTCGGCTTCGCGTCCGGATAAACCATCTTCGCCTTATAGAAACGGAAAAACTCCTCCGGATTCGCGTCAAAGAACGAACGGGAAAGCATCACCTCGGGAGGGTATTTCCACTTTTCCTGGAAAAGCCCGCCGCTGCTCCGAAAATCGGGGATGTTCGAAGCGACCGACACCCCGGCTCCACCGAAGAACACCGCATTGTCCGTCCCGCCGAGCGCGGCCGCCAGCTTCTCAATCTTTTCCTCCATCAAAACCACTTCCTTCCTTGGCTGCAAGTTGTTTGTATTTGAATCTGCAGTTCCTCACCGCCGGATATTTCCGAAAATCCTTTTTGGGCAGGTTGCTGTAAACAAAAAAACCGCCTTGCCCGCGAGCATTCAGATCGACTAGTTTTTCTTCCTTGAGCCGCCGGAAATAGATTTTCCCCGCGTCCGTCACTTCCCCGAACTCCAGATACTCCCGCATTTCCGTCTCGAGCAGGTTGAGGTTGGGAGTCGCGGCGATGATCAGGTCGACCGGTTTTTTCAGCACCTGTTTAAAACTTTCCAGAACGGCGTTGAAGGAACGTGAAGTCTTCATCATCCCCGCCTTCACGACCGCGTCCAGTTCATCGGACGGAATCTGGTACAGGCGGTTGTATTTCAGGTTCCTTTGGAAGAGGTTCGCTTCCAGCAGCGCCGCTTTCGCGAGCAGCACCATGTTCTTCTGTTCGAAACAGGTATTCGCATAATCAATCAAAGTCTCGACGATGTTGACGGACGGCACTTTCAAATCCAATATCGCGGCTGCCGCCCGCTCCACAATCAGTCCGGAGGCGATGATGATCAATTTGGGATTGTGCTCGTTCAAAGCCTCGACGCTCCTTCTCACGATCCCCTCTATTTCATTCTCCGTCACGTTCAGATGCGAATCATAGGAAAGATCGGTGACGTAGACGATTTTTTCCCGCTTGAGGTTCTCCGCCAAAGTCTTGGCGATGTTGAAACCTTCGAGTCCCAAATCAATGATGCCGATTGCGTTTTTTACCATAATTTCACCGCTTCCATTTTAGCACAATCGGCTGTTTTATTCAAGCGGAGCGGAAACCGCTTTTCTAAAACCCGGGAAAATGTTATAATAGAAACACAACGGAGGAATATGATGCGAGAAATAGACCTGAACATCATTACGGAGAATGTCCGGGAGATGATTCTGGAAGCGGCCTGCGAACTGGAAGCGGGAATCCTTGAGAAACTAAAAGAGGCTGTAAAAAGCGAAGAAAGCCCCCTGGGGAAAAGCGTTTTGAGGAACATTGAAAGTAACGCGGAACTGGCTTCGAAGAAGAGGATTCCGATGTGCCAGGACACGGGCATGGTCGTGGTCTTCCTGGAAATCGGTTCCGAAGTCATCTTCCGCGGAGATTTGGAGGAGGCCGTGAACGAAGGCGTCCGGCGGGCCTACACGGAGGGTTATTTGAGGAAATCGGTTGTGAGACACCCCTTGGAGCGCCTCAACACCCGGGACAACACTCCGGCCATCATCCACACCCGGATCGTCTCCGGAGACAGTATCAAAATATCCCTCGCTCCGAAAGGCGCGGGCAGCGAAAACGTGAGCTTCGTGAAGATCCTTCCCCCGGGCGAAGGCGAGGAAGGAATCAAGAAGACCGTCGTGGAGGCGGTCCTCAAGGCGGGCGGCAAACCCTGCCCCCCGATCATCGTCGGCGTCGGCATCGGCGGCAATCTGGAAAAGGCGGCGCTGCTGGCGAAGGAGGCGCTGCTAAGGGACATCGACGACGAAGCGGAACATCCGCTGGACAGGAAACTGGAAAGGGAACTCTTGGAAGAGATCAACAAGACCGGGATCGGCCCGATGGGCTTCGGCGGCACCGTCACCGCCCTCACGGTCAAGGTGAACTCCTACCCCTGCCACATCGCTAGTCTGCCCGTTGCCGTCAATTTCCAGTGCCACGCGGCGCGCCACAGGCAAAGGATTATTTGAGAGGTGGAAAATGAAAAAACTCAATCTGCCACTCAGCGAACAGGAGATATTGAGTCTGCAAAGCGGGGATGGGGTCCTTCTCTCGGGAGTCATCTACACCGCCCGGGACGCCGCCCACAAAAGGATCCTGGAGGATCTGGATGCGGGCAGGACCCTGCCCTTCCCGCTCACCGGCTCCGTCATCTACTATGTCGGCCCCACCCCCGCCAAGCCGGGGGAGGCGATCGGTTCCGCCGGTCCGACATCCAGTTACCGGATGGACCGCCAGGCCATGGTCCTGCTGGAACTGGGGGCGAGGATATCGATTGGGAAGGGGGACCGCAGCCCGGAATTCAAAGAAAAACTGAAGGAATGCCGCGGCCTCTACCTCGCGGCGATCGGAGGGGCGGGCGCCCTCATCAGCCAAAGCATCAAATCCTGCGAACTCATTGCCTATCCCGACCTCGGTCCTGAGGCGGTCCACCGCCTCGTTGTCGAGGACTTCCCCGTGATTGTCGCTTATGACGCCTGGGGCGGAGACATCTTCGAAAGCGGCCGCAGCCGCTACCGGAAAGGCTAATGAGCCGAAAAGTTAAAGAAAACAATTATTATTTGACCAATTAAAAAGGTGAAGCGTTCCAAGGCTTCACCTTTTTTTTCCGGCTTCCTCCGCCAGATCCGCCTTAAGAAAGCGTTGGCCGTTCAGAATCCAGTCGGCGAGGTTCCGGAAGGAGGAGAATTCTCCGGTGATGTACAAAGAAATCGTCCCCGCTACCTTTTTCGGATTCAAAAGATCGTTTTTTTTCAGGTACCTCTTCACGGATTCCGCCGTCGCCATTCCGGAAGAGACCAGCCTCGCTTCCGGAAAGACCTCCCGGATTTCCTTCCGATACAGTTCGAAATGTGTGCAGGCAAGCACAATCGTATCAAGGCCGGAGAGGCCGGAAAGTTTTTCCTTCACCAAACTCCGCGATTCGGCGCAGTCCAGCAAGCCTCTTTCGATTGCGGTCACGAATTCGCTGCACTGCAAATAGACGATCGAACCCTTTCTGAACCTTCTGATTTTTCCCAAAAGCCGCTGATAGGCGCCGGATTCGATCGTCGCCGCGGTCGCGAGCACCGCCAGATTCCGCCCCGCTTTCTTCGCCTCCGCAACCGTCGGACCCACAACTCCAAGCAAAGGAAGCTCCGTCGCTTCCTTCAGGGAATCCAGAAAGACCGAAGCGGTGTTGCAGGCAAAAACAATCAGTTTGGCGGGGAGGTTTTCAAAAAAACGGATCGCTTTAAGCAGGAAAGCGATGATCTCATTCTTGGTTTTTGTCCCGTAGGGGGAGTTCCTGTTGTCCGCAAGGTACGCAAAATCCTCGCCCGGCAACAGCCGCCTGAGTTCCTTTAGGACGTTCAATCCCCCGAGTCCGGAATCAAACACTCCGATTGGTTGAGTCGAAATCAAGTTGCAAACATCCCTCGATCCTTTTCAAAAAAACCGCGACTATGAAGAGATCGGCGGAACCGCCGAAACTAAGATTGGCTTTGACGCACTCTTCCGTGATTCTCCTGATCCTCTCCTCATCGAAGACTTCGATGCTTCCGATCAGTTCCCGGTAATGGTTGTATTTTTCCAGGCTTCCCGCCCGCTTCAGGAGGACGGTGTCCTCGACGTCCCGAATCAGCCCGATCAGCGTCATCAAGAGGTTTTCCCGGGAGAAGTCTTTGAGGTTCCGGAGGGCTTTCCGGACGTTGGGAAGCCCGGCCGCCGCTTCGCCCCTGATTCCCTTGATTCCGTATTCCCGGTACGCCCAAAGGCCGGGTGTCAGGGGCAGGTCGGATTGAAAGTCCTTTTCCGCCTCCCTTCCGATTTCTCCGACGAGGGCGAAGAGATCCTTCTTTCCGGTTTTGAGGCAGTTCCCCAAGGCGAGGAGGACGATTCCCATAGCGAAGATCAGACCCTTGTAACAGTTGACCCCGCCCGTCGCCGCATACATCCTCGCCTCCGCTTCCATCCCGACCTCCCGCGCCTTCCGGAAAGCCGGCATCAGGTCTTCCCGGTAACCCAGGACGAACATTTCCACAAGCTTCTCCAGAATCGCATCCTTCGCCCGCATCATCAGCGAAAAATCCATGTCCGGGTGGGAGCCGGAGGAGGAAATGGTCACAAGGCCGAATTTCGGATCCAGACTCGCCTCCAGCGTGATCGCTTCGTCGAGCGCGTTTCCGATCTCCTTTTTCAAAAAATCCAAAAGAATCGCTTCGCTTCGGGCTTCGATTTCCGCAAGGGAATGCTTCCCGCTCCGCGTGCAGATTCGCGCGTCCTCAGCGCAGACGAGACAGCGCCGGGGGGGGAGGCCCAAATCGCTTCGGCCGACGCTTCTTTCCGGATCCGCGAAGAAATCTAAATCAACGAGGCGGCCGAGCGGATGTTCTTCCTCCAGGCGCACCAGTTTCCTTTTGAAATCCCCGGTTTCGGAAAACTCCCCGAGCGCCCAGGGCCCGTCGGCCCCTTCATGGTATTCCAGGCAGGCGAGCGGAAAAGTTTCTTTCAGGAGCCCTCCGAAAAGACGGACCAGAAAATAGGCGCGGGGGATGTTCTTGTTTCCCCCGGCCGTGTTCGCCTTGACTGTGATGAGCGGCTTCCCGCGGAATCTTTTTCTAATGAGGAGGCTGCGTTCCTCCCGCGCTTTCAAGATTTCATTCATAAGATTTTAAAAAGTCGAGCGTCGTTTTCGGAACCAGCTTTTCTAAAGCCGCGAAATCCTTCTCCTGGAGGAGTTTCCGGACGAGGGATGCGGAAATGGTTACGGTTTCCGCCTCACGGCGCCGGATGATGGTCAGTTTCTCCCCAAGGACCCGTTCCAAGGCCTGGTTGTATTTCAGGGTGACCGGGTCGGTTTCGGTTCCGAGGTAGCGCATTTTGATTCCGAAGACGGGAAGGAAGTATTTTTCAAAAATCAGCGCGTCGCACAGAGCCTGCTCCGCGACCTCATCCACGTCCTTTTTCAGGAAATAAGTCGGGAAAGTGAGGGCGGACACCAGATAGGGCGAGGAAGGAAGGACGGTGACGTTCGCCAAGTCCGCGGTCCCCTCCCGCACGAGCCGGATCCGGTCCTTGTATTTGAAGAAGGAAAGGTCCTCTTCCAAAACGAAGACCAGGAAACGCTGATGGCGTTGGGAAGCGGTCTCGACCAGGTAACGGTGTCCGAGCGTGAAGGGATTGGCGTTCAGGACGGCGCAGCCGACATCATCCTCAACCACATTATATTCCTTCTTCAGACCGTTTAGAACATTCCAAATCGTGCCCGGCGGATTTTCCAACAGCAGGATGTTCTCCGTCCTGATGATTTCCGAAAATCCCAAAGCCTGGAAGATTTCCGAATTCTCCGGCTTTGTATAAACTTTGAGGTGATGGATTTTCTTCTCATAAAGGAAGTTTATCAGTTCCGAAATCATCATCCCCGCCAGGTTCTCGCCCCTGCGGTCGGGAGCGATTCCGAAACCCTGGATGATGTTCCCTTTAACAGAAACGGTGGCGATAATTCGTCCACCGTCCTCCACATAAAAACTGTAATCTTGATTGTTGTATTTCAGATCCAAGCTTGCAAGGAAGCTTCTGATTCTTTCCTTTTCTTCGGGAAGAATTGCCAGTTTCATAGATTCTCCTACATTTGATAGAGTGTGTCGATGACCGTCTGATCGCGGTAGCGGACGACGCCGATGATTCTTCCGTTCCTGGGCTTGCTTTCGGGAACGCCCGTATAGCCGAGGGACAACTTGTAGAGTTCCTCGATCGGGACAATCTTGAGTCTGCTTCCCTGGAGCTTTTCCAGCAGGTCGGTCCGCCGCGGATTAATCGCGATTCCCCTTTCGGTGACGAAAACGTCGACGTCCTCGCCCGGAGTCGTCACGGTCGTGATTTCCGGCCGGATAATCGGAAGCCGCGATTTCATCAAGGGCGAAACGACCACCGTGACTTTCGCGCCGTTCGCGGTGTCGGAATGTCCGCCACTTCCGCCCATGATCAACCCCGTCGTCGCCGTCGTGACGTTGACATTGAAATTGAGGTCGATTTCCGTCGCTCCGAGGATGACGAAATCCAGGTGGTTCACGATCGCATCCTCATAGGGGTTGCCGTATTGGAATGCGGAAATCTCGATGTGGTTGGGGTTGCTCGCGATGCTTTTCACTCCGCCGAGGTCGAAGCATTGGACGTCGTAGATCTTCTCGATCAGCCCTTCCGCAAGCATCTCCGCATGGTAGCGGGTGATGCCGCCGGAGGCGAACCGCGCCTTGATGTTCTTCTTAAGCATGATGTCCCGGATGAACTTCGTGACCGCGAGCGTTGTTCCTCCCGCCCCGGTCTGCATGGCGAAGCCGTCCTCAAGCAGGCCGAGTTCGTCGAGGAGGGCCGCAGTCTTCTCCGCGATCTTCAAGCCCACGGGGTCGCGGGTGATCCTGGTCGTGCCGCTTTCGATGCCGCTCGCATCCCCGATCTTGTCGACCACGACGACATAGTCAATGTAGGGAGCCTGGATCACGGGTTTGGCGACTTCATCCACGAGATTGTCGGTTACGACCACCTTCTTCTTCGCATAGAGCATATCGGGAATCGCGTAGCCCAAAGAGCCGCAGGCGGAAGGGCCGGAATAGCCGTTGCCGTTTCCTTGCGCGTCGCTTGCGGGCACGGCGATGAAGGCGACGTCGATTTTGATGTCCCCGGATTCAATGGCACGGGACCTGCCTCCGTGCGTGTCCATGTAGAGCAGGCCTTTCAGTTTCCCTTCAGAAACCGCCTTCGCCGCGCCGCCGTTGAAGTAACTGGTGTAGATGTTGGTGACGTTGCCGTTTTCGATGCAGTCGATCAAAACGCGGTGGTTCGGGAAAATCGAAGACGCCGCAATCGTGATGTCCTTGAGACCCCGCTTCCTGATCTCATCGCAGACGAGGTTCATGACCAGGTCCCCGTTCCGCAGATGATGGTGGAACGACAGGGTCATGGAATCGGTAATTCCGAGAGCGTCGAAAGCCTCGGAAATCGAGCGGAGAAGCTTGTTCCCCTTGTTTTCGCTGTATATCACTTTTTCCGTGGTCCGTGAATGATTCAGGTAATCCTTGGAGCCGACGAAGGGTTTGAACCCTTCCGGAACGTATCTTCCCAATGCGTTTTTCATAGCAGTTTCCACTTCCTGCCTTTCTCAAGGATTTTTTCGCACCGCGCGATGATCGGCGTGTCAATCATCTTGCCGTCGAGACTGAAAGCCCCGGAATGTTCCTTCGCCGCCGCGATCACCTTCAGAGCCCATTCGATCTGGGCTTTGGATGGCGAGAAGATTTCATTGATGTAGCGGATCTGGTTGGGATGGATCGCTGCTTTTCCGGTGAGCCCCAATCCCTTCGCTCTCCGCGCGTCCGCGCAGAGGCCGTCTTCGTCCAAGACGTCTGTGAACGGGGTGTCAATCGCGTCGATTCCGAATGCGCGGGCGATGTAGGCGAGGCGCGCCCTGGGATAGAAGATTTCATTGCCAGTCTTCGTCCTTTCCATTTCCATGTCGCTCGAGAGGTCCTCGGCTCCGAGCATCATCCCGTCGACCCTGGGGAGGCCGGCGATTTCTTCCATCTGCAGGACCGATTTCGCGAGTTCAATCAAAGGAATGATCTTGATGGTCTTCCGGATCCCCCGCGCCCTCTCGAAACCTTCGAGCAGTTCTCCCAGTTTCCTCACCATCGCGGGATCAGCCTTGGGAAGCATAATCGCATCCACCGCCGGCGAGATGATCGTTTCCAGGTCCAAGAGACCGTTCACATGGTCGATCGGATTGATTCTAATCACAACTTCAAAATCGAATTTGAAGGTCGCGAGAAAATGCTTGAGCAGGGTCCTGGCGGCGTCCTTTTCGTTTAAGGCCACCGAATCTTCCAGGTCAAAAATGATGCCGTCGGCTTCGAAAACTTCCGCGTTCTGCATCATCCCCGGCCTGTTGGCGGGTATGAATAGCAAACTTCTTCTCATGACCGCTTCATCCTTTCAATGGCGGTGAGAAGCCGTGACCGGATCGTGTAATCCAGCGCCCCTTTGTCGTTCACGTGGATTTTGATGGTTTTAATGCCTTGATCCTCCAAGGTGTCAAGGACGACCTTGCGAATCTGGTTTCCGAAAAACTCGAAAACGCTGCTTTCGATTTGGATTTCCAGCTTGTCGCTTTCTTCCGCCCGCACCAAGCAATCGCTCGATTCCAGGCTTCCAGCAATGCCGATTTTCACTGATTCGTTTCTCCTTTCGCTTTAATTAAGGCGAGTACCCTATTCATTTCGTTTCTCACGATCATCATACCTTCGTCGCAGCCCATTCCCGGTTTCGCCAGAATCTGGGAGGCCTGGCAGGCCAAAGCGATGTTCGTCGTCACTTCCGCGGAAACGTTCGTTTCGTTGCAGGTGCCGCCGACGTAACTGCCGACGCCCCGCTCGTTGCAGTAAAGCACCGCTTCCGCGATGTTGTTGACGCCGCCCAAATCGGGCGTCTTGATCTGGAGCATGTCGCCGGCGCGGTTGTCCGCGAAATATTTGATGTCTTCGAGAGTGTTGCACCACTCATCGGCGACGACGTCCACATTGATTCCTTCCCTGTGCAGGCGCGCGGTGAGATCGCGGAGAGCGACCATCGTCTCCTCCCTGCCTCCGGCGTCAATCGGTCCTTCGATTCTAATGTGGAAGGGGCGGGCGGTTTCCTCAAGTTTCCGGAAATATGCCGTTATCTTATCCAGATCATAGGCGAAGATGGTTCCGATCATGCCGTAAACGTCGATGTGGAGGACCGGATTATAGTCTTCCCGGTGGCGGATTTTCAAAATCCGCTTCCGGAGGTAATCCACATATTCCAGGAGTTTTTCGCCCTGGGGTCCGATCTTTTCGATGTTGTTGATCAGGGCGTGGGGAAGCACGTCGACCTCCTTCAGGATCATCTTGTCAACGTTGGTGTAACGGTCGTCGCCGCTTTGGGCGAAAACCGGAATCGGACGGTATTCGCGGTCGGCGATTCCGTATTCCTTCCTGATGACCTCGGCCATCGTGAGTCCCTGCACGAGCGAAGAGGCTTCCAAAAGAGCCTGGGTGATTCCGTAGCGGATCGCGGTGTGGAGGGATTTCCCGTCGACCGTAAGCGCGTCATACTTCTCCGCAAGCCTCCTGAAAGAGTCCACTTCCTCCCCGATTAGAAGGGGCTTGATGTGTTCTTCGATGAAAGGGATGAATTCGGAAGCGAGGAACAGCGGATCCCTGCCGTCCGTTCCGGAATACTGCACCGCCGCGCAGTCCCCTTTCGCAACACTCCCGTTTTCCAATACCAACTGCACCGAGACCGCTTCGCCAGGGATCCGGATCTCCCTGAACCCCTTCAGGCGCGGCTCACCCAAATAAACGAATCCGTCACTTTTGGCGCCGGCTTTTATTGCCAGCTGGTCGTCAAAATAGAACCCTGTGTAGGCTTTCGATAACACTACGTTTTTGATTTTCATTCTAACACACTTCTACCGAGTGGCGTCCCTTCCGATCAGGCAGCCCCTGCTCACGGCGTAGACGTCGGCCACAGTCAGCTGGAAGTCGGTTTCGCGTCCCTCAATTCTACCTCTTTCCTTTATTTTGTTTCTATGGTATTCTTTTATTTCCTCGGTAAAACCGATGTTTCCGAATTCAAGGATTCTGATGTTCCCTTCCCGGTCGCGGGCGGGGAGCATCTTCCCGGCATTGTACCTGCTCGGGGAGAAGGGAACGTCGATGATGCCGTTCCGGAAAGCCTCCACGGCGCCGACCGCGAGGTCGCCCGCTCCCATAATGAAGACATGGTCGAGGAGGCATTTCACTTCTTTTTTAATCTGATGGTATTCTTCAAGATAGGCTTCGTTTCCCGCGAATTTCTGATCTTGCAATAAATTTAAGACGAACTTGGAAGCCTTGATTCCGACCGCGTTCGCCTCTTTCGTGGGGATGCCGACGCTTTCCGAAGGCGATTTCGTGATCATCTTCGTCGCCTTCGCGAGCCCGCCGGTGACGGAAGCGTAGGAAATCAGCCCGAGCGCTTCCGCTTCGTCCTGGGGGAACCCCCCCATCCACTGGTGGAAGACGGTCGTGACTTCCACGTCGCCGTGGCCGGAAGCGGCCAGGTATTCCTTCGTCTGGTCGCGGAGGGCATGGAGGGCGGCGATGTCCTGATTGAGGTTCCCGCCTTGGCCGTAGCCGACGGTGATGCTTTTCACACCTTGTTCGGCGGCGAGCAGCGCCTCGATGATCGCGACCGCGTTGGAGATCGAGGGCGGGACCAAAGTTCCCGTGAGCGGTCCGTAGGGCTCCCGGTTGATCCTAATCCCATGTTCTTCGAAGAAGCCGACCAGGCGGTCGACGTACTGCCAGTACTTGATTGTGTCCTCCAAAGACACGCTTTTCGCATAAGGAATGTTGTAGCTGATCCCCCCGCCTTCGTTCGAGGTCCAGCCGGAAGCAAAGACAATCTCCGCGAGGAGGCGCCCGTCCGGCGTCCCGTGCCGGGCCTGCAGGGGAAGATGCACGGCTTCAAAGACCCGCCTGCAGCCTTCGACCCCGTAGTTGACCGCCGGGAAGCCGTTCAGGAGGCTTCTTCCGAGTTTCCGGCTTTCCTGGATGCCGTTTTCCGCTTCCCGGTAGCGGTTCTGGCGGGTGTAGGAATCGATGGTCGTCGGGAGGAAATCCGCTCCCGCCTGTTCCAGATACCGCATCAATTCGATGTGCGCCTCGATCGTCGCCACGCCGGCCCGGGGCTGCACCGCGGTCCTTCCTTCTTTTTCAAACTCCAGCAATTTGGAAGCGAAATTCTTTTCTTTGGGAATCCGCTTCAAGAAAGGGACGGACACTTCAAAATCAAGATCGGGGGATGAACCCGTCGGCCACGAGGAAAGGACTTCCTTCCGGATTCGGAAGAAGACTTCCTCCGGCCATTTCTTATTTTTCAGTTCCATGTCTATATCTTTTCAATCCTTCTTTTCATGATTCTGATGGCGATCTCCGGATGCTCGATGCTCAGAAGACCCATTGCGGAAAAGATGTAGTCGGCGTCAAGCAGGAATTCCGGATGCGTCGGCCTGAGTTCCTGCGGTTTGTCCGGTCTCGCCAGGACCTTGCTCAGGATTCCCTTCGGGTTTTCGGAAGAGATGAGGACGCCCCCGGTTCCGATGACGCAGTTCACCTCGGTCAGGTCCTTTCCGCTCTGGTAGTACATCACGCCCAAGGGAGTGTAGATTGTCTCCATGTATCCGACGTGGCGGGAAAAGGCGATGTCCGCACAGAGCGAACCCAGAAGCTGGTCGACGGCTTTCTCCCCGTCCGTCTTCGGGACCATTCCCGGATTCTTCGCCCTGAGCTCCGCCTCCTTCGCCAGGTCGATTCCTTCTTCCCGGAACCTTTCCAGGGCTTCCTCGCCGAGGCTTTGGACGATTCCCGGAGCGGAAATCCGCATTCCCAGGTCGCCCTCGACCGTCCTTTTCGCGAAGGGCTCCTCCAAACCTCTCTGGAAGGCGTTCGGAGTCTTCGGGTTCCCGCTCGCAATCGAATAGACGTCGGTCGTCGCGCCGCCGATGTCGAGGAGGACAAGCTCACCGAGCCCGCTTTCATGGAGGTACCCTTTGGACAAAAGCTCCGCAGCCCTGAGCACCGCCCCCGGGGTCGGAAGCAGCACGCCGTCGATTTCCTCTTCGATCCTCTTGATGCCCTTGGCGGCGACAATGTTGTTGAGGAAGATGTTCTTGATGACGTCGCGGGCGCTTTCGATCCGCAGCTGGTTCAGGCGGGGCATGACGTTGTCGCAGATCCAGCCGTTCAGCCTGTATTCCTTGAAGATGGCTGCGATTTCGTCCTGGCAGGATTTGTTTCCCGCATAAACGACCGGAATCTCCAGACCCGCCTCCCCCAGGATTCTGGCGTTGTGGAGCACGACCTCGCTGTTCCCGCCGTCGGTGCCCCCGGCGAGCAGGACAATGTCGGTTTTCCCGTTCTTGATTCGCTGGGCTTCCTTCCGGGTGATCTTGTGGGAAAAGACGAGATCGACCCTTCCGCCCGCGCCGAGGCAAACCCGCTTCGCCGCTTCGACCGTGAGCTCCTCCACGAGCCCGATCGCGGCCATTTTCAGTCCGCCCGCAGCCGAAGAACAGGCATAGATCTTTTTGAATTCGGTGATTCCCGTCCGCTTCGCCAATATCTCCAGCGCTTTCTCGTAGCCGATCCTCACGTCCGTCTCCACGGTCGTGGGGTGCTGTGCGGTGCCGATGATGTCCGCCTTGTCCAGGCTCACGGCGGTCAGTTTTGTGAAGGTTGAGCCGATGTCAACCAACAGATAGTTCGTCACTTTATTCTCCCAAATCCGCTTTGATGATGTCCAAAACCGATTCGATCGTCGTCCCCGGAGGAAAAACCCGATCGAACCCCATTTCCTTGAATCGCTTCTCAACGCTTGCAAAATCCTGTTTTCCGACGACGAGGTTGCCGCCGGCGTAGAGAATGATGTCGCCGATGCCGGCTTCGAGGCACTTCTCCCGCATCCCCCGGCAGTCGATCTCGCCGTGCCCGTACAAGGAGGAAACCAGAATCATTTTCGCATCCGTCTCAATCGCCGCATTGATGAAATCCTCCTGCGAACTCAGGACGCCGACGTTCACGACGTTGTAACCCGCTTTCGTCAGCGTGTACTCGATGATTTTGTTTCCGACTGCATGGACATCGGCGCCGATGACGCCGATGACGATCGATTTCATCCGTTACCTCCGAAATCACATATATGTATCCGCTTACATTATTATATACCAAATCGCCGGCACTTACAAGGTCATTCGCCCTAAGTTCCCCGCTTTTCGACATGATTTTTCCCGAAGTTTTTTCGATGACAAATCCCATGAAAATTCCTTTCAAAAATGGTATAATAATGTTTGGAAAAGGAACGGTGAAATATGAAAACATTGGTCATCAATCCCGAAGTTGAAAAAGCGCTGAAGGAAGGCAAACCGGTTGTTGCCTTGGAGTCGACGATCATCGCCCACGGCATGCCCTATCCGGAAAACAAGGAAACCGCGATGAATGTGGAAGGGATCGTGAGAAGCGAAGGGGCCGTCCCCGCGACGATCGCCGTCATCGACGGGAAACTCAAAGTCGGGCTTTCGCCTGAAGAAATCGACCGCCTCGGAAGGGAGGGAAGCAAGGTTCCGAAAGCTTCCCGCCGCGACCTCCCCTACCTCGTAAGCAAGGGGCTTTCAGGCGCGACCACGGTGGCCGCGACCTCCCTGATCGCTTCCATGGCGGGAATCGCGGTCTTCGCGACCGGCGGCATCGGGGGCGTCCACCGAGGGGCCGAATCCACCTTCGACATCTCGGCCGACCTCGAGGAACTCTCCCGGACCAAAGTCGCGGTCGTCTGCGCGGGCGCGAAGGCGATCCTCGACCTGGGCAAGACCCTGGAAGTCCTCGAGACCAAGGGCGTCGAGGTCGTCGGCTACGGAACCGACGTCTTCCCGGCCTTCTACTCCGCGGAAAGCGACTTCCGCGTCAACCACAGGCTCGACACCCCGGAAGAGATTGCGGCGCTGATGCGGGCGAAATGGAACCTCGGTCTGGAGGGTGGCATTCTCGTCGCCAATCCCATACCCAAAGAACATTCACTTCCGAAGGCGAAAATCGAAGCGGCGATTACGGAGGCCTTGACGGAAATGAACCGGCTCGGCATCACCGGAAACAAGACAACGCCGTATTTGCTTGCGAAAGTGAAGGACCTGACTGGGGGCGAAAGCTTGGAGGCGAACATCGCCCTGGTTTACAACAACGCCCGCCTGGCGGCGAAGATCGCCAAAGCTTATGCGGAACTGAAGAAATGAAAAAGAAAAGGCGAAATTCGCCTTTTCCGTTTTTATAAAGTGTCCCCAGGAAGTCGTTATTATTCTTTGTGAAACCAGAAATTTCACAGAGTGGATGTCTCTTTTTGCATATTCTCGGGATTCTTATTCAAAGATAAGCATTCGACGCCAAATATGCCTCGACATCCCATGTCATTTTTGTTCGGTTCGCATATGATAAAAACGCGAACTTCCCAGGAAACTCTATAACTATTATAAACCAATCAGGGTCCGGAGTCAAGAGGGATGAATTTCCACATCCTATTATTCCCCTTCTATTTTACCCTTTTATCGTCTTCTATTATAAACTATGCCGGTTTTCCTGTCAATAGACCATCCATTTTCCCCATTATAGTAGTTTTTTATTTCCTTGCGGAAATCATTGCGTAAACGGTATAATGCATATAGGTTGATGCAGCCGAGGAAAATCATGCCCTGATCGACGAATCCGAAGATTTCCTTGGTCGAAAGATTCACCCCAATTGCGATTCCCAGAAGAAAAAACAATTTGTAAAGGGTTATGAAAAGGTTCTTCTTCCTGCTTTTCCTGACCATGAACAGAAGGTTGCTTTCGCCGAGATAATACTGGCTCACGACGGTCGCTCCGGCGAAGGAAAGCAGGAAAAACAGACACAGGAAGGTTCCGAATCTTCCCAAAATTTCTTCGTAAAACCGGAAGATCAGATCCACGCCCCGGAAGGCACCGTAGTCGAATCCGTAAAGCAGGAGCATGAAACCCGTGAGGCTGCAGATCACGACCGTGTCAACAAACACACCGACGACTTGGACAAACCCTTGCCCGAGGGGCTTTCGCGGTTCCGCCATCGCGGAGACGGACGGTCCAGTGCCGAGACCAGCCTCATTTGAAAACAGCGACCGTTTGAAGCCGATGATGAGGGCGGAACTGGAAAAGCCGGAGAAAAGGGCTTTTGGGTTGAAGGCCTCCCGGATTATCAGGAGCAGCACTCCCGGAAAGTGCTTGATGTTCGCCAGGATCACCGCCACGGCGACCCCGATGTAGCCCACGCTCATGACGGGGACGATCCTCTCGCAGAACCGGACGATCCTTTCCGTCCCTTTGAAAATGACGAAATAGGCGAAAAGGAAGAGCGAAAGCATCAGGATGAGCCGGTCGATCTTGAAAACATGGACCAGGGATTCGCTGATTGTGTTCACCTGCAGAGGCTGGAAAAAGACCGTGTTCGTGAGCAGGAAGAAAACGGAGAAAAGGACGGCCAGGAAACGGTTCCCTAGGCCCTGATGGATGTAGAAGCTGGCGCCGCCGCGGGTCTCACCGTCGATTTTTACCTTGTAGATTTGAGCCACGGTGTTTTCAATCAAAGAAAAAACCGAAGAGAAAACTGTGAAGACCCACATCCAGAACAACGAACCGGGACCTCCGTAAATCAAGGCCGTGGAAATACCCACGATGTTGCCGGTCCCGATGTGGGCTGCGAGGGAAACCAGAAATGATGAATAAGAAGATTTGTTCTTCTCTTTGATCAGTATCTTCCGCGTTTCCTTGAAAGCCCGGAAATGGATGAATTTATATTTCAGGCTTGTATAAAAGGCAACAATAAAAAAAAGCAAAACGATCAGACTTACCGCCACGGCTAACACCAATATCAGTATATTCAAGAAAAAGGCGGTAATATGATATGGAAAGAAGGTTTCCATGGAAAAAAGACAGCATCTATATAACGCCCTCGATTACCATCTGAAAGAAAAATACGGCAAAAAAGTTTTCAAAATTGCCTTGAACGGGGACTTCACCTGTCCGAATCGGGACGGCAGGGTCGGGTACGGCGGCTGCATTTTCTGCAGCGCGGAAGGGAGCGGGGACTTCGCCGGGCCGAGAAGCGAACCCCTTAAGACCCAGTTCGCAAAAATAAAAGGCATCATGGAACAAAAATGGCCGGACGGCCTCTACATCGTCTACTTCCAGGCCAACAGCAACACCTACGGCCCCCTTGCAAAACTCAAAGCGCTGTTTGAAGAGGCCATTTCCCTTGATTCCAACATCGTCGCCCTAAGCATCGCCACGCGCTGCGACTGCCTGGAACCGGAAGTTCTGGATTATTTGGAAGACCTGAACGAAAGAATCCCCGTCTGGGTGGAACTGGGACTCCAGACCAGCCATCCGGAGACGATGAAGTTTCTGAACCTGGGCTATGACACGGAAACCTTCAAAAAGGCCGTCTTTGAATTAAGGAAAAGGAACATCGAGACAATCGCCCACATCATCAACGGCCTCCCCGGCGAAACGAAGGAAATGATGCTCGACACCGTGCGCTTCCTGAACAATCTTCCCGTGAACGGAATCAAAATCCACTCCCTCTTCCTCATGAAAAACACCGTCCTCGGGAAAATGTATCTCGAGAACCCGTTCCCGCTCCTCACCCTCGAAGAATACGCCGATATCGTCTCCGAACAGCTCGCTCTTCTCAGGGAGGACATCGTCGTCCACAGGGTCAGCGGAGACGCCCCGCGCGAGGAATTGATTGAACCGCGCTGGAGCCTGAAGAAACTCGTCGTCATGAATGAAATCGACAAGAGGATGAGGAAACTGGGATATTTCCAAGGATGCAAACACCAAAAATAAAACTGCCGATTGGAAAACGGCAGTTTTGTTTTTTTTGTTCAGTTAAGGTTGAAATGTTTTTTGATTTCCCCGACTTTGTCGAGTTTTTCCCAGGGGAGGTCGAGATCTCCTCTTCCGAAATGCCCGTAGGCGGCGACCTGTCTGTAAATCGGACGTCGGAGATTCAGATGGCTGATGATCCCTTTGGGTGTGAGCGGAAAGACCTTCCTGATGCAGGCTTCGATCTCCTCATCGGAGAAAGCGCTCGTCCCGAAGGAATTGACCATCACCGAGGTCGGGTCGCTCATTCCGATGACATAACTCAAACCGACTTCGATTTTATCCGCGACCCCCGCGGCGACAAGGTTCTTGGCGATGTATCTCGCCATGTAGGAAGCGGAGCGGTCGACCTTCGAAGGATCCTTCCCGCTGAAGGAGCCCCCGCCGTGGCGGGCGTACCCGCCGTAGGTGTCGACGATGATCTTCCTGCCCGTAAGGCCGGTGTCGCTCCTGGGTCCGCCAAGAACGAATCTTCCCGTGGGGTTGATGTAAATCTTCGTGTTTTCGTCGAGCATCTCTTTCGGCAGTACCTTGAATATGACCTCTTTCTTCACGAACTCCTGAAGTTCTTCTCTTCCGACATGCTCGTTGTGCTGCGTGGAAATGACGACGCTGTCGATCCGGACGGGTCTGTCGCCCTCATATTCGACGGTGACCTGGCTCTTCCCGTCCGGCCGGAGGAAGTCGACCAGACCGGCCTTCCTCACTTCCGCAAGCCTTCTCGCCAGTTTATGCGCGAAACTGATCGCGATCGGCATGTATTCGGGGGTTTCCTTGCAGGCGAAACCGAACATCAGGCCTTGGTCCCCGGCTCCTTCACCGCCGCGGACGCCCATCGCGATGTCCGGCGATTGTTCGTCGATGGATACCAGCACCGCCAGGTTCTCCGCGTCGAATCCAATCTTCCCGCGGTCATAACCGATTTCCTTGACGGTGTTGCGGACGATCGTCTGGATGTCCACATACGTCGTCGTCGTGATTTCCCCCATCACCAGGACCAAACCGGTGGTCGCGCAGACCTCGCAGGCGACGCGGGCTTCGGGGTCGTCGGCCAGGATTGCGTCCAAAACGGCATCGGCGATCTGGTCACAGACTTTGTCCGGATGGCCTTCGGTCACCGATTCCGAAGTAAAATATCTTTTCATGCACTCACCTCTTTCTTCTTATTATCCCCCGGTCCCAAAGTGTATTCCAAAAATTAGTATCTCTCAGAGAGATACTTTTTTTTCATTTTCCTGATATCGAAAGACCTTTGAACCTGATCGAAGGACAACCGATGCCCTCGCTGTTGAACTTGAGGTCGGAACCGATCTCCTCAATCTGGTTCAACGCTTCAACGAAGTTGCCGGATACGACGATCAAAGTCACCGGACGGTCGATTTTTCCGTCCTTGATCAGGAACCCGGAGGACTGGGCGCTGAAATCGCCGTTCACGGGATTGGCGCCGGCATGGAGCCCGGCCAGGTCGGTGATCAGCACACCCTCCTCGATGTCAGCAATCATCTCTTCAAGTTTTCTTTCTCCGGGTTTCACATAGAAATTGACGCCCCGCACGGAGATAGAATCCCCGGCCTTGAAGCCGTTTCCGGTCGATTTCGTCTTGAAGTACTTGGCCGTCTTCAGGTTGTGGAGGAAGGTCTTGAAAACGCCCTCGTCCACGACTTCCTTCTTGTAGCAGGCGACACCTTCGTCGTCGAAGGGTTCGTTGTGGGGCGAATCGGGATAAATCGCCTCATCCACAATCGTCAAAAGCTCGCTAAAGACCTTCTCGCCTTCCTTGCCTAAAAGCGGCGTCAACTTTTTCACCGCGGCTTCTCCGGAGAAGAAGGAGGTGAAGACCTCCAAAAGATCCGCCATCGCTTCGTTTTCAAAAACGACGGGGTAGACCTTGGAGGGAAGCGAGTCGGCGTTCAGTTTTTTGATCGTCTTCTTGGCGACTTTCTGGGCGATCAGAATCGGGTCCAGATCGGCGAAGCTCGTCTTGATTTCGACTTCAAAAGCCGACTGTGTCTGTTCGTTCTCTTTTCCCACCGCCTGGACGTAGACAACGCCGTATTCCTTTCTTTTCTCCAGGTCCAAGCCCTTGGAATTGACGATCCGCTTTCTTCCTATCAATTCCTGGTATCCGCAGTGCGGAACGAGGATGATCCTTTCATCGTAGGCTTTGACTTCCTTTTCCAGGACCAAAAGCAGGTTGACCTTCTCGGCGAGGCTGATCTTCGAGAAGCCTCCGTCCTTCTCTTCCCATTCCGGATATTCTTCGCTTCCTCCGAAGATTTCGAACTCCTCCTGGGTGGTGAGGCTCAATGCGTTCTCCTTCAAGGTGTCGAGGATGAAGTTCGGATCCTCGTCCGCGTTCGAAGTCGTGAAGTAGGCCATCTTGTCGTTGTAGATGGCGCGGACCGTTATGGTAACCTCGTCATGGGTGTGGTTCTGGTCGATCTCTCCGGAAAAGACGGTGATGTTGGTGACGCTGGATGAGCTTTCCGTAATCTCGATGTCGCTGAAGCCCTTTTCCTTGGCCAGATTTATCAATTGGTTGTAATTCATTTGCCTCTCCCTCCAACCGTCATATTTTGCACGCGGATCGTGGGCTGGCCGACATCGGTCGGAATCGAGCCGCTCAAGGAACCGCAGAAGCCGTGGTCGAAAGCCAGGTTGTCGGCGATCATGTCGATGTTCCGAAGGACCTCGGCGCCGCTTCCGACCAGGGTGGCGCCGCGTACGGGCTTCGTGATTTTGCCGTCCTCAATCAAGTAGCCTTCACTCACAGCAAAGTTGAACTCGCCGGTGCTCGGATTGACGCTGCCCCCGCCCATAACCTTGGCGAAGAGCCCGTATTTCGTATTGGCGATGATGTCTTCGAATTTGTCCTTGCCCGGCGCGAAGAACGTGTTCGTCATCCGGGAAGTGGGGGAGTATTTGTAGTTCTGCCGCCGCGAACTGCCCGTGACCGGATGATTCATCCTCAGGCTGTTCCGGTAATCCACCAGGTAGCTCTTCAAAATGCCGTTTTCGATCAGGACGTTCCGCTTCGTCGGTTCCCCTTCGTCGTCGACGTTCAGGCTGCCCCAGGCGTTGGGAATCGTGCCGTCGTCGATGGCGGTGACGATGTCGGAGGCGATCTTTTCGCCGAGCTTGTTGCAGAAGACGGAAGAGCCCTTGGCGACGCTCGTCGCTTCCAGGGAGTGGACGCAGGCTTCATGGAGCAGAACGCCACCGAAACCGTTGTGGACGACGACGGTCATTTTTCCTCCGACCATCTCGTCCGCATGGAGCATGGTGATGGCGGATTCTCCCGCCTCGCGCGCCAAAGCTTCAAGATCCTGGGCGTCGATCACCTCATAACCGGCATGACCTCCGACCCTCCTGATTGCGGTCTGGGTGGATTTTCCGTCGCTGGCGACGACGTTGACCGCCAAGAAGGTATGGACGCGCCGGTCCTTGAGGAAACGGCCCTTGCTGTTCGCGATCAGAACCTTTTGATCCTCGTCCCTGATGTTGGTGATCACCTGGGCGATTTCCGGCGAAAAGTCCTTCAGCGCATCGTAGACCCTTTGCATGTAGGCAATTTTCTCCGCGTTCGTGACCGTCTCCGGATATCTTTTGACAGGGTTGTTGTTCTTGACTTCGGTTTCGGTCAAGACCACTTCCTTAACTCGGGCTTCGTCAGTGAAGGAACCCGCGAGTTTGTTGGCGAGCGCAAGCAGACTTTCCCGGCTGAAGTCGTTCGTATAGCCGTTGACTTCATAGTAGCCTTTGAGAATCCTGATTGAAACGCCGTAGGTGTGGTTGCTGGTTACCTTCGTGACCTTCCCGCTCGTCATTTCATAACCGTTGTTGTATGTCGATTCCGCAAATATCTCCGCGAAATCCCCTCCCGTTTTCAAAGCGGTTTCCAACACTTCTTGGCAAACAAGTTTGTCAATCATATACCTCACTTCCTTTGTTTTCCTATTATACTAGAATTCCCCCGCTTTTACAAGCCTTTCGGAATATTTGCTTCCGCCAAGCGGCTTTGAAAATGAGGAAACCTCCTTTTTTTCCGTTCCTTTATTTTGATTTTATCATAGAAAGACAGGTTTCATCAAATAATAAGGGAAAAAAGGAGGAATTCTTATCAAGAACAATTCATACTGGGAAGTCCCCTATCCGCAAACCTTCGAAAAACTGAACTCCGACCTGCGCTGCGACCTTCTGATCATCGGGGCGGGCATTTCCGGACTTTTTGCGGCCTATGAAGCGCTGGCCTACTCCCGGGACATCGTCATCGTCGACGAAGGCCGGATCTACCAAGGCGCGACCGCCTCCACAACCGCGAAAATCACCTTCCAGCATGGACTCATTTATGACAAACTGATCCGGATCCACGGAAAGAATGAAGCGAAAACCTATTATGAGTTCAACCTCCGCGGCTTGAAGAGAATTGAAGAGATCGTCCAAAAGGAGGGCATCGACTGCGACTTTCGGAAGGTGAACGGCTACCTTTTCGCTTATCTGGAGGAGGAAGAGAAGGATTTGGATCTGGAAGCGGAAGCCTACCGGACATTGGGGATTCCGGGAGAAATCGTAAAAATCGACGCGCGGATCTCCCCGTACAAAGCCCTGAAGGTCCCCGACCAGGCGAATTTCAATGTGCAGAAGTATCTGAAGGGGCTCACCGACGTCCTCTTAAAGAACAGGGTCCGGATTTTCGAGAAGACGCGGATCGTGGACGTCCATAAGGATGACGGCCCCGAAGCCCTGACTGCCGAAGGCCATAAGATTCGGGCGAAATGGATCATCATCGCCACCCATTATCCGATCCACAAAGGCTTCAACTTCTATTTCCTGAAGATGATTCCGAAGTTCTCCTACTCCGTCCTCACCCCTCCCGTGAACCTGGAGATCGAGGATGCGAACTACATCAGCGCCGGCGACGCTCCCAGCCTCGCCCTCCGCTTTGTGCTCGGCGAAGGCGGAAAAATGCTCAACATCAGCGGCGCCTCCCACGAGGCCAAGGTTTTCGTCCCCTATGAGAAACAGCTCCAGATCCTGAAGAACTACGGGGAAACCCATTTCGGGATTTCGGAATATCCCTACGAATGGTGCACCCAGGATTACGGCTGCACAGACGACGTCCCCCTGATCGGAAAAGCGGACGAAGGAATCTTCATCATGGCGGCCTACAACAAATGGGGCATGGCCGCTTCCGCCGCCGGGGCGCTGCTCATCAAGGACCTGGTCGTAAACAAGTATTCCAAGTACGCCCACCTCTTCCGGCCGGAAAGGGTCAAGTGGAACGGAAAGCTTCTCTCCTACAATCTGGGGATGGTCGCGACCCTCCTGAAGACGCGGAACGTTCCGAAAAGATCGGTCCTGAAACTGGAGCCCGGAACGGGGAAGGTCACAAAGCTCGGAGGGAAAAGAATCGGTATCTACAAGGACGAAGAGAGCAGGCTGCATCTTGTGGACGCGACCTGCCCCCACTTAAGATGCGGTCTCCGCTTCAATCCGATCGAGAAGACCTACGACTGCAAGTGCCACGGTTCCCGGTTTAACTACGAAGGAAAACTCCTCGACGGACCGGCTTTGCGGGATTTGTACAGAATCGAAATCGAAGAAGTGAGAAAACACCTGGACAAATGAAAAGGCGCCCTTTTGGGCGCTTGTTTTCTTTAAACTGCACTGAATTCGGCATTTTACCGGCAAATTTGCGTTGATTTCCTGTTTAAAGCTTCCGAGGTGTAAATCATCACCCCGGCGAAAACCGCAAGATAAAGGGGAAAAATGGCGAGTCCGGCTTTTCCCGCCAGAAATCCGAAGAGCGGAGGCATGAAGGTGCTTCCGACGTAGGCCGAAGCCATCTGGATTCCGACGACAGCCTGGGAGCGATCCGCCCCGAAATTAGCGGGCGTGGATTGGATGATGGACGGGTAAATCGGCGCGCACCCCAATCCGGCAATCACCAGTCCGGCCAAGGAAAGAGAGGCGACCGGAAGGAAGATGAGGACGATTCCGGTTGCGATGATGGCGAGACCGGCGCGGATGATGTTCCGCGGTTCGACCCTGTCGGCAATGAACCCGTTCAAAAAACGTCCGCAGGTGATGCCGATGTAAAAGTGGGAGGCGAAGGCCGCCGCCGTCCCCGGATCAATCCCCCGCGCCTTCACGAGGAAACTGCTCGCCCAAAGGCCGGCGGTCGCTTCCAGCGCGCAGTAGGAAAAGAAGCAAAGGAGAACCAGGGGCACGCCCGGGATCCTCAGGACTTCCCCGAGAGGAAGCGGCTTTCTTTTCCTTTCCCCCGCTGCTTTCTTCCACAAGGGCAGACTCAGGAAAAGAAAAACGGTAAGGATGATCTGGATGGCTCCGACCGTGCGGTAGCCAGCCTGCCAGCCGGCGCCCCTGCTTAAGGCGCCGCCCATGATGTAAGGACTCACCGACGCTCCTATCCCCCAGAAGCAATGGAGCCAGCTCATGTGCCTGGGTGCGTAATGAAGAGCGACATAATTGTTCAGCGCGGCGTCGACGGCTCCGGCACCGAGACCGTAGGGGACGGCCCAAAGGCAGATCGCCAAGAAGGATTTCGCCAGGGAAAAACCGAAAAGCGCGCAGGCTGTAAGCAGCACGGAAGCGGAGGTGACCAAGCCGGCTCCGAATCTTCCCGTCACCCTGTCAGAAAGGAGACTGGAAAGGATCGTTCCCCCGGCGATGATCATCGCCGGTATCCCTCCGTATTGGATGGCGGTCCCCAAATCTTCGTGCATGACCGGCCAAGCGGAACCGAGCAGGGAATCGGGAAGTCCGAGGCTGATGAATGCGAGATAGATGACCGCAAGCAGCAGCGAAAACATCAGTCAAGCCAGGCCAGGGCTTTCCGCAGGCGTTCCAGGCTCTCGTCCTTGCCGAGGATGTCGGCAAGTTCCACGGAACCGCCGGGAGTGACCTCATGGGCGCTCAAGGCGATTCGCAAAGCCGTATAGACCGCTCCCGCCTTGAGTTCGAGTTTCTCCGCGAGTTTCCCGATCGCCGCGTGCAGATTCTCTTCGTTCCAATCACTCAACTCAGAAAAAGCGGAGATGCTCGCTTCGATTATCCCTTTCGCGACTTCCGGAGTCAACTTGAATTTTTTAACTTCGTACATTTCTTTCGGAATCGGATGAAAATCGGTGATGAACTCCACCTTTTCCGGAATCTCGCTGAAGATTTCAATCCGCGTCTGCAGGAGTTTTCCGAATTTCCGGTAGTCGTAGCGCCCCTTGATCTTCGACTGTTCGAAGAAAGGCAGCGCATGTTCCATGAACTCTTCGAAAGACAGTTCCTTCACGTATTCCCCGTTCAGCCACCGCATCTTCTTCTCGTCAAAGATGCTCGGGGACCGGGAGAGGCCGGAAATGGAGAACGCCTCGATGAGTTCTTCCATCGTGAACTTCTCCTGCGTGCCCTTCGGGCTCCAGCCCAGGAGGGCGATGTAGTTGACGATCGCTTCGCTCAGGTATCCCTTCCTGATGAAGTCGTCGAAATTGGCGTCCCCGTGCCGTTTCGAAAGCTTCCGCGACTCGTCCTTCATGATCGGGGTGAGATGGATGTATTCCGGAATCTTCCACCCGAAGGCTTGGTACAGGAGGTTGTATTTCGGAGTGCTGCTCAAATATTCGTTTCCCCTGATGACATGGGTGATCTCCATCAGATGGTCGTCGATGACGTTCGCGAAATTGTAGGTCGGAAGCCCGTCCGATTTGATCAGGATGTGGTCCTCGAGTTCGTCGTTGTTGATCGTGATGCGCCCGAAGACATGGTCAAAGAATTCGCTCACGCCTTCAGTGGGCATGTTCTGGCGGATGACGTAGGAATCCCCTCTCCGGAGGCGCTCCTCGATTTCTTCTTTGGAAAGGTGCAGGCAATGCTTGTCGTAGCGGGCGACGCCGTTTTCATCTTTGAGGGATTCAAGACGCTCCTTGTCGCAGAAGCAGTAGTAGGCGACCCCCTTGTCAATGAGTTCCTTGGCGTACTTCAGGTAGATCTCCTTCCGCTCGCTTTGCACGTAGGGCCCAAAAGGTCCCCCTTCGTTCGGTCCTTCGTCGATGGTGATGCCCGCTGCCTTTAAAGTCTCATAAATGACTTCGACGGCTCCCGGGACATACCTTTCCATGTCCGTGTCTTCGATCCTCAATACGAATGTTCCGTTGTTCTGCTTCGCGAACAGATAGGCGTACAAAGCAGACCTCAGGTTTCCAAGATGCATGAAGCCCGTTGGGCTGGGCGCGAATCGTGTTCTGACTTTCAAAATGTTCTACCTCTTTTCTAAAAGTAGGAAAAAGTGCCTTACGACACTTTCACTCCTCTGCTTGCTTTTGTTTTTTTCATCATTCTCGCGAGCACCGAATCGCGGTCCTTGAGCAGTTCCCCGACCGCTCCGTACTCCAAGACGTTGTCGTTTTCCAGAATCAAGACCTTGTCGCAACGCACGATCTGATAGGTCTTGTCGGTCATCAAAATGATGATCTTGCTCTTCAGTTTGAAGACTTCCTCCAGGAGTTCCTCTTCGTTTTTCACATCCAGACCGGAAGTCGCTTCGTTCAGGACCAAGATTTTGGCGTCCCTGTAGAAGGCGTTCGCGAAGGAGATGCGGTTGACGATTTCTTTCGAAAGCGGGAAATCCTCATCCAGCAAAGTCTGGTCCTTGTCCTCCAAACCGTTCAGGAAATCCTTAAGACCGCTCCTGTTCAGAGCGTCGTTGTATTTGTATTCGTCAAATTCGAAAGGATAGGTGATGTTGTTCGCAATCGTGTCCTTGAAGAGCGTCTTCTCCGCCGCTATCCCCGTCACGATGTCCCGGAGATAGAAAGTGTTGATTTTGTTGATGTCGCAGTTGTTGATGGTGATGTGCCCTTCCCGGGGCCGGACCGTCTTCGTGAGCAGAGCGAAAATGACGTCGGAGGCGCTTCCGTCCAGGGAGACGATGCCCAGTTTCTCACCGGTCTTCACTTCGAAATTCAGGGATTCGATCGACCCCAGTTCGCCATGGTAGGAGACGTTTTCAAATTTCAGGTTGGTGACGGCTTCGAGGCTGTTGATCGGTTCCGCCCTGATTTCGCTTCTCAGCGTCAGCACTTCCTCCAGGGATTCCATTTCCGCCTTGATATTTCCGAAACCGATGTTCGGATTCATCAGTTTCCTGAAGGAGTAGAAAACGAAGGGAATCATGATCAGGAAGGCGACGATCGTTCCCGTGATGTCTTGAACCCTGGTGGAGATGTAGCCGCCGATTCCGAAGATCAAGGCGAGGACGCCGCCGAGGAACAGGGCGAAAAGCTTATCCTGGTTGATGTCGCGGAGGCCTTCGTTGAGTTTCCTGATTTCAATGTACCTCTCGCACTTCTTCTGGAAATCCTCTTCTTCGTGGACGACTCCGTTCTTCAACTTGATGCCGGAAACTTTTTCGAAAGATTCGGAAAGTTCCTCGTTGTATTTCCGGATTTCCAGGGCCCCCCTCTCTTCGATCCTCTTGAAAAAGTTATCGAAGGTCCTGAGGAGCATGTAAAAGACGGGGAGGGTCACATAGGTGATGAGTCCCAAAACCGGGTTCAAAATCATCATGCTGATGAAGACTCCGAGCAGGAAGATCGACCTGTTCAGGAAATTCACCCATGATCCCCCAATGTACTTCTCGCCAATCTTTTCCGCATCCTCCGTGATCTTCCGGACGATCTCCTTGTTGTCGAGCTTCTGCAGTTCGCCGAGTTCCGCCCGAAGCCCGGAGGAGAATGCCGCCTTTTTCAAGGAGGTGCTGACATGGGTTCCGAGGGCGACCGCCTTGTTCTTGATCAGGGCTTCTGCTCCGAACCAAATCAGGAAGGCGACGCAGAACAGCGTGACCCGCAGGGCCAGTCCCGGATTCTCGGAGATCGGCTTCACGAACACGTCGTCGACCAGGTTCCTGATGACCAGGACCATGAAGACCTGGCAGAGGACGGAGACGATCATGGAGAGAAGCATGAGGATGATGGTTGAGATTTTATTGCCTAGACTTTGGGTGATGATTTCTTTTGCTCGCATACGCTACCATCCTTGGTTTGTTTTGTCAGAGGATCAGGCCCAGGGCTTGGAACTCGTCCGAGATCGTTTGGAAGCCGCATTTCCGGTAGAATTCCGTCTTTTCGGTCCAATCGACCAGAACTTCGCCCGCGCCCCGCAGGAAAAGCAGCCTGACCGCGTTTTCCACAAGCACCCGGCCCAGACCCCTTCCCTGGAAGGCGGGATCGACACCGAGGGGACCGAGTCCGCCCAGGTTCTCGTGCCGGGCGTAAAAGGTCATGCTGTTGGGAAGTTTCCGGGAGGAAAGGTCGGAAATCCGTGCGAAGCCGGCGATGCGCCCTTCCTCTTCCAGGACCACCAGGTCTCTTAGTTCTATGTCCTTAAGCTCATGGGACCAGCGGATGTGGAAGTTTTTTTCGATCAGATCCAAAACTTCCCGTCTTTCCTCTTCGTTCCCGCAGAGCCTGACCCGGGGGTCGGCTCCGGGATTGAAGGTGCCGGTCGTAAGATTGTAGTTTTTTTCAAAAAGTACGAATCCGTGCTTATGGAAGAAGTCCTTAGCTTCTTCGGTGAAGACGCCGGAGAAGAGATTGTCATAATCGCAGCCCGTGAGCATGTACTTGCAGCCGTGCTTCCGGGCTTGGGAGTTTGCGGAAGCGAGGAGACTGCCGCCGAGGCCCTGCCTCCGGAATTTCGGAGCGACATAGAGGAGGGCGATGAAGCAGACTTCCCGCGCCCTTTCGTCGAAATCTGGTCCCTTTTTCAAAACCACCAGAGCCGCGAGTTCGCTTCCCGCATACAGGGCGAAACTTCCCTCCAGCAGGTCGTGCATCCTTTCCCGGAAAATCCTTTCCGTCAAAGGATGAGTTTTGAATTCTTCATTCCAGAGACGCAAAAAATCCTTTTCCGCTTCAATTATCGTCTTTTTCAACATCGGCGGCTCCAAAACACAGTGTTCTTCGTATATTATACCATTTCTTTCGAAAAAGAACAATTTAAATTGCATAGAAACAAACTTTGGAGTATAATATTTTCGAGGTGTTAACATGAAAATAGCCGTCTATCCCGGTTCCTTCGATCCGGTCTCCAACGGACATCTGGACATCATCAAAAGGGCAGCAAAAGTCTTCGACGAAGTCTACGTTCTGGTTTCCATCAACCCCCAGAAGCACTATGTCTTCACGACCGAGGAAAGGAAGGAACTTCTCGAAGAAGCGACCAAGGACTTTCCGAACGTGCATGTTGAAGCCTATCAGGGATTGGTGCTAGAATTCGCGAAAGAAAAGAACGCGACCGTCATCATCCGGGGTGTGAGGAACACCGTCGATTACCAGAACGAAATCACTTTGTTCCAGTTCAACTATTCCATCGACAAGAGCATCGACACCTTCATCCTCTTCCCTTCCACAAACAACCTCTTCCTCTCTTCCTCCGCCATCAAGGAACTGGTGATGTTCGGAAAGGATATCAAGGATTTTGTTCCGGAGAATCTTTCGGAAAGAATCGAGAGGATCATCAGGGAAAGATGCAAAAAACCGAATGTGAAATAAAAGGCATAGTCAATCCGACGATGCCTTTTTCCTTACCGCTTTCGCGAGCCCTCCCTGGGAAGTCTCCCGGTAGTTCGGATTCAGGTCCTTCCCCGTTTCTTTCAAGGTCTGGATGCAGGCGTCCAGGTCGATGAAATGCTCCCCGTCCGTGTGCAGGGCGAAATCGCAGGAGTCCAGAGCTCTCTGGGCGGAAAGGGCGTTCCTTTCGATGCAGGGAATCTGGACATAGCCCATGACCGGATCGCAGGTCATGCCGAGATGGTGCTCCAAGGCGATTTCCGCAGCGTACTCGATCTGTTTGTTGTTTCCGCCCTTCAGGTAGCAGCTCGCCGCAGCGGTCATCGCGCAGGCGGTTCCCACTTCGCCCTGACAGCCGACCTCCGCCCCCGAAATCGAAGCGTTGTGCTTCACAAGGTTCCCGATCAGACCGCCGACCAGAAGCGCTCTTGCCAGGCGTTTTTTTCCTATCTGGTAATGCCGGTGGAACATGTAGAGGACTCCCGCCAGCACCCCGCACGACCCGCAGGTGGGCGCCGTCACAATCTCCCCGCCCGCTGCGTTCTCTTCCGAAGCCGCGAGGGCGGCGGCGAAAACCAGGCTGTTGGGGTTCCCGTTTTCGAGGTATTTCCTGTAGAATCTCGGCGCCCGGCGCCTGAGTTTCAATTCGCCAGGAAGCAATCCTTCCGTGGCGAATCCCCTTTCGACGGCGGCGAACATCGCGTCGACCATCGTCCGGGCGTAATCCAGGATGTCCTGCGGTTCCGATTCCAGGCAATAGTCCAAGAGGGAAATCCCCTTCTCCTCGACATATTCCAGAATCTCCCGCATCGTTCCATATTTATAATAATTGACCGATCGTTCGCTTTCCTCGTATCCCTTCAAAGTCCCGCCGCCGACGGAAAAGACCAGCTTTTCCGCAAGCAACTCCCCGCCCCGGAAAGCGGAGAGTTTCATGGCGTTGGGATGGAAATCAATCACGACCTCGGGGCGGAAGACCACCTCCGTCCTCTCTTCCCCCAGCACCTTTTTCAGGATCCAATCCGTCAGATGCCCTTTTCCGGTCGAGGCCAGGGATCCGTACAACTCCACGGCGAACCTGTCGGCTCCGGGATTGCTTTCCAAAAAGATCTCAGCCGCTTTTTTCGGCCCCATCGTGTGGGAACTCGAGGGTCCGTTTCCGATTTTGAACAATTCCTTGAGAGTATCCATCGTCCACCTCTTCATTCTTATTATACCACGGAAGGCCGGCTTTTGAAAGCAATTCCTGGGCATAAACGGAAGCCATTTCTTCATAAATTGTCATGGGGTGACAGCATGAAAATCATCGGAATCGCGACAAGAACCATAGTTTTTGAAGGCAAAACAAGGGACTATGTCTGCCGGAGCTATTTGGACATCCTCAAAGCCTTCGGTCTTATCCCCCTCCCCCTCTCCCTCCATTCCACATCCCTCTTCAACCTCTGCTCCGCCTTCCTCATTCCCGGGGGCGGAGACATCGATCCGGTCCGTTTTCAGGAAAAGGATGAAGGTTTCTCGAAGAATGTGAATCCGGAAACGGACGCTTTGGATGAGGCAATTGTCCAATACGCACGGGAGAACGGCCTGCCGCTTCTCGGAATCTGCCGGGGAATGCAGGCGATCAACGTCTTCCTCGGAGGATCGATCCACCAGGACATCGGATCCAACCACAGGCACATTATCTCCGGGCACCATCTGACCGCGGTACCCAACCGCCTTTTGCCCTTTCCGGGGTCGCTTTCCGTGAACAGTTTCCACCACCAGGCGGTGAAAGCCCTCGCCCCGGGTCTCATCCCCGTCGCAAGGCACATGGACGGAACCGTGGAGGCGGTGGTCCACGAGGAACTCCCGATCATCGGAATCCAGTGGCATCCGGAACTCCTCCCCGACTCCCCGGAAACCCAAATCATCTTCACCTGTTTCAAAAAGCTTTTGGATAAGAAAAACTCCTGATCTCTCAGGAGTTTCACTCTTTGAACCCGTCGGGATGGGATTTATGGAAGCGCCAAGCGTCCCTGATGATTTCCTTGATTCCAAAACGCGGTGTCCAGCCGAGAACGCGTTTAATCTTCTCGCTTGAAGCGACCAGTTTCGCGGGATCGCCGGGGCGTCTCGGTGCGATTTTTTGTTTGATCTCGATTCCGGTCACCTCGCGGGCGGCCTCGATGATCTCCAATACGGAATAACCGTCCTGACTCCCCAAATTGAAGATTTCGCTTTTTTCCTCTTTGAAGAGATATTCCAAAGCCAAAATGTGGGCGTCGACAAGATCCACGACATGGATGTAGTCGCGGATGCAGGTCCCGTCCGGTGTCGGATAATCGTTTCCATAGACCTCCACGAACTCCCTTTTCCCAAGCGCCGCCTGAAGGACGATCGGAATCAGGTGCGTCTCCGGCCGGTGGTCTTCGCCGATCGAACCATCAGGATCGGCCCCCGCGACGTTGAAATAGCGGAGGCTCGCATATTTGAATCCATGGGCGGTTTCCGCCCATTTCATCATCTTCTCCATCATCAGCTTGGTCTCGCCGTAGGAACTCGCAGGGTTCGTCGGATAATCCTCCGTAATCGGCATCTTCTCATGGTCCCCGTAGACCGCGGCGCTGGAAGAAAAGACGATTTTATTCACACCCGCTTTCGCCATCGCCTTGAGGAGCACCAAGGTGCCGTAGACGTTGTTATGGAAGTAGTCGAGAGGTTTCTGCATCGACTCCCCGACCAGGGACTTCGCACAAAAATGAATGACCGCGTCGACCTTCTCTTTTTCAAACACTTCGTCAAGAAAGGCTTCGTCGCGGATGTCCCCGACATAGAGTTTTTCCTTGACGGCTTCCCTGTGCCCCGTGGAAAGGTTGTCAAGGACGACGACATCGTAACCCCTTTCGCTCATGATTTTCACGCAATGGCTGCCGATGTAACCCGCTCCGCCTGCTATCAATACCTTCATGGCAATCCCTCCCTTTTTTGATAATTATACCATATCGACATTCTTTAACCCAAGAAAAAAAGGAGATGAACGCGGATTTCATCTCCTTTGCTTCATTATCTGGGGTTATCCATGCCGAGCACAACAATTCCGTGGCCGCGGCTAACGGTTGAAAGATCCGCCTGGACGGCAAGGAAATTGGTGGAAATGGCAGTTCCGATATCGGAGACCCCGCTCGGCAAGGTCACGTCAACCTTTTCCCCGAAGGGGATGGCCGTTGCGTTATACTGCTGGAAGAACGGTTCGTTGAGTTGAATGACGAACTTGTCGCCGCAAGGAGCCTCATACTCATAGTTGTAACCGAAAGATTGTGACTGCAGCATGTGCAGCGTCATGTCGGTATACCCTATCTCTGTGTGCTTCTCAGCCGGGGTGTCGGTTTTGACTTTTTCCGAAGGAGAAAGCTGCTCATCAACCGGCAAAATAAGCATGACGAAGTTCATCTTCCGCGAAACCAGTCCGCTGCTCGGATCCGTAATGTTCCTCAAAATGCTTGCTCCGGTTGTCCGGACGCCGGAGTTGATCTGCGCCTTCATTCTCATCGCCGCAAGTTCCATGCTGTAGGCTTTGAACCAGGCCTCTTCACCGGAAACCCAGTTGTTGACTTCGACTGTCGCGGTGTCGATGGTGACGGTCTGCGCGTAATCGCTCGAGAACTTGGTGTCTTCAATGTGGATCGCCGCGCCGCCGCTTTCCTCAAGAACCGAATTCGCGATGTATACGGAACTCGGACCATAACCATATACCGTGTTCGCCCAGTTGTTGTAGAGATAGGCGTTGTTCACGATGACATCGGTTTCGGCTTTGGACCAAATCGCGATCGTGCTTGAGCCGACGACGACGTTGTCGACTTCGAGCCTCAGGTTGAAACTGTTCGCAATCGCCACATATCCGCCGGAATTCCTGCCCATGACCTCCAAAGCTTCCTGGATCTTGTCCGTACCCTCGGAGTAATTGACGTTCGGAGTCCGGGTATTGCCGATTACGGTCAGGTTCTTATATGTGACACCGCCGTAGTTGACCTTTGTGGGATTGACCGTGGTGAGGGCGATGTGGTTGAAGATTGCGATTTGCACGTTTCTGATCTTGTAGCCGGGAATTGTATTCAACGCTCCGGGTTGAATCGGCACACTGCCGCCAGGAAGTTCAATACCGATGGAGCCGGGTTCGTAATTGGTATAGGGCAATTTGCTTCCGTCGATTGTGAAGTAGTTGCCGTTCACGACGAGATTGTCGGGGTTTTCGCTGTCCGCAGGAGAAATCCTCTGATAGACGTTTCCGACCTTCCCATGCAGGTTGTTCGAATAAAAACTGCTTACGATATCCTCTGAGGCATAATTGTACGGATAGGTCACGCCGTCGACTGTATATGTCTGCTCGGGACGAAGTTGCGCTTCAATGTTCCTATGGATGTTGATCGCCTTCACCCGCGTGTCCGCATACGCAATCTGCAATTCTTCGTTCGTGAAGACGTTGACTCCGTCGTTGGTCGTAATCGTGAAGGACTTCGGGTTGATGAGCGCCGGTTTTTCGGGGTCCTCCGGATCCGGTTTCAGGACCTTCGGCACATACTCATCCCTGATTTCAATCACAATCTCGTAGGTCTTGCCGCTGTAGCGGAAATAGAAATTGTTCCCGTCGCGGTAGATTTGCCAATCACCGGAAGTGTTGTTGCTGATGGGGACTTCCACTTTGGAACCGCCCGCAATTTCATAGGCCTTGTAGATGAACTGATTCGGTGCCAGCTCAATCTTCTTTCCGCCCGTGGTCTTGATCAAAAGGTCGAAGCGGAAGGCGTTACCGTTCTGCAGGACGTCGGCCTCCGTACCGAAGAGGGCTTTGCCGACATAGTAGGGCTCGACATCCTTGTTGTAGTAAAGGGTGTTTTCGATGTTGCCGACCGTGTTCAGATAATCCGTCAGGCTTTCGCCGAGTTCAAACTGGGAAATGTACGGATAAATCCTCGCTTTATAAACGGTTCCTCCCGCCGATGCGGTGAACGTGAATTCGACGATCTTTTCTCCGGTCGTGTATTCGCTGCCGATCACCAGGGTGTTCCCGTTCTTGACCGATACGTAGCCGTTTCCGGTAAGGATCGTGAACTGCGATCCGGGGAAAGTGATTTCGGTGTTGCTGAAGAAGTAATAGACATATTCTCCGCCTTCAAGCATGCGGTGGTAATAATTTCCGGACTTGTCGAGAACCGCGGAGTTTTCCAGTTTCTTCACGGTGACTTCCATGCCCTGGCTTTCGGTGACGGGAGCGGTGACCTTGTTGATCAGGATGCGTCCCTCGCCGCTGACATCATAGATGTAAACCACCGGTATTACTTTCACAACATACGTTCCCGGATTGTCCAATTCCACCTTGTTGTTCTGAGTGGAAGCGTAGAGGTAGTGGGATTCCCCTTGTTGTACCCAGATTTCATAGTGGACTTCCACTTCTTCCGTCTCGCCGTCATGAAGTTCAGCCAGCAGTTCCGGGCTCAGATAATTCCAGGAAAGCAGGTTCGTGGACGAGGAGAAACTTGCTTCAAGGGCGCTGAGCCGGGTATAAGCCGCGATCAATTTCGCTGCCTGTCCGGGCACCGCGGATGCGGGAGCCATGGTGATTTTCCCTTCAAACACATAGCCTTCGCCGTGGGTGAGATAGAGGGTATCGGCTCCGAGTTTCCAGCCGATGAAGACATAGCCTTCCCGCGTCGGATAGTTCTTCCGGAAGCTTTGCCGGTACTGCCCAAGGCGGTTGAGTTCGAAGGAGGCGTAACTGTTGAGGTTTTGGAGAGCGTTCATCTTCTCCTCGGGAGTTGCCTCCTGGTTCAAGAAGACGGCAATCTCTTCCGCCAGTTCGCTGAGGTAAGCGGAATAGACTTCCTGCGTCGCGAAGAGGTACACTCCGAATTCCAGCTGCGCCAAGGGATTGTCGGAGTCTTGTACAAACTCCTCAATCTTGTTCCGCAACCTCTCAAAGAGCTTGATTTTCACATCCAACGGCTGTGAGAGCGTGAAGAGTTCGGTTTTGGCAGCGACCAACAAAGCTCCGATCGCTTCAGGGCTCGGCTGGACATCAACGGCTTCCAAGCAGGAGAAGATTGTCGGGGAAATGCCGTTGAGCAAGACATAGTTTTCTTTCAGGAACAGACCGAATTGTTCAACCGTCATCACGCCTTGGTTCAATTTCGCAATGTTCACAATCAATTCAATCAAGGCATCCACGAATTCCTGTTTGCCTTCAAATACCATCGCCAGGGAGATTTCGCTTCCGTAGGCGACGTTCTTGATCGTGCCGAGCAAGTCGCCGTTATCAAGATAGAAGGAAACGTCGTAATACCTGACCGAGTATTTCGCATACAACACCAATTCGCCGGTCATTCCCGCTGGAATTCTCGTAACCGTTTCGTTATTTGCATTCACCCAGGTGAAAGTGTGGCCGGTTATTTCCGGAAGATTCCTGAGAATCACATCCTCGGTTTCGCTGTAGGTGTATTCGTAGATCAGGTTCGGATCAACGACGCGTTCCAAACCGTTCCAATAAGTGATCGAATAGGTGGTCGGGACGAACTTCGCATAGTAAATCTCGTTTCCCGTCACTCCTTGCGGGATGGATTTAACGGGATCGCCGTAGAATTCCGCATTCGTATACCAGCCTTCAAAACTGTATCCGGTCTTGCTCGGAGTCGGGAGCACCGCTCCGGTCGCAATCGTATAAGTAGACGGTTCGAGATTCAACCGATTGGCGCCGTCAAAGTAAGTGATGTTGTAGGTCTTGGCCTGCCAATTGGCTGTGAGCGTCAGGTCGCCGGTCGTGCCGCGGTTTATCTTCAAATTGACCACAGGCACGGATTGGCCTTCATATGTCCAACCGAGGAATGTATAACCGTTCCGCGTAGGATTGTTGATTGAAAGTTCGCTTTCAACGGTGTAGCTTTCCGGCCGGCCCGCCAGACTGCCGCCGTTAAGCACATACGTGATGGTGTAGGTATTCAGTGAGAAGTCGGCTGTTACGGTCAGGTCATTCGCAGGCATGATTTCGGGAAGCCCAGTCCAGCCCGTGAAGGTGTAACCTGTCTTCTCAGGATCAGCAACTTCTTCTATTCTTTCTTCAAACTTGTACGTCCTCGAAAGATATGTGGTTCCGTCCACCTTGTAGGTCAGAGTATAGGTGTTCCTTGAATAGTAGACGGAAAGCACCAAGCTTCCGTCGCCGGCTACGGGCGCCGAGATGAAATTCAATTCATTGTCAGCGTCATACGTGAAGCCCGGGAAATTCCGGCTCGGAGCCGTTACGACAACTCCGGTGGTTCCCTGAAGCGGGATTGTCTCCCTCAGGAGGAACTCGCCGTCAAGGCCTTCCACGTAATAGTTGACTTTATATTCAACGTCATCTTCCGGAACGAAAACCGCCGTCAGATTCACGTTATCCGCAGGCATCGAGAAAGAATATGCAGCCTGCCCTGAAGCATGTTCACCATCTTTATCCCAGTAAGAAAATTTATATCCGGGGTTGGGAGTGGCGGTGACGGTCACCTGCGTTCCGTAAGCGACCGATGTCTGATTCGGTTCAACCGTCACAGTTCCCCTGACGGGATCGGCGGTGACGCTGAGATTGTAATTGTTGACCTGGAAGGTGCCGTAAACATTGACGTCCTCGGCGGGCATCTTTTCAGGAATGTCGCTCCAGCCTTGGAAGGTGTAACCGGTCTTGCTCGGTCCTTCCAGAGGAACGATGTCCGTTCCGTAGGCGACCGTGAACATTCGGTAAACGGCGCCGTCAACATAATAGGTCAATTTATAACTGTTGACTGTGAAGTTGGCGGTGACGATAACGTCATTCGCCGGCATAATTTCAGGAAGCCCTGACCATCCAGCGAAGGTGTATCCTGTCTTCTCAGGGGCGGGGACTTCGGGAAATTCCGCTCCGAATTCTACGGACACTTCCTTGTAAAGCGCCCCGTCGACGTAATACTTGACGAGATATTTGTTAGCAGTCCAGTAAGCATAAAGCGTGATGTTCTCGGCAGGCATTGTTTCCGGGAAGGTGAAAGGATTGGTGTAATTTGAATCTCGGTACCAGCCCGCGAAAGTATAGCCTTCCCTGGTTGGCGCAGCAGGTGCGAAGATCGGGGTGCCGTACTTCTGTTCTATCGGACTGATGGGGCTTCCGTAGGTTACGAAATTGATCCTGTATGTGTTCGCTTCCCAGTTCGCATAAAGCGTGATGTCCCCCGTCACCTGGTCATTTTCGAAATCCCAGGGGGTTTGGAAATCCTCGTCCTTGTACCAACCCAGGAACCTGTGACCCGTCTTGATCGGATCGGCAGGTTTTGCGAAGGTCATTTCATAACCGACTTCCACCGGAGCGACTTCGCTTCCGCCCTTGGAATCGAAGCTGACGGTATATTTGATCCGCTCCCATTTGGCTTCCAAGGTGATGCCGTTGGTGTCGGTGATCGGCGTCGAGAAATCAAAGGCCTTGTCGCCCAAATACCAGCCCATGAAAGTGTGACCTGTTTTGACAGGTCTTTCCGGTTCGGTCAATCTCTGATTGTACTTCACCGTAGCGGTGTAATTCCTTCCGGGTTCGATGACGAAGGTCACGTTGATGTCCACCGGCACCCATTTCGCATACAGCACCGTGTCCCTGGAAGGAATCTTGAACTCGGTGAATTCCTCTGCGAAATCCTCATCCAGGAACCAGCCGCCGAAGGTGTAGCCGTGCCTGTTGGGTTCATCGACCGTGAATTCCTCCCCGTACTTCCCTTCCACATCCTCGATCACCGAACCGCCGTAGGTTTCAAAGCTGACTTTGAATTCCCCGAGCGTCCAGCGCGCATAGAGGGTGAAATTCCGGGCGGGCATCAGCGTGCGGAAATCAAATAAATTTTGGTATTCCGGTTCATAGTACCAGCCGGCGAAGACATAGCCTTCGCGGACGGGGTCTTGGGGGGCGGAGATCGCCCCTTTGTAGCTCACTTCCGAGGGTTCGATTTCGGAACCGCCCATGCTGTCCCAGGTGATCGTGTACCTCGCCGGATTCCATTTCGCGTACAGCGTCATGTCTTTCTCGACGGGTTTGTCGAAATCAAAACGTTGGGTGAGGTCCATGTCCATGAACCACCCGGCGAAGACATAACCTTCCTTAACCGGATCATCGGGCTTTTCCAACAATTCCCCAACCGGAACCAGGACGCCCTTGATGTTCGTCCCGCCGTTGCTTTCAAAGGAAACCAGATAGCTCCTTGTGAAACAGCCGGTGAGGATGAAAAGCAGAGCGATGATCAGCAGGGTCTTTAACCCCATTCTTCTATCTGTTTTCATATTTCCTCCGATTAATCAAACGGATTTTCATCTTCATCGGAAGAAGGTCTGCCGATGAATTCGATGTTGACGATGTCCGTCTTTGAGTCTTTGATGTTGCTTTGGATTCTTACCGTGATGGAGACTTCCTGCTTGAAGGTGATGAGTCCGTCGGAACTGATCTCAAAGAATTCCCCATTCGCCATTTTTACAAAACTCACCGACTTGTCGGTCGCGTTTTCCGGTTCGATCCGCCAATAAAGCTGGTGGGTTTTGTTTCCTCTTTGGATGTAGATGACCTTTTCCCCGTCCTCGTTCAGTTCGCATTCGAAACCGTGTTCGGGACGGGACGGGTCGATGAAATATATCCTCTCGACGCGGATGATGCTTGCCGGATCGGGAACCTTCCCGAAGACGCCGATTGCAACAACCGCGATGACGCAGAAGACAAACAGAAACAATGCGACGATTTTTTTGTTCATGTTCCCTCCTAAAACTCAATCTCCTTGAAGTAGGCTTTGAGATAACGGGTGAAGAGATAGATTCTCGCCAGGAAGAAGAAAACCGCCGAAGCGATGATCTTCAGATTCCTCACGACCGCCGGAGCGCTGTCATCGATGTAAAAGAGGATGAAGAGCGCTGTGAAGAAAATCGACCAAAGGAAACCGAGAAGGATCGAGCGGGAATAGTTCTGCTGGTGGGCGAGCGCCCCCGTTGCCGCGTATTCCCTAAGTTTCGGGTTGAGCATGTCGATCTGGAAGGACCAAAGCACCATCCCGCTGTTGATGAGGATTGTGCACAGCATCATCAGCAGGAGATCACCTTTCCAGATTTCATGCTTCGTGAGGCCCATGAAAAGGAGATAGCTCAGCACGATCATGAAACTCGAAAAGACGAAGTTGAAAAGGATCTTCGCCCAGGCCATGTTCGAGGTCTTTCCCGGCGCGATTTTGAGGAGGACGAACTCCTGGCCTTCGGCGGTCACGGCCATCGCGCTCGCGGTGTTGGACGCGGTCGCCAGAAGCAGGGCGATCAGCATCGAGAAAGTAACCGTCATAATGTCCCCGAGTTCGTTCCTGTCCACCCGCACGAAAATCGACATCATCAGGAAGAAGACATAGGGAAGGGCGATGATGAAAGAGTAATTGTTGATGAATTCACCCGGATTCCTGATGGTGAGGATCCATTCCTTCCTCAGGAAGGTGAGGAAGGTGTTCCTGTGGGCTTTGTTGCCCTGCTTGTGTTCCTTCAGGTTCGCGTGTTCCGAAGAACGCGAGGCCATCTTGAAGTAAAGCGGCCGGGAAATGAAGACGATCATCAGAATGAGAGCGGCGAGGATCCCCAGAACCAGAAGGTAGCCGAGACCCGCTTTGATTCCGAAGAAGATGTCGCCGATTGCGCCGTAGAATGTCGACCACCGGCTCACGATCAGGATGACTTCCTTGATCCTGTCCACAAAAATGTCGTACATCGCCAGGATCCTGAGCGGATCCGGCAGGTGGTCGGTCAGACGGACGAGGAGCACGAAGCCCGCGATCAGGAGTCCCATGATCAGGACGAACTTGACCAGCGAATGCATCTTCAGGAACCTTTTCAAAAAGACCAAGGGAATGGTCACCAAGGCTCCGATTAGAACCGGGAAGAAGGGAAGGAGCACGGTCATCACCAGGCTGTTCAAGATGTAGGCCGGGCTCAGCATCCCCAGGGCGAAACCGAAGCCGAGGAGGAAGGGCAGGGTGAACGAAAAGCTCTTGATGAACTCATATATGAAGTAGACGAGAAGCTTGCTTATGAACACCTCGTTCGGATAGACCGGATAAGCGAGCAGAATCGGGTTGTCCTTGCCGAGGTAGAGGTTTTCCGACAACCCGAAGGTACAGGCGAGGATGGAGAAGAGCTGCAGGAGGACGATGAAAAACGTAAGCAGCTTCGCATCCCCGGGAACGCCGATGATGTCGACCAAAAGCAAGGTGAGACCGAAGCAGGCAGCCGCGATCAAGAGCAGGAAAAAAATCCTGATGCCAATCTGCGCGATCAGTTTCGGGACATTCTCCGGTTTTTTGATCCTGTGCTTGTTCGAGATCTGCAGCAGGGTCATGATTTTCAGCCGCTTGAACGCGCCTTTCATACAATCTGCTCCCTCTTCGCCTGGCGCATGTACAAATCTTCGAGGGAAACGCCCTCTCTCTTCAGATCGTCAAGTCGGTAGATTCCTTGGAGTTTGCCTCCGGAAATGATCGCAATCCGGTCGCAGATCTTCTCGACGACTTCGATGACGTGGCTCGAGAAGAAAACGACGTTTCCGTTGTTCGCGTGTTCGCGCATGCATTCCTTGATCTGATAAGCGCTCATCGGGTCAAGACCCGTCAAAGGCTCGTCAAGGATCCAGACCTTCGGATTGTGGATCAGGGAGGCGATGACGACGATCTTCTGCTTCATGCCGTGGGAATACGATTTGATTTCGTTGTCAATCGCCTGTTCCAGGTTGAACATCTTCACATACTTGGCGATCCGTTCATCCCGCTCCTCCTGGGGAACGAGATAGAGGTCCGCGACATAGTTGATGTACTCCCTGCCTGTGAGGCGCTCGTAGACGGCATGGTTGTCCGAGACGTAGCCGATCCGAAGTTTCGCTTCGATTGGCTGTTTGGTGATGTCGTAGCCGGCGATTTCCATTTTTCCGGAAGTGATGCTCTGGATTCCGACCAGGGATTTGATCGTCGTCGATTTTCCGGCGCCGTTGTGGCCGATGAAACCGAAGACCTCCCCAGCGTGAACTTCCAGGCTGAAGTTTTCGACAGCAGGTTTTTTCGCGTTTCCGTAGATTTTTGTGAAATTTTCGATTTTAATCATGTTCACACCTTCCAGGTTCAGCGGTTCGGTCAAAGGCCGGCCCCGCAGTTCTTTTCTGAGTTGCAACAAGTCCATTCTGTCCTTTATCAGTTTCATCCTGAGCGCCCCATGCGTGTCCGCGACCTTGAACATGTAGTCGTAGACCGCCCAGGAAAGGAACATCAGGATGATGAATCCGACGTAGATGAGCAGATCATAGAGCCAGAAGAACTTGAAGACCAAGTTTCCGTTGGTGAAGTAAAGGACGTAGTTCAGTTTTATGTCGATAGTGAACGGGAATTTGTCCGTGAACAAGTCACCGTAAAGGAAGAAATAGTCGACGGAATCGAAGTTGTTGAACCAGGCGTTCACGAACATCATCGAAACGAAATAGATCGTAAAGATGAGGATCGCCCAGCGCATCATCTTGAAGCGCGGCCGCGGGAAAACCCCGAGGGCGACCGCAAGTAAAGGCAAGATGAAGGCGTAGATGTGGTTGTACCAGAATCCGACGGTCGAAAGGGCGAAAGCGTCGTTATCCATGTTGGGAAGGAGGATGGCGCAGAGGGCGCCGATGACGTTTACGAAGAAGTTGAAGTAGAAGGTCCCCTTGACTTTGAACACGAAGGAGATGAGCATCAGGAAGAGGGCGGTGTTGCAAAGATGGAGGGGCAGCCCCGACAGACCGTTCCTTTTCACATAGAGGAATTGGAAGACCGAAGACATGGAAAGCACGATGAAGAAAAGCCATTTGTTGTCCATGCTCTCGTTCTTCATGAAGACATAAATCACGGGCATGATCAGGAAACTGAAATATATCGTGAGCCTATGGGCGAGGTTGAAGTCGTCAATCGGTGTGCCGAGATTCCCGAAGAAGATTCTGAGCGCCGCTTCAGGCATCATCGTCGGCAGAAGCAAAGCAAAGACGAGGAACATTTTCCCGATTTCCTTGCCTCTGGGCAGCTTCTTCAGGTTGAAAAGGCAGATTTCCCGCCTCCACCGTCAAAGCCACAAGTTCGACGACAATCGCATAGAACCTGGCTTCTGTGAAAAAGAGCGACCTTTCCCCGAAATAAGCGATGTTGTTCTCTTTGAAGAAGATGAAGTTCAAAAGCAGGACGAAGGGCGCGATGAAAGTCAGGATGTTCCGGAAACTCTTGTTGCCTTTGAAAAAGGGCGAGGTGATTCCGACAAGGACGAGGACGCCGGTGAACCACCTGATGAGAACGACCATTACGGTGGCGAAGGGTTTGAGCGGCCCTCCGCGCAGCGCGACGGTCTTGTCCAGCGGAAGATTGTGCCACAATGTCAATAGGTAGGAAAAGAACAGGACCACGCCCAGGATCTGGAGGATTCTGTCTTCCCAACCTTTTTTCCGGAAAAAGAGGAAGTATGTTAGAAGCAAAACTGCGCTTGGAGCCAAAACTGAAAGAACCATATCTTCACCTCAAAACCTTTCTGAAACCAATTAATGAACAAAAAAAAATGCCAGTGCCTGACATGATTTGCTAATACCAGACAAACCCTTCGTTAAAATAAAACAATTAACGAAGGGTTTTTTTAGTAAAAAAGAAAAAAACGAACTGCCAATATTTATCAGCGGTAGTATAAACGTTCCGGACCGAGGTTTTCCAGGACCTCCTCTTTGAATTTCCGCGCGTATGCCTGCGCCAGGAAGAGGTCGTGGTCCGCATAGTTTCCGCATTCACCCGCCGTCGCACCGGGGATCTCCCCCTGGAAGGCGATGATGAAATCAATCATCCCGCGGATGAGTCCGACGACATCCTCGGAAGAAAAATCCCCTCCGAGCAAAAGATAGAACCCGGTCCTGCATCCCATCGGCCCGAAATAGACGACCTTCTTCCCCCACACGAGGTCGTTGCGGAGATAGGTCGCGCCCAGGTGCTCGATGGTGTGGATCCCCGGGTTTTCTAGCACAGGTTCGCGGTTGGGTCTTGTGAAACGGATGTCGAAGGTGGTGATGATTTCTTCGCCGACCGGATCCTTCCTGGAAACATAGATTCCGGGAAGAAGCGTGGTGTGGTCGACTGTAAAACTCGCAATTTTCTCCATGTTTTCACCCTTCGTCAATTTTACCACAAATTAATGCAAAATAAAATAAAGAATGTAAACCATTCTTTATTTTTTGGAAATCGTTTTGGAAGAAAATTGATTGTCGACAATTTTTTCGTAAGGAGGCCTTTCGGTGAGTTCCCCCGCCATCTCGATGATGTCGAGCATCTTGTTGAAACCTTCCTCGCCGAAGTAGGGATCCTCCTGCCAGGCTTCGATGTCCTTGTGCCTCTGCGTAACCGCGGTGAGATCATCCAGGGAAAGCTCCGGGAAGAATGAAGCTATAGTCTCCGCGATCTCCCGCGCCGTATGGCTCTTGACCCACTGCTGGCCTTTGTAGATCGCGTTCACGAATTTCTGGATCACTTCCGGATTCTTCTGGATGTAGCTCTTGGCGGCATGGTAGCAGGTGTAGGGAAGGTCTCCCGATTCCGCCCCGATGGAGGCGACTACGTAGCCCTTGCCTTGTTTTTCCATAGCCGTGGCAGTCGGCTCGAACAGCGTCGTGAAGTCTCCCTGCCCGGCCTCGAAGGCTCCCGCCATCGCCGCGAACTCGACGTCCGTCCGGACGTGGACCTCCTTCGTCGGATCGTCGCGTCCGACCTCCAAGCCCTTGCTCTTCAGGACATATTCCAAAGTCATCTCCGGCATTCCGCCCTTCCTTCCGCCCAGGATTGATTTCCCTTTGAGCATGTTCCAATCCCAGTTTTCTATCGGCTCCCGCGCGACGAGGAAGCTTCCGTCCCGCTGCGTGAGTTGGGCGAAGGCTACCGGATAATCCTTGTAATCGCGGTTGTAGACGAAGACCGCCGCCTCCGGTCCGCAAAGGCCGATATGGACGTCCCTGCTCAAAAGGGCGGCCATGACCTTGTCGGCGCCGGGAGTGAGAATCAGGTCGATCTCCAGCCCTTCTTCCTCAAAGAACCCCAGTTTCATCGCCACATACTGGGGGGCATAAAAAACCGAGTGCGTGACCTCAGCAAGTTTCACCTTGGTTTTGCCGTTGTCGTCACGGCAACCGACCATGAACGCCGCGAACGCCGCCACGACGAAAATCAACAACTTTCTCAAATAACTCAAATTCCTTTCCCTCGCTTCTTCAATAGGATTTTTTCAATCAGGTTGACTGCCTCATACATAATATATGCCAGCAGGCTCAAAATGACAACGCCCATCATCACCAGGTCCAGACGGAACACCTGGCCTCCGTACATGATCAGATAGCCGATTCCCGCCCGGGAAACCAGAAATTCGCCGACGATGACTCCGACCCAGGCCAGGCCGATGTTGATCTTCACGACCCCGATGATGTTCACAAGGTTGCTCGGAAAAATCAGTTTCGTGTATATCTGGAATTTGTTGGCGCGGAAACTTTTCATCATCAGGATTTTTTCCGGTTCCATGTTGATGAAGTAGTTGTATGTGGAGATGATGGTGACGATGATCAGGATGGAAATCGCGACGAGGACGATGCCCCTGACCCCGGTCCCCGCCCAGATGATCATGATCGGCGCCAAAGCCGTCTTCGGGAGCGCGTTCAGGATCACGAGAAAGGGCTCAAGCAGTTTGGAAAGCCTCTCGCTCGCCCAAAGGATGGTCGCGACCAGGATTCCGGCGACGCTTCCGATTGTGATTCCCAGAATCGTCTCGAGCAGGGATATGGAAATGTGTTTGAAAATCTTATTTGATTTCAAGTATTTCCAGAAAAGGACGGCGATCGAGGAAGGTTTGGAAAAGAAGAATTCATCCAGCAGACCGATTCTGGCGCCGACCTCCCAGATTCCGAGGAACAGGACGAGCAGGGCGATTTGGGAAAGAATGAGTTTCAGTCTTCCGAACTTATATTCCTTACTTAGGCATTTTTTCATTCAGGTCCCTCCAAAGTTTGTCGAAGTAGATTCGGAAATCAGGGGATTTTCTGGCGGAAAGCGGCGTCCTCTCCTCATCCAGGGTCAGGTTGATGTCGTAGGTCTTCATCACCCGCGCCGGCCTTTCGGACAGGATGATGATCCTGTCGGACATGCTGATTGCTTCGCTCAAATCGTGCGTGACGATTATCGTCGACTTCTTTTCGTTTTTGATGATTTTGTATATGTCTTCGCTCACCAGAAGCTTCGTCTGATAATCAAGTGAGGCGAAAGGCTCATCCAAAAGCAGGATTTCCGCTCCCGTGGCGAGCGTCCTGATCAGGGCGACCCGCTGCCTCATTCCCCCCGAGAGTTCCGAAGGATGGCAGTTCCGGAAATCCCAGAGCCCGTAGGTCTTGAGCATCCTCTTCACTTTTTCCACCGCCTCAGGGGTGAGCTTCTTCTGGATTTCCAAACCCAGGATCACGTTTTTGTAGATCGTCCGCCACTCCAGAAGATTGTCTCTTTGGAACATGTAGCCGATCTCCCCTTTTGCTATAACCTCTCCCCCGGTCGGTTTCAACAACCCCGCGATGATGTTCAGGGTGGTTGTCTTTCCGCTTCCCGAAGGCCCCACCAAGGCGACGATTTCCCCTTCCCGGATCGAGAAATTTATCTTGTCAAGGACTTCGAGTCTTCCTTCCTTTATACAAAAGTGCATCGAAACGTCCTTCAGTTCTAGTACCACTCTTTGACCTCCTTAACCCATGATACAGTATTATATTATTAGGCATTTTCCGTTTTGTGTAGGCAAAAAGAAAAACCCCGCAACGGGGTTCAGTTCTCCAAACATCTATTGAGCAGATACATTTTATTACCTTAGCGAGCGTGCGGAAACTCGCCAATTCGAACCTTTGGGGCCTGCAGGTGACGGATATCTACCAATCCCTCCGCCACCTTTCCGGATTGTCGACCCCGTAATCCAGTTCCCTGAGCCAGCTGTAATAAACTATCTCCTCAAAGAACTTCGGAAAAAACCACGAGAAAAACGTCGTTTCCTTCCGCATGTTCCCCCATGCCGGCCGCCCGAACCGGCAATGCCTGCACCTGTTCGGGCAACCCCGCATGTCGACGACAAGATTCAATTCCATTAATTCACACGCAGTTTCATTCTTCCTTCAACCAGCGCGCAACGACTTCCTTCATTTTCTGAAAATCGAGCGGTTTTCTCAGATAACCGTTCATACCGGCGGCCAAGCAAGCCTTTTCCACATCCGCTCCGGAAAGGGCGGTCGCCGCGATGATCGGAAGGTCCGCATGTCCGCTTGCCCGGATTCTTCTTGCGACTTCGAAACCGTTCATCTCCGGCAGTTGGATGTCGAGCAAAACTAGGTCCACCTCTTCTTCCTCCAGGATTTCCAGTGCCCGCTTTCCGTCGCCCGCGACCGCTACCAGCCAGCCGTTCTGTTCGCAGAACATGCGGATCAGGTTTTGGTTCAGGACCTCATCCTCAACCAGGAGAATCTTCGGAACATGGGGCTCTTCCCTTAGAAAATGGTTTTTCCAAAAGTCTTCGTCTGATTCCTGAATCTCTTCTTTGCAACATCCGACTTCTGCTTCATGCGGGTTGATTTCGTTTTCCATATCCGTCCCCTTCTTTCATGTTCTTACAAAACTAGATAAATTGTATTAAATTTCGAGTCAAAAGTAAAGGAAAATTTTTGGGATTTTGTTTGAAAAATTTAAAACTTTCATAAAAAAACTTGACTATATATTTTTTTATGTGATATAATGAATTAACCCTATTAAATAGGGTCAATAAATAATTGTTATTAAATGGGGATGAGGTGAATATTATTAAATGCAACTGGAACTATAGAGTAGTAATTGATCCAACAGCTATAGACGATGTATTTGGTAATATTTCACCTTTTAATTTAGCTCAGGATTTAAAAGGTTTTAGACATAATTTTGTAAAGTCCTTATCCAAAGAAATTGCAGCTTTAATAAAAATTGGTCCCCACGGAAAATCATTTGTCGAGATTTCATATGAGTATTTAAACAAGAAAAAAATCGCTATTTCAAAATTTAGGATTGCAGACAAAGAAAAGTGTCAAGGGAAAAGTGGTGCTTTGAGATGTATCGCTATCGTCGATAATTTAAATCATATTTGCATAGTTTTACATATTTATGAGAAAAGTAAAAAAGAAAACATAAGCAAAAAATCAGAGAATCGACTTAAAGAAATGTTAAAGAGTTATGTTGATTCTTTAAAATAATGAAAGGAAAAGGGATCATGAAAAAATTGGATTTGAGTAGGTTTGATAAAGCAAAAACTTTTGAAATTAAGTATTTAGATGTTGACGAGATAGTCGATAACAACTTTGTAAAAAATTTGCGCAAAAAATTAAATATGACACAATTGGTTTTTGCTTCTGTAATCGGTGTTACAAAGAAAACAGTTGAAAAATGGGAACAAGGTAAAAATCCCGTTAAAGGAGCTGCAGCTAGATTTTTATATTTATTAGACTTAAAGCCTGAACTTATTAATGAATTTTATGTGGTGAATAGTTATAATACTGAGATTACATATATAGTTGAAAACTTTAAGCCCATAGAAGAAACTAAAAAGGAAAGTATTAATAATTATATTATTAATGGAGAATCAGAAAATTACAGAACAGACAGAAAGTATAAAAATTTGGAGTTGACATACTCCGCTTAGGAAGGAGCTAGTATGGCTAAAAATGTTCCTGTATACGATTTTATTGGGTATAAACTGCTAAATGCTGCATATTCAAGAAAAAACAAAACCCCTGTTGAATATTTTATTGTTAAAACCGCAGATAGTATTTTTAACGAAAAATTAAGAATTTTTGAAATTTTTTTGGAAGTAACAATAAAATTCATTGAAGATGATATTTCCAGATTTGTTTTCAATGCAGGTTTTAAAATAAATGATCTTGATTGGAAAAATCAATTAAAAGATGAAGTGTTGGAATCTTTATTTGTGTCTGTTGTTTTTCCTTATGTAAGGGAAAAAATTTTTTCCATCACGGATGATTCAAGAGGTGCGTTCATTTTGCCAATCATTGATCTTAGGAACGTATCATTATCTAAAGGGGCAAAGTTTTCTCCAGTATATTTAGGACCTATAAAAAAGGAAGATAATTCCGATAATTCGCAAAATTAATTTATTAATTGGCTTCGATTAGTGTGTCGACTAACTGATCGGAGTCCTTTTATTTTGATTATTTATAATTAATAAAAAATGCGTTTTACTTGGTTAATAGCGATTGTAATAAATATTGGTAATCTTGTATATAAATTTATATATGAAATTCTGTAGGAAAAGAATTTACTCATATAAAAATAATTGACTATGAAAGGAGGAACCGGAGAAAAGACTAATGAAAAAGTTGTTTGTTTTATTTTTCCTGACAGTGCTTGCGTTGATATTTGTGGCATGTAATGGAAGCGGAAGCAAATTTCTTGTTGAGTTTGTCAATGCTGATCTGGAAAATCAGGAAGTATTGAAAGGCCAGAAATTGGAAAAACCGGCGGATCCTGTAAAAGAGGGTTGTGTTTTCGACGGTTGGTATCAAGACGCTGAATTTACCGAACCGTTTGACTTTGATAAGGAAATAACCGAGAATACCAAAGTTTATGCGTTGTTTTACTTGACGCTTCCGAAGGCTATAGAAATCGCCAGCGGATTGGCTGAGGGCGAAGTTACCCAAGAATACTATTATGTAACAGGGAAAGTGAAGCAGATCACAAATTCTGTTTACGGCAATATGTATATCACCGATGACGAAGTCGATCTGTTTGTCTACGGTGTCAACAGCAGAGACGGAAGCGAAAGATACGAATCTTTGCCGGAAAAACCGCTTGTGGGCGATACTGTATATTTATACGGTCCGTTTAAACGCTTCAAGGGAGAAATAGAATTAAACAATTCGTGTTTGATTAAAATGGAAAAAAGCGACCTTCCCGATGTTGATCTGAAAGATTACGAGGAAGTGAGCATCGACGCTGCCAGAACTAAAACTGAGGGCGCCAAGGTAGTCGTAGAAGGGGTGGTCGCGACTATCACTTACGGAACCAATTATAGTCCGAACGGGGTCTATTTGGTCGATGAAACGAACGCCATTTATGTTTACGGAAACACGGTCGCAACGTCCGCCGAAGTCGGAAACAAGATAAAGGTCGCGGGAATCAGAACGAACTTTATTCTGGAAAGCGAAAAGGAGTTTGCGGAAAGGTTCGGTTACCAAGGATCGATCCAGATCGCGAACACCATTTTGGTGGATAAAGAAGAAGGAGATTTCCCGTTCCCGACGGATTGGATCGAAGAAAAAACCATCAAAGAATTGCTCGCAACCGATCCCAGCAGCGAAAACATCACGGGAACGATCTTTAAAGTCAATGCTTTCATCCATAAAGTTCCTGGAACGGGCTTCACGAACTATTATTTCAATGACCTGGATGACGCTACGGGCTCGTATACATATACGATGAACAACGGCAATGATTTCACATGGCTGGATAAATATGACGGAACGCTGAAGACGGTCTATCTATCCGTTATCAACGCCAAATCCACAGCCAGCGGCATCATTTACCGTTTCCTTCCGATTCAAATCGTTGACGATTTTGAATATGATCAAAGCTATAATCCGATATTTGCGGTCAAATATTACGGCGTAGACCAATTCCAAAAGACATATACGGCCTCGCCCGATAAAGAATTGATCACCAATGTCAGTTTCGAAAAACTGGACATTGAAAACGTGCAGCTGACTTATTCGTCCAGCCATGAAAACGTCGCTTATTTCGAAACCGACGGCGATAAACTTATCTTCAAAACCGGCGAAGCCGGAACCGCGACGATCACGATAACCGGAAAAGACGGCGAAAACGAATATTCGGAAACGGTCGAAATCGAAGTCGTGGAAGCGGAAGTCGAATATATCACGGTAAGTGCTGCCATCAATGAAGAAGATGAGACGGAAGTTGTTGTGAAAGGGATAGTCGGCGCTTCCTTGGTCAACAAGGTCGGATTTTACTTGATCGACGAGACAGGAGTGATCGCCGTCGAGATGTCGTCGGTTGAGTTAAGCAAAGTCGAATTAGGCAACGAAGTGATCATCAAAGGAAGAAAGACCCACATCGGCGCCAAAGAAGACGCCGTCGGCCAGATTGCGATTGTGGAAGCGGAAGTGGTCGTAAATAAATTCGGAGAACATGAATATTCCACAGCATCGTTCAAAGATGGTAAAGTTTTGGCCGATTTCATCGATTTAAATAAAATGGAAGACCATTCTACCGATGTGTATATTATTGAAGCTACAATAAAATATGAAGCCACACAATATTATACAAGATATTCAATAATTGATGATGAAGGCAATTCTATGAATATTTACTCTTCCAGCGGAAACCAATTAAAATTCTTGGAAGCGTTCCAAAACATGAAAGTTACGCTCGAGTTTACCGTCGTCAACTGGAACGGCAAAGGTTACAGCGGTTCGATCCTTGCTGTGATCCATAACGGCGAAAAAGTCATCAATGATTCGAACTTTAGATAATTTATCAGGCCATATAGACTGTTCTGTTTATATGGCCTTTTTTGAAATAAAAATTAGTTTTATTATCTTATTTTTGTAAAATAAACCTATCTGAAATATTATTCAAATTTCGAGAAATATTATTGCTTAAAAATGTATTCGATATTAAGTAAAATTAAGAAGCTGAGGTTGATTCAAAGCAATAAATCAAAGCAATGACAGGTAGGTTAAATGGCAGCTTTAAAAAAGATATTGTTCGTTCTTGTATTCGCACTGGGCCTTATTTTTTTAACCGGATGCCCAGAATTTGAGGATATAGATGATTCCGATAATAATGATAATCACGGAGATGAAGTTAAGGAGAACGAGGAAGTGAAAGAAAAAGAAAAAGAACTTGTTTTCTTTGACAGCGAATTGGATTATACGGAAACTTTAGATAGTTTCCACAATCCCGAGCGAGGTTTTTACAGGGCTATGGAAGCTGATCTGCCTAAAGACCACTCAAATCCTTTATGGAGCGAGGATTTGATCAGGGGATTTTCGGAAGAATTCAATCTCTTTCATCTCAGGATCGGTTTGGAAGCCTTTTCCTCAAACGCCGGTGGAGAAGACAGTTTGCTCTCTCCGAGAGCCTTAAAATGTTTGGAAAATACTTTGGATATCTTCCGGAAATGCGATGCGAATGTCATCATCCGCTTTTCTTACAACAGGCGGGGTCTGTCGGGAAGCAATGGTTTTTTGAACAACGAACCTGATTTGAATCTTGTTCTTTTACATGTAAGCCAGTTGGGGGATGTTCTTTCCAAATATTATGACGTTCTCGCTTCGGTCGAAACGGGCATGTTCGGGCCCTGGGGCGAACAGCATTCCACAAAGCTCGGTAACCCCAGCGAAGAAAATTCGGAAAGTTATTTCAAATTGGTCGAAGCCTGGCTCAACGCCCTTCCCGAAGGCTTCGGCATTACCGTGAGAAGGCCTTTATACTATATTTATTGGGCGAACCGCAAATACAATCTCGCCCTATCATCCGACAATCTCGGAAACTTCGATTTTTCCGATTATCCCCAATACCCGGATCTGAAGCGCGTCGGCGTATACAATGACGGCTACCTCGGTTCCGCTTCCGATCTCGGCACCTACAGAAACCGCGCTTCGGAAGTGAAGTGGTTAATGACGCAGACGGAATTTACATTGTTCGGCGGGGAAGTGGTTGCGGATAGCGAAACGGGAGGAATCGGGGCATTCAATAATGTTTCCTATCTGGAAGAAGAAGCGTTCCTGACCCATACTTCTTATCTGAATTATTTCTGGAATTACAACGCGGTGATATCGAAATGGGAAACGAATGTATATAAAGGCAAGAACGAATTATATAAAAACAACACAAGCGAGTTTGTGTTTGTGAAAAACCATCTGGGATATAGATTTGTCTTAAAAGAATCCTTGCTCGGAAGCGACGGGAAGAAGTTGTATCTGAAAGGCAAGATTGAAAATGTCGGTTTCGGAAACATGGTGAATGAAAAAAAGGCTGAAATCATCTTGGAAAATGAGACCGATACGCTGTATTTACCGGTCAAATTTGACGTGAGAAAGATCCTGTCCGGAAGCATCCATCACTATTCTTTTGATGCTGATCTGCCCGAAGGTTTGTCCGGGGAGTATCGCATTTATCTCAAAATCAGCGACATCCACGAATTGACGAGATCGCCTTTGCGGTCAATACGTTTCGCAAACTCCTCGAACTACTGGCGCGCCGATCTGGGAGCCAATTTCCTCGGGAAAATAAATCTGTAAAATAAAAAGCATTTCCATTTTTTTATTGGAAATGCTTTTTCAGTTGATTTTTTTGACGCTGTTTCTGACGATGAGTTTTGTCGGAACATAGATTTGTTTCGGGGAAGTTTTATCTCCCTCGATTCTCTGGATCAGAGTATGCGCTGCGATTTCGCCGATGTCACGCTGGGGAATTCCGACGGTGGTGAGAGGGGGGTTCAGGTATTTGGAAGCCTCGATATCGCTGATTCCGATGACGGAAATATCGTCAGGCACTTTGAGATTCATGCTGTGGATCGCGGAGATCGCCGCGATGGCCATGTGATCGCTCGCAACAAATAATGCTGTCGGAACGTTTTTCGATTTCAACAATTCCGTTGTTTTGTCATATTGGGATTTTGTTTGAAAAATTTGAGGTTGCAAAAAATGCCTGTTTTTGATAAAATATTAATACATTGTTTCAAGAAAAGGAGGGGATTGTTCATGCTTTTGGAAGTCGGAAGGACCGTCCAACACAAAAAGTACGGCAAGGGGGAAATCACGAAAATCATCGCCGACAACCATTACGTGAAGTTCGAGAACCTGAAGCGGGTAGTGGTCTTCCCCGCTGATTCTTTCACGGAGGAATATTTCATCCTCTCCGAGGATGAGAAAAAAGATCAAAAAAATGCATGAAAAAAAGTTAATGGATTTATTCCCTTAACTTTTTTGTTTACCAGCGATTTTCCACCCTTTCCGCAAACCCCACCAGGTCCCTGATCTCAATCGTCTCTTCCCCGAAAGGAAGGGTACCGGAAAACTTTCCGAAAACCTGGTGCTGGTTCGAGGCAATCACCAGGGCGTTGATGTGGTCGTGGCGGTCCAAAATCGGTTCAAAATCGAGGTTGAGGCGCCCGTCCGAAGAAATGATCTTCCAGGGCTTCAGGTATTCATAACGGCCCTTTTCATCCCGGGGGATTTCGAAAAGGACGTCCTCAAGTTTGAAGGCCTTGCCGTCATAGAAGACCATGTTCTCGCTCGCGGCGGAAGTGTCGCCGAAACCGTATCCGAGATTGAACCCGACCCTGACGCCGTTCACCGCGGAAGAAAGCGAGGACCAATACCAGGTGTTCTTGTAGGTCCAAACCCCCCGGCCCCAGTCCAAAACCGCGAAAGAAGTGTCGGGAGTGAACCTGTATTCCTCTTTCCCAATCCGGAAACTTCCCTCGACCCGCATGCAGTTGATCTTTTGGTTGTAATAGAAGTGCCGGGGCTTATGGAAGGGGGTCGCGATGACCATCGAATCCTGGGGTTCGTCGGTCAGGGTGACGTCGAACTGGATGTCTTCGCCGTTTTTAAAGTCCTGCATCTGGCCGATGAGGCGGCGGTTCTTCCCGTCGTTCAGGAAATTCAGCCGGAGGTTCTTCTTCAGGAAATGCACGTCACCAATTTTCGAGGTCCGGGGAAGGTTCGTCTTCCCCTTGGGCAGAATGGTGAGGACGCTCTTGGTGACGAAGTCCTTGTTTTTGAAGTCCAGGAAGGAGACGCTTCCCAACCCGTGGTAGTAATTGTCGGCGATGGTCAAAGCCAGTCCGAAATCATTGTTCCCGATGTAGTAATAATCCCATTCCTTGATCCGCATCCGAAACGTTCTCACGTTTTCCGGATTGTATTCTTTCACAAGTTCCGTGGCGTAACCCGCCTCAAGCAGGTTCCCGTCGGAACCCAAAAGCAATCCCGGCTGCAGTTTCTTTTGCATCAATTCTCCTCCTTCCATTCCAAAGGCAGTTGCACAGGTTCATAATGGGGATCCTTCTTGGCTTCCTCTTCGCTGATGATCTGGGCGACCCGCGTGGACGCGGCGGCGGCGATTGCGCCGACGACGTCGTCCAGGAAGGTGTGGCATCTTCCGTCAGGCTGCTTCCCCTCGTCGTTCAGCCGCTTTACCACTCCCGGCTTGTTAACGTCGATGTCGCCAAAATTCGTCTGCCCGATTGTTCCGTACATCTGGGCAATCGAAAGCCCGAATATCTCGTCGATTCCGAACATCCCCAAATCGGCGCGGATGATCTCCTGAATCGGGCTCCGGAAGATCCCTTCTTCCGCAAGTCTGTCGATTTCGATGCTCAGCTGGACGAGATGAAAAATGTCCCGGTAGGAAAGGATTTTCTCAACGCTTTCGATGCACAACCGCATCGAGATGTTCTTGTTGTAGCGGCCTTGCTGGTTATAAGCAATTTCCGCAATATCCTCAATTGTAACACCGCGCTCCAAAAGCCGGTCGCGGTTCAACTTGAACATTTCCTGTCTTGAGTAAAAAACTCTGGGTTTCATAAATCTATCTCCTTGTCAATTGAAATCAAATCTCTGCCGCTGCCGTTCAGGAAATCCCTGACGCTCATCCGCTTTTTCCCGGGGACCTGGACTTCCGTAATTTCCAGAACCGTCCCTGCCCCGCAGCTGATTCCGAAGGCGTCCTTTTTAACCGAGACGATTCTGCCGGGCTTTGCATCCGTCCCCTCAGGCGAAACCCTTCCTGCGTAGACCTTGATCTGGACTCCCTCGAAGAGGAAATAGGCTCCCGGATTGGAGGCAAGGCCCCGGATCCGGTTCAAAACCTCCCGAGCCGGTTTCTTAAAATCCAAAATCTCATCTTCTTTGGTGAGGTTGGGGGCGAAGGTAACCAGGGATTCATCCTGCTTGACGGGGGTGATTGTCCCCTTTTCCAGGCCTTCGATTGCTTCCAGAATCATTTCCGACCCGAGCAGACTCAGTTTCCGGAAAAGGCTGTCGGCGTCGTCCGCTTCGGAAATCGCGATTTCGCGCTGCATCAGGATGTCCCCGGCATCCATCTTCGGTGTCATGTAGATGATCGAAATTCCGGTCTTCTCCTCCCCGTTCATGAGCGCCCTTTGAATCGGCGCCCCGCCCCGGTACTTCGGAAGCAGGGAACCGTGGATGTTGATTGCCCCGTACTTGGGAAATTCCAGAAGCCTCTTCGGGACGAACTGCCCGTAAGCCGCGGTCACAATCAGGTCGCAGGGTCGGCTCATGATTGCTTCCGCTTCCTTTTTAATGCTTTCGGGTTGCAGCAAAGCCAGCCCTTTCGCAAGCGCGAATTCCTTCACAGGCGAAGGGAGGAAACGCCGTTTCCTCGGAGAATAGGTGTCGGGTTGGGTCACGACCAGGACGACTTCGTGGCAGCAAGCGATCCGCTCAAGGATCGGCACCGCGAAATCGGGGGTCCCCATGAATATGATCTTCATCTTCCACGCTCCTACATAGTTTTCGGATATCTTTCAAAATTAACGTAAAGCTTTTGGTCGGCGAACTTTTTGTTAACCTCGTCGAGCAGTTTCGAAAGGCGCTCGAAATTCTGGTGCTTGATCAAAAGGCGGATGCCCCCGATCCTTGTATCGTAGACCGGTCCCAGAATCTCGCCTTTCAGAACCTGCGCGGCGATTTTCTTGAAATAATTGGCGTAATAATAGATGTCCTTATATTCGCCCATGACTTCGAGCTTGTTGAACTCGGCGAAGGGCGGGTAATTATAGTTCTTCCGGTTTTCGATTTCATATTGATAGAAAGCCTCAAAATCATTATTCAGGGCGAAGGAAACCGCAGGATGAGCGAGGTTGTATCCCTGGAGATAGACCTCCGCATCATGACGGGTCAGTTTCGAAATCAGCCCGAAGAGGATTTCGCTGCTTCGGTAGTCGTTCCTGTTGAGGATGCTGTCGAGGCTGATGATTCCGATCAGCTTGATGTTCGGATGGTAGAGGCCGGCAAGCTGGTTCGTCCCGATGACGAAGTCAAGTTCGTTTTCCTCCAATTGGGCGAAAAGTCCCTCGTAGGCGTCCTTCTCCTGCATCGAGACACTGTCCACCTGGGTGATTCTCGCCTCGGGGAAGAGTTCCAGAAGCCGCTCTTTCAACCTTTCCAGGCCGGAACCGAAATGGTTGAATTTGGTGTGCCCGCAGTTTGGGCAGACGGGCTTCTCGACCTGATGGTTGCAGTTCGGGCAACGGTAGACGTTCTTCTGCTTGTGATAGACGAGACCGGTCCTGCAGACGGGGCATTTCTGGAAATGCCCGCAGTTGACGCAGATGATGTCGGTATTGTAACTCAGGTTGTTCAGGATGAGGAGCGAGATCTCCCCGGCCTCGTATTTCACCTGCAAAGCCCGGCGCAGAGCGTCGCTCAAGAGCAGGTCGCCGGCTTCCCGCCGCATATTCACGAGCCGCGGCTCCTTCTTCCGCTTCACGAGATGCTCCAGGTAGAAATAGCGGGCGACATAATAATTGTAATAACTTTCAATCCTGAGCGCCGAGGAGGTCAGGAGGAGCTTCGCATTCTGGTATTCACTTCTGAACTTCAAAACTTCGAGGACGCTGTACTTTGGACTCTGCTCCACATAATAATTCAGGTCGTCCTCATCAAGCATCACGATTAGGCCGAGATTGTTCAAGGGGAGGAAGACTTGGCCCTTCATCCCGATGACGATGTCGGCGTTCTGGTTGCGCACGTTCTGATAATTATAGTAGTATTCGCTGTTGGAAATCTTCGAAGAGAAGGCGAACAAGCGGTAGCCTTTGGTGCACTTCCGGAAGTAATCCCAAACCTGGGCGTGAACGAGCAGGGTCGGGGCGATGATCAGGACCTGTTTTCCCGCCTGCACCGTCTCCGCCGCCGCCTTGAGAAGGAAAGCGAGTTTGAACTCCTCATCGTTCGTATGGAGGAGGAAGGGCTTCCCCTGGAGTTTGGTGAACTTTTCCTTGAGTTGCTGTTGTTCGAAGTCGAACTCCACATCCTCATGGAACTTCTCTTCCCAAGGTACATAGAGGGGGACGCGTTCCTCGAAAAGCAGGTATCTTTCCTTCGCAAGCCTCGAAACGAGATAGTCCCCGTAACCCGTGTTCTCCACGATCTCCTCAAGCGTCGCTTCGCCCCGCGCCTTCACGAAATCCAGAATCTCAGAGCTTTTGGGTGAAAGTTTACCGTAGTCGTCCTTTCCCAGGCGGTAGTATCTTTCCGCCTTCATCTTCCCGTAACGGTAAAACTGGGTCGAAACCTCGATGTTCCCTTTCTCGATTTCCCGCTTCACGAGGTCATACTTCTCCAAGACCTCGCCCTGGACGGGAATCCTCGTCTTTCCGCCGAAAAGCGAGGCCACTTCCGGAGCGAGCGCAGAAAAGTTGATTGCCTGGATGAACCTCCGCACCTTGCTTTTCAGAAAAGCGGGATACATCAAAGCGAGGGCGCTCGTGAGAAAGGCCTTCGTGTCCGCCGCGATTCTCTTGGCGAGGGCGATTTGTTCCGCCGTGAGATCCTCCTCGTAATCGAGCACGTCAAGGATCGGCTTGATGTTTCCGGAAAAATCGGTCTCCTCTTCCCGGGCGAGGACATACCCCAGGACTTTTTGATACCCGAATTCTACAAACACCCGGGAACCGACACGGACGAAGGGGTCCAGGTTTTCCGGAACGGAATATGTGAAGGTGTCGTCAGTATTGCTGCTTGGCACGTCAACAACAACTTTCGCGAACATTCCCCATTACCTCGTTTCTTACATATATCATAACACAAAAACGTCCGAAAAAAAAGTGAGAGCATGTGAAAAAATGGGAAAAGGGAAAGGGACGCGCCTTCTACGACCGGACCTGAGTTTATAAAACCGCATCTCCGGCGGGGATCAGCGGGCATGAAAAAAGACCGCTACCCGCGGCCTATTCATCCTGGATGATGATCTTGTCTTGGTAAATCTCTTCCAAAGCGATTCCGATGTTCTTTTTGCTGTTGGGATTGTCGATCAGGACTTTGGCACCCTTGCTGATGTCGCGGGCCCTTTTGGCTGTTCCGACCACGAGCCGGTATTTTGATTTCGCTTTCGAAACCAATTGGTCGATGGAAGGATAACGCATCCCATCTCTATTTTGTTGATTCATCGTTGACCTCCAACAATTTTTTATAATTATGGATTGTTCTTTCAACCTTGGCGTGTTCCGCGCGGATGATCGCCAGGATCTTGTCCGCGGCGTTTTCCACGGTGTCGTTCACGACGATGTAATCGTACATGTAGGCGAGCCCGATCTCCCGTTTCGCCTTTTCAATCCGCTGCCGGATAACCTCCGGCGATTCCGTCCCCCGCGCGGACAATCTTTTATACAAATCCTCCATCGAAGGCGGGGCGATGAAAATCAGGATCGCGTCCTTCATTTTCTGCCGGACCTGGGCCGCGCCCTGGACTTCGATTTCCAGAACCACTTCCTTCCCGGCTTCAAGAAGTTGCTTGACGGGTTCCAGCGGCGTCCCATAAAAATTGCCCACGAACTCCGCATATTCAAGCATCTTCCCGGCCTGGATGCATTGTTCGAACTCTTCCTGCGAGACGAAATAATATTCGCGCCCGTGCACTTCGTTCTCGCGGGGTTTCCTGGTCGTCATCGAAATCGAATAGACGAGGTCATGCCCGGCCATTTGGAAGAGCGCGCTTCTCACGGTGCCCTTTCCCACCCCGGAAGGGCCGGATAAGACTATCAATAATCCTTTGTCGTCAAGCTTCATGCACAATCACCGTCTTATTACCGATTATTATACCATAATCCGCCAAAAATTAAAAGTTATTTTTGTATTTTGGGAGCGTTTGTGTTAAAATTAACGCGGTGATTTTTCATGAGTTTTGACGGCGTGTTCATCAGGCATCTGCTGGAAGAAATGAAGCCTGATCTGATCAACCAAAGAATAAACCGCATCAACCATCTCGACCGGAACAGTTTCGTCTTCGTTCTGGGCAACAGGAAGGAACTCCTGCTCGACCTCCATGCGGACAGCTGCCACTTCCGCTTCATCAGCGCCCATTATGTTCCGGGAACCCAGACCTTCCCCCTCTTTTCCCAACTCAAAAAACATCTGGAAGGCGGAAGGATCCTGGACGTCGAGCAGGCGGGTTGCGACAGGGTCGTGGTCTTCTCTCTCGCCTCTTTCGACGACCTCGGCTTCCCCCGGGAAATGAAACTCGTCCTGGAACTCTTCGGCAGGAACGCGAACCTCATCCTTCTGGATTCGGAAGGCTTGATCGTCGATTCCCTGAAGAAGACCTACCTTCTCGGGGATGAAGACAAAAGGATCATCGTTCCGAAAGCCAGATACGCATTTCCGGAAAACCAGGGCCGGATAAATCCCTTCGATTCCGGCCAGGTCTTGGAAAGCAACAACTACCAAGGCGTTTCCAAAATCCTCTTTTCCGAGATTTTGTTCCAAAACGACGTGGGGATTGTGAAAAGGAGGACGGAACCGGTTCTGATCAAGGCCGGAAACAAGTACTACTTCTACTGCTTCCCCCTCTACCATCTGGGCGGGGAGCTGACCGCTTTTCCCACCCTTTCCGAACTCTTGGAGCATTACTATGTGGAAATCAGGAGGCACGACGTCCTCAACTCCGAACAGAAGAAACTGGAACACAGAATCCAAAGGGAGATGAACAGAATTTCCGAAAAACTGCGAAAGCAGAAGGAAGAATACCGGGAAGCTCAAGAAAAACTGAGCCTTGAGAAAACCGGGAACCTCCTGAGCTCGAACCTCCACCTTGTTCCCAAAGGGGCGGACTCCGTGGAGGTTGAGGACTTCTACGAAGGAGGCGGGAAGGTCCTGATTCCTTTGAATCCCCTGCTTTCCCCGGCCCAGAACCTGGAGGAGATTTTTTCAAAATACAAGAAGGCGAAACGGGCGGTCGGCATGATTGAGGAGCAGATCAAGGCGACGGAAGCGGAACTGCTCTACTGGGAGACCCTCGCCGCGCAACTGCAGGAAGCGGGGATTTCGGAAATCCGCGAAATCATGGAGGAACTCAGACAGGAAAGGGGACCGAAGCCCAAAAAGAGGCAGAAGCCGCAGATTACGACCTTCAAAACCCTCGAAGGAGCCGTGATCATGGTCGGGAAGAACAACATCCAGAACAATTACCTGACCCATGAACTTGCGAACAAAGAGGATTATTTCTTCCATGTGCAGGGAATTCCCGGGGCGCACACGATTCTCAGGTGCGGGAAACTGACGCCGGAACTTGTGAAACTGGCGGGGATGATTGCCGCTCAGCATTCGCGGGCCAAAAACTCACAGAACGTGCCCGTGGACTACACGCAGGTGAAAAACGTCAAGAAGGTTCCGAAGACGAAGGGAAGTTTCGTCACCTACACGAAGCAGAAAACCGTCTTCGTGACTCCGGATCCGGAATACATCAGGAAGAACACGGTTTAGTCCCGGTAAAGGACCAACGCGCTGTAACAATAGATCTGATCCTTGAAATCGTACATCGTGCTGACCGCGTATTTGATTTCAATCAGGTCCTTCTCATCGACCGTCTCCAAAAATTCGTTGATGGCGTCTTCAAGGTCCTTTTCGTGGCTTTCGTCGAACAGTTTGACCTTCAACAAAAAACATACCCCCTTTGCTTCATTATAGGGAAGCGCAAGGGGGTTTTTTGTCATTTCCGGTCCTGTTGTAATAGGTGCAAAAATCGGTGAAGGAACACTCGCCGCATTTGGGGCGCTGGGCTTTGCAGAAGTAGCGGCCGAAGTGGATCAGGCGCAAGTGGAGATGGTACCAGGTTTCCTCCGGAAACTGGGTCGCCAGGTCCTTTTCCACCTGCCGGGGGTTCCGTGAAGAACTCAAGGCGAGCCGGTTCGAAACCCTGAGCACGTGGGTGTCCACGGGAAGCGTCGGCACCCGGAAGGCCTCTCCCAAAACGACGTTCGCCGTCTTCCTGCCGACGCCCGGAAGCGTCAGGAGGTAAGCGAAATCCGCGGGAACCTCCCCGTCTTTTTCCGCGACGAGCTTTTTGCTTAAGGAGATGATGTTCTTGGCTTTGGTGTTGGCGAGCCCGATTGTCTTGATGATTTCGAGAACGTCCCCGTATTCCGCATTCGCAAGCGCCCGCGCGTCCGGATATTTGGAAAAGAGCTGGGGAGTGACGCGGTTCACGGAGGCGTCCGTGGTCTGCGCGGACAGGACCACCGCAATCAAAAGTTCGAAATTGTTCCGGTAGTTGAGTTCGCACCGCACATCCGGATACATCCTGGCGAGCTCCTCAAAGATCCTATTTGTCCTTTGCATAAACCTTCTTGAAGAGATCCAGGATGTTTTCGCCTTCAGGCAGGGGCTTATTCTCCGCTTCTTTCTTCGCGGAGGCGAGCGCGCGGTCGATGAAGGCGACGCCGCGGTTCTTGTATTTCAAGGCTTTCAGAATCGCCGCTTCGATCTCCTCGTCGCTGTATTCTCCCTCCACGTACCAGCGGTTCACCATTTCCAGTTCCAGGGGGCTCAGAGTCTTCTTCAGTTCCTTCTCAAGCAGGGAGACGGCGGTCTTGATCTTTCTTTTGACCGCTTCGTCTTTCCGGTTATCGTCCTCCGCTTCGAGGAGGAAAGCGAGCCGCCGATAGGTTTCGTCCAGACTGAATACCTCTTTCGCATCCACCGAGGAAAGCTCCAAAGTGATGAAGCCTTTGTTCACCAGTTCCACAATCCTCTTTCCCAGTTCTTCCGCCTTGACCTTCATCGTCGGGGCGATCGCCTCCAGGGAAAGGCTCTTTTCCCCGCGCTTCAACAAATCGTTCAGCCTGATCAGGACAATCGCGTCCGTCTCGTCAAGACCCAGGAGATGGTATTTTTCAATCATCAGTTTATCGAAAGAGATGATGTCGTCCTTGATGAGATTGTACATGTTTCACCTCATTTGATGGCGAGTTTGTTTAAGGCGTCCTGGGCGGCTCTTTGTTCCGCTTCCTTCTTGCTTTTTCCGACGCCGGTGCCGAGTTTGATCTTGTCGTGGAAGACACTCACCGTGAAAGTCTTGTCATGGGCGGGTCCCGTCTCCTTGACAAGGACGTATTCGACACCCTGGCGGCTTTCAGCCTGGATGTATTCCTGCAGGTGGCTCTTGTAATCAAAGAAGAAGTCGCTTTCCGGATCACCGATCTGCGGAAAGACGGTGCTTGCGAGCAACTTCCGAACGGCGTCCAGCCCGGAATCGAGATAGACCGCCCCGACGAAAGCTTCGAACAGATCCCCAAGCAGGGAAGGTTTCGATTTTCCGCCCTGTTCTTCTTCACCCTTGCCCAAGAGCAAGCATTCGTCGAGGCCGATTTGCCGGGCGTAGTTGCTGTTCGCGTTCGCGCAGACATACTTCGCGCGGATCCGCGTCAGCTTCCCTTCCGGATAATCGGGAAATTTCTTATACAAGTATTCCGCAACAAGAAAATCGAGGATGGCATCGCCTAAATATTCCAACCTTTCATTGCTTTGAACCTTATGCTCGTTCGCAAAGGATTGATGCGTGAAGGCGGTAACAAAGAGGGAGATGTCCTTGGCCTCGATTTCAAGTTTCTTCAATATCTTCCTGATCTTATCCTCAATCATCTTCTTCATCCCCGATGATGCTCTTCATTTTCTCAACCACGTCGCCGAGAACCGCGAGCCGCGCTTGTTTGATGGCGTTCGAAAAGGCGTAGGCGTCGCTCGAGCCATGTGCTTTCACGACAATTCCGTCGACTCCGAAGAGGTTCGCGCCGCCGATTTCATCGGGACTCAGCGTCTGCTTGAATTTCTTGAAGACCTTGCGCATGAACAGATACCCGATTTTCTTCCCGAAGGTGTTGATTTCCGTCTTCAGGAAAGTCCCGACCGCCTTGGCCACGCCTTCGCAGGTCTTGAGGACCAGATTTCCCGTGAAACCGTCGGTGATCAAAATGTCGCACTCGGTCGTGAAGAGCTCCTTCCCTTCCACATTCCCATAAAAATTGACGTTGGGGTCGTTCTTCAGGAGTTCGAAAGCTTCTTTTTCCAGTTCCCGACCTTTTCCGGGTTCGGTGCCGTTGTTCAGTAGTCCGACCAGGGGTCTTTCGATACCCGCTACTTCCCGGGCGTAGATCGACGCGAACTGCGCGAACTGCAGGAGATGCTCGCTCCGCAAGTCCGTGTTCGCCCCGACGTCAAGCAGAAACCGCTTCTTTCCGCCCAGTTCCGGAAGCGTCGGACAAAGCGCGACCCGTTTCATGCCCTTGATCCTTCTGATGATTAGATGGGCCGCGGCGACGACTCCCTGCGTCGGCCCGGCTGTTACCACTCCGGAGGCCTCTTTGTCGCGGACCGCCTGGAAGGCCCTGACCAGGGAAGAGTTCCTCCCTTTCCTGACCGCGCCGATCGGGTCCTTCTCGCCCATGTCGATCACGTCGGGAGCGTGGACGATTTTCACCCGCGCTTCATTCGGAAAATGGGGTTTGATCACGTTCTCGTCGCCGAAAAGCAGGAACTCGAGATCGGAGTACCTTTCCAATGCCAACTTCACGCCCTTGATGATCTCATCCGGGGCGTGGTCGCCACCCATGACGTCGACAGCAAGTTTCACCATATTGTCCTCCTAATCCAATAGTTCTTTTTTCTCAAGGTAGTTTTCGTGGACGATTTCGTACAATCGCCGGTATTCTTCCGTGAAAAGTTTTCCTTCGGCGATGATCCTCTCCGCTTCCGCGTCCGCTTCCAAAAGCAGGTCGCGGTCGAGGACGAGGTCCGCCATCTTGAAGGGGATGTTCCCCGTCTGCTTCTCGCCGAAGAGGTCGCCCGGTCCGCGCATGGCCAGATCCTCTTCCGCAAGCACGAAGCCGTCGTCAATCTCCTCGACAAGTTTCAACCTTTGGACCGCGCTTTCCGCGGTCGAATCGCTCACGAGGAAGCAATAGGCCTGTTCGTCGCTCCTCCGGACCCGGCCCCGCATCTGATGGAGCTGGGCGATTCCGAAGCGGTCGGCGTCCAGGACGACGCAGGTCGTCGCGTTGACGACGTTCACGCCGACTTCAATGACGCTCGTGGAGACGAGAATCTGGATCTCGTTCCGCTGGAACTTCCTCATGACTTCCTCCTTCTCAGCGGTCTTGAGGCGACTGTGGATCAGACCCACTTCGCAGATTCCGTCGTACCTGGCGCGGAATTTCTCATATATGTCATTGGCGTTCTCCAGTTCCATCACCGGCGATTCTTCGATCATCGGGGTGATGACATAAACCTGGCGTCCCGCCCGGATTTCCTTCAGAATGTGGTCATGGACGATTTCTATGTCCTCGTAATGGAGATACTTCGTAATCGGCTCCTTTCTCTGCCCGGGAAGCTGCCTGATGACCGAGATGTCGGAATCCCCGAGGATGGAGATGGCGAGCGTCCGCGGTATCGGCGTCGCGCTCATCTTCAGGTGGTCGATCAGATGTCCCTTCCCGACGATGGATACCCGCTGGCGCACGCCAAAACGGTGCTCTTCGTCGGTGATGACGAGTCCGAGCCGGTCGAAGACGACATCCTTCCCGAAGAGGGAATGGGTGCCAACAACGATGTCAATGTCCTTGTTCAGCAGACCGTCAAGGATTTCCTTCTTCTCTTTGGGGGAGAGGGATGCGGAAAGCATTTGGATGTTCACGCCGGTGTTTTCGAAAAGCTTCCTGAAGGTTTGGAAATGCTGCTGCGCGAGCACCTCCGTCGGGACCATGATCGCCCCCTGGTAACCCGCGGTCACCGCCGCATACAGGCAGATCGCGGCGACGACGGTCTTTCCGCTTCCGACCTCGCCCTGGAGCAGGCGGTTCATCTTGAAGTTGCTTCCCATGTCGCGGAGGATTTCTTCGACCGCCTTCTTCTGGTCGGCGGTGAGTTCGAAGGGCAGCCCCGCGATGAATTCGTCCACCTTCTTCCGGTCGAAAGCGATCGCCACTCCCTGGGGATGGTTCTTCCGCATGTAAAGCAGGTATTTGATCTTGAGCTGGTAGAGCAGGAGTTCCTCGAACTTGATTCGTCGAATCGCTTTCTTGATCTCCCCGCTTTCTTCGGGAAAATTAATGTACTTCAGGGCATTGTAGCGGGAAATCAGATCGTGCCGTTTCCGCACCTCTTCCGGAATGACCTCCTCGATCTTGTTCCCGAAATCCTCAAAGACGCGCTCCTTGATTTCCATGACCTTGGCGTTGGTAATCCCTTTGATGTTGAAAACGGGAGTGATGTTGTTTGAGAACTCCTCGAAACTGATTTCGGAGGCGGTGAAGCTTTTCATGTTGTCGCTGAATTTGCCCGTCAGCCGCACATAGACGCCGTAAAAGATGCGGTTCTTCAGGAAATGGCGGTTGAAAATCGAAACCCTGATCTTCCTTCCCTCCACGTCCACGTAGAACGTCATCAGCGTGAGTTTGTTTTTGATGTGGGTGACGGTGCCTTTGCTTTGGACGACCCCGGCAATCGTCAGGGGCACTTCCGGAACCGCATCCTTGATGCTCACAATCGTGTAATCATCGAACTTCGACGGGAAGCTCAGGAGCAAGTCCTCGACCGTTTCGATTTCATGCCTCTTGAAAATCTGTGCCTGACGCGGAGAAATGTAATCCAAACTGCTCAGCAAAACATCCTTCATCTTTCTCTCCTTACAAAAAAAGGGCAAGAGCCCTATTCTATCGCTAGGATATAGCTATAGACTTCTTGGTTTCCTTCGATCACGTCGATCTCAAGATTGCTGTAATTTCTTTCGATGTATTTCACCAAATCATTGACTTCCTTCTGGGTTACTCCTTCGCCGTGGATGATTGTGATGATTTCCTTGTCTTCGGTAACCGCCGCCTTCAGCAGCGCCTTCACGGTTTCGAAACGACGTTTGTGCGCGGCGACGATTTTGTTGTCACAGAGGGCGATGTAGTCATCCTTCTTGATGTGAATGCCGTTGATGTCCGTGTCGCGGACGGCATAGGTCACGAGCCCGGTCGTGACGTTCTCGATCGTCGGCTTCAGATCCTCGATGATCTCTTCCGGCTCCCCGTTCAAATCAAGCATCGTGAGCGCGGCGAAACCTTGGGCAAGGCTCTTGGTCTCGACGACGTGGACCTTGCTTTCGGTATAGATCTTCGCGGACTGGCGGGCGGCGAGGATGATGTTGCCGTTGTTCGGGAAGACGATGATGTTTTCCGCATTCAGCGTGTCAAAGCCGCGAATGAAGTCCTCGGTCGAGGGGTTCATGGTCTGGCCCCCGGCGACGATGTAGTCCGCGCCCATTTCTTTGAAGGCGTTGATCAGGCCTTTGCCGGTGGCGACGGCGACGACCGCGTACTTCTTCCGTACTTCCGGCTTCTTCACGACGGGCGCATGGTACTCTCCGCAATAGCAATCGCCTTCCTGATGGTTGGAGGTGTTCTTGATCTCCGCGGACTCATTGTGCTGAATCGTCATGTTCTCAATCTTCAAATGCACGAACTCGCCGTACTGCTGGGCGAGATTGAGGACGTCGCCCGGTTTCAAGGTATGGATGTGGACCTTCAGGATGTCTTCGTCCTTCACGATCACGATCGAATCGCCCAGGGATGAGAAGACCTTGGCCATCTCCTCTTCTTTGATTTCCTCGGCGCTTTCCACTTTCGAAAGCTGGAGGATGAACTCCGTGCAATACCCGAAATCATGATCCTCGACCTTGCTGATGAATTTCGTTCCGACCGTGTGCATCGCGCCTTCGACCGGTTTTTCCGAGACGAACTGGCCTTCCAAAGCCATCGCCATGCCTTCCAAAATCACGACGAGGCCGGCGCCGCCGGAGTCGACGACTCCCGCTTCCTTCAGGACCGGAAGCAGATCCGGAGTCCTTTCCAGGGAAGCCTTCGCTTCTTCGATGAATTCCTTGAAAAACTCGTTGATGGTCATCTTCGAGGAGGAGATGAGCTGGAGTTTTTCGCTCGCCTCCCGGGCGACCGTGAGGATCGTTCCCTCGACGGGTTTCATGACCGCCTTGTATGCCTGTTTCACGCCGCTGGCGAAAGCCTGGGCGAGAATCACGGCGTTGGCCGCCTTCTTGCCTTCCAGGCCGTTGGATATGCCGCGGAAAAGCTGGGAAAGGATGACGCCGGAGTTCCCCCGGGCGCCCATCAGCATTCCCCGCGAAAGTTTCTTGGATACTTCAAAAATGTCATCTTCGTTGATGGTATATATTTCGTTGACTCCGCCCTCAATCGTCATCCTCATGTTCGTGCCGGTGTCTCCGTCCGGAACCGGGAAAACATTCAGGGCGTCTATTTTCTGGTAGTTCTGCTTCAGGTACTCGGCGCCGTTGACGACCATGGTCTTGAATAAGACGCCGTCAATCTTATTAATCTGCATGATATGCCCCCAATTTCTCTTTTTTCAGCTAAAATCTGCATCTTATACTTGTATTATTATAGCATATCCGCTTTGCTATGGCAAGAAAAAATACAAAGCCCGGACGGGCGAAGCATAGAAAAAAAGCAATGTTTTCGTCCGTTTTCATAGTTTATTTAAATTATTTCGCCTCTGTCCAAAATTAAAAAACATCAGGATCCTGATGTTTGTTGTTCCGCTTTGCTCTTCGCTCGGCGCACGAGGGAGACGATGAGGTTTTTGATCGCAATGAAGGACATGTCGACCGCGAGGAAGAACAAACCGTAAAGCAGGGGTTCCACGCCCAGGCTGATCGTCCCTTCGGGAAGCCCCTTCAATCTCACCAGCGTCTGGTTGATGAAGACATAGATGTAGAAGACTCCGAAGGTCACCACAAGCGCGTAAATTATGTTGACCGGAAGGGTCCAAATCTTTTTGGATGAAACCGGAAGCATCATGTAACGGTGGAATTCCTTCTTCTCCGTTTCAAAATAGAGGAAAGCGCTGTTGACCAGAAGGTCCGTTACCGCTCCTGTCAGGACGCCCACGAAAACAAGGTTGTCCAGGACGTCGGACATCGACAGTCCCGCTCCCCAGAGTCCGAAATAACAGATCGCGCCCGCGACCCAGTACTTCGCGAACAAGGCCTTGATCCAGGTCGGAATCCGCGCCAGGCGGTCGCCCTTGTAGGGGTCCTGAGCGGGTTTTTTCGGAATTTCCGCTTCGCCGGGTTCTTCTTTCAAAGCGCTGACCAGTTCTTCCACCGCTTCGGTCTTCAATTCATAGTATTCTTTCGCCTTTTCAGATTCTTTTCCCCGTTTCATTCCGGCCTCGCAAAATCAATAATCCTCTTCATCCCCAAGTTCAAGCCTTTCGATGTGGAGTTCGTCGTCAACCTTGACCTTCGTGTCGATTTTCCGGAGCAGCTTGCTGTAGAAGGGCATAGTGAAAATCAGAACCAGGCTCAAGGCGTTGCAGACGACGTGGGCGACAGAATTGGCTCTGGCCTTGAGGATGAACCTTCTTTGCGGAGTGATCGGAAGCGGCTTGGGCCTTAGTTCTGTTCCGTATTTGATGAAGTATTGGAACAAAAATTGGCAACCGATCGAGACCAGAAGCAACAGGCACACCAAAAAGACCGCAGCGATTTTCGGCTTCCTGCGGTTCGGAAAGGCGGTCGCGAAGCCGATCACCGAAAGATAGGAACAAAGGGTTATGACGAACAAAGTCAGCCCCATCCATGGTTCGTTAATCATCGCGACGGTGTCCGAATATTTCGTCAGATTCAAATTGAAGACGAAGCAGGAAATGATGATCATCGTCAAAGGAATGAAAAACGGACGGCGTTTCAAGGTGACCAGTTTCTTCCGGAACCATTCTTTGATTTTCGGTTTTAAGGTTTTGAACCATTTTTTCATAGTCATCTACCTGATTGCTAAAGTGGTGTCTTTATCGAAGAAATGGATATTGTCAAGGTCGAAACCGATATTTATGATATCATTGGGACGGTAATTTGTCCAGCGCCGGAATTTGCACACCAGTTTCTGGTCCTTCAAATGTCCGTGAACGAGGGTGTTCTGCCCGAGGTTTTCGTTGTTGCTTACGACCAGGGGAATGTCCCCGTGCTCATGGATGTTTTCCGGCCGCACGCCCAGGACGATTGTCTTCCCGACATAACCGCGGAGCAATTTCCTTCTTTCTTCGTCCAAGACGATTTCAAAATAAGGCGAAGTGATTCTGTCTTCTTTGACCTTCACGTCGAAGAAATTCATCGGTGGAAGCCCGATGAAACTGGCGACGAAGAGGTTCCTCGGCCGGTAATACAGGTCAAGCGGAGTCCCAATCTGCTGGACATGCCCCATCGACATACAGACGATCTTGTCCGCCAGGGTCAACGCCTCCAACTGGTCATGGGTGACATAAACAATCGTCGCCTGCAGTTTTTGATGCAAAAGCAAGAGTTCCCGCCGCATCGCGTTCCTGAGCTTGGCGTCCAGGTTCGACAAAGGCTCGTCGAAAAGGAAAAGCTTGGGGTTCCGGACAATCGCCCGGCCAATCGCAACCCTTTGGCGCTGGCCGCCCGACAATTGTTTCGGCTTCTTGTTGAGCTGGTCCTTCAAGCCCAAGATTTCCGCGGCCGCCAGGACCTTCTTGTGGATCAGGTTGGAATTCTCCCTGCGCAGAATCAACGAGAACGCCATGTTCTGGTAGACGGTCATGTGCGAGTAGAGCGCATAATTCTGGAAGACGAAGGCGATGTCCCGGTCCTTCGGTGGAACCGTGGTGACGTCCTTGCCGTCGATCACCAATTTTCCGCTCGTTATGTCCTCGAGTCCGGCAATCATCCTGAGCGTCGTCGTCTTTCCGCACCCGGAAGGTCCGACCAGAACGACGAATTCTCCGTCTTCGATTTCCAGGTTGAAGTCATGGACCGCTTCGACGCCGTTGTCGTAGATTTTCTTTAAGCCGATTAATTCCACCTTGGACATGTCACACCTCGTCGGTCTCCGGGAATTTGATCTTTCCTTCGAGATAAAGCTTAAGCACGGTTGAACTCCAGAAACTTTTCACCGCCGAAAGCAGGAGAAAAACGCCGGAAACGATCAGCCAGATCACCAAATTGCGGTGGACTCCTTCCGAAATCACTTCCGCTTCCAAGGCAAGCCTCGGATATATGAAGATCCTTACGATCTGGATTAGAGAGATCGCGAACAAAACATAGGAATAATTCCGGCGGTAAGCTTTCACTTCTTCCGCGGCAAGGAAGACGACCAGCATGAAGACAAGATTGTAGATGACCGATATCCCCATCAACAGCGTGTAGAAGAAATTGTTGTTGTTTTTATAGAGGCTGAAGAAATAGACAAGATTCGCAATCAAGCCGAGGATGGCGAAAGTGAAGGAAAGCGAATCCTTTTTGTATTTCATTTTATCGATCGCAACCCAACTTCTCGGCATCTTAAACCTCCGACTGTAAATCGCCCGGCTTGATTTCACCGGAAAGCAACCTGTCTTCAAACTTCATCATTTTTATTTTCCAAACGAGATTGGCAACCAACAAAAGGGAAGCCACAATCACCAAGGAAAGCACGGCGATGTTGAGGTCCAGCCATAACGTGGATTCGGTATAGGGCAAATCGGGCAATTCCTCCAGGCGGCTGCGCCAAAGCTCAAAATTCACTTCCGTCAAAAACCGATGCCTGTAGCCCAGGATCTTGAAAATGGAGATGAGGGAAAAAGTGAGGTTGGCCAGCGCCGACGCCGACAACATGATATAGTTGGAGATGTAATACCTCCTTCTGATTTGCGTTCTGGTGACGAACAAAGATGCCGCCAGGACGATCATGATAATGCAGCGTCTGACCAAATCCTTGTTGAAAGGTTGCATTTCTTTGTAAAGCTTGTTCCCGGGGATTCCGACCGCGAAAAGCAGCTTGTAGATGTCGGTCAAAAGCCCCAAGGAAAAAAAGAAGGCGACAGCTGCAGTTATCAGGTTGACAAGGCAAACGATTTTTTGAAATTTCATTTGTTTTTTCATAGCCGACCTCATCAGAGTGTGCCGTGGCCCTCCGGAATTGCGAGAGCCACGGCCGATTGATCACATCATTACTCTTGAGAATTCATATGTTCTTGATAATAGTTGTAGAGCTTATTCCAAGCGCCTTGCATGATGAAGAGGTAGGTGGCGCCGCCAAGGTTCGATTTATGCTTCTGAATCATCTCCGAAGCCGATTTCGGCATTTGTGTCAGGAAGGTGTTGCTCAGTTGCACATCCGAACCGAACCCGTACTTGATCACTTCAACGTAGACATTGTAACCGCTGCTTTCACGCGAATAGATTCCGCCGGATTCAAGCGCTCCAAAGTTGGAAAGCAACAGGTCTTCCTCGGCCTCAGTCGGGAGGATCGTCGGAACCATCGTGTAGAAGAGGTTATCCTGGATGTCGGGCGAAACGTGCTTGATTACGCCTTTAGCTATCGCCACGCCGACAATCTCAGCGCCCTTCTTTCCGCCTTCGGTCGTGCATTGATATTCCATGCCTTGGCTCTTGATGAAGCCGACCGGGAGCGTCGAACCTAAGTACATGCGGGCGTAGTTGGTGTAGTTGCCGCCGGCGAGATCCCAAAGCTCATCGAGAGCCTTTTGATTGAGTTCAGGAATTTGTTCGCCTTTGTAAGGAATGGTTTCGCCGGTTCTCCACTCATCGGGACCATAGGACATCAGGATGTTGCCTTCCGGAGAATACATATAGTCGAAGAGGGCAATGGCAGCCGCGAGGGCTTCGCCGGTGCAGTTGGAGGTGATGCACCATCCGTTGGTCTTGACTGAACGCCAGGATTCGGTGAAGCGCATCCAAACACCCTCGTCCTTTTGGTTAACGATGTTGGTTCCGTCATAGACTTTGGCGACGGGGTTGATGACCGGTGCAAGGTTGAAGTTGGGTTCCTTTTCCAAGGTCGTGGGATCCTCGTTGTAGAGGGTCTGAGTCTGGCAGTAGTCATAGATCATGAAGCCTTTGTTCTGCTGATACATGATCTTGTAAATGCTGTCCATGGTGTCGAAGTTCTGGAGGATGAGCTTCTCGGCGAACAGCTGGTTGAGCTTGTTGATACCTTCCACAAAGAGTTCATCGCCGCGGGCATCCACCAGTCTCCCTTGCCCGTCGAAATAGAGGTAACTGTTACGGGACTCATATCCGCGGGCTCCGAAGAGGCTCGTGAGCGAGAAGAGATCGCTGGTTCTGTTAGCGGTCTTTTCACGCGGGAAGATACCGACGACTTTGTCCGTGTTCTGGCCGGTCAAAGCGTAGGTGTTGGTGACAACGCAGCGGAGGAGCGCCACGAGTTCATCCGCATCCCAGCAAGCATTGTAACCTTTGAAGAGATCGGAACGTTTGGTTCCATAATACCCGCCGTAAGCGGCATCGATGTAGTTACGGAACATGTTGACGAGTTCAACGCCGGTGGTGTTGGCGGTGACATGGGTCTGCATGTATTCGATGATGTTCCCGTAATCGGTGTTGTAATTCTTGGTGATTGTTTCCGTTCCGCTTCCGTCAGCCTTCAGGCTCAGGATTTGGAGCTGTCCGCTCGTGGGCATGTAGGGTGTGTAAACCTGTTCGCCGCAGATATCCCCGAAGGTGTCGCTTTGGGCGGCGGTGAAGGCTCCTTCGCCGTCAAGCAGTTTCTCGAGCCAGTCGGTGCGCATCAGGTAATACTTTTCAATGTCGTCATAGCCGTCGAAATACGGTGCATAGTAGAAGGCTCCGGTTTCGAGGTTGCTGAGCAGGGACAGATAAACGATCGGGTTTTCTTCCAGGAATTTCTTCAGGTTGGGCATGTAGTCCAGATAGTCCGCGAGGTTGACGATCTTTCCGAGTTTTCCGTCTTCGGAAATGTCATCCGCGTTCCCGACGACAACGTCAACGCCGTCGAAATTCAAACTTTTCCAATAGTCGTACTCTTTTTTCACCGAAGATTGTCCGCTATATACGTTCTCGAAACTTACTTTCAGCCTTCTTTCAAGTTCTTCCCAAACCGGCTTCAGGTCACCTTGCGAATAGGTTTTCCCGTTTGCGAGCCCACCATATTCTTGGATATTGCTGAGAATGCTCGTATCCTCGAAAGTGATGGTGGTCTTCATGTTGTTGTGGGCAACCGCCAGTTTCAATTCCGTACCTTCGGTGTACTCCATCGAATCTTTGCCGCCATCGCAGGCAGCCAAAGCAAACGCGAAAAAGGACACCAACAAGACAAACACAACAAACTTGAATTTTCTCATTCGCTTTTCTCCTTTTCCTTTCATTTTTATATTGCTATGTTATAGCCAAAATCACTCTTTCACTCCGCCCACATTCACGCCTTTTGCGAAATACTTTTGAATGTAGGGGTAGATGATCAGAATCGGGATGATTGCACAAACAACCATCGCATAAACAATCGAAGCCTCCGAGTAAGGATAATTGAAGATAGTGTCCGTATCGGAGTTCCAAAAGACCATTTCCAGGTAATCCCTGATGTAGACTTGGAGCGGCCACTCGTTGTTGTTCCTGACCATCATCCTCGCCCAGAAATAACCGTTCCAGCGGGATATCCCGAAGAAGAGACCGACGGTCGCGATCGCCGATTTCGACATCGGCACATAGACCTTGGTCAGGACCTGCAATTCCGTCGCTCCGTCCACGATCGCCGCTTCTTCGATTTCCGAAGGGACGCCCTCGAAGGCGTTCCTCAGGATGATGATATTCATCGCGTTCATGCCCATGGCGATGACGATCAGCCACTTGTCGTCCGTAATCCCAATTCCATTGAAGACCTTTTGCGTGGCGACGTAATTGAGGAATTGGGGGACAATGCCGGCAGAAAACCACATTGTGAACACGAGGAAGAAATTGAAGAAGCGCCGGAACAGCAGACGTTTTTTGCTTAAGGCGTAGGCTCCCAAAATCGATGTGACCAGGGAGAAGATCGTTCCGAAAAAGGTCACAAACAGCGTGTTGGCATAACTCGTCCAGAAAGAATTGTTCTTGAACACCGCTTCAAAAGCGAGGAACTGGATGTCTTTCGGGAGGAGCACGATTTGGTTAGTATCGACATAGTACTTGCCGCTGATTGCGGAAGAAATCGCATAGATAAACGGATAAACGCAACATAGTGCGAAAACGGTCAAGAGAAAATAGGCGAGAATTTTGAAGATTAATTCCGATATTTCCAGTCTTCTTTTCATGGCCTCTCCTCTCAATATAGGGACGTCTCCGAAACTTTCCTGCTGATCATGTTCGCCCCGATGACGAGCAGCATGCTGGTGAGGTTGTTGATCAACTCGGGAACGGTGGCGAGATTGACGTTCGCCGAACCCCGCCAGTCATAAGCCAGGGTCGAGATGACCTGTGCCGTCACATAGGTGCTGTTATGTCTGAGCAGGAGGACGGTTTCATAACCGATGGAGAGAAGGGCCCCGATTCGCACGATCAGCATGATCACGATGGTTGAAAGCATCGCCGGCAGGACGACATAACGCAATTGCTGCATCTTTCCGGCGCCATCGATCTGTGCCGCCTCATAATTGGTCGGACTGATGGCGATGACCGCCGCGAAATAGACGATCGAACCGTAACCGGCGCCTTCCCAGATTCCTTGAATGATGTAGACGGCGCGGAAATATTGGGCGTGATACATCACGCCTTTTTCCGCGACACTCTTGGTGATCAAGCCCATGTTCAAAAGCAGCTTGGAAATCACTCCGGGAGTGGATCCGGGCATGAGCCCTTTCCCGGAAAGCAGCATCCAGACAAGCGTCGTGATGATGACGGTCGAAATGAACCGCGGCAGATAGGTGAAAACCTGAAGGATGCTTCTATAGGCGTTGGATTTGATTTCATTGAAGAAAAGAGCCAAAATGATCGGCACCGGAAAGCCGAAGAGCAAGCCGTAGGCGCTCAACACGAAGGTGTTCCGGAAAGCCTGCCAGAACTGGAATCTCCGGCTGCCGAACATGACTTCGATGAAGTTGTTGAAGCCGGCGAAATCCATCTCCGCGACTTTGGTCGTGCCGGTAAGATTCACTTTGAACGATACCAGCAGCTCATACATCGGCATGTACCGCCAGCAGAAGAAAATGAACATCATCGGCACGAGCATCAGATACAGGCGCCAATCGCGGATTATGTTCCTCAGGACGATTTTCCAGTAATCCTTCTCGACCTGGTCCCTGACCTGCTGTTCCGGATCCATGACGTACCGGCCAGCGGTTTCATCATATTTTAAATGTTCGTCAATGAATTTTTCCATATCACACCTCGTCAGCGTCTCGCTTCTTCTCCTCTTGTCGCAAACTTCTGAGATAGGATATCTGGTCCTCAAACAGCCCCTTCTGCCTTTTCGCAATCCCCAATACAAGCAAAGCCAACAGCGCGTTCAACAAATCCGTTCCAAGAAAACCGATCAACGCCGAAAAGAATTTCCCTCCGAAGAAAAGGGAAACCAGGGATCTTCCCAGTTCCGTGAAAAGGTAGCCGGACAAGACGAAAAGGATCAGGAAAGGGCCTTTCCGGACCAGCTCCTTGCCCCGGAGGAACCAAAGGAGATTGCCGAGCAGAAAGAGGTTTCCCACCCCATAAACGACATAATTCTCCCAAGCAGCGCCGACCGCCCAGCAATAGGCGAACGCTCCGAAAACAATCGGCACCGCGGACCAGGCGCCCCAGCGCATCATGACAAGCAGGGACAGCGAAAGGAACAAGGAGACGCTGTAGATCTCTTTGAACCAACCAACCGCCCTGACCGCGAGCACTTCAAAAACGACGAGCAGAACCGTGAAGACCGAGATGTCAAACGTCCGATAATTGCGTAGCGAAAGCTTGTTCATTTGCTCTCCTTACAGATTGAGCGTTTTTCCCGTTTCCCGATCGAAAATATAGATGCTCTCGTAAGGAACTGAGAATCTGAACTTGCTTCCCGCTTTGGGCATTTCATACGGCTCGACCTTCAAGATGATGTTGTGTCCGCCGATGTATGCGTAGACATTGGCGTTGTCGCCAAGCAGTTCGGTCAATTCCACGTCGGCCTCAAGCGTCAACAACCCCTCCCCCGGGTTGTCTTTGACAATGATTGATTCCGGCCTGAAGCCGACGATCACATTCCGATGCCCTTTGGCAAGCGGAAATCTATCCAAAATGTCCAATTTCAAATCGGCCTTTTCAAACTCGATCAAACCGTCCCTTATCCGGGAATCGATGAAGTTCATCGGCGGTTCTCCGATGAAACCGGCAACAAAAGTGTTGTTCGGTTTAAAATACAGTTCTTCAGGCGTTCCGACCGCCTGGATATAGCCGTCCTTCATGACGACGATCCGGTCCGCCATGGTCATCGCTTCGACCTGGTCGTGCGTGACGTAAACGGTCGTGGAACCGATTTTCCGATGCAGATCAATTATTTCCGAACGCATCGTGACGCGCTGTTTCGCGTCGAGGTTGGAGAGCGGCTCGTCCATCAGGAAGATGTCGGCTTTCCTGATAATCGCCCGACCCACGGCGACCCTCTGCCTTTGACCGCCGGAAAGCTCCCGCGGTTTCCTGTCGAGATAATCCCGGAGCCCCAGCAGTTCCGCCGTGTTCACAACCCTTTCTTCAATGTAGTCTTCGTCATACCCTCGCAAATCCAGCCCGAAGGCGAGGTTGTCGAAAACGCTCAGGTGCGGGTAGAGCGCATAGGACTGGAACACCATCGCCACCCCGCGTTCCCGCGGCGAAAGAGTGTTGGCGGGTTTGCCGCCGATCAAGAGGTTGCCGCTGGTGATGTCCTCAAGACCGGCAATCATCCTCAAAGTGGTCGACTTCCCGCAACCGGAAGGACCGACAAAAACGATGAATTCCCCTTCTTCCACTTCCAAATTGAAATCATAAACGGCCTGAAAACCGTTGGGATAGATCTTGTTCACATTCTCCAATTTCAATTTCGCCATAACTTCCCTCTTCGCCTTCTTTGAAAGGGTTTTCTGTCAGGTTGAAAAAAAACAATACAAAATTTAAGGTTAAAAATGATTGGTTTATTGCAGAAAAAAGAAATTATTATCCGTATATGCGACCATCAGTCGCTTTTTTCTAATGTCATTTTATCATAAGAAGTTATCCCTGTCAATAAGGAATTGAATTTTGTTGGGAGGCCTTTGTTATATTACAATACATATGAGACCTAATCTTGTATAAAAAGCAAAAGTGATTTATACTCTCCAGTGAAAGAAGAT